>Ga0206116_1000219_pt1 | contig 80365 bp, 53 predicted proteins | sample 3A1Ametagenome_FD_178000 | JGI IMG/M metagenome (GOLD analysis project Ga0206116, IMG submission 178000) | Enriched microbial communities from leaf-cutter ant dump, University of Wisconsin, Madison, United States - 3A1A | ecosystem: Environmental > Terrestrial > Nest > Insects nest > Nest dump...
CCGACACCCGCTCAAGGCCGAGGGATTCGGCCGCGGAGACGAGGAAGACCAGGAGCACGAACCAGTAGACGATCTTGCCGATCAGGGTCGAGATCGGCACCTGGATGCCGACCCGGCTGAGCATCTTGGTCAGGCCGGTACCGCCCATCAGGCGATCCAGGCCCAGCTTGGCCAGCAACTTGGACAGCAGCGTGTCGAGCAGCTTGGCCACCACGAAGCCGAGCAGCACGACCACCAGGGCGCCAAACAGGTTGGGGATGAAGTTCGCGACTTTGGTCCACAACGCGGTCATCGCAGCGACCAGGCTCTGGGTCCAGAGATCAAGTTCCATATTCAATCGGCCTTATCAGCTTTGGAAGCGGTGCGGCGAACCGGCGCGACATGCGCCGAGCCATTGTTGATGGCGATCATCAGCGCCTGGCCCCAACGGCCAAGCAGGCTGAACATGTCGCCGGCGCCGACCTGGCGGTTGGCGGTTTTCAGGACACGCCCGAGGCAGGCATCGTCGTCCCGGTCCTGGCCGGAAGGCGATGCCTGGAGCATGTCTCGCAGGGATTGTTCAAAGGGATCGTGCATGGGCACCTCGCGCAATGTCAGTCAAAGACGAGGGGCTCGTGCCATGGGTCACATGAACAATTCGTACGGTGGGTCGGGATGAATTCAATGGTGCATGTTCCTCACTCCCCTGTGGGAGCTGGCTTGCCAGCGATTGCAGTAGTGGATTCACCATTGCGATCGCTGGCAAGCCAGCTCCCACAGTGACCGCGTTGTGCTTTTGATCTTGCATCGTGTCAGACCCAGCGCAGCCGTCGGAACAGCCACCACTGCCCCAAAGCCAGCCCCACCACCAGCAGGCTGGCATAAAGGAAGCCATACGGACTGGCAGACCCCGGAATCCCGCCGACATTGATCCCCAGCAACCCGGTGACGAAGCTCATCGGCAGGAAGATGCAGGTGATGATGCCGAAGCGGTACATGGTCCGGTTCATCCGCTCGTTGAGGCGGCGGTCCTCGCTTTCCAGCACCAGCGCCACCCGCTCGCGGGTCAGCTCCAGTTCTTCCAGGTAGCGGATCAGGCTGTTGTTCAGTTCGTTCCAGTAATCGGCGTCGTCCTCGACGAACCACGGCCACTTGTTGCGCGCCAGCTGTGCGTAGATTTCCCGCTGTGGCGCCAGAAAACGGCGTAGTCCGGCAGCGCGGCGGCGCATCTGCTGCAGGGCGCCGTGCTCCGGGGTATACCGTTCGTCGGCTTCGAGCTTTTCTTCCTCGTCGTCGACCAGTTCCGACAGGTCCGACACCACGGCCTGGATCTTGTCGGTCAGCAGTTGCGACAGGCTCAGCAACAACTCCGAGGCCGTGCGCGGACCGCGCCCCTCGTCCAGTTGCTGAAGCAGCTCGTCGGTGGCGCGCAAGGGTCGCAGGCGCAGGGAAATGACCCGGCGATCCTCGGCGAAGATGCGTACCGAGACCATGTCCTCGGGCTCGGCACCGGGATTCAGATTGACCCCGCGCAGGAACAGCAGCATCTGCGCATCGGGCAGCGGCAGCAGGCGTGGGCGAGTGTTTTCTTCCAGCAGCAGGTCGCAGGAGAATTCGTTCAGACCGCTGTCCTGGCGCAGCCAGGTCTGGGTCTGCGGGTGGCCGCGGTCCCAGTGCAGCCAGAGGCTTTCCTCCGGCTGCAGGACCAGGGCGTCGAGTTCAGTCCGAGCGATAGGACGCGCACCGCCCCTGCCATCGAGAACCAGGGCATGGACCAGCCCCCACTGCGCGTTGTCTTCCTCGAACATCCTTACTCCATTGTCCGCTCTACGGGATTACTCGGGCATCTGCAGCGGGCTCGGCGAGATGAGCACGCCGTTGTTGTCCGCATAGATGTATTGGCCCGGGTGGAACGTGACACCGGCGAAGGTCACCGCGACGTTGAGGTCGCCGATGCCGCGCTTGTCGGTCTTCATCGGGTGGCTGGCCAGGGCCTGCACGCCGACGTCGGTCTGTGCCAGGACATCGACGTCACGCACGCAACCATAGATCACCAGGCCTTCCCAGCCATTCTTCGCCGCCTTCTCGGCCAGCATGTCGCCCAGCAGCGCGCGCCGCAGCGAACCACCGCCATCGACCACCAGGACCTTGCCCTTGCCGTCGAGATCGACCTGCTCCTTGACCAGCGAGTTGTCCTCGAAGCACTTGATGGTGACGATCTCGCCGCCGAACGAATCGCGACCGCCGAAGTTGCTGAACATCGGCTCCAGCACCTGCACCAGCTCAGGGTAGGCGTCGCACAAATCGGGCGTTACGTAATGCATGGGAAACTCCTGTCAGTACCAAGATGATATGGATGTCGGAATTCACGATCACTGAAACGGACGAATTCTGGCAATACGGCTTTAGACCAGATTCAGGCTACAGGTCTATGCCGATGCGGTCACCCTCATAAGCCAGCCGGAACAGGTTCAACCCCGCACAACCCGGCTGCAAGGCCCGCCCGGAAGACAGGCTGAAGGTCATCCCGTGACGGGGACAACGCAACACATCCCCCTCCAGGGTCGCCCGGCCGAGTGGCGCGCCCTGGTGCGGGCAGCGGTCCTCGATCAGCACCGGGCGATTGTCCACCACCAGCAGCAGCAAGCCCTGGCCGTTGACCTGGAAGGTCTTGCGATAACCGTCATGCAGATTGATCAGACGCTCCAGGGCAACGAACATGGCAGGCGCTCGGCAACAAATAAATGACCAGAAATCCGAAAAACGTCACATCTTAGCCGCTAACCGGCTCCGGCGAAACGTCCGACGGCGCCGGTCGCTCGACCATCGCCAGCGGATCCCGCAACCAGCGCTCCACCAGCGGCCAGACCTGGGTCTGCGCCGGCTTGCTGACCAGCATATCCACATGACCGAAGTTGTCGAATCCGTCGGCCACACCGAGGCAGAGGAAACGCTTGTCGTCGCTGCCGATCTGCTCGAACAGCTTGCGGCAGGCCCACGCCGGATCCTGGAAATCGCCCGCGCCGGCCACCGTCAGCACCGGCACGCGCACCTCGGCCAGGCCGGCCCACCAGTCACGCTGCTTGTCGCCGAAACGGCCGAACAGACCGAACCAGCGCATGCTCTCGATGGCCAGGCCGATCGGCTCGTCCTCCGGGCCGCGCTTGAGCCGTGAGCCGGAAATATGCGGGAAGCGCTTGAGCAACAGGCGGCTGCCCCACTCCAGCGGCGGAATTTTCAGCGGCCAGTAGGTACGGCTGACCTGGGTGCCGAACAAGGCCACGCTGGCGATCAGTTCTTCATCCAGATAGCGGCCACCCAGCGCCGCGGCCAGGGTCGTGCCACCCAGCGAGTGGCCGATCCAGTGCGCCGCTTGCCCGGTCTGCTCGTGAACGAAGGCGGCGATGGCCGGCAGGTCGTAGCCGGCGTAGTCGGCGACGCGGTTGCGCGCGTAGTCGCGGTTGCGCGGCGACAGGCCATGGCCGCGCATTTCCGGAATCCACACATCGAACCCGGCCCGCGCCAGATGGGCGCCGAGGCCGACGCCCTTGGGCGAAAACCAGAAGCGCCGGTTGGAAAAACTGCCGTGCACCAGGATCACCGGCACGCCCCGTGCCGCCTCCTGGTCGGCCAGGCCCAGGCGGGTCAACGCCAGCTCGACGCTCGGGTCGGGGCTGTTGCCGGCCTTCAGGCGGTAGACGTCCTCGCTCAGGTCACCACAACGTTCGGCCCTGAGCAGGGCGACAGGAAATAGGTTGCTGCTGCTTTGCATAGGTTTCTTGCACGAAAAAGGGCGCGTCCACGCATTGGACACGCCCTGGATAAAAGCGTCGCGACGCCCGCCGTCCAAGGACGACGAGCGTCACGGGTCTAGCGCATCAGACCGCGTCCTGGCCTTCGGCGAGGAAGAACCAGGTCTCCAGCACCGAGTCCGGGTTCAGCGAGACGCTCTCGATGCCCTGCTCCATCAGCCACTTGGCCAGGTCCGGGTGGTCCGAAGGACCCTGGCCGCAGATGCCGATGTACTTGCCGGCCTTGTTGCAGGCCTGGATGGCATTGGCCAGCAGCTTCTTCACCGCCGGGTTCCGCTCGTCGAACAGGTGGGCGATGATCCCCGAGTCGCGGTCCAGGCCCAGGGTCAGCTGGGTCAGGTCGTTGGAGCCGATGGAGAAGCCGTCGAAGTACTCGAGGAACTCGTCGGCGAGGATCGCGTTGGACGGCAGCTCGCACATCATGATCACGCGCAGGCCGTTGACGCCGCGGCCCAGGCCGTTCTCGGCGAGCAGGTCGACCACCTGGCTAGCTTCGCCCAGGGTACGCACGAACGGCACCATGATCTCGACGTTGGTCAGGCCCATCTCGTTGCGCACGCGCTTCAGCGCACGGCATTCCAGCTCGAAGCAGTCACGGAACGACTCGCTGATGTAGCGCGACGCACCGCGGAAGCCCAGCATCGGGTTCTCTTCTTCCGGCTCGTACAGCTTGCCGCCGATCAGGTTGGCGTATTCGTTGGACTTGAAGTCCGACAGACGCACGATGACCTTCTTCGGCCAGAACGCCGCGGCCAGGGTGCTGATGCCCTCGACCAGCTTCTCGACGTAGAAGCCGACCGGGTCGTTGTAGCCGGCGATGCGCTTGTCGACGCTGTCCTTCAGTTCCTGCGGCAGGCCCGCGTAGTTCAGCAGCGCCTTGGGGTGCACGCCGATCATGCGGTTGATGATGAATTCCAGACGGGCCAGGCCCACGCCGGCGTTCGGCAGTTGGGCGAAGTCGAAGGCGCGGTCCGGGTTGCCGACGTTCATCATGATCTTGAACGGCAGCTCGGGCATGGCGTCCACCGAGTTCTGCTTGACGTCGAAGCCCAGCTCACCTTCGAAGATGAAGCCGGTATCGCCTTCGGCGCAGGACACGGTCACGCCCTGGCCATCCTTCAGCACCTGGGTGGCGTTGCCGCAACCGACCACCGCCGGAATGCCCAGCTCACGAGCAATGATCGCCGCGTGGCAGGTACGCCCGCCGCGGTTGGTGACGATGGCGCTGGCGCGCTTCATCACCGGTTCCCAGTCCGGGTCGGTCATGTCGGAGACCAGCACGTCGCCCGGCTGGACCTTGTCCATCTCGGAAACGTCGTGGATCACGCGAACCTTGCCGGCGCCGATGCGCTGGCCGATGGCACGGCCTTCCACCAGCACGGTGCCCTTTTCCTTCAGCAGGTAGCGCTCCATCACGTTGGCGCTGGCGCGGCTCTTCACCGTTTCAGGACGGGCCTGGACGATGTACAGCTGGCCGTCGTCGCCGTCCTTGGCCCACTCGATGTCCATCGGACGCTGGTAGTGCTTCTCGATGATCATCGCCTGCTTGGCCAGCTCGGCCACTTCGGCGTCGGTCAGGCAGAAACGCGCGCGATCGGCCTTGTCGACATCGACGGTCTTCACCGAACGGCCGGCCTTGGCTTCCTCGCCGTAGACCATCTTGATCGCCTTGCTGCCCAGGTTGCGGCGCAGGATCGCCGGACGACCGGCTTCGAGGGTGTTCTTGTGGACGTAGAACTCGTCCGGGTTCACCGCGCCTTGTACGACGGTTTCACCCAGACCGTAGGCGCCGGTGATGAAGACCACGTCGCGGAAGCCGGATTCGGTGTCCAGGGTGAACATCACGCCGGCCGTTCCGGTTTCCGAACGGACCATGCGCTGCACGCCGGCGGACAGGGCCACCAGCTTGTGGTCGAAGCCCTGGTGCACGCGGTAGGAAATGGCGCGGTCGTTGAACAGCGAGGCGAACACTTCCTTGGCCGCGCGGATCACGTTGTCCACGCCGCGGATGTTGAGGAAGGTTTCCTGCTGGCCGGCGAAGGACGCGTCCGGCAGGTCTTCGGCGGTGGCCGAGGAACGCACGGCCACGGCCATGTTGTCGTTGCCGTTGGCCATCTCGGCGAAGGCGGTGCGGATCTCGGCGTCGAGGCGCGCCGGGAATTCGGCTTCCATGACCCACTGACGGATCTGCGCGCCGGTCTTGGCCAGGGCGTTGACATCGTCCACGTCCAGCGCGTCGAGGGCCGCGTGGATCTTGTCGTTCAGGCCGCTCTGCTCGAGGAAATCACGGTACGCCTGAGCCGTAGTGGCAAAGCCGCCCGGTACCGAAACGCCGGCACCTGCGAGGTTACTGATCATCTCGCCCAGGGATGCGTTCTTGCCCCCCACATGCTCCACATCATGGACGCCGAGCTTATCGAGGGAAACTACGTACTCTACCAAGGTGATCTCTCCACTAACTGTATTGGAAAAGCTCAGGACGCCGGCGAATCCCCTGTGGGACTGGCCGGGCGCTTGTGGCCTGGACCTGGAAAATAAGTGAGAATGCCGACGATGTCGTAACGATGGCGTTCGGCAAACCGAACCTATCATATCCAAGAATCGTCACCAGCTTAAGGCCCATGGCGCAAATGAAACGATCTGCCTTCTTCATTTCCGACGGCACCGGCATCACGGCGGAGACCCTCGGACAGAGTCTTCTGGCTCAATTCGAGAACATTCCGTTCAACAAGTTCACCCGTCCCTACATCGACAGCGTTGACAAGGCGCGGGGCATGGTGCAACAGATCAACGCTGCGGCGGAGCGGGATGGGGTGCGGCCGATCATCTTTGACACCATCGTCAACCAGGACATTCGTGAGGTTTTGGCGACGTCGAATGGGTTCATGATCGATATTTTCTCCACGTTCCTGGCGCCGCTGGAGCAGGAGCTGACGGCCCATTCGTCGTATTCCGTGGGGAAATCGCACTCGATTGGCGGGAACTCCAATTATATGGAGCGGATTGAGGCGGTGAATTTTGCGCTGGACAATGATGATGGGGCGCGGACGCATTACTACGACAAGGCGGACCTGATTCTGGTGGGGGTTTCGCGGTGTGGGAAGACGCCGACTTGTCTGTACATGGCTATGCAGTTTGGGATTCGGGCGGCGAATTATCCGCTGACTGAAGATGATATGGAGCGGCTGCAGTTGCCGGCGGCGCTGAAAAACCATCAGCACAAGCTGTTCGGTCTGACAATCGACCCAGACCGCCTGACCGCGATTCGTCACGAACGCAAGCCAAACAGCCGATACGCCAGCTTCGCCCAGTGCGAATTTGAAGTGCGCGAAGTGGAGAACCTGTTCCGTCGCGAGAACATTCCACACATCAACTCCACGCATTTTTCGGTGGAGGAGATTTCGGCGAAGATTTTGGTGGAGAAAGGGGTGGAGCGGCGGTTTAAGTGACGCAGTAGCGTTGTTTTAAGAAGAGCGCGGCTTACTTTTGAAGGGCCGCGCAACGCCCCCAAGGAAACTCTGAAGAGGACTTCCATATTTGGCAGAATGCCTATCTCAACCGCCGAGACGCCTGATGAAGCAGATGACCTTCGCTGATGCCGAGTACGCCGGCAAGCGTAAGCAGATCCGCAAAGAGCTGTTCCTGATCGAGATGGATCAGGTGGTGCCGTGGAAAGGCTTGATCGCCCTGATCGAGCCACATTATCCAAAGGGTGAAGACGGTCGCCCGACCTATCCGTTGATGGCGATGCTGCGCGTACATCTGCTGCAGAACTGGTTTGGCTACAGCGATCCGGCAACGGAAGAGGCGCTGTATGAAACAACGATCCTGCGCCAGTTTTCCGGACTGAGCCCGGAACGAATCCCGGACGAAACCACCACTCTCAACTTCCGACGTCTACTGGAAACGCGTGAGTTGGCGGGCGGTATTCTCGGTGTCATCAATGAGTATCTGGGGGATCGTGGCTTGTCGTTGCGCCAGGGCACCATCGTCGATGCCACCTTGATTCACGCGCCCAGTTCGACCAAAAACAAGGACGGCAAGCGCGATCCCGAGATGCATCAGACGAAGAAGGGCAATCAGTTTTACTTCGGCGCCAAAGCCCACATCGGCGTCGATGATGAGTCGGGTCTGGTGCACAGCGTTGTGGTCACGGCAGCCAACGTTGCCGACGTCCCCCAGGTCGACAAACTGCTGCACGGCAAGGAAAACGTGGCCTGTGCCGATGCCGGTTACACCGGTGTCGAAAAGCGCGAGGAGCACGCGAGGCGCAAAGTCATTTGGCAGATTGCTGCCCGGCGCAGCACGTATAAGAAGCATGGGAAGCGCAGCGTCTTGTACAAAGCGATCCGCAAGATCGAGAAGGCCAAGGCCCAGGTTCGAGCAAAGGTCGAGCATCCTTTTGGGGTGATCAAGCGCCAGTTCGGCTATGCGAAAGTACGTTTTCGAGGATTGGCCAAGAACACCGCGCAGATGCTGACGCTATTCGCTTTGTCGAACCTGTGGATGGCACGCCGACATTTGTTGGTGGGAGCAGGAGAGGTGCGCGCGTAATGCAGGAAATGGCTGCTGCGAGGTACCGTGCAGCGGTCGACGGGCCCGAAGAACAGAGAGTGCTGATCAGGTTTCAACGTGCGTCGCTTTTTGAAGTGCTGGCTGCTCGATAGCCGGAAAATAACCGGCTATTTCAGACCATCCCAAGGTGGCTTTCTTTTTCCGCCCCCTTCAAGTTGTCATACTTTCAAGATTTGTCAAATTTGAATGGTAGAAATCCCGTTTAATTTCGTGCTTTTTCTAAAAGCTACTTAACTTAGATTGATCCTGATTTGGGATATTTCAGGACGGGATGCCATAATGCCGCCATGCCAAGAAATTCTCTATATGAGCAGTTCCACAAGGCTCTGCAAGAAGCCAGAAGGACAAAGAATCTCACCCAGAGGGAGGTCTCTGCTCGTCTTGGCAAGCCGCAGTCATACGTTTCCAAGTATGAAAGCGGTGAAAGGCGGCTTGATGTAATTGAGTTCCTTGAAATTTGCGAGGCTCTTGAGGTCAAGCCTGACTCTATATTTTCAAGGCTTGGGATTTATGACAGATATAAGGAAGTCGATTCTTGACCGCTGGGAAATATCGGAAGCTGAATTTACTGAATTGATTGACCAAAATCCTAGCTTACGTGGCATGAACCTTGGCTATATCGCGGAGAAAAAGTTTCACGATCAATTTCTTGAGCACCCTGAAATCACAGAAGTTGCAAAAGACGACGACCATAATCGCTCCAGGAAAGGCGATAGACGAATTAGGTATCGCGGACACGAATTCATCGTGGAAGTGAAAAGCCTTCAAACAAATATGTGCAAAAAATTAGGTGACGACAATTGGGACGGTAAGTCCCAAGTTGATGGGAGTGATCGTAGGGTCATTAAGTTTAAGGATGGCTCAGAGCTTAATACAACTCTTCTTTTAAGGGGTGAGTTTGATCTACTGGCCGTCAACTGCTTCGCTTTTGGTGAGCAATGGCGTTTTGCATTTGCCAAAAACAGTGATCTACCAACATCTTCATTCAAAAAATACACGGAAGAACAAAGAAGGCAACTTATTGCCTCTTTGATTCCTGTGAGCTGGCCCCCGAAGCCTCCTTTTACTACTGACCCTTTTGAGCTGCTTGATGAGATGATTGATGAAAAAGAATCTCAAAAAGTTGATGTTGAGGAAATCAATTAATTTCGCATCTGGGATCTTTTTTTACCCTTCGGGACTTTTATGAAAACAATAAAGTAACTGTGGTTTTTTCGTGCATGCACTTGCTTTTTAAGTCGTGCGATTACTGCTTTATTTTGCCGCACCACTACGAATATGTCTTTGGTGTAAAAACCAAGCTCTTCGTAGTGATTGATAATCTCAACGTGCGTTAGCCATTGACGGTTTGCCGAGACTTCATCTTGGCATTTAACAATTGCGACTCCCTTATCCCTTAAAACACGAATAGCTTCTTTGCCTGCCTTGTAATAGAGATCAGTTACTGCACCGTGCCATTTGGGGCCATCGTGACTTACTTCGTCACCATTGGAATAATACTCTCTAAAAGCTGAATGCGACCCGGAGCCTGCCTTGTGAGTTTTGTTATTCCTCAGCAGACCCTCCATGTACGGAGGATCAATAACGATGGCGTCTAAGCTCGCATCCTCATAAGGAAGATTACGGCAGTCGATGCCGGTAGCTATGTCCGAGGGCAGAAGCTCATACTTTGTAATATCAACTTTCTTCCAGAAAACACCAGTACCATAGGTAACATCAGCAATCTTTGCACCTTCTGGAACATGTAGAGATAAGACCTCTGGAAAAACATCAGCGTTACCTGATACATGGGCCGACATTACGACATTGGAGCTTGCTACGCCCCCCTGAGTTCTTTTTTTTGCAGGTTCCACGCTTTCTTCGAAGAGAGATTCTTGATCAGGGGAGGTGTCCATCGCATCGAATATCCTAAAATGGGATCACTTGAGATTAAACAAAGATAATACCACGTATGATATTTTATTCAAGACTCGATTGTGGGTAATGGAGAATCTCCTTTCAGGAGGGTGTAGACAAAATAAAGTAAGCTCTTTGTCCCGTGCCTGCGCAGCATTGCACCATGCCTAAAACCGGACGCCCACCCGTAATCGCTGCGGAGTACTACCCTCTGCTGACCAGACTCGCTCATGCGCAGCCCTATTCCAGCCAAGCCGAACTGGCTCAGGCATTTCATTCTGAAACGGGTATCACCGCTCATCCCGACACCTTTGCAAAAGCGCTGAAGCTGGCCGGGATCGTTCGTGCCAAGGAACGAACCAAAGGTAGTTTCCAGCCACCCGAGCCTCGTAAGTCTTATGGTTACACCGAGGCGCACCGACGTCAGTTGCCGGAGCAGCGTTACTCCAGCTGCCTGACGGACGCAGAGTGGGCGCTGGTGGCTGACTTGTTTGAAGTCTCGGGAGGCCGTGCCTTGCCGCCTCGTCACTCCCGGAGGACGCTTTTGGAAGCTTGCTGTTATGTCGTGCGCACGGGGTGCTCGTGGCGAATGCTGCCTCACAAGTTGCCGGGCAATGACCGATGCAGCCTAGGCACCGTTTTCCAAGAGCGCAACGACAGAAAAGCCGGCGAAGTATGATTGGGAAATTGCCTACAAGAAAGTCGGATCGCCAGGAAGTTTTGTAGCGCTATGCAACACCCGGCTCAAAGGAAAAGGCCCCGACATCAATGCCGAGGCCCCCTCTTTTTCACGTGACTGGATCAGGACGACAACCTCTCCGTCACCTACGCCGAAGAATCGCCGCTGCCCTTTCCCGCTCTGCATCACTGTGGCTGTACGAAGCGCTGATGATTCTCAGCTCATCAGTGGATTTCGACTCCAGTCCTCTGAGACGTTGCTCCAATACCCTCGCGGCCATCCGCGCACTGGCATCCGGCGCACCATCCCCTGAATTGGCTACTCGACGAAGAACGTCATCAGATTCACCCTCAAACCGTTCACGTCGTTCGCGCTGCTTCTCCATCCCATCGCGCATTTTCTCAACCGCTGCCGTCGCGGCCGCGACAGCGATGGCAGACATCGCCTTCTTCGCGTTATCCACCGTCACCGTCTCAACGATCTTGTCCTTGCTTTTCTGGATAGCCGTATCCAATACGTCGCGCCAACCCATTGGTATCTCCCTAGCGTGGCCGTGAGCCTGTCAGTCATTCCTCTTTAATGAGTCGACGCCATCAGTCCGATCTTTAGCTAACCTCGGCAATTTGCAGGGAGATGCTTGCTATCCAGTTTCCAACCCACGGGGCCGCAACTGATCTCACCCGCTACTTTTCTTCTCCCCCGCCAACCCACCCAACAACGACTCCACCAACGCCTGCGCAATCTCCAAGGAGTGATAAGTCGCCCAAGCCAACCCACCCACCGCCCGATCGGCCTGCTCACAAACCTGCGTATTCATCTCAAACGCCGATTTCAACGTCATCGACAGATGCACCAGCGCATCCTCTATATCCACACCCTCGCACACCGCGAACAACGGCTTATGGCTGTCATTACACGCGCTGAACTGCGTATGCACCGTGGTAAGCCGAGGCGGATCCGGGACGATCTTGTTCATTGTGCAACTCCTTGATTAGTGGAGCCGGCACCGTTCGCTACCAAACGATTTGGGTGGCGGCTGTGCGCAGGTTGGTAGACCGGGAATCAAGGAACCCGGCGCGCTCGGAAGCGCCCCACGCACAGCCCCCATGACAGGCAACGACAAGCACAGAAAGCGCTGGCCGTTGAGAGGGATACCGTGCGTCTTGATTTATCCGGGCTACCAAACCCGGTCGCTGATTTGCAGCGACCGGCGAAGCGTAGGCACCGTTTCCCAAGAGCGCAACGGCAGAAATGCCGGCGCAGTATGATTGGGAAATTGCCTACAAGAAAGTCGGATCCAGGGGAAGTTTTGTCGCGCTATGCAACCACCATGGCGCGACACAGCTGCCTCAGGAAAACCACTGCGACAACTTCTCCCTGGCCTTCGCCACATGCTCATCCTTCACATATGCCGCAGTCGCCGCCAACGCCGCACACAGCACGCCGACGTCATCGGTGTAGCCAATGAACGGGGCCACGTCCGGAATCACGTCGATCGGCGAGATGAAGTAGCCCAGGGCACCATAGATGGTGGTCTTGGCCCATACCGGTGTGTCGTTGTCGGTGGCGGCGTAGTACATCTTCAGTGCCGGCTCCAACGCCGATTCGCCCGCAGCCTTGGCGAAGTTCTTGACCTTGTCCCAGAACGAGTCGTCGGAATAGGCGTTTTCGTAGTTGTCATTGGCCATGGGGTTTCGCTCCTGGTGGGGGTGGGCAGGTGATGGCGTTTCCGATCATCCTTTCCAGTGACGTCAGAATGGGTCGTGGTGAGTTGAATGCTTGATGATGGCGTGTAGCTATTAATCGCAGAATACTCGCTCGGAAAATGGGATCCAATGACTATCCGAGGGAGGAATCGAACATTCCCGTTGAACAGCATGGCTATGGATCAGCGCTTCGGGTGTGCCAGACAGAAGTGGGACTCAGGGTTTACGACGGCTTCGCCGTCGATCGCGGATGAATCCGCTCCCACAGGGTCCGTGAACAACCAGCCCTTTGCGCCCGGCTGGGAGAGGTGCAAACACCCATGTTGCAGCAGGAAACAGACCGCCCAAACAAAAAGGCCCCGACATCACTGCCGGGGCCTCTTCATTTCACTTCAAACACTCAAGACGGCAACACCGCCGACTGCCCACTCAACGCCAGATCCACCAGCTCGCGGTTGGCCACCGCGTACATGGCGTAATCGGTGCCGGTAGCCGCCCGCAGGTCATCGAGCATGGCACGCCAGCGCTCGACCATCACGCGATGCTGCTCCATCCACAGCGCCACCCGTGCATCCATGTCCTCCGGCGCGTCGGCCATCTGCAGCACGGAAATGGTGATCGCGCGCTGCTGCAGGTCGATGTCGTCGCGGAAGGCTTCGCGGGCCAGGGCCTGCCAGTTGTTTTCCACCGACAGGTTGCTGATCTCCTGCAGGTACCAGGTCAGGTCCAGGGCGCTGCCCACGGCGAAGAACGCCTTGGCCACTTCGGCCGGGTTCTGCCCGGTAACGTCGGAGGCTTCGATGATCGGCAACAGGGTGTACAGGTGCGTGGTGCCGGCCACCATGCGTGCCAGCAGTTCCGGTACGCCGGCTTCGACGAAGCTCTGGTAGCGGGTCTGCCAGCGCTCGCGGGTCGGGCCCTCGAGCAGTTCGTCGAGCTTGAGGCCCAGGGCGGCGATCTGTGGGCCGAAGTGGGCCACGTCACGGCCGGCATCCTGCTCGTTGCGGCGGCTGCGCAGGAACCAGCGGGTCGCGCGGCGGCCCAGGCGCATCAGTTCGTCCATCAGGGTCAGCTGGACTTCCGCCGGCACCTGGTAGTCCAGCGCTTCGATCTGACGGAACCAGTGCGGCAGGTGGAAGATGTCGCGCACGATGACGTAGGCACCGGCCACGTTGGCCGGGCTCATGCCGGTGGATTCCTTCAGGCGCTGGACGAAGGTGATGCCCATGTTGTTGACCAGGTCGTTGGCGATCTGGGTACTGACGATCTCGCGCTTCAGACGATGGCGACGCATGGCGTCGGCGAACTTGTGCACCAGCGACGGCGGGAAGGCGGTTTCCATGTCGCGGGTGAGGTAGTCGTCGTCCGGCACCAGCGACTTGAGCAGCGCTTCCTTGAGGTCGATCTTGCTGTAGGAGATCAGCACCGACAGTTCGGCACGGCTGACGCCCTGGTTGGCGGCGATGCGCTCGGCCAGTTGCTCCTCCGAGGGAAGGAACTCGATGGCGCGGTCGAGCTTGCCGCGGCTTTCCAGGTCGGCCATCAGGCGCTTGTACTCGGCGATGCGCTCCTTGGCACGGCGCGCCGCCAGGGACAGGGCCTGGGTCTGCTTGTAGTTGTTGCCCAGCACCAGGGTGGCGACTTCGTCGGTCATGCTGCCGAGCAGCTGGTTGCGCTGCTTCTCGGTCATGTCGCCGGCCTGCACCACTTCGTTGAGCAGGATCTTGATGTTGACCTCGTGGTCGGAGCAGTCCACGCCACCGGCGTTGTCGATGAAGTCGGTGTTGGTGGCGCCGCCGTTGAGGCCGAACTCGACGCGGCCGAGCTGGGTCATGCCGAGGTTGCCGCCCTCGCCCACCACCTTGCAGCGCAGTTCGTCACCGTTGACCCGCAGGGCGTCGTTGGCCTTGTCGCCGACGTCGGCGTGGCTTTCTTCGCTGGACTTGACGTAGGTGCCGATACCGCCGTTCCACAGCAGGTCCACCGGGGCCTTGAGCAGGGCGTTGAGCAGTTCGGTCGGGGTCAGTTTGTCCGCTTCGATGGCGAAGCGTTCCTTCATCTGCGGGGTGATGGCGATGCTCTTCGCGCTGCGCGGGAAGATGCCGCCGCCCTCGGAAATGAGGCTGGCGTCATAGTCGCTCCAGGCCGAACGCGGCAGGTCGAACAGGCGCTTGCGCTCGGCGAAGCTGCTGGCCGGATCCGGGTTCGGGTCGATGAAGATGTGCAGGTGGTTGAAGGCCGCGACCAGTTGCAGGGTCTCGGACATCAGCAGGCCGTTGCCGAACACGTCGCCGGCCATGTCGCCGATGCCGACCACGGTGATGACGTCCTTCTGCACGTTGATGCCGCGCTCGCGGAAGTGCCGCTGCACGCCGACCCAGGCGCCACGGGCGGTGATGCCCATCTTCTTGTGGTCGTAGCCGGCCGAGCCGCCGGAGGCGAAGGCGTCGCCGAGCCAGAAGCCGTAGTCGATGGCGATGCCGTTGGCGATGTCGGAGAAGGTCGCGGTGCCCTTGTCGGCGGCCACCACCAGGTACGGGTCGTCGTCGTCATGCCGGACCACGTTGGCCGGTGGCACCACACCGCCGTCCTTGAGGTTGTCGGTGATGTCGAGCAGGCCGGAGATGAAGATGCGGTAGCAGGCGATGCCTTCGGCGGCGATGTCGTCGCGGCTGCCGCCCAGCGGCAGGCGGCGCGGCAGGAAACCACCCTTGGCGCCCACCGGGACGATCACCGAGTTCTTCACCTGCTGGGCTTTCACCAGGCCGAGCACTTCGGTGCGGAAGTCTTCCTCGCGGTCCGACCAACGCAGGCCGCCGCGTGCGACGTTGCCGAAGCGCAGGTGCACGCCCTCGACCCGCGGCGAGTAGACGAAGATCTCGAACTTCGGCACCGGCTTGGGCAGTTCGGGAATCAGCTTCGGATTGAACTTGAAGCTGAAGTAGGACTTGTTGTGGCCCTTGGCGTCCGGCTGGTAGAAGTTGGTGCGCAGGGTGGCCTTGATCAGGTCCAGGTAGCGCCGCAGGATGCGGTCTTCGTTGAGCACCTGGACGTCGTCCAGGGCGCTGAGGATCGCCTGTTCCAGGCGCTGCTGCTTGTCTTCGAGGTCTTCGCTGGTGAGCTTGCGCGCCAGGTAGAAGCGGGTCTTGAACAGCCGGGTCAGCTCGCGGGCGATGTCGGTGTGGTTGTTCAGGGTGCTGGCGATGTAGCCGAGGTCGAAGCCCAGGCGGATCTGCTTCAGGTAGCGGGCGTAGGCACGCAGCAGGGCGACGTCGCGCCATGGCAGGCCGGCGGTCAGCACCAGGCGGTTGAACGCGTCGTTCTCGGCGTCGCCGTTGACGATGTGGACGAAGGCGTCCTGCAGGGTGTCGTTGAGCTGCTGGATGTCCAGGTTCAGGCCTTCGCTGTAGGTGAAGGCGAAGTCATGGATCCAGAACTCGCGACCGTTGCTGTGGCGCAGGCGGTACGGGAACTCGCCGAGCACGCGCAGGCCAAGGTTTTCCAGGATCGGCAGGACGTCGGACAGGGCCAGCGGGGTATCGGCGTGGTACAGCTTGCAGTGCAGGATGTGTTTGCCGGTCTGGGTCAGCGGCTGGTAGAAGCTCATCACCAGCGGCTTCTTCTCCGACAGGTTGAGCAGGTGCTGCATGTCCACGACCGCCGAGTGCGCGGCGAAGCGCTCGCGGTAGCCGGCCGGGAAGCCTTTCGGGAAGTCGGCCAGGACATTGGTGCCCTGGGCTTCGCCGAAACTCTCGACGGTGAGGCTGGCATAGTCGTCCTGCCACGAGCGGCAGGCCTGGATCACTTCGTTTTCCAGCTGCTTGGCGTCGATGTCGATGCGGTTCTTCGGATCGACCCGCAGGATCAGCTGCACCCGCGCCAGCACCGACTCGGAGAAGAAGGTCCAGAACTCGCAGTCGCTGGCCTTCAGGCGCTCCATCAGCACCTGCTGGATCTTCTGCCGCACTTCGGTGGAATAGATGTCACGCGGCACGTAGGCCAGGCAGTAGCAGAAGCGACCGTACGGGTCCTTGCGCAGGAACACGCGGATCTTGTTGCGCTCCTGGATCTGCACAATGGACATGACAGTGCTGAACAGCTCGTCCACCGGGGTCTGGAACAGGTCGTCGCGGGGCAGCACCTCGAGGACCTGGGCCAGTTCCTTGCCCAGGTGCGCCTTGGCATCGAAGCCGGAACGGCGCTCGACTTCGGCGACCTTGTCGCGAATGTACGGGATCTGGCGGACGCTCTCGCCGTACACCGCGGAGGTGTACAGGCCCATGAAGCGGCATTCCTTGATGACCTTGCCGTCGGCGTCCAGCTGGCGGATCGACACGTAGTCCGGGTAGGCCGGACGGTGCACGCGGCTCGGATGGGCGGCCTTGGCGAAGGACAGCAGCAGCGGCTCGTTGAGGTAGCTGACCGCGTAGTCCTCGATGCGCAGGTCGTCGGCGGTGAGGCCGGCGCGCAGCAGGCGGGTCAGGCCCAGGAACGACTGCTCGTCATAGACCAGGTGGCCGCCCTGGGCATCGCTCTTGACCACGAACTCCTCGTAGCCGAGGAAGGTGAAGTGGTTGCCCACCAGCCATTCGAGGAAGCTGCGGACCTCGGCCTTCTCGCCCTCGACCGCGGCGTACGGGGTCTGCTCGACCAGTTGCAGCAGCTCCTGAACCTTGGCCTTCATCGGCTCGAAGTCGGCCACGGCGACGCGCACCTCGGCCAGCACCTGGGTCAGCTCGTGGGTCAGCACGGCGAGTTCGGCGTTGTTGGCGCAGCGGTCGATCTCCAGGTACATCAGCGATTCCTGGAGCACGCCCTCGCCCTGGGTACCCTTGGGCAGGATCTCCAGCAGCTCGCCACCCTTGCCGCGACGCACGCTGAGCACGGTGGTCTGCAGGGTGTGGATGCTGTAGCCGCGGCGGTTCAGCTCGGTGCGCACCGAGTCCACCAGGAACGGCAGGTCATGGTGCAGGACTTCCACGGCGGTGTGGGTCGACTGCCAGCCATGACGCTCGTAATCGGGGTTGTAGACGTTGACCTGCGGCTGGCTGTGGTCGAAGCGCTCGATGATGCGCCAGGCAGAGAGGGTGCAGCCGACCAGGTCGGACAGGCGCCGCTGGGTGAGTTCGTCAAGAGAGATGATGCCGAAGAACTGTTCGGCGAACAGCGCCACTTGTGGCAGTGCCTGTTCGCTGATGTGCTGCCCCAGGGCCGCTTTCAGTTGATGCTGGAAGTCGGCTTTGCTGGCTGCGGTGAAAAACGCCATCTGTGGTACTCCGCTGGGCTTTGTTATTGGGTGAAGCGTCGCGCGTGTCCGCTTTATCCCGCATCAACCATAGTCAATGACGGGCAAAACGGCGGGGAAATGCGAAAGAGCGAGTAGCGTGCACTGTGCGTGGATGACCGATCGGTCACACCAGGATGGACATCTGCAAAAACCACTGCCGCCCGGGAGTGACTGCGTCTTTACGGGTGTCCATCGACATCGCAGCTTAACGACAGGCCACCCGCCCCTGCTTGCGATGCTGCGACATATTCGGTCATTGAGGAGCAACCCGAGATTTATCCACCCGGCAAACACTGGCACACTCGCGTTTCATTTCCTTTAATCGAGCTTCGCCATGCACCTGACGTCCGCCCTGATCTTCGCCAATCCCTGCGATGAAGAAGAAGACAACCTCGCTACCCTGGGCAGCAACAGCAGCAAGGGCGAGCTGTTCATCATGAGCCGCTACCCGGACGAGGACGAGATCGACCTGCTGCTGGACGAGGAAGGCGACACCCTGCGTGACATCAAGGTGACCCTCGGCGCCACCCGCCTGCTGATCGAGACCGCGCCGGGTGCTACCGACCTGTTCGGCGGCGACGACGTGCTGGAGATTGCCCTGGACGGTGCCATGGGTGACCTGGACGAGGTGGAGCAGGCGTTGAAGGTGATTCTGCAAGGGACCGGGACCTTCGTCAGCGAGCGTTGAGTCCACTCAGTGGGAGCGGGTTTACCCGCGATTACGGTGCTGAACTCACCGACGCCATCGCGGGTAAACCCGCTCCCACAAGGATCGCGCCGAACACAAATCCTCTGGCTGGCCCAGAACTGCCAGCGATAAGCCAAGCGGAAATATTCCCCCGCCACCGTTAGTCGGCGACCCCCTGGATGGATTAAAGTATCAGCCCCTGTCCGGGCGCTTCGTGCCGCCCCGGGCGCCACTCCAGGAACCGTCGACGATGGAACACCGTGAAGCGCTGATCGCGCTGCGCACCTTTCTTTCAACCCAGATCCTTGGCCAGGAAAAACTGGTCGAGCGCCTGCTGATCGTGCTCCTGGCCGACGGCCACATGCTCGTCGAAGGCGCCCCTGGCCTGGCCAAGACCAAGGCCATCAAGGAACTGGCCGACGGTATCGAAGCACAGTTCCATCGCATCCAGTTCACCCCCGACCTGCTCCCGGCGGACATCACCGGCACCGAGATCTACCGCCCGGAAACCGGCAGCTTCGTGTTCCAGCAAGGCCCGATCTTCCACAACCTGGTGCTGGCCGACGAGATCAACCGCGCCCCGGCCAAGGTCCAGTCGGCGCTGCTCGAGGCCATGGCCGAGCGCCAGGTCAGCGTCGGTCGCAGCACCTACGAGCTGTCGCCGCTGTTCCTGGTGATGGCGACGCAGAACCCCATCGAGCAGGAAGGCACCTACCCGCTGCCGGAAGCCCAGCTCGACCGCTTCCTCATGCACGTGAAGATCGGCTTCCCCGACGCCGCGGTGGAGCGCCGCATTCTGTCGCAGGCCCGTGGCGAGGCGCTGCACGGCGAGACCAAGCCGGAACGCCGGGTCAGCCAGCAGGCGATCTTCGCCGCGCGCAAGGAGATCCTCGGCCTGTACATGGCCGACGCGGTGGAGGAGTACCTGGTGCAACTGGTCATGGCCACGCGCAACGGCGCCAAGTACGACGCCGAGCTGGGCGACTGGATCGCCTACGGCGCCAGCCCGCGCGGCTCGATCGCCCTCGACCGCTGCGCGCGGGCCCATGCCTGGCTGGCCGGGCGCGACTTCGTCAGCCCCGAGGACATCCAGGCGGTGCTGTTCGACGTGCTGCGCCACCGCATCATTCTGTCGTTCGAGGCCGAGGCGGCCGGGATCGACCAGGACCGGGTGATCCAGCGCATCCTCGACGTCGTCGCCGTCGCCTGAGCCCATGCCCAGTCAACTGTTGGCCGCACCCGGCATCCGCATCAGCCTCGCCGAGCTGATCGAGATGCGTCACCGGGTGCGCGAGGTCCGTATCTTCTCCGCGCCCGGCCAGCGCAGCCCGCTGGTCGGCCTGCACCATTCGCGGCTGCGCGGGCGCGGCGTGGACTTCGACCAGGTGCGCGTGTACCAGGCCGGCGACGACGTGCGCAACATCGACTGGCGGGTCACCGCGCGCACCCAGGAACCCCACACCAAGCTGTTCCACGAGGAACGCGAGCGGCCGATCTTCATCATGGTCGAGCAGAGCCGCCGGCTGTTCTTCGGCTCCGGGCTGATGTTCAAGTCGGTCCTCGCCGCCCAGGCCGCGGCGCTGTTCGGCTGGGCCGCGCTGGGCCACAACGACCGCATCGGCGGCCTGGTGTTCGGCGACAACGACCACCACGAGATCAAGCCGCGACGCAGCAAGCAGAGCCTGCTGCAACTGCTCAACCGCCTGGCGCGGGTCAACCAGTCGCTGCACACCGAGAGCGTGCCCCAGGGCGACAACCTCGGCACCGCCCTGCGCCGCGCCCGCGAGGTGCTGCGCCCGGGCAGCCTGGCGATCATCCTGTGCGACGAACGCGCGCTGAACCCCAGCGTCGAACAGCAGCTGAGCCTGCTGTCGCGGCATTGCGACCTGCTCCTGCTGCCACTTTCCGACCCCCTCGACCACGCCCTGCCCGCCGCCGGCCTGCTGCGTTTCGCCCAGCGTGGCGCGCAACTGGAGCTGGACACCCTGGACAGCAACCTGCGCCAGAGCTACCGGCAACAGAGCGAGGCGCGCATCGAGCGCTGGGAAATGCTCGCGCAGAAGCTGCGGGTGGTGCTGATGCCACTGAGCACCCAGAGCGAAATGATCGAGCAACTGCGCGAATACCTCGATCCGCAACGGGCGGGCAAGCCTCGATGAACCCACTGGCACAACTGCAACCGCTGATCGCCCCGCCGCCGATCAGCGCCTGGCCACCGGCCCCGGGCTGGTGGGCGCTGCTCCTGCTCCTGCCGCTGCTGGGCTGGGGCGCCTGGCGCCTGCGCCACTGGCGGCCGCGCCAGGCCCCGGTGCCGCGCAAGGAACAGCCGCTGGACCCGATCCGCGTCGCCGCCCTGGCCGAGCTGGCGCAGTTGCCCAAGCCCTACGACGGCGCGCCGGCCGGCGCCTGGCTGCAGCAGATCAACGCCCTGCTCAAGCGCCTGTGCCGCAACCATTACCCGGACAGCAACAGCCATGTGCTCAATGGCCGCAAGTGGCTGGCCTTTCTCGACAACCGTTGCCCGGCCGCCGGGCTGACCCGCTGGATGATCCTCGTGGAGGGGACCTACAAGCCCGAGTGCCGCCTCGACGACAAGGCCATCGCCGGGCTCAACCAGGCGGTCGAAACCTGGATCCGCAAGCATGTTTGAACTGGCCTGGCCGTGGGTCTTCGCCCTGCTGCCGCTGCCCTGGCTGGCGCGCCTGCTGCTGCCCGCGGCGGACAGCGGCGAGCCGGTGCTCAAGGTCAGCTTCCTCGACGAGCTGGAAGGCCTGGCCGGCCGCCGCGCGCGCCTGAACCTGCCGACCCTGCGCCAGCAGGCGCCGTTCGTGCTGGTCTGGCTCCTGCTGCTGTGCGCCGCCGCGCGCCCGCAATGGCTCGGCGAACCGCTGCCGGTGGCCGCCAGCGGCCGTGACCTGCTGGTGGCGGTGGACGTTTCCGGCTCCATGGACTTCCCCGACATGAGCTGGCAGGGCGAGGACGTCAGCCGCCTGAGCCTGGTCAAGGACCTGCTCGGCGACTTCCTGCAGCAGCGCGAAGGCGACCGCGTCGGCCTGATCCTGTTCGGCAGCCAGGCCTACCTGCAGGCGCCGCTGACCTTCGACCGGCGCACCGTGCGCAGTTTCCTCGACGACGCGCAGATCGGCATCGCCGGCAAGAACACCGCGATCGGCGACGCCATCGGCCTGGCGGTGAAACGCCTGCGCACGCGCCCCACCGACAGCCGCGTGCTGATCCTGGTCACCGACGGCGCCAACAACGGCGGGCAGATCCACCCGCTGACCGCCGCGCGCCTGGCGGCCCAGGAAAGCATCCGCATCTACACCATCGGCATCGGCGCCAGCGCCGAGGAAAGCGGCACGGTCGGCCAACTGGGGCTCAACCCGAGCCTGGACCTGGACGAAGCTTCGCTGCGCGAGATCGCCCAGGTCACCCATGGCGAGTACTTCCGCGCCCGCGACGGCGCCGAGCTCAAGGCCATCGGCGACACCCTCGACCTGCTCGAACCGGTGGAGCAGCAGCCGACCCAGGCGCGCACCGCCGAAGCCCTGTATGCCTGGCCGCTGGCGGCGGCGCTGCTGCTGAGCATCGCCCTGGTGATCCGCGAACGCTGGCCCGACCACCTGCTGCAACGCCTGGTGCAGCGCCTGCTGCGCCGTCCGGACTTCCTCCAGCCGCATCCGGAATGGCGTCAGCGCCTCAAGCGCCTGCGCCTGCGGAGGCGTCGATGAGCGATTTCCTGCCGCACTTCATGCGTCCGCTGTGGCTGCTGTTGCTGCCGCTGTTCGGCTGGCTGCTGTGGAAGCTCTGGCACCGGCAGAAACGCGCCGGGCGCTGGCAGATGATCCTGCCGCCGGCCTTCCATGGCGTGCTCCTCGGCGGTGGCAGCGGCCACGACAGCAAGCTGCCCTGGGTCGCCCTCGGCCTGGCCTGGCTGCTCGGGGTGCTGGCCCTGCTCGGGCCGAGCTGGGAGCGCCTGGAGGAAACCCGCCAGCGTCCGGCCGACCCGCTGGTGATCCTGCTCGAACTGACCCCGGCGATGCTCGCCGAGGACAGCCCGCCGACGCGCCTGGAACAGGCCCGGCGCAAGATCCTCGACCTGCTCGAACACCGCCGCGACAGCCAGACCGCCATCGTCGTCTATGCCGGCAGCGCACACACCCTGGTGCCGCTGTCGGACGACCTCGGCACCAGCCGCAACCTGCTCGAAGCGCTGGAGCCGGGGATCATGCCGCAGCCCGGGCAGCGCGCCGACCTTGCCGTGCGCAAGGCCCTGGCCCTGCTCGCCCAGGGTGCGCTGGGCCAGGGCCGGCTGCTGCTGGTGGCCTCGTCGCTGGACGAGGAAGAACGCCAGGGCATCAGCCAGGCCCTCGGTCGCAATGGCCCGGAACTGCTGATGCTCGGCGTCGGCAGCGCCGAGGGCGCGCCGGTGAAGCAGGCCAACGGCGAACTGCTCAAGGACGCCGACGGCGCCATCCTCATGCCGAAGCTGGACAGCTCCAGCCTCAAGCGCTTCGTCGCCGAGTTCGGCGGCCGCTACCGGCATGCCCGCATCGACGACCTCGACCTGCGCGGCCTCGGCCTGTTCGACCAGCCCAAGGCGCTGACCCACGACGGCCAGACCGTGCAACTGGACACCTGGGCCGACCAGGGCTACTGGCTGCTGCTGCCGTTGCTGCTGCTCGCCGCCTGCGCCGGACGGCGTGGCTGGCTGTTCTGCCTGCCGCTGCTGTGGTGCCTGCCGCAACCGTCCTATGCCTTCGACTTCAGCGACCTGTGGCGCCGTCCCGACCAGCAGGGCCAGCACCTGCTGGAGAAAAAGCGCCCGGCGGAGGCCGCCCGGCACTTCCAGGACCCGCAATGGAAAGGCTGGGCCCTCTACGAAGCCGGCGATTTCGCCGGCGCGGCGCGCCAGTTCGCCCTCGACGACAGCGCCCGCGGCCACTACAACCGTGGCAACGCCCTGGCCCGCAGCGGCGAGCTGGACGCCGCGCTGGATGCCTACGAGGAAGCCCTGGAACGCCAGCCCGACCTGCAACCGGCGCTGACTAACAAGGCCCTGGTGGAACAACTGCTGCAACAGCGCCAGCAGGAACAGGCGCCGCCGCCTGGGCAAACCGAAGAGGAAACCCCGCAGCAGCCGGGCCAGCCGATGCCTGGCGAAAGCAGCGACAATCCGCAGCAAAGCAGCGACCAGAAGGACGCCGGACAACCCGGCGAGGAGCCCCGGGACACCCAGGAACAGGGCAATACCCAGGCACCGCAGAATGCCAGTGGCGACGACGACGAGTCCGTCACCCAGCCACCGCAACGCCCCACCGGCAGCAACCTGGATGCCGAACAGCGCCAGGCCCTGGAACAATGGCTGCGGCAGATCCCGGACAATCCGGCACAATTGCTGCGGCGCAAATTCTGGTACGAACAGCAACAACTTCAGGAAACCCATCGATGAGCCGCGTCTGCGCCTTCGTCTTCTGTCTTTTCTTCGCCCTGCAGAGCCAGGCCCAGGCGCTGCTGGCCAGCGTCGACCGCAGCCACCTGAGCACCGCGGAAACCCTGGAGCTGACCCTGGAAATCCGCGATGTCACCCAGTTCGGCAAGCCGGACCTCGCGCCCCTGCAGGCGGACTTCGAGGTGCGCGGCACCCGCCAGCTCAACAGCCTCAACACCCTCGACGGGCAGAACGAAGCCACCACGCGCTGGGTGGTGACCCTGATGCCGCGGCGTGCCGGCACCCTGGAGATCCCTTCGCTGCACCTCGGCGAGTTGCGCAGCGAGCCGATCCAGTTGCAGGTGCAGGCCGCCGAGGACACCCCGACGACCCTGCTCGCCCCGGTGTTCATCGAAGCCAGCCTCGACCAGGGCAGCGTCTACGTGCAGGCCCAGGCCGTGCTGACCCTGCGCATCTACCATTCGGTCTCGCTGTACGACGACAGCAGCCTCAGCCCGCTGCAACTGGAAGGCGTGAAGATCGAGCCGCTGGGCGAGTCGCGCACCTACGAGAAGCTGATCAACGGCATCCGCCATGGCGTGATCGAGATGCGCTACGCCCTGTATCCGCAGCAGAGCGGCACCGTCACCGTGCCGGCGCTGACCTTCAGCGCCACCAGCGCCGGTGGCGACAGCGACAGCCCCAACGCCGCCGGCAACAGCCAGGTGCGGGTCAGCTCGCGGGAGCTGCCGCTGCAGGTCAAGCCGATTCCCGCCGGCTACCCGGCCGGCGCGGCCTGGCTGCCGGCGCGCAACCTGACCCTGGAGGAGCACTGGAGCCCGGACCCGGCGCAGGGCCCGATCCAGATCGGCGATTCGCTGACCCGCGGTGTCACGGTCAAGGCCGAGGGCCTCTCCAGCACCCAGCTGGCACCCCTGCCCGTCAGCGAGGTCGGTGGCCTGCGCCGCTACCCGGACCAGCCGCAACTGCGCAACCAGATCGACGAGCGCGGCCTGATCGGCAGCCGCGAGGAGCGCGAGGCACTGGTCCCGACCCACAGCGGCAGCCTGGAACTGCCGAGCCTGGAAGTGGTGTGGTGGAACACCCGCGAGGATCACCTGGAACACAGCAGCCTGCCGGCGCGCAGCCTCAAGGTGCAGGACAACCCGGCGCTGAGCGCGGAGACGCCGAACGTGGCGACGGGCCAGGGCAGTCAGCTGCTGTGGCCGTGGCAACTGAGCACGCTGGTCCTGGCGTTGACCACCCTGGCCGGTTTCGCCCTGTGGTGGCGGGCCCGCTCGCAGCCGGCGGTGGCCCGGGCGATCCAGGCCGGGCCCAGCCCGCGCACCCTGCTCGACGACCTCAAGCGCGCCTGCCAGGCCAACGACCCGCAGGCCACGCGCCAGGCCCTGGACGCCTGGGCCCGCCAGCAACCGCAGACCCTGGCGGACATGGCGGCGCGCTTCGTGCCGCTGTCCGACGCCCTGGATGGCCTGAACAGCGCGCTGTACAGCGAGTCGGGGCAGTACTGGCAGGGCGACGAGCTGTGGCGGGCGATCAGCACCATCCCGGCGGCGGAACAGGCCCAGCCGGCCCAGGGCGAGAACGGCAGCCTGCCGCCGCTGTATCCCAAGTAGATCCCTGTTGTTCTCGAGGACCTCATCGCTGGCAAGCCAGCTCCCACAGTGACCGCGCCGAGCACAGATACTGTGTCTGGCCCAGAACCTTGTGGGAGCTGGCTTGCCAGCGATGAGGCCCTCAAGCCCGGCACACATTTCAGGTACCATTACCGGTTTTCCATCCTGCCCCCGTCACAGGACTATCCATGCGTCTGTTTCACACCTCCGACTGGCATCTGGGGCAAACCCTGCATGGCCAGGAGCGCGATTTCGAACATGCCTGCTTCCTCGACTGGCTGCTCGCCCAACTGAAGCTGCGCCAGCCCGATGCACTGCTGATCGCCGGGGATGTCTTCGACACCGTGAACCCGCCGGTAAAAGCCCAGGAACAGCTGTACAACTTCATCGTCAAGGCCCACGAGCAACAGCCTGCCCTGACCATCGTGATGATCGCCGGCAACCACGATTCCGGTTCGCGCATCGAACTCCCCGGCCCGCTGATGCGCAGCCTGCGCACCCACGCCCTCGGCCGCGTGCAGTGGCTCGACGAGGGCCAGCTGGACAGCGAGCGCCTGCTGATTCCCCTGACCAATACCAAGGGCAAGGTCGAGGCCTGGTGCCTGGCCCTGCCCTTCCTGCGCCCGGCCGAAGTCACCGGCCCGCACCTGGGCGAGGACTACCTGCGCGGGATCGGCCAGGTCCACGAAAAACTCATCGCCGCCGCGCTCCAGCGCCGCCAGCCGAAGCAGGCGCTGGTCGCCATCAGCCACGCCCACATGGCCGGTGGCTCGGTGTCCGAGGATTCCGAGCGCAGCCTGATCATCGGCAACGCCGAAGCCCTGCCGGCCAGCCTGTTCGGCAGCGAGATCGCCTATGTCGCCCTCGGCCACCTGCACAAGCCGCAGAAGGTCAATGGCGAGGAACGTATCCGCTATTGCGGCTCGCCGCTGCCGCTGTCGTTCTCCGAGATCAAGTACCCGCACCAGATCCTCGAAGTGGAGCTCAAGGGCAGCAAGCTGGTCAGCGTGGAAAGCCGCAGCGTGCCGCGCGCCGTGGCCCTGCAACGGGTCGGCCCGGCGCCGCTGGCTGAGGTTGTCGAACGCCTCGCGGAACTGCCGGTCGTCGATCTGCTCGACGACCCGCAGCGCCAGCCATGGCTGGAAGTGCGCGTGCAACTCGACGAGCCGCAGCCCGACCTGCGCCAGCAACTGGAAAGCGCCCTGCAAGGCAAGGCCGTGCGCCTGGTACGGATTTCTGTCGAGTACGCCGGGCGCAACGGCGCCAATGGCGAGGAACAGGAGCGCCTGGTCGAACTCGGCCAGTTGCGGCCCCAGGACCTGTTCGCCCGCGCCTGGGAACAGGCCTACGGCAGCGTCGCCGATGACGCCACCCTGGCCGATTTCGCCCTGCTGTTGCAGGAAGTCCAGCAACAGGAAGAACAGCCATGAAGATCCTCGCCATCCGCCTGAAGAACCTCGCCTCGCTGGCGGGCCCGTTCGAGATCGACTTCAGCGCCGAGCCGCTGGCCAGCGCCGGCCTGTTCGCCATCACCGGCCCCACCGGCGCCGGCAAGAGCACCCTGCTCGACGCCCTGTGCCTGGCGTTGTTCGGCACGGTGCCGCGGCTGGACAACATCGGCCGGGAAACCCGGGTGCCCGACGCCGACGGTGAAATCCTCACCAACGACCCGCGCACCCTGCTGCGCCGTGGCACCGGCAGCGCTTTCGCCGAGGTGGATTTCGTCGGCATCGACGGCCATCGCTACCGCGCCCGCTGGGAAACCAACCGTGCCCGCGACAAGGCCAACGGCAAGCTGCAGGGCAGCCGCCAGAGCCTGCACGACCTGGACAGCCAGCAACTGCTGAGCAACCAGAGCAAGCGCGAGTACGAGCAACTGATCGAAGCGCGCCTGGGCCTCAACTTCGCCCAGTTCACCCGCGCGGTGATGCTGGCCCAGAGCGAGTTCAGCGCCTTCCTCAAGGCCGACGACAAGGAACGCAGCGAACTGCTGGAAAAACTCACCAACACGGCGATCTACAGCCAGTTGGGCCGGCGTGCCTTCGTCAAGGCGCGGGAAGCGGCGGAGGCGCACAAGGCCCTCGAACAGGAAGCCAGCGGCGTGCTGCCGATGAGCGAGGCCGATCGCGCCAGCCTCGACGACGACCTGATCGCCGCCCAGCAGCGCCTGAAAGACGAACAGGCGCAACAACGCCAGCTGGAACAGCAACGCAACTGGCTCAACGAGTTGCAGGCCCTGCAGGCGCAACAGCGCAGCGCCGCCGAAGCCCTCGCCGCGGCCCGCCAGGAGTGGGAGCACCTGGCCGGCGAACGCCTGGACCTGAGCCGCCTGGAACACCTGGCGCCACAGCGTCACCAGTTCGCCCGCCGCCAGGACGTCATCGGCCAGCTCACCGCGCTGGCCAGTGCCGTAGCGCAGCAGCGCACGCGCCAGGGTCAGCTGGGCGAACACCAGGCCCGGCTGGAACAGGCGTTGAGCGCGGCCCGCGAGCACCTGGCCAGCGCCCGTGAGCAACAGCACGACAATGCCCCGCGCCTGCGCCAGGCCTTCGACATCCAGCACAGCCTGGCGCGCCTGGAACAGGACCTGCAGCGCGACCGCGACGCCAGCCAGCAGGCACGGCAGGGCTGCGCCGAGGGCCAGCAGCAGTTGGCCGCGCTGATCGAACACCAGCAGCGCCACGAGCAGAGCCTCGCGACCATCGCCGGCCAGTTGGAGCACAGCGCCGCCCTGGCCGACCTGGGCCAGTCCTGGAATGCCTATCGCGGCCAGTTGCAGCAGGTGATGCTCACCGCCAACCGTTTGGCCAAGGGGCGCGAGGAATTGCCGGCGCTGCAGCAGCGCGCGCAAACCCACGCCCAGCAGTGCGCGGAACTGCGCAACGGGCTGGAGCTGCTGTTCAAGGAAGCCGACGCCGAACCCCAGGCCCTCGCCGAACAGATCGGCCTGCTCGGCACCCTGCTGCAGGACAACCGCAAGCTGCAGCGCGGCTTCGAGACGCTGGCACAACTGTGGAGCCGCCAGCAGGAGGTCGAGCAACGCTTGCACGCCCTCGGCGAACGCCAGCAGGCCGCCCAGCAGCAACATACCGAACTGATGGCCGCCGGCCTGCAGGGCAAGCAGGAGAAGATCGCCGCCGAACAGGCCCTGACCCTGACCCGCCAGTTGCTGGAACGCCAGCGTCTGGCGCGCAGTGCCAGCGTCGAGGAGCTGCGTGCGCAGTTGCAGGACGAGCAGCCCTGCCCGGTCTGCGGCAGCCTGGAGCACCCCTATCACCAGCCGGAGGCGCTGCTGGAAAACCTCGCCCGCCACGACCAGGACGAGGAAGCCAACGCCCAGCGCGCCGTCGACGAACTGAACCAGAAGCTCGACGAGCTGCGCTCGCAACTGGGCAGCGTCAAGGGCCAGCTCAAGGAATACCAGCACCAGCAGGAACAGCTGAACGCCGAGCTCCAGGGCCTGGCGCCGGAGCTGCAGGCCCACGCCCTTTATCCACAGCTGAGCGAGCACGACATCGCCGCGCGGAGCAAATGGCTCGACCTGCAACTGCGCCGGCTCAACGACGATATCGCCCGCGACGAACAGCGCCAGACCGCGCTGCACAACCTGCAGCAGGACGCCGCGCGCCTGCAGCGCGAACTGCAACAGGCCAGCGAGGCCAGCCAGCAGGCCACCCAGCAGCTGAACCAGCAACTGGACGCCCTGGGTGCCGACGAACAGCGCCTGCAACAGGACCTGGCGCCGTTCGCCAGCCTGCTGCCGGCGGAGATCTTCGCCGCGCTGCAAGCCGACCCGGCGCCGACCTTCCTCGACCTCGACCAGCGCCTGAGCGCCCGCAAGCAACTGCTGGAACAGCAGCAGGAAGAACAGGAAGAACTGGCGCAGCGCCTGAAGCAACGTGACAGCGGCGAAGCCCGACAACTGGAGCAACAGCGCGAACTGGACAAGCTGGAGCAGCAACTGGTGGCCCTCGAGGGCCACCAGCAACAGGCCCGCACCGCGCTCGGCGAACTGATCGGCGAGCACCGCGATGCCGACCACTGGCAGCAGCAACTGGAACAGGCGGTGGAAACGGCGCGTGCCGCCGAAGCCACGAGCAACCAGCAACTGCAGGAAGCCCGCACCGAAGCGGCAGCCCTCGCCAGCGAGCTGAAGGCGCGGGAAGAACAGCACCTGGCCCTCGACCAGGAGCGCGAGCAACTGGAGGCGGCCATCGCCCACTGGCGCCAGGCCCATCCACAGCTGGACGAACAGGCGCTGGAGGCCCTGCTGGGCATGGACGACGCGCAGGTCGCGCAGTTGCGCCAGCGCCTGCAGGCGGCGGAAAAGGCCGTGGAGCAGGCCGGCGTGCGGGTCCAGGAACGCGACGAGCGGGTCCGGCAGCACCAGGCGCTGAATCTCGCCGAGCGCACCCTCGACGAGCTGCAGCAGGCCTTGCTCGCCAGCCAGCAGCAACTGGAACAGCACGAACAGCAGTGCGCCGAACTGCGCGCGCAACAGGCCGAGGACCAGCGCCGCCAGCAGGCCAGCCAGGCCCTGGTCGAGCGCATCGACGAGGCGCGGCAGACCCTGCTGCGCTGGGGTCGCCTCAACGACCTGATCGGCTCCGCCAACGGCGACACCTTCCGCAAGATCGCCCAGGGCTACAACCTCGACCTGCTGGTGCATCACGCCAACCATCAGCTGCGCCAGCTGGTCCGGCGCTATCGCCTGAAACGCGGCGGCAGCCAGCTCGGCCTGCTGGTGCAGGACACCGAGATGGGCGACGAACTGCGTTCGGTGCATTCGCTGTCCGGCGGCGAGACCTTCCTGGTGTCGCTGGCCCTGGCCCTCGGGCTGGCGTCCATGGCGTCGAGCACCCTGCGCATCGAGTCGCTGTTCATCGACGAAGGGTTCGGCAGCCTCGATCCGGAATCGCTGCAACTGGCCATGGACGCCCTCGACGGCCTGCAGGCCCAGGGGCGCAAGGTCGGGGTGATCTCCCACGTGCAGGAAATGCACGAGCGCATCGGCGTGCAGATCCAGGTGCGGCGCCAGGGCAATGGCCTGAGCACCCTGGAGGTCAACGGATGATCCTGTATTCCTTCCGCCGCTGTCCCTACGCCATGCGCGCGCGCCTGGCCCTGCGCTATGCCGGGGTCGCCGTGCGCATCGAGGAAGTCAGCCTGAAGGCCAAGCCGGCCGAGATGCTGGCGCTGTCGCCCAAGGGCACGGTGCCGGTGCTCGTCGTCGAAGGCCGGGTGCTGGAGGAAAGCCTGGAGATCATGCGCTGGGCGCTGCAGCGCAACGACCCGCAGGACTGGCAGCTCCAGGGCGATCCGCGGATCGACGCCCTGATCGCGCGCAACGATGGCGAGTTCAAGCTGCACCTGAACCACTACAAGTACGCCGAGCGTTATCCCGAGCAGTCCCGCGAGCACTATCGGCAGCAGGCCGAGGTGATCCTGGCCGACCTGGAGCGGCGGCTCGGCGAACAGCGTTACCTGCTGGCCGAGCATCCAAGCCTGGCCGATGCCGCCCTGATGCCGTTTATCCGCCAGTTCGCCGGGGTCGAACCGCAGTGGTTCGCCGAGGCGCCCTATCCGAGGCTGAGGGCCTGGTTGCAGGGCTGGCTGGAATCGGAGCTGTTCAAGGCAATCATGGCCAGGTGAGCTTCAGGGCCCTATCGCTGGCAAGCCAGTTCCCACAGTGACCGGGTGCACCGCTGGACCTGTGGGGCTTGCCAGCGATAGGGCCCTGAAGAGCGACACCATAATCAGTGGCTCAGCTTGTGATCCAGGGCCGCATAGAAGTGGGCACTCTGACGCAGATATTCAGTGGTGTAGCTGGGCGTCACCGCCTTGCGCTGGCTGATCTCGACATGGGCATTGGCCGCCTGGACCACGGAAGCGGAAATGGCGGATGCAGCGATCACGGGAAACAGATTGAAGTTCATTGGCTTGGGCCTCGTTGCGGGTAGTTGAAGGGCCGTCTGGCTTGGGTTCAAAACTACGCCGCTACCGCCGCGCGGAAAAATTCATTGCAGCAGTACCGACTATCGAGCCCATCGATAGTCAGTCGAGGAACTTCAGGTCCGCCGGCGCGCCCTGGGGGAATCGCTGCACCACCTCGCCCAGCCTGCCACTGACAGGATCGCGGCGGATCACCACGATTTCATTGCTTTTCTGGTTCGCCACCAGCACGAATGCCTGGCTGGGATCGAGGGCGAACTCCCGCGGGTGGTCGCCCTCCACCGCACGCCGTTGCAGCAGGGTCAGCCCGCCATCGACGGGATCGATGGCGAACACCAGCAGCTCGTTGGCCGTGCCGCGGTTGCTGACGTAGAGGAAGCGCCCGTCCGCCGAGGCATGCAGCGCGCCGCCGGCCTTGGCCGCCGGATCGCCGTGAGTGGTCAGCGGCACGGTCTTGCGCAGGCTCAGCTGGCCGTCGTGACAATCGAGAACCGCCACCGCCGCGCTCATTTCCAGGGTCAGCCAGGCATGCCGGCCGTCGCCGCTGAACAGCAGGTGACGCGGACCGCTGCCCGGCGGCAGCGCCAGCGAACCGACGGCCTGCAGCGGCCGGGCCGGGTCGCCGGCGTAGCGATAGACGAACACCCGGTCCGCGCCCAGGTCGCTGGCGAACACATAGCGGCCGTCCGGCGACGAGACCATGGCGTGCACATGGGGCGTGGCCTGGCGCTCGGCGTTGACCTTGCTCGCGGCATGCCGCGCCTGTTGCACCGGCTCGCCCAGGCGACCGTCTGCCAGCACCGGCAGCACGGCGAGGTTGCCGCCCTGCGGGTCGGAGCCGCCATAGTTGGCGACGAACAGGAAACGCCCGTCGTGGCTCAGGCTGCTGTGGGTCGGCTCGGCGCCGTGGCTGTCGACCTGGTTCAGCGCGTGCAGGCCGTCCTGCCGGTCCAGACTGAAGGCCGACACCTGCCCCGTCGCCTGCTCGTTGACCGCGTACAGGTGGCGGCCGTCCGCGGACAGGGTCAGCCACGACGGGTTGCTCGTGGCCAGCACCTGCAAGGGCGGCGCCTCGATCTGCCCGGCAACGAACCGGTAGCGGTAGATACCCTGGCTGGCGCCATCGGTATAGCTGCCCACCAGCAGTTCATGGGCGTGCGCGGTGAGGCTCATGAGGCTAGCGATCAGCAGGCTCGGCAGCGCTTTCATCATCGTCTTCATCCTCTTCCGAGGCGCGCAGTGCGCTCAGGCACACCAGGTGGTGCTCGCCGCTGTCACCGACGATCAGCCAGTCGCCGCCCTCGGCACGGGCCGCGTCGATCTGCGCGGCGCTGAAGGCCCAGCGCTTGAGTGCGCGACCGTCCATGCATTCGATGCGCAGGCCGTTGTCGTCGTGGACGAAGTCGAAGGCGTGCAGGCCATCGACCAGCAGCATGTCGCAGGATTGCAGGGCTTGGAAAAGGGTGCTCATCGGGGAACTGCCATGATCAGGGGAAAGTCGCCATGATAGCCCAAATGCAGCGCGGGCCAGACGTTGTGACGCCTGGCCCGCGGCAGGGTTCCCGGGTGGATCAGTGGGCGAAGATCGAGTTGCCCTTCTGCCCGGCGAGCTTCTCCGGCTTGATCAGGAAGCGTGCCAGCGCCGGCAGCAGCCACAGGGCGCCGAACATGTTCCACAGGAGCATGAAGGTCAGCATCAGGCCCATGTCGGCCTGGAACTTGATCGCCGAGAAGATCCAGGTGCACACGCCGATGGCCAGGCACAGGCCGGTGAACAGCACCGCCTTGCCGGTGGAGCGCAACGTCTCGTAGTAGGCCTCCTGCAGCGGCAGGCCGGCGCGCAGGAAACTCTCCAGGCGGCTGTAGATGTAGATCCCGTAGTCCACGCCGATGCCCACGCCCAGCGCCACCACCGGCAGGGTGGCGACCTTGACGCCGATGCCCATGAAGGCCATCAGGGCGTTGCCCAGCACCGAGGTCAGCACCAGCGGCAGGACGATGCACAGGGTCGCGGCGAAGGAGCGGAAGGTGATCATGCACATCACCGCCACGCAGATGTAGACCAGGATCAGGATGGTCAGCTCGGCCGACTTGATCACGTCGTTGGTGGCCGCCTCGATCCCGGCGTTGCCGGCGGCGAGGAGGAATTCCAGGCCTTCGTGGTTGTGGCTGTCGGCGAAGGTCTTGACCGCCTTGACCACGCCGTCGAGGGTCTCGGCCTTGTGGTCGTTGAGGAACACCAGCACCGGCGCCAGCGAGCAGTCGGCGTTGTACAGGCCGTCGGCGCGGGACACCGAGGTGTTCAGCACTTCAGGGTTGCGCGACAGGCTTTCCCATTTCAGGTTGCCCTCGTTCATGCCCTTGATCATCTGCTTGGACACGGTCACCAGGGAAATCGCCGACTGCACGCCGGGGGTGTTCTCCATGGTCCACATCAGCTCGTCGATCGGCGCCATGGTCTGGTAGGCCGAGCAGCCTTCGGTGGGGGTCTTGACCATCACCACCAGCACGTCGGAACTGGTCGAGTAGTTGTCGATGATGAAGGCGTTGTCGTTGTTGTAGCGCGAGTCCGGGCGCAGCTCCGGCGCGCCCTGGTCGAGGTCGCCGATCTTCAGGTTCTGGCTGTACCAGAGGCCGCCGCCGAAGGCCAGCAGGGCCAGGACGATGGACACCGGTGCCACCTTGGCGCTGGCGAAGGACGACAGCAGCCGCCAGAACGGGTGCTCGCAGGTCGCGTCGCGCTTGCTGCGCTCGATGGCCTTCTTGCTGATGCCGACATAGGAGATCGCCACCGGCAGCAGGATCAGGTTGGTGAAGACGATCACCGCCACGCCGATCGAAGCGCCGATGGCCAGCTCGCGGATCACCCCGATGTCGATGATCAGCAGGGTGATGAAGCCCACGGCGTCGGCGAGGATGGCGATCATCCCCGGCAGGAACAGCTGGCGGAAGGTACGCCGGGCAGCGGTCAGGGCATTGTCGGCGCCACTGGACTGCAGGGCGATGCCGTTGATCTTCTGCACGCCATGGGAAATGCCGATAGCGAAGATCAAGAACGGCACCAGCATCGAATAGGGGTCGATGCCGAAGCCCACCACGTGCATCAGGCCCAACTGCCAGACCACCGCCACCAGGGTGGTGACGAGCACGGCGATGGTGCTGCGGATGCACCAGGTGAACCAGTACAGCAGGACCCAGGTGATCAGCAGGGCGATGCCGAAGAAGCCCACCACCATCATCAGGCCGTCGATCAGGTCGCCGACCTTCTTGGCGAAGCCGACGATGTGGATCTTCACATTGGGGTTCTGCGCCTGGTACTTGTCGCGGATCTTCTCTTCCAGCTGGTGGGAGAACTGCTGGTAGTCCAGCTTGACCTGCTTGCCCGGGTCCTGCGGGTCCGGGTAGGACTCCTGCAGCGGCACGTCGACGATGCTCGACTTGAAGTTGTTGGCCACCAGCCGGCCGATCTGCCCGGACTTGAGCACGTTGTCACGCAGGGCGTCGAGGCTGTCCTGGGAGCCGTTGTAGGTGTTGGGGATCACCTCGCCGCCGGAGAAACCTTCCTCGGTCACCTCGGTCCAGCGCACCGCCGGGCTCCACAGCGACTTCAGGCCGGAGCGATCGACACCGGGAATGTAGAACACCTCGTCATGAATCTGCCGCAGCGTCTCCATGTAGTCCTTGTCGAAGATATCGCCGTTGACCGCTTCCACCGAGATGCGCACGGTGTTGCCGAGGTTGGCCAGGTCATTGCGGTGCTCGAGCATGTTCTGGATGAACGGGTGCTCCAGCGGGATCATCTTCTCGAAGCTGGTGGACGGGCGGATCAGGGTCGCCTGCCAGAACAGGAAGACGCTGACCAGCAGGCAGATGGCAATCACTGCCGGGCGGTTGTTGAAGATCAGGCGCTCGAGGGTGGTCGGCTTGTCCTGATGGTGCTGATTCATGCTGAACTGCTCCCGAACGGTCATGGTTGCGCCCTCTCGGCACCGGTGGCGGCGGCGAAGTGTGCGCCGCCCTGCCCCACCAGGATCAGATTGCCGTCGGACAGGCCGCTGGCTCCCGCCAGGGCCAGGCGGTCGGCCCGGTTGAAGACGCTGAAGGTCACGCCGTCGTCGCTGCTGCGCAGGACCGTGCCGCCGTTACCCACCAGTACCAGACTGCCATCATCGAGAAGCGTAGCGTTTGACAGGCCAAATTCGAGCGGACCGCGTGCGGCCTGCAGCTCGATCTGCTGCCAGGTGTCGCCGAAGTCGGTGGAGCGGTAAAGGTTTGCGCGCAAACCGTAGGCCAGCAAGGTGCGCGGTTGCGCGGTGCCGATCACGCCGAAGAACGAGCCCTCGTAGGGACCCTGGAGTTTTTCCCAGGTCTGCCCGTCGTCGCTGGAGCGGTACATGGTGCCCTGCTCGCCGACGATGAACAGCCCGGCGTCCTTGACCCGGGCGATGCCGTTCAGGTGCAACTGGTCGGGGTTGTCGAGACGCTCGCCGACGTCCTGCCAGTGCTGGCCGCCGTCGCTGGTTTCGAGCATGGCGCCATAGGCGCCGATGGCCAGGCCGTGCTGCGGGTTCTCGAACCAGACGTCGAGCAGCGGCGCTTCGCGGGAGAGGTCTTCGAACTGCTTGCTCCAGGTCGCGCCGCCATCGCTGCTGGCGAGGATCTGCGCATCGTGGCCGACGGCCCAGCCGTGCTGGTCGTCGACGAAGGTGACGGCAGTGAGCAACTGGCGGGTCGGCACCTTGGCCTGGGTCCAGGTCTTGCCCTGGTCGTCGGAGAAGAGGATGTGGCCGCGTTCGCCGACCATCACCAGGCGCGCGCCGGCGTGGGTCACGTCGAGCAGCAGGCCCTTGTCGGACTTGGCGGAAAGCGTCGACCAGACGTCCACCTCCTGGGAGGCCGCAGCTTCGGCGCTGCCGGTCCAGAAACCCATGGTCAGCAACAGCGCCATGCTGGCCGCCAGGGCCCATGGCCTGGTGCGCAGGATGCTGGGCTGCCGCGCTATGAGAGGCTCGGTCATCGATCTGTCCCCCGGTTCTTGTTATGTGGGTGAATCCAGATGCAGGTACTGCGAAAAGCGTGTTCCAGAGCCCTGCAATAGCTGATGGCCATCCTAATGGGGTTTGCGAAGGGCTGACAACGAACGGGACGTTATCTTTTGTTATCGGCAGGGTTTCAGCACCTGCGTCCGGCTCCTTGTGGGAGCGAGCTTGCTCGCGAAGGGCTGCAAAGCAGCCCCGAAACCATCCACCTCCGTGTGTCAGGGAAGCCGCAGTCTCAGGTTCTGCGACGGCTTCGCCGCCGTTCGCGAGCAAGCTCGCTCCCACAAAGGAAAGGGCATCGCCCACTATCAAAAAAGGCCGCTTTCGCGGCCTTCTCTGGATCAGGCGAGGCTCTTGCTCACCACCTCGAACACATCACTGGACAGTTGCCCGGAGTCGCGGATGCGCTGCAACTCGCCCTTCATCAGGGCCTGGCGCTTGTCGTCGTACTTGCGCCAGCGGGTCAGCGGCGCCAACTGCCGCGAGGCGATCTGCGGGTTGAGGGCGTTGAGCTGGATGACGATATCGGCCAGGAAGCGATAGCCCGAGCCGTCCGCCGCATGGAAGTTGACCAGGTTCTGCCCGGCGAAGGCACCGATCAGGGCACGCACCTTGTTCGGGTTCTTCAGGGTGAACGCCGGGTGCTCCATCAGCTTGTGCACCCGCGCCAGCCCGCCCGGCAGGGTGCTGGCGGCCTGCACGCTGAACCACTGGTCCATGACCAGCGGGTTGTCCTTGAAGTGCTCGGCGAACGCCTCCAGGGCCTTGGCCCGCTCGGCCTCGAACGGCGAGTTGACCAGCACCGCCAGGGCGGTGAGGCGTTCGGTCATGTTGTCGCAGGCGTCGAACTGCTCCAGGGTCGCCTCCAGCACCTGCGGCTTGCCGCTGAGCATCAGGTACGACAGGACGATGTTCTGCAGGCCACGTCGGGCGAAGTGCTCGGCCTCGGCGACGTAGGCGCTGCTGCGCGAGACCTCGCGGTTGGCCTGGTAGCGCGCCAGCAAGGCGTCGAACAGCTGGTCCGCCAACTGCTTGCGGGCGAACTCGCGAGCGCTGTGGATGGCGTCGACATCGGCGACTTCGCTGATCTCGGTGAGGTAGGCCTCGCTCGGCAGCGAGAGCATCTCGGCGACCATGGCCTGGTCCAGCGAGTCATTGCCGAGCACGCTGCCCAGGGCACTGACCAGGCGCTGGTCGAGCACCAGTGGCTGGCCCTTCTGCTGCTGGCCGATCAGCTCCTGCAACACCTGCACCGACAGTTGCTGGCCGGCTTCCCAGCGGTTGAAACCGTCGCTGTCGTGCTGCATGAGGAACATCAGCTGGTCGCGGTCGTAGGGGAACGCCAGCTTGACCGGTGCGCTGAAGCCGCGCAGCAGCGACGGCAACGGTTTGGCGGCGATGTCGACGAAGGTGAAGGTCTGCTCGGCCTCGGTCACCGACAGCACGCGGCTGCTGCCGACGGCAGCGGCCTCGCCCTGCAGGCGCAGCGGCAGGTCATGGCCTTGCGCGTCGAGCAGGCCCAGTTCCACCGGGATCACGAACGGTTTCTTCTCCACCTTGTCCGGGGTTTCCGGGCAGCTCTGGCGGAAGGTCAGGCTGTAGGTCTGCGCGGCGGCGTCATACGCCTCGCTGACCGCCAGGCGCGGCGTGCCGGCCTGGCTGTACCAGCGCTTGAACTGGCCGAGGTCGGCGCCGTTGGCGTCTTCCATGGCCTTGATGAAGTCGTCGCAGGTCACCGCCTGGCCGTCGTGGCGCTCGAAATAAAGGTCGCTGCCCTTGCGGAAGCCCTCGGCGCCCAGCAGGGTGCGGACCATGCGCACCACTTCCGAACCCTTCTCGTAGACGGTCAGGGTGTAGAAGTTGGAGATCTCGATGAAGCTGTCCGGACGCACGGCATGGGCCATCGGCCCGGCATCCTCGGCGAACTGGTGGGTGCGCAGGTAGGCCACGTCCTCGATGCGCTTGACCGTGCGCGAGTTCATGTCGGCGCTGAACTCGGCGTCGCGGAACACGGTGAAGCCTTCCTTGAGCGACAGCTGGAACCAGTCGCGGCAGGTCACGCGGTTGCCCGACCAGTTGTGGAAGTACTCGTGCGCCACCACCGCCTCGACCCGCTGGTGCGCGGCGTCGGTGGCGGTCTCGGCGCGGGCCAGCACGCAACTGGAGTTGAAGATGTTCAGGCCCTTGTTTTCCATGGCGCCCATGTTGAAGTCGTTGACCGCGACGATCATGAAGATGTCCAGGTCGTACTCGCGGCCATAGACCTCTTCGTCCCAGCGCATGGACTTCTTCAGGCTGGTCATGGCGTGCTGGCACTTGTCGATGTTCTCCGGCTCGACATAGATGCGCAGGGTCACGTCACGCCCGGACTGGCGGGTGAAGGTGTCTTCGACGCACCACAGGTCGCCGGCGACCAGGGCGAACAGGTAGGCGGGCTTCCGGAACGGGTCTTCCCAGGTCGCCCAGTGCCGGCCGTCTTCCTGCGGGCCGCTGCCCACCGGGTTGCCGTTGGAGAGCAGGACCGGGTAGCGGTGCTGCTCGGCGATCACCGTGGTGGTGAAGGCGCTCATCACGTCCGGGCGGTCGAGGTAGTAGGTGATCTTGCGGAAGCCCTCGGCCTCGCACTGGGTGCAGAACATGCCGCTGGACTTGTACAGGCCTTCCAGCGCGGTGTTGCTTTCCGGGTGGATGCGCACGCTGGTGTCGACGGTAAACTGCGCGGCGGTCGGCTGCAGGGTCAGGTGGCTGTCGCCCAGCTGGTAGTCGGCGGCGTCCAGGGCCTGGTCGTCGAGGGCGACGCTGAGCAGTTCCAGTTGCTGGCCGTCCAGCACCAGCGGCGGCAGGCCGGCACCCCGCGCCGGGTTGCGGCGCATGACCAGTTGCGCGTGGACCAGGGTGTGGTCCTCGAACAGCTCGAAGGTCAGGTGGGTTTCGTCGATCAGGTACTCGGGGGCCTGATAGTCCTTGAGGTAGATCACTTGCGGCTGTTCGGTACGCATGTGGCGGTCCTTTTTACTGATGCACGGCCAACTGGTAGGCCGTGTACTTGCGAATGTTGATCACGCCGGTATCGAAGATCAGGTACTGGCCCTTGATGCCGAGCAGCGTGCCCTCGGCCACCGGGTTCTTGTCCAGGTTGAAGCTGACGATCTTGCCCGGGTAGGCCTGCACCGGATAGCGGATCTCCAGGGGCTCGCCGTCGTGCAGCGGCTGGATCGCCTGCACGCCGAAGCGCTCCTGCAAGCCGCGCAGGCCGTCGGCGCAGCTGTCGAACAGCTGGTCGCGCACTGCGACCAGGTCGACCGCCTCGGCATCGCCCTTGAGCAGCGCGCGCCAGTTGGTGCGGTCGGCGACCTGGCTGCGCAGCAGGTCTTCCACCAGCCCGGACTGCTGCCGGGTGGCGACCCGCAGGATCGGCAGGGCCTGGCTGGCCCCCTGGTCGAGCCAGCGCGTGGGCAGCTGGCTGGCGCGGGTGATGCCGACCTTGATCCCCGACGAGTTGGCCAGGTAGACCACGTGGTCGGTCATGCAGAACTGCTCGCCCCAGGACGGCTCGCGGCAGGTGCCGGCGTCGTAGTGGCAGCGCTCGGGGCTCATGATGCAGACATCGCACTGGGCCAGCCGGGTCATGCACGGGTAGCAGTAGCCCTGGCTGAAACTGGTCTTGGTGCGCTTGCCGCAGTGGCTGCAGTGGATCGCGCCGAGGTACTCGAGGCGCACGGTCTGGCCGATCATCGGGTTGACCGGCACCTCGACCTCATCCAGGCGGAAAGCACATTGCACGACCGGCGTCTCGAGACGCGCGGCCATCTTGCGAATGGAACCACGGCCGATTTCGATCAATGGATCGCATCCGACTTGAACAGGATGTTCGGCACGGTGATGGACTTCGAGGCGCATTCCTGCGGGCCCATGTAGCCGGTGCGCTGCTCTTCGGGCAGGTTCTGCAGTTCCCAGGCGATCACCGCCTGCAGGGACAGCTCGCGCTGCTCGCTGGTGAGCTTGCGCCCATCAGCCCATTTGCCGATTTCCACGGCCAGTTTCAGGCTCTCGTAGATTTCCGGGGTGATGTTTTCGATCATTTGCGCAAAAGTGGACATAGCGTCTCCCAAATCAAGCCGTCAGTTTACGCCGGGCCAGCGCCCCGCCCAAGAGCCCGCTCAGGCATCCGACCAACAGACCGCCGACATGGGCAGCGTTGGCGATCTGGCCGAAGCCGAGCAGGCTGACCAGTCCGGACAGGCACAGCAGCAGCCAGACCAGCATCATCACCAGCACGCCGCGGGGCATGCGGTACAGCGGCGCGGGCGCCAGCCACTGGTACAGCCAGATGTGCCCGAGCAGGCCGTACAGCACGCCGGACAGCCCGCCGAACAGGCTCGGGCCAGCGACCAGGTATTGCGCGGCGTTGGACACCACGCCGAACACCAGGGTCAGGCCGAGCAGGCTGAACAGGCCCTGGCGCCATTCGATGCGCCGGCCCAGCTCCCAGTACCACAGGCCGTTCATGGCCAGGTGGAGGATGCCGAAGTGGATCAGCATCGGGCTCAGCAGGCGCCACCACTGGCCCGCCTGCAGGCTGACCTCCAGCGGGGTGAAATAGAGGTAGTCGCCGTTCACGTGGAAGTCGACGAAGGTCAGCCAGCGCAGGGTCTCCAGGTTCTCGCCGAGCCCGGTCAGGCCGGCGACCAGCAGGCACAGCAGGAGCACCGCAGCGGTGGCCTTGCTGGCGCGCAGTTGCTCGGCCACGCCGGGACGCCGTGGCACCGGCTCAGGCTCAGGCAGCAGCTCGGGATCGATATCGCCCTCGGGGTGCAACTGGTACAGGCGCAGGGCTTGTTCGGCCCGCGACTCCTCGACCCAGAGCACCTGCGCGCCCGCTTCCTCGGTGACCCGGTGCGGTACCTGCAGGCGCCGCAGCAGCTGGACGAAACCGCTCAGGTCGGCACTCAGCGGCAGGCGCAGGATTTCAACCACGTTCATTGACTGGCCTCCGGCCGTTCCACGTCGACCCAGACGAACTTGCGCGGGTCGATGCGGGTTTCATCGTCGAGCCGGTACGCCACCAGCTTGCCGTAGAGCACTGCACTGTAGTCCAGGCAGGCCAGGTTGGCGCGGATCGGCGCCGGCTTGCCGCTGCGCCAGTAATGCCCGACGAACAGCAACGGCTCGTCCTCGGCGTAGCGCAGCAGGGCGTTCTTCTGGCTGTGGCTGAGCGGCGCGCTGGCCACCTCGGCCGGCAACGCATCGGGCTGGAACACGATGTCGCCATAGGTCTGCGGGTCTTCCTCCCAGAACTTGGTGCGGAAGAAGGCGCGGGTCAGGCCGTCGCCACCGGTCAGCGTGAGGCCGTCCGGCAGGCGCATGTCGGTGCCGCGCAGCAGGCGGTTGCAGGCCAGGTGGGCAAAGCTGTCGGACTCTGCCGAAGCACGGACGAAGGCTTCATCGATGCGCCCATCGGGGTAATGCTGGCGCAGCGAGTCGATCACCCGCCCGTCCCAGCAGGCATGGACCAGGCGGAAGCGCCCGGCATCGACGAACAGCGGCAGTTGGTAGAACCAGCCGAGAAAATCGTGCCAGTCGCCGGGGTGCTGTTCGAACTGGGTCAGGGTCTCGTCGATCAGCCGGGCATGCCGCGGCGTATGCTCGCGGACGAAGGTCTTGCCGCTGCCGGCCGGCGCCGGGGTGGTCCAGCCGAGGGCGTTGTATTCATGGTTGCCCATGATGCAATGGGCCTGGCCGGCCTCGACCATGTCGTGGACGATGTGCAGGGCCTCGCGAATGCGCGGGCCGCGATCGATGATGTCGCCGAGGAACAGCGCCTGGCGCTGGGCATGCCGCCACACCCCACCCTGGCGCTTGTAGCCGAGGGCATCGAGCAGGCGTTCGAGGGTGTGGGCACATCCGTGTACATCGCCGATCAGGTCGAAACTGCGCGCGGGATCGAGCATCAGTCGCCTCCACCACCCAGGCGGCTGCCCCAGCCGAGCTTGGTCCGGCAGACCTCGTAGTAGTTGTGGTCCAGCGGATGGATCAGGCGCAGCTTCTGCGGCTTCTTGTTCACCGTGATGGTGTCGCCGGGGGCACAGGTGAAGTGGTTCTGGCCGTCACAGGAGACCTGCGGGTAGATGGTCATGTCCTGGGACACGACGATCTTCAGCTCGCTGTTGCCATCCACCACGATCGGCCGCCCGGACAGGGTGTGCGGGTACATCGGCACGATGACGATGGCGTCCAGCTTGGGGTGCATGATCGGCCCGCCGGCGGACAGCGCGTAGGCGGTGGAGCCGGTGGGGGTGGCGACGATCAGGCCGTCGGCCTTCTGGCTGCAGACGAACTGGCCGTCGATGTAGATCTCGAACTCGATCATCCGCGTCGACTTGCCCGGGTGCAGGACTACGTCGTTGAGGGCATCGCCCTGGCCGATGGCCTCGCCGTGGCGACGCACTTCGGCCTGCAGCAGGAAGCGGTTTTCCACCAGGTAGTGGCCGTCGAGCACTTCGGCGACCTTCACTTCCAGTTCGTCGGGGCGGATGTCGGTGAGGAAGCCCAGGCTGCCGCGGTTGATCCCCAGCACCGGGGTGTTGTGCCGGGCCAGGGCGCGGGCGGCGCCGAGCAGGCTGCCGTCGCCGCCGACCACGATGACCAGGTCGCAGACCTCGCCCAGCAGCTTGCGCGAGGAGGTCTGCAGGCCGTGGCCAGGCAGGACTTCGGCGATGGTGTCCTCGAGGATGACGTGCAGATGCCGCTCCAGCAGGAATTTTTTCAGTCGGCGGATGGTATCGAGTACCTGTGAGCTGCCGAGGCGGCCGATGATACCGATATTGCGAAATTGCTCCATGGGGCTCCTGCAAAGGCTCTGCGACATAGGAAAGCACGGTTACGAAGGCCGATTATGGGCCAGCGCCCCGGCCGGCGGCAAACGGGGCTATGCTCGCTGGATGAATCCGTTCGCCGAGCTGCACGCCCTGCCCCGCCTTCTGCGCCAGCCCGCGACCCGCGATCTGGCCTGGGCCCTGCTGTCGCCGCCGATGCTGGAGCAGGCGCCATGGCCGCAGCGCCACCCGTTGAGCGGCAGCGGCTGGGTCGATGATCCGCAGGCCCTGCACGACTGGCTGCTGGGCCTGGACTATGAGCCGGCGCCGTTGCTCGACTGGCTGTCGCGCTCGGCCAGCCGGCGTCTCGGCCTCTATTACGAACGCCTCTGGCAGTTCGCCCTGCAGCACGCCCCCGGCGTCGAACTGCTCGCCGCCAACCTGCCGATCCGCCAGGGCGGGCATACCCTCGGCGAGCTGGACATGCTCCTGCGCGACCGCGAAGGCGTGCATCACCTGGAACTGGCGATCAAGTTCTACCTCGGCCCCGACACCGGCGACGGCCACGATCCGGCGCACTGGCTGGGTCCCGGCTGCCACGACCGCCTGGACCGCAAGCTGACGCACCTGGCCGAGCACCAGTTGCCCATCTCGGCTCGCCCGGAAAGCCGCGAGGCACTGGCCGGCCTCGGCCTCGAACGGGTCGCGGCGCACCTGTGGCTGGGTGGCTACCTGCTCTATCCCTGGCCCACCCGGGCCGACGCCCCGCACGGCGCCCATCCCCGGCACCTGCGCGGGCACTGGCTGCACCAGCGCGACTGGCCGGCGTTCCAGGCCACCCGCGCAACGGGCCGCTGGCAGTTGCTGCCACGCCAGGCCTGGCTCGGTCCGGCGCGGGTCGCCGCGCACGAGGTGTGGACGCCGCAGCAACTGCACGCCTGGCTCGCCGCCCTCGACCCGCTGGCCCAGGCCCAACTGATGGTGCGCCTGGAACCCGGCGCGGACGGCGACTGGCAGGAAGCGGAACGGGCCTTCCTGGTCGCGGACCGCTGGCCCGATCTGCCGCAGGTTCCGCCGTCGACCTTGACCCAGACGCCTTGACCACGGCTTTTTTTACCGATCCGACCAGCCGTAACAGCCGTCAGCTATTAAAGTTGGAGAACAGCGCCACGAAGAGCGCAGTCCCTGACCTGACGAGGAATGTTCCAATGAGCCTGACCAATACCCGGGAGCGCTACGGCAGCCTGTCCGTGGCCCTGCACTGGCTGATGCTGGTGCTGCTGGCGGCGGTGTACGCCTGCATCGAGTTTCGCGGCATCTTTCCCAAGGACAGCCCCGAACGGGAAGTGATGAAGACCCTGCACTTCATGCTTGGCCTGACCGTGTTCCTGCTGGTCTGGCTGCGCCTGTTCCTCAAGCTGGGCCGGCCGACGCCGCGCATCGTCCCGGCGCCACCGGCCTGGCAGATCGGCCTGTCGCACCTGGTCCACTGGGCCTTGTACGCGCTGATGATCGGCCTGCCGCTGGCCGGCTGGGTGATCCTCAGCGCCGCCGACAAACCCATCCCCTTCTACGGTCTTGAATTGCCGGCACTGGTCCAGCCGGACAAGGAACTGGCGCGCACGGTCAAGGGCTGGCACGAATGGTTCGCCAGCCTCGGCTACTGGCTGATCGGCCTGCATGCGCTGGCCGGCCTGTACCATCACTATGTGCGCAAGGACAACACGCTGCTGCGCATGCTGCCCGGCAAGGATTAAGGCCTGGCAAAACCGCGGCGCCCCTGGAGGCCGCCGGTATGGACGAAGATCAGCCGGGTACCGGGGGCGAAGGTCCCGGCTGTCGCTTTCAGGGCCATCAGCGCCTTGCCGGTGTACAGCGGCTCCAGCGGCACGCCGGATTCGCCCTCGCTTTGGTCGATGAAGGCCAGCAACTCGGCGTCGACCTTGGCGAAGCCGCCACGACAGGCGTCGTGCAACTGATAACCGCTCAGTGCCGCCAGGTTTTCCTCCACCCCATGCCCCCTGGGCACCGCCAGAGCACCGTGCGCCGGATGGGCGCCAGCCTCGGCCCGGACCAGCCCGGCCAGGGTGGTGCCGGTGCCGACGGCCAGCCACCAGGCGTCGTAGTCGTCCCAGCCGAGATTGGAAAGTTGCGCCCGCGCCTGCTCGACGATCAGCGCGCAACCCTTGGCCCCCTCCTCGCCACCGCCGCCTTCGGGCACGCAGTGCCAGCCGGGGTAACGCTGCTGCCAGGGTTGCCAGAAACCGGCTTGGTGGCGGGCGCGGTAGCCGCCGTAGCCGAGCCAGTGCAGTTGCATGCCGAACGCTTGCAGATCGCGTGTGGTCGGGGTGTCCCGTGGCTCGCCACGCAACAGGCCGACGGTGGCGAAACCGAAGCGCTGGCCGGCCGCGGCCAGGGCATGCAGGTGATTGGAGTGGTTGCCGCCGAGGCTGATGATGCCCGGGGCCTGGTTGCGCTGGGCCAGGCGCAGGTGTTCGAGGAGCTTGAACCCCTTGTTGCCGCTGATCTCGGGGTCGATCAGGTCGAGGCGCAGGATGGCGGCGTCGATGCCGGCGTCATGGAGCCAGGACAGGGACAGGCGCTGCAGGGGGGCTTGGGAAAGGTTGAGCATGGCGCCGATTCTAAAGGCGGCAGCCACCTTTGTGGGAACTGGCTTGCCAGTTCCCACAGGGTCGGTGCAAACCGACCTGTCAGCCGCGAGTCAGAGCGCCGCCGCCAACCGCGACCCCTGGTTGATCGCCCGCTTGGCATCCAGCTCCGCCGCGACGTCAGCCCCCCCGATCAGATGCACCGACTGCCCGGCCGCCAGCAGCCCGTCCTGCAGCTCGCGCAGCGGGTCCTGGCCGGCGCAGATCACCACGTTGTCCACCGCCAGCACCTGCGGCTCGCCCTCGCCGACGCGGATGTGCAGGCCGGCATCGTCGATGCCGAGGTACTCGACGCTGTTGAGCATCTGCACCTGCTTGTTCTTCAGCCCGGTGCGGTGGATCCAGCCGGTGGTCTTGCCCAGGCCGTCGCCGACCTTGCTCTTCTTGCGCTGCAGCAAGTACACCTGGCGCGCCGGCGCATGGGGCGCCGGCTTGATCCCGGCGACGCCACCACGGGCCTCCAGGCCGCTGTCGATGCCCCACTCCTTCCAGAACGCCTCGCGGTCCTGGCTGGTGGCGACGCCCTGGTGCACGAGGAACTCGGACACATCGAAGCCGATCCCGCCCGCGCCGATCACCGCCACCCGCTGGCCCACAGGCTTGCGCTGCAGCAGCACGTCGAGGTAGCTCAGCACCTTGCCGTGCTCGATCCCCGGAATCGCCGGCAGGCGCGGCACGATGCCGGTGGCGAGGATGATCTCGTCATAGCCGCCGGCAGCCAGTTGCGCCGCATCGACCCGGGTGTTCAGGCACAGCTCGACACCGCTGGTCTGCAGCTTGCGCGCGAAGTAGCGCAGGGTCTCGTGGAACTCCTCCTTGCCCGGCACGCGCTTGGCCACGTTGAACTGCCCGCCGATCTCGCCGGCGGCATCGAACAGCACCACCTGGTGCCCGCGCTCCGCCGCCACGGTGGCCGCCGCCAGACCGGCGGGGCCGGCGCCGACCACGGCGATGCGCTTGACCTGGGTCGCCGCGATGTAGTTCAGCTCGGTCTCGTGGCAGGCCCGCGGGTTGACCAGGCAGGTGGTCAGCTTGCCGCCGAAGGTGTGGTCGAGGCAGGCCTGGTTGCAGCCGATGCAGGTGTTGATCTCGTCGGCACGGCCTTCTGCTGCCTTGTTGACGAAGTCCGGGTCGGCGAGGAACGGCCGGGCCATGGACACCATGTCGGCGTCGCCCTCGGCCAGCACCCGCTCGGCGACATCCGGGGTGTTGATGCGGTTGGTGGTGATCAGCGGGATCTTCACCGCACCGCGCAGCTTGGCCGTGACCTTGCTGAACGCCGCCCGCGGCACCTTGGTGGCGATGGTCGGGATACGCGCCTCGTGCCAGCCGATGCCGGTGTTGATCAGGGTCGCGCCGGCCTGCTCGATGGCCTGCGCCAGTTGCACGATCTCTTCCCAGTTGCTGCCGCCTTCCACCAGGTCGAGCATCGACAGGCGGAAGATGATGATGAAGTTCGGCCCCACCGCCTCGCGCACGCGGCGCACGATCTCCACCGCCAGGCGCATGCGGTTCTCGTAGCTGCCGCCCCAGCGGTCGGTGCGCTGGTTGGTGTGGGCGGCGAGGAACTGGTTGATGAAGTAGCCTTCCGAACCCATGATCTCGACGCCGTCGTAGCCGGCGCTCTGGGCCAGTTGCGAGCAGGTGACGAAGTCGCCGATCTGCTTCTCGATGCCCTCTTCATCCAGCTCCCTGGGCTTGAACGGGTTGATCGGCGCCTGGATGGCGCTCGGTGCCACCTGCTTGGGGCTGTAGGCGTAGCGCCCGGCATGCAGGATCTGCAGGCAGATCTTGCCACCGGCCTCGTGCACCGCCTGGGTGACGATCTTGTGCTTCTCGGCCTCTTCCGCGGTGCTCAGCTTGGCCGCGCCGGAATACACGCCGCCCTCGACATTGGGGCCGATGCCGCCGGTGACCATCAGGCCGACGCCGCCGCGGGCCCGCTCGGCGAAATAGGCGGCCATGCGCTCGAAGCCGTCGGGCTTCTCTTCCAGGCCGGTGTGCATCGAGCCCATCAGGGTGCGGTTGCGCAGGGTGGTGAAGCCGAGGTCGAGGGGAGCGAGCAGGTGCGGGTACTGAGCGGCGGTCATGATGATCTCCACGCTAATCACGGAATGCGGGCGCCTCGTCGGGCCCCGTCGGTTTGTCTGGAGCCGACATTAAAGGGCGCCCTGTCGCCGCTCAATGACCGAAAGTGACAAGTTATTGATCCAAACGCACCGGGGCGACTAACCTAGTGGCGAATTCTTTCCAGGCTTGTCCGCTTCATGCGCAAACTGCTTTCCGGCGCTCTGGCGCTCGTCCTGCTCGCCGCCCTCGGCGGCTACCTGCTCTGGGCCGAACGGCGTCCCGAGGGCCACTACCTGTCCGACCTGCGCATCGAGCTGGCGCTGGACCAGGGCGTGCCCAGCGGCCAGGGCAACCTGCTCGGCATCGAGCCGCTGCTCTACCCCGGCGACTACCAGAACCTCGAGCGCCTGCACCGCAAGCTCGCCGCCTACCTGGAGCAGGCGCGGCTCAAGGGGCTGGTCAACGAGCGCACCGTGGTGGTCCTGCCTGAACACATCGGCACCTGGCTGTGGGCCCGTGGCGAAAAGCGCGAGCTGTACCAGGTCACCCGCCTGCGCGAGGCGTACCAGTGGCTGGAGCTGAGCAATCCGCTGCGCTACGGCCTGGCGATGCTCGGCGCCGAGGGTGACGACCGCCGCGCCGACGCCCACCTGCGCATGAAGGCCGGGCAGATGGCCGCCGACTACCAGAAGCTGTTCGGCGACCTGGCCCGGGAGTTCGGCGTGACCCTGGTGGCCGGCTCCATCGTCCTGCCCGAGCCCTACCTCGACCACGGTGTCCTGCGCACCGGCGCCGGCGCCCTGTACAACAGCAGCCTGGTGTTCGCCGGCAACGGCACGGTGCTGGGCGAAGTACAGCGCCAGCAGTACCCGGACAGCAACGTGCGGCGCTTCATCAGCGCCGGCGACGGCCACCCGCCGCAGGTCGTCGACACCCCCGCCGGGCGCCTGGGCGTGCTGCTCGGCAGCGACAGCTGGTACCCCTCCAGCTACCAGCAACTGGCCAGCCAGGACGCGCAGATCATCGCCAACCCGGCCTTCGTCGGCAGCTGGCACGGCCCCTGGCGTGGCAACCGGCACCAGCCGCGCGCGGCGGACCTGCTCCTGCAGCCCGGCGAGATGAGCGAGGAACAGGCCTGGTACCGCCTCAGTGAAAGCACCGTGCCGGCGGGGGTCGCCAGCATGAGCGTGTTCCTTCGCGGGCAGTTCTGGGAAGTGCGTGGCGAAGGCCTGGGCTTCGCCAACCTCAACGGCCTGTACCACGCCAGCGCCGGCAAGGGCGCGCGGCTGCTCAACCTGTGGTTGTAGCCACGATGAACCGGCCACGGGTGCGCCTGGGGGATCTGTCGGTGGGCTTCATCCAGAGCCTGCAACGGGCCCTCGACGAACTCGGCCAGGACCCCGCGCCGCTGCTGCAGCGCTACGGCCTGACTCCGCAGCGCCTGGCCGAACCCGGCGCGCGCCTGTCGATCCCGCGCTACATGCACCTGGGCCATGCCGCCATCGAGCACTGCCGCGAACCGGCGCTGGGCCTGCACATGGGCCGCCTGAGCCGCCTCGGCCAGGCCGGGCTGGCCGGCATCAGCGCGGCCCAGGCGCCGACCCTGGGCGACGCGGCGCGCACCCTGCTGCGCTTCGAGCCGTTGTACGCGGCCAACTACCGCGGGCAATCGAGCTTCGAGGAAGACAGCCAGGGTGCCTGGCTGCGCTTCTACTCCATCAGCCCGTACAACGCCTACAACCGCTTCGTGGTGGATTCGGTGCTGTCCGGCTGGCTGGCGCAACTGGCCGACCTGGTCGGCCAGCCGGTGCAGGCCGAGCGCATCGAGATCGAGTTCGACAGCCCGGTGTATGCCCAGCGATATCAGCCGCTGAGCGTGCTGCCGGTGCAGTTCGGCGCGCCGACCAACCAGTTGCGCCTGAGCCGGGCGACCCTCGAGCTGCGCAACCCGGCCCATTGCCCGAGCACCTGGCAGCATCTGCTGCAACTGTGCGAACAGGAGCTGCAGGAGCGCACCCGCATCCGCAGCCTCGGCGAGCGCATCGCCCACCTGCTCGGGCCGCTGCTCAACGGCGGGCGGGAACCGGACCTGGAGGAAGTGGCCCGGCGCCTGCAACTGCCGACCTGGACCCTGCGCCGCAAGCTCGCCGAGGAAGGCACCCAGTTCCGCGCCATCCTCAACGACACGCGGCGCGACCTGGCGATGAGCTACATCCGCGACACCGAACTGGCGTTCGGCGAGATCGCCTACCTGCTGGGATTCGCCTCGGCGGAGGCGTTCCAGCGCGCCTTCAAGCGCTGGAGCGGGGTGACGCCGGGGGAATTCCGGCGCAGTCAGCGGCGGGTGGGGTGATCAGCGTCGTGGGGGCATTCCAGTGGAAGCATGACAAGCCTCGAGACCGCTCTGCGGTCCTTCGCGACGGTTCGGCGCACCGACAAGCTCGCTCCCACAGGTACCCACAGCTTCACCAATAAAAAAGGGCCAGTCCGCTGACTGGCCCTTTCATTTCGATTCGTGCGTGCGACCGCTCACAGCTCGGTGGCATCGTCTGCCGGTTCCGGTACATCCATTTCCGCGGCATGGAATTCGAGAAGTTCTTCCTGATAGTCGTCCATCGTCTGCTCCTTGTCTTCGTACTGTTCGTGTCTGATTCCCGATTCACCCTAAAGTGCACCGGTGAAGGAAAAATGACAATAACGTGTAGGAAAATAAACGTAGCAGGTGTTACAGGATTTATCCCCGGGCTAGAGCGCCGGCGTGCTGCTGCCGTCGGTCGGCGTTGCCGGCGTGTCCGCGGCCGGCACGCTGGTGGCCGGCGCGGTGGGTTCGGTCACTGCCGGGACCGGTGCTTCGGCCGCCGCCGGGGCCGCCTGTTCGGCGGTGATCGGTGCCGCTTCGGCCGGTGGAGCGATCGGTTGCGAACCCTGGCTGTCGTCCACGACGGGCGCAGGCTGGCTGTCCACCACCGGCGCCGCGACGGGGGCAACCGGCGCGGGCGCTTCAGGCTGCGCCGGGGCCAGGGCGGCCGGGGCGGCCACGGCGCTTTCCGGCACACCCAGCTCGGCAGCAGGTTTCGCCGGCGCGGCGGCTTCAGGCGCGGCGGTCTTGTGCTTCGGCGCAGGCGGCAGGAAGCTCTCCACCAGGGCGAAGTAGCGTTCGTAGAACTTGGCCGAGGTCACCGTCTCGCTGGCCACCTTGACCATGGAGTCGTCGGTGGAGCCGATCGGCATCGACACCGAACCCAGCACCCCCACGCCCAGGCTCGCCGAGGTGTTGGACTTCTTCAGCGCGTAGCGGTCCTGCAGGGCGTTGGCGAACACCGTCGAGCGCTGGCTGCCGCCCATGTCGTCGGCACAGACGATGTTGAAGGTGATCTGCAGGTGGCTGTCACCGGTCTGCTGGAAGCTCTTGTTGCCGTTGACCTGGCCCTTGTCGGCCGAGGTGATGATGTAGCCCTGGCTCAGCAGCGCGCGGCGCGCGGCTTCGCAGGAGCCGGACTCGCTGACCGGAAAGCTGCGGGAGAAGGTGCCCGAATCATCGAAGTTCTCGTGTTCGTAGATGGCCGCCTTCTTCGAGGAACAGCCGGCGACACCCGTCAGCACAAGGGCCAGCCCGAGTGCAACGCGGACGGTGGACTTTGACATTGCAGATCCTGGAGGGGGGAAAACGATCGGCGCCTATTGTGCAACACCTGGCCGGGCACTGAAACCGCCTGGCGCCGAATCAGCGACAGAATTCATCTCGCCGACGCACGGCAGGCTCGACCAGCAGCGCCCCGGCGCTAAATTTCCGGCCTGCGGCATCGTCCTCTCCCTGACGGCAAAGCCCCCCTTTGCCCGCCCTGCGAACGGCAACTCTGAACGAGGCGGCCATGACCCGAGAGACGACAGCATGACCCTCAACACAGAAAGCCTGGCCCGGGAAACCCTGCGGATCCTCAAGCCCTACTGGTGGCTGGTGGTGCTCTCCACCGTGCTGGGGATCGTCAGTGGCCTGAGCGTCACCGGCCTGCTGGCCACCATCAACAACGCCATGGCCCAGCCCGAAGGCCCGGGGGTCGACACCGCCCTGCTGTTCGCCGGCCTGTGCATCCTCACCCTCGCCAGCTCCACCGCCTCCAGCCTGCTGAGCAACAAGGTCGGCCAGCGCGTGGTCACCAACCTGCGCCGCGAGCTGGCGGCGAAGATCCTCGTCGCGCCCATCGAGCAGCTCGAGCGCTACCGCTCGCACCGGCTGATCCCGGTCCTGCTCAACGACGTCACCACCCTGAGCAACTTCGCCCTGTCGGTGGCGCCCATGGTCATCGCCTTCACCGTGACCCTCGGCTGCCTGAGCTACCTGGCGTTGCTGTCCTGGCAGATCCTCCTGCTCACCGTGCTCACCGTGGTGATCGGCAGCGGCGCCCAGTACCTGGCACACCAGTTGGGCATGCGCAGCATCCTCGACGCCCGCGACGGCGAGGACGAGTTGCAGAAGCACTACCAGGCGATGTCCGCCGGGGCCAAGGAACTGCGCATCCAGCGCAAGCGCCGCCAGCACCTGCTGGACGAACAGATCTTCGCCACCACCGAGCGCATCTGCACCTCCAACATCCGCGCGGCGAACATCTTCGTCAGCGCCGAGACCTTCGGTTCCATGCTGTTCTTCGCCGTGATCGGCATGGCCATCGCCTTCCAGGCGCTGTGGCCGAGCAGCGACAAGACCGTGCTGGGCGGCTTCGTCCTGGTCATGCTGTACATGAAGGGCCCGCTGGAGCGCCTGGTGACCTCGCTGCCGGTCATCTCCCGGGCCAAGATCGCCCTGGGCCGGATCGCCGAGCTGTCGTGGAAGTTCTCCTCGCCGGAACCGCACCTGCTGGTCAGGGACCGGCCGTCGAGCCTGGGCGCCATGCGCACCCTGGAACTGCGCCAGGCGCGCTACGACTACCCGCGGGTGGAAGGCGTCGAGTCGTTCCACCTCGGGCCGATCGACCTGCACATCAAGCAGGGCGACATCGTCTTCATCGTCGGCGAGAACGGCGGCGGCAAGACCACCCTGATCAAGCTCCTGCTCGGCCTGTACAGCCCGCAGCAGGGCGAGATCCTGTTCAACGGCGAGGTGCTGCAGGCGCAGCAGCTGGACGACTATCGCCAGCTGTTCACCACCATCTTCGCCGACTATTACCTGTTCGACGACCCGCTGCCCGGCGAGGCGCCACTGGCGGCGGATGCCGGCAAGTACCTGGAGCGCCTGGACATCGCGCACAAGGTGAGCATCCGCGACGGCGCCTTCACCACCACCGACCTGTCCACCGGCCAGCGCAAGCGCCTGGCGCTGATCAACGCCTGGCTCGACGAACGCCAGCTGCTGGTCTTCGACGAATGGGCCGCCGACCAGGACCCGGCCTTCCGTCGGGTGTTCTACACCGAACTGCTGCCGGAGCTGAAGCAGCAGGGCAAGACCATCATCGTGATCTCCCACGACGACCGCTATTTCCCCATCGCCGATCAACTGGTGCGCATGGAAGGCGGGCGCATCAGCGTCGAGCAGGTCGACCCGGCGCAGGCCATTGCCTGAGCCCTCGACGTCAATCCCAAGGCGCCACCAAAACGACGAAAACCCCAGCGAATACTGGGGTTTCCGCGCTTTTCACGAGAAAATCGTGAAATGTGAAAAATCCGTTAAATAACCCTGATTCCCATTCGTACACCTAGAGACGAAAGGCCACCCCTGCGTTTTTTCGTCAGAGGTTCCCGGGGATTCCGGCCGACCGCGAGGTCCGCCGACTGCATTGGGCGCAGCCTGCAACGGGAACGCTTCATCCACTGTCGATACCTATTAGAAGAGTTTTCCGCCAATGCACACCCCCTCCCGTCTCCATCCGCTCAGCAAGGCCCTGCTGATGCGTCATGCGCTGCGCAAACCGGTGTTTGCCGCCATGGGTATGGCCGCCCTGCTGCCGCTGTCGGCACAGGTCCAGGCCCAGGAAATCGAGTTCAACATCCCGGCGCAACCCCTGGCCAGCGCCCTGAACGAATGGGGACGGCAGAGCAACCTGCAGCTGTTGTTCAGCCCGGAAGACGTGCAAGGCAAGACCAGCACCGCCGTAAGCGGCAAACTCACCCCGGCGCAGGCCGCCGGGCAACTGCTCAAGGGCACCGGCATCGGCTACAGCCTGCAGGGCGACACCCTGACCCTGAGCCTGGCCGGACCCTCGTCGGCGGTGAACCTCGGTGCCACCACCATCGGCGCACAAGCACTCGGCACCACCACCGACGGCACCCACTCCTACGCCACCAACGCGGTGACCATCGGCAAGTCCACCCAGACCCTGCGCGAGACTCCGCAGTCGGTGACGGTGGTGACCCGCCAGCTGATGGACGACAAGAACCTCACCAGCCTCGACAAGGTCATGGCCAAGACCCCGGGCATCACCTTCAGCCAGCGCAACTACGGCGCTCATGTCTTCCAGTCCCGCGGCTTCGTCCTCGGCGAAGAAAGCTACCTGATGGACGGCGTGCCGGGCCAGGCCTACACCGTGACCGGCTGGCTGCCGCCGGACATGGCCGTGTTCGACCGCGTCGAAGTGCTGCGCGGCGCTTCCGGCCTGCTGGTCGGGGCCGGCAACCCGGGCGGGGCCGTCAACCTGGTCCGCAAGCGCCCGACCGCCGAGCCGCAGTTTTCCGTCACGGCCCGCGCCGGCAGCTGGGACAACTACCGCATGGACCTGGACGGCAGCGGCAAGCTGAACGACGCCGGCACCGTGCGCGGGCGCTTCGTCGCCGCCTATGAGGACAAGCACTCCTACCTGGACCTGTACGAGTCGCGCACCCCGCTGCTGTACGGCATCGTCGAGGCCGACCTGAGCGAGGACACCACCTTCACTACCAGCTTTCGCCACCAGACCGGCGACGTAAACGGCTATTCGATCTTCGGCCTGCCGCGCTACAACAACGGCAAGGCACTCGATGTGTCACGCTCCACCGCGCTGGTGCAGGACTGGAACTACCACAACACCCAGATGGACGAGGTGTTCGTCGAGCTGTCCCACCGCTTCAACGACAACTGGACCAGCACCACCTCCTTCACCCACTCCGAAGGCAAGATCGACCAGGGCATGGCCTACGCGCGCGGTGCCGTCGACCCGGCCACCAACACCGGCTCGAGATTCACCGGCGTCGAGTTTCACAAGGTCGACATCGACAGCAACGGGGTCGACAGCCACCTCACCGGCTCGTTCGACGCCATGGGCATGACTCACCAGGTGACCGTGGGTGCGAACTGGTCGAGGCAGAAAGTCACGGACAAGCAGGCAGAGTTCGACCTGAACCCGGCCGTGCCGATCGACATCTACAACCCCGACCACCACGCCATCCCCAAGCCGATACGCCCGGACTGGACCCTGCTCAACGACCTGGATGACGAGCGCTACGGGATCTATGCCAACGCCCGCCTGAAACTGGCCGAGCCACTGACGCTGGTGCTGGGCACACGCGTCAGCTGGTACGACTACGGCTCGATGCTGATTATCCCGGGCTATGGCGACTTCGATCTCTCGGCCAAGGAAACGGGCGAGGTGACCCCGTTCGCCGGCCTGATCTACGACTTCAGCGAGAACTGGTCGTGGTACGCCAGCTACGCCGACATCTTCCTGCCGCAGAGCAGCAACATCAGCTATGGCGGTACTCCGCTGAAACCGGCGATCGGCACCAACTACGAAACCGGCATCAAGGGCGAGCTCTTCGACAAGCGGATGAACGTGTCCATGGCACTGTTCTACATCAAGCAGGAAGACGCTGCCTACATCGACCCGGATCCCGCCCACAGCTGCGCGCAGAACATTGCCGGCTATTGCTACCTGAACGGCGTGGTCCAGCGCAGCAAGGGTGTCGACCTGGAGGCCAGTGGCGAAGTACTGCCAGGCCTGCAGGTGATGGCCGGCTACACCTACAACATGACCTACAGCAGCGGCAGCGAGCGTCTGTCCAGCGAAACGCCGAAGCACCTGGCGAAGATGTCCGCCAGCTACAACCTGCCGGGCGCCTGGAGCCGGGTGACCGTGGGCGTTGGCGTGCAGGCCCAGTCCGGCTACCAGAACGAGACCTGGGATGGCTACAAGTACGGTGCTGCCGGTCGGGCGATCTGGGATGCGCGGGTGGCCTACAAGCTGGACGAGCACTGGACCGTCAGCCTGGTCGGGGAAAACCTCGCCGACCGCAAGTACTACTCCTCGGCGGACGGCACCGACCGGGTGAACCTGTACGGCGAGCCCCGCAACTACATGCTGACCCTGCGCGGGGATTTCTGATCCTCGGCTGATGCACACGACAAGCCCCCGACCGCAAGGTCGGGGGCTTTTTCGTTTCTGGGTGTCCTGCGCCTGTCGGGTGCACCCATGAAGCCCCTGGCTGGCGCAAACCCTGTGGGAGATTCCATGGCGCCGGACAACCAGACTGGGTTGCTGCAGATGGCCTCATCGCCGGCAAGCCGGCTCCCACAGTGTTCCGTGCTGACTCGGACGCTGTGGGAGCTGGCTTGCCAGCGATGGCGGCAGGGAAGTCAACCGCGTAAACGCTGGCAAGCCAGCTTGCGCGAGGCCTGCCACACAAAGAAAAGCCCCCGCGGATGCGGGGGCTCTTCACGTGCCGTCCAGACTACTTCAAGCGCTCCAGCACCTGCGCCAGCAGGGCATCGCCGAGGATGATGCGGTCATGGTTCTCCCCGGCCAGGGTCGAGGACACCAGGCCATTGATCGCGGACTTGACCTTGAGCAGCGCATCGGCCGCCGCGATCTCTTCAGTCGTCTTGCTCGCCCCCGCCCACCAGCAGTGCGGCACGACCCGCAGCGGCTTGAGCGTGAAGTCCCGGGCCAGGCGGATATTGGCGCTGAGCAGCTTGTAGCCGCTCTCGATCTCGTCCTGCACGGCGATGTTGCGATACACCGATCGCAAGCCATCGACATCCACACCACCATGGGCCGCAACCTGGACGATCACCCAGTCGGCAATCTCGTCCTGTTCGACGAAACGCGCACGCCCTTCGGCCACCAGGTCATGGACCATCTGCTCGCCGATGCCCGGCACGAAGGCCACCAGGCTGCGTACCAGATCGGCCATCAGCCCCGGCGCTGGCTCGTCCTGGTTCGCAGGCGCATCAACGGGCAGGACGTCGTCGGTCAGCGGCAGCGTCGTGTCCACCAGGCCGAGGAAGGCCACTTCCTCCCCGGCCTGCTCCAGGACATGAGCGACTTCCATGGCCAGCGCGCCACCCAGCGACCAACCCAGCAGGTGATAGGGACCCTGCGCCTGGGTGGCACGGATGTGCCCGACGTAATAGGCGACCATCTCCTGCCAGGACTCATCGAACCAGCCCGGCACCACGTAATTGCGGTTGACCACGCCGACCACCCGGCGCGTCGCGCTCAGGTGGCCCGCCAGCGGGTAGTAGGAATACACCGCGCCACCGCCGGGCGGCAGGCAGAACAGCGGCTCGCCCGTGCCGGCAACGGCATTCATCGTCACCACCGGACTCTTCATCCTGCGATCGTCGGGACGCAGCAGGTCGGCGAGGTCTTCGAAGGTTTCCAGCAGCATGAAATCGTTGAGGCTCAGGCTCACGTCGAACGCCTCGCGGATCTTGCCGACCGCGGCAATCACCAACAGCGAGTGACCGCCTAGCGCGAAGAAATTGTCACCCAGGCCTACCCGCTCGACGCCCAACAGTTCGCTCCAGATGGCGGCCAGCCGGCGCTCCTGCTCGGTACGCGGCGCCTGGTAGGCGCCCTGGAGCAGCGACGCATCGGGCTTGGGCAGGGCCTTGCGGTCCAGCTTGCCGTTGGCGGTCAGCGGCATCGCGTCCAGCGCGATCAGGTGGGTCGGCACCATGTAGTCCGGCAGGTTGGCCTTCAGGTGGGCCTTGAGGTTGTCGCGCAGGTCGGCCTGGGCCGCATCACGCGGCACGAACCAGGCCGCCAGTTGCTGGCCGGCCACGCCGTCGACGGCCAGCACGATCGCTTCGCGCACGCCAGGATGCTCCTGCAGGCGCGCCTCGATCTCGCCCAGCTCGATGCGGAAACCACGGATCTTCACCTGGTGGTCGATACGCCCGGCGTACTCGATCACGCCCTCGGCGCGGTAGCGCGCCAGATCGCCGGTGCGGTACAGGCGGCTGCCATCGGTGGTGAACGGGTTGGGCACGAAACGCTCGGCGGTCAGTGCCGCGCGGTTGTGGTAACCGCGGGCCAGGCCGGCATGGCCGACATGCAGCTCACCGGTGCAACCCAGGGCCACCGGGTTGAAATCGGCATCCAGCACGTACCAGGACAGGTCCGGGATCGCCTCGCCGATCGGGCTGACCTCGGCCTGTTGCAGGTCGGCCTTGCCGATTGGTCGGTAGGTCACGTGCACCGTGGTCTCGGTGATGCCGTACATGTTGATCAGTTGCGGTTGCTGGTCGCCGAAGCGTTCGAACCACGGCTTGAGGCTGCCGACATCCAGCGCCTCGCCGCCGAACACCACGTAGCGCAGGGCCAGGTCGGCGGAGGACTCGCAGGCCACCCGCGCCAGTTGCTTGAACGCCGAGGGCGTCTGGTTGAGCACGGTCACGCGCTCGTCTACCAGCAACCGGTGGAAGTCTTCCGGCGAGCGGGTCACCTCGCGCGGCACGATCACCAGGCGCCCGCCGTACAGCAGCGCGCCGAAGATCTCCCACACCGAGAAGTCGAAGGCATAGGAGTGAAACAGGGTCCACACGTCGTGCTCGTCGAAGCCGAACCAGTGGTCCGTCGCCGTGAACAGGCGCAGCAGGTTGCGGTGCGGCAGCAGCGCGCCCTTCGGCTTGCCGGTGGAGCCGGAGGTGTAGATGACGTAGGCGAGGTTGTCCGGCGAGGTCAGGTTGACCGGGTTGTCCTCGCTGTAGCCCTCCAGCGAAAGCAGATCGGTTCGGGTCAGTAGCAGCTTGATCCCGCTGTCAGTCGCCATGAAGTCCAGACGGTCCTGTGGATAGTCCGGGTCCAGCGGCACATAGGCGCCACCGGCCTTGAGAATGCCGAGGATGCCCACCAGCATGTCCAGGCCGCGCTCGATGGACAGACCGACCCGCACGTCCGGCCCCACGCCCTGCTCGCGCAGTTTATGGGCCAGCTGGTTGGCTCGACTGTTGAGCCGGGCATAGGTCATGCGCTGCTCGCCAAAGCTCAGCGCCACGGCATCGGGTACCCGCGCCGCCTGCGCCTCGATCAGCTGATGGGCGCACTGCTCGCTGGGGAATGCCGCCAGTTGGCGGTTCCAGTCACGCAGCGTGCGCTCGCGCTCGGCGCTGCTGTGCAGCGGCAGTTCGGCGATGCGCGCGGCACTGTCGGCGCACAGGCCGCGCAGCAGGTTGCGCCAGTGCTCGGCCATGCGCTCGACCGTTGCGGCGTCGAACAGGTCGCTGGCGAACACCAGCGAGGCACCGATCCCCGCCTCGCTCTCGAAGGCATTCAGGGCCAGGTCGAACTGCGCGGTGTGCTTGTCCGATTCCAGCGCCTCGACCTTGAGCCCGGCCAGTTGCCGCGCTTCGCCACGAACCTCGGTCTGGTGGTTGAAGATCACCTGGAACAGCGGGCTGCGGCTCATGCTGCGCTCGGGCTGCAGGGCTTCCACCAGTTGCTCGAACGGCAGGTCCTGGTGGGCCTGGGCACCGACCACGGCCTGCTTGACCTGTTGCAGCAGGCTGGCCACGGTGCTGCGCCCGTCGAACTCGGCCTTGAGCACCTGGGTGTTGACGAAGAAGCCGATCAGGCCCTCGGTTTCGGCACGGTTGCGGTTGGCCACCGGCACGCCGACGCGGATGTCGGCCTGCCCGGAATAGCGGTGCAGCAGGGTCTGCAGCGACGCCAGGAGGAGCATGAACAGGGTCACCCCCTGCTGCCGCGCCAGGTGCTTGAGGTCCTGGGCGAGGACTTCGCCCAGCTCGATGTGCACGCGCCCGCCACGCCAGGACGGCTGTGCCGGCCGTGGCCGGTCGCAGGGCAGTTCCAGCACCGGCTGCTCGCCGCCCAGCTGGGTCTTCCAGTAGGCCAGCTGGCGCTCCTGCTCGCCGGCCTCCATCCAGTTGCGCTGCCAGATCGCATAGTCGGCGTACTGGATCGGCAGGCCCGGCAAGTGCACCTCGCGGCCCTGGCTGTAGCCTTCGTAGCAGCGCACCAGCTCGTCGATCATGATCGGCATCGACCAGCCATCGGAGACGATATGGTGCTGGGTCAGCACCAGCACGTGCTGCTCAAGCCCCTGCGAGAACAGGCGGACCCGCAGCAGCGGGCCCTGTTGCAGATCGAACGGACGCTGGATCTCCTCCTCCACCGCCGCCTGCAGGCGCTCGGCCGCCAGCGGCTCGACCGCCAGCACGAACGGCTGCGCGGCGTGGATCACCTGCACCGCCTCGTCGCCGTCCTGGCGGAAGGTGGTGCGCAGGGTCTCGTGCCGCGCCACCAGCGCCTCGAAACTGCGGCGCAGGGCCTCGACGTCCAGCACGCCGCTCAGGCGCAGCGCCACCGGCATGTTGTAGGCGGCGCTGTGCGGCTCCAGTTGCCAGAGGAACCACTGGCGACGCTGGGCGTAGGAGAGTGCCGAGGTGTCCTCGGCTTCCCGCCTGAAGATCGGCGTGACTCCATACAGGTTCACACCCTGGCGTTTGAGCAAGGCCGCCAACGCCTTGCGTTCCCGGGCGGACAGCGATTTAACGGAGTCGAGCAGCGCTTGCACGTGTGGTTTCTCCTGCTATGCGATCAAGTTATCGATTTCCTCTGCACTAAGACGTTTGAGGGCCTCCAGGGATTTAGCCAATTCGTCCTGAACCTGCTCGCCCTGGCCATTCTTCTGCGCCACGACGCGGGCGAAGTCGCCCAGCTCCGGGTGCTCGAACAGCTCGTTGAGGGACATCTCGATGTGCAACTGGTCGCGCACCCGCACCATCACCTGCACCACCAGCAGCGAATGGCCGCCCAGTTCGAAGAAGTTGTCCGACAGCCCCACCTGGTCGACCTTGAGCACATCGGCCCAGATCGCCGCCAGTTGCTGTTCCACCTCGCTGACCGGGGCCACGTAGTGCTGCTGCAGTTCGCTGGCCTGCGGGGTCGGCAGGGCCTTGCGGTCGAGCTTGCCGTTGGCCGTCAGCGGCATGCCGTCGAGCAGGATCAGGTGCGCCGGCACCATGTAGTCCGGCAGGTGCGCCTTGAGGTGCGCCTTGACCTGATCGCGCAGCACGGCACGTTCGCCGGCGCTGGCCGGGGTCGCCACGGCGGGCACCAGGTAGGCCGCCAGTTGCTTGCCGCCAGGGCCGTCGATGTCCACCACCACCGCTTCGCGTACGTCCGGGTGCTCCAGCAGGCGCACCTCGATCTCGCCCAGCTCGATGCGGTAGCCGCGGATCTTCACCTGGTAGTCGGTGCGTCCGACGTACTCCAGCACGCCATCGGCGGCACGCTGGCGCACCAGGTCGCCGGTGCGGTACAGACGCTCGCCGGGCACGCTGGCGTAGGGGTTGGGGACGAAGGCCAGGGCGGTGCGCCTGGGGTCGGCGAGGTAACCGCGACCGACCCCGACCCCGGCGATGTGCAGCTCGCCGGTGGCGCGCAGCGGCATCGGTTCGAGCAGATCGTTGAGCACATGCAGGCGGTTGTGCGCGGTGGCGCTGCCGATCGGCAGGCAGATGCCCTCGCCGTCGCCGGCCACCACCGGGTGCAGGGCGACGTCGTCGGAACACTCTGCCGGACCGTAGGCGTTGATCAGCGGGATCTGCGGGTACTGGCGCAGCCAGCGCTCGGCCAGGGCCGGGGCCATGGCTTCGCCGGTGGTCAGCAGGTAGCGCAGGCTCGGCAGTTCGGCCCTGGGCAGGTCGAGGATGCCCTGGACCAGCGCCGGGACGATCTCCAGCACGCTGATGCCAGCGTCCTGCACATGGCGGATCAGCGCCCGCGGGTCCTGCACCACGCTGCTCGGCACGATATCCACCTTGGCGCCGCAGAGCGCTGCGGTGAGCAGTTGCCAGACCGAGATGTCGAAGCTCTGCGAGGCGGTCTGGGCGATCACGTCGCGCTCGTCGAGGTTCAGGTACGGCAGCTTGCTCAGCTGGTTGTTGAGCATGCCGGCCTGCTGCACCATCACCCCTTTCGGCGTGCCGGTGGAACCGGAGGTGAAGATCACGTAGGCCAGTTGCTGGCTGGCGTCCGCCGGCAGTTCCGCCAGGGTCGCCAGGGGCGCCGCCTGCTGCTGGACCTGCTCCCACACCAGCAGTTGCGGGCGCTCGGTTTCAGGGAGGCGCTCCAGCACCTGGCGGGCCAGGCCGAGGCTGCCCTCGCCGGCCACCAGCACCCGCGAGGCGCTGGAACGGAGGATGCCGGCCAGGCGTTCCACCGGCAGGTTGGGGTCGAGGCCGAGGTAGCCGGCACCGGCCTTGAAGCTGCCGACCACCATGCCCAGCAGCGGCAGGCCGCGTTCGCCGAGCACCGCCACCAGGTGGTCGGCCTGCACGCCATGGCCCTGCAGGGTCTGCGCCAGGCGATGGGCCTGCTGGTCGAGTTGCGCGTAGCTCCAGTGCTGCTCGAGGTGACGTGCAGCAGTGCGTTCGGCATGGCGCGCGGCGCTGCGGGCGAACAGCCGCGCATAGCCCTGGCTGAACTCCGCCGGCAGCGGCTGCTGTGGCACGACGGCGCTGGCTTCGCCGGCCAGGCAGGCCAACTGGTGGAAGTCCTGCTCCATGCCGGCGGCGAAGCTCAGCAGGATGGCGCGGAAATCCTCCAGCAGGGTGTCGACGGTGGCCCGGGCGAAGAAGCGCTTGTCATAGGACAGGTGCAGGCCCAGCACCGAACCCGGGTAGATCACCACGGTGAGCGGGTAGTTGGTGTGGGTGCGCGACGAGTCGCCCTGGATCTGCATGTCGTCGGCCTGCTCGTAGACGCTGTCCTCCACCGGCGCGTTCTCGAACACGAAGAGGCTGTCGAACAGCGCCTGGCCCTTGCCGATCTCGCTGTACTGCTGGATGTTCACCAGCGGCATGTGCTCGTGCTCGCGCAGCGCCACGTTGTTCGCCAGCAGGTCCTGCAGCCAGGCCTTGAGGGTCTGCCTGGACTCGGCGCCGGGGATGCGCACCCGCAGCGGGATGCTGTTGATGAACAGGCCCACGGTGCCCTGCATTTCCGGGATCTCCGCCGGGCGCCCGGCGACGGTCACGCCGAACAGCACGTCGCGCTCGCCGCTGTAGCGGTGCAGGAGGATCGCCCAGGCCGCCTGGACCAGCGTGTTGAGGGTCAGTTGCGCGCCCTGCGCGGCCTGGGCCAGGCGCTGGCTCTGCTCCAGGCTCAGGCGCACCAGGCAATCGCCCACCGCCGACTCGGCGTCGCGCTGGCCGGTGTGGTCGAACGGCAGCGCGGTCGGCCGCTCGAAGCCGGCCAGTTGGTCCTGCCAGAAGTCCTTCGAGACCTGCTGGTCGCGGCTCTGCAGCCAGGCGATGAAGTCGCGGTAGCGGCTCGCGGCAGGCAAGGTCGACGGGCGGCCTTCCAGGCGCGCGCTGTACAGCTCGAAGAACTCCGCCACCAGGCCCATGCGGCACCAGGCGTCGAGAAGGATGTGGTGGTTGCTGAGGACGAAGCCGTAGCGCTGCTCGCCCAGCTTGATCAGGCGCAGGCGGAAGGCCACTTCGTTGGCCAGGTCGAAGCCCTGCTGCAGCTCGGCCGACAGCTCGGCCTCCAGCAGCGCTTCGTACTGGTCGGGCGCCACGTGCTGCCAGTCCAGCAGGCGGATGTCCGGGCGCGGCTCGCGGCGCACGATCTGCACCATCTGCTCGGCGACATCCCAGCAGAACGAGGTGCGCAGCACTTCGTGGCGCTCGACCACGGTACGCCAGGCCTGTTCGAAGGCGTCGAGGTCGATGGCGTGCTCGATCAGGTAGCAGTACTGCATCAGGTAGATGCCCGAACCCGGCTCGCGCAGGGTGTGCAGCAACAGGCCTTCCTGCATCGGCGACAGCGGGTAGACATCCTGGATCTCTGCCGCCGGCAGCGGCAGGCGTTGCAGCTGGGCCTGGGTCAGGCGCGCCAGGGGGAAGTCCGACGGGGTCACGCCGCGCGCGCCACTGTCGGCGCAATGACGGATCAGTTCGCCGAGGGCCTGGGTGAAGTCATCGGCCAGGCGCTGCACGGTGGCGCGCTGGAACACTTCGCTGCTGAAACTCCAGTTCAGCGCCAGCTCGCCGCCATACACCTGGCCATCGATGCTCAGCAGCGCGGCCAGCGGGGCCGCCGCGCTCTGCCCGGCGCCACTGCTCTCGCCGGACGGCACGAACAGCGCGTCCTGCTCGGCGAAGCTGCCGTCGAACTGGCCGAGGTAGTTGAAGACGATATTGCCCTGGGCCAGTTGCCCCAGGGACTGGCGCGCAGCGTCCGGGCCCAGGTAGCGCAGCACGCCATAGCCGATGCCCTTGTCGGGGATCGCGCGCAACTGCTCCTTGATGCCCATGATCGATTCGGCGAGGTCGGCGCGCGGGGTCAGGCGCACCGGGAACAGGCTGCTGAACCAGCCGACCGTGCGGCTCAGGTCGAGCTCGTCGAACAGGTCTTCGCGACCATGGCCTTCGAGGCGGATGAGCACGTCGGGCTGCCCGGTCCAGCGACTGATGACCCCGGCCAGGGCGGTCAGCAGCAGGTCGTTGATCTGCGTACGGTAGGCCGCCGGGGCCTCCTGCAGCAGCTTGCGGGTCAGTTCGGCATCCAGGCGGCTGCTCACCGACACGGCGTGGCGGTTCTGCTGCGCCCCTGCCGGGTTGTCGCAGGGCAGGCGGTCATCGACGCCGTGCAACTGCGCCTGCCACCAGCCCAGTTGCTGTGCCAGCGCAGCGCTGCCGGCATGGTCGTGCAGGCGCTCGGCCCAGGCCTTGAGCGAACTGCTGCGCGGTGCCAGGGCGATCGCCTGGCCCGCCTGCAGCGCCCGGCAGGCCTGTTGCAGGTCTTCCAGCAGCACGCGCCAGGACACGCCGTCCACCACCAGGTGATGGATCACCAGCAATAGCCGTTGCTCGCCGTGCGGCAGCTCCACCAGCACCGCACGCAGCAGCGGGCCATTGGCCAGGTCGAGGCTGCGCTGGGCTTCATCGGCCAGTTCGCCGAGCTGGGCGCTGTCGCTCAGCTCGCGGGTCCACAGCAGCTCGCGGTGGTGGTGGCTGGCGTAGGCGGCCTGCCAGCCGGCCTGCTGGCGGACGAAGGTCAGGCGCAGGGCATCGTGCTGCTCGACCAGCGCCTGCAGGGCCGCCGTCAGTTGCTGGGCGTCGAGGCGGATGGCCGGCTTGAGCAGCACCGACTGGTTCCAGTGGTGCCGCTCGGGGATCTCGGTGTCGAAGAAGCGTGCCTGGATCGGCAGCAGCGGCAGGTTGCCGCTGACCTGCTCGGCCACCGGCGCCGCCTTCTTCTCGATCAGCTTGGCCACCGTGGCCAGTTGGCCGATGGTCTGCTTCTCGAACAGCTGCTTGGGGTTGAGCTTGATCCCCTGGCGCTTGGCCCGGGCGATGATCTGCAGGCTGAGGATCGAGTCGCCGCCCAGTTCGAAGAAGTTGTCGGTGCTGCCCACCTGTTCCAGCTTGAGCACCTCGCGCCAGATGGCGGCGAGCTTTTCCTCGATCTCGCCCAGCGGCGCCACGTAGCGCTGGGTGACGGCGCCCGGCCTGGGCAGGGCGCGCTTGTCCAGCTTGCCGTTGGCGGTCAGCGGCAGGCGCTCGAGCAGCAGGATCTGCGCCGGCACCAGGTATTCCGGCAGGCTCGCCGCCAGTTGCTGGCGCAGGGCGTCGGCCTGCAGCAGGCTGCCGCTGGCGGCGACGCAGTAGCCCACCAGTTGCAGGCGGCTGTCGTCACTGTCCAGCGGCAGCGCCAGGACCACCGCCTCGGCGACCCCGGGCAGGGCCTGCAGCAGTTGCCCGACTTCGCCCGGCTCGACCCGGTAGCCACGGATCTTCACCTGGTCGTCGGCGCGCCCGAGGTATTCCAGGCGACCCTGCACCTGCCGCGCGCGGTCACCGGCGCGGTAGCGGCGCTGGCCGCCGGCGGCCGGCACGAAGCGTTCGGCAGTCAGTGCCGGCTGCCCCAGGTAGCCCTGGGCCAGGCCCTGCCCGCCCAGGTACAGCTCGCCGGCGACCCGCTCGGCCACCGGATTGAGCCAGGCGTCCAGCACCTCGGCGCTGGCGTTGGCCAACGGCGTGCCCACCGGCACGCTGCGGCAGTCCGTCAGCAGCGCGTCGACTTCATGGGTGAGGATGCCCACGGTGGTTTCCGTCGGGCCGTAGTGGTTGAGGATGCGGCAGCCCGGCTTCAGGGCGCGGATCTGCTCGACCAGGCTCCAGCTGCTGGCCTCGCCACCGAGCACCAGCAGCTCGCCCGGCAGCACGTCGGCCGCTCGCGCGGCCTGCAGCAGGCCCTGCAGATGGCTCGGGACGATCTTCAGCACCGCGACCTGGTGCTCGGCCATGTAGGCGGCGAAACGGTCCGGGTCGAAGGCGTGATCATGGGACAGCAGGTGCAGCTCGCGCCCCGTCGCCAGGGCGCCGAACAGCAGGGTATGGCCAAGGTCGGCGGCGACGGTGGAGACCATCGCCAGGCTCGCCCCGGCGCTCAGGTCCAGGCGTTGCAGCACGCCCTGCACGTAGCTGGCCAGGGCGCCATGGCTGACCACCACGCCCTTGGGCTGACCGGTGGAGCCGGAGGTGTAGATGAGGTAGGCCGGCTGCTGCGGCAGCAGTTCGAGGGCCGGGGCGTCCGAGGCTTCTTCGCTCCACAGCGCGGCGTCCCAGGCCAGCGCCGGGCAGATGCCCAGGGCCGCGGCCTTGTCGTCATCGGCGGCATGGATCAGCAGCGCCGCGGTGCTGTCGCGCAGCAGCTGCTGCAGGCGCTCGGCCGGCTGCCGGGTATCCAGCGGCAGGTACACCGCGCCCAGCTTGAGCACCGCCAGCAGGCCGGTGACCCACTCGATGCTGCGTTCCTGGCACAAGGCGACGGTCATGCCGACGCCGATGCCCTGGGCCCGAAGGTAATGGGCCAGCTGGTTGGCGCGGCGCTCCAGGCCGTCGTAGTCGAGCACCTCGTCGCCCGCGCGCAGCGCCGGCTTGCCGCGCCCGGCCGCGAGGCCCTGGCGCCACAGGGCGAGGAAGTCGCTGGCGGGGAACGCTTGTGCGCTGCCCTCGACCTTGGCCACTGCCGCCTGTGGATGGTCCAGCAGGCGCGCCTCGCTGTGCGCCGCCAGGGCTTCCAGCACCTGGCGCAGCGACGCGGCGATGCGCTCGATGGTCGCCGCCTCGAACAGGTCGGTGGCGTAGGTGAAGTAGCCGCGCACGCCGCTGGGCGTGTCGCTGAAGTCGAAGGCCAGGTCGAAGCGCGCGTCGGCGCCGCCCAGCGGGTAGTCGGCCAGGGTCAGGCCGGCGACGTCCTGGCTGGCGTCCTCGCTGTCGTCGTTGACGTGCTGGTTGATCTTGAACTGGAACAGCGGGTTGTGGCCCAGGCTGCGCTCCGGCGCCAGGGCTTCCACCAGGTGCTCGAAGGGCAGTTCCTGGTGCGACTGGGCACCGGCCACCACCTGCTTGACCTGCTGCAGCAGCTCGGCGAAGGTCTGCCGCTCGTCCACCTGGATGCGCAGGACCTGGGTGTTGATGAAGAAGCCGATCAGGCCTTCCAGCTCGGCCCGGGTACGCCCGGCATTGGGCGCGCCGATGCGGATGTCGGCCTGGCCGCTGTGGCGCGACAACACCACCGCCAGCGCCGCCAGGGTCAGCATGAACAGGGTCTGGCCGTTGTTGCGCGCCAGGTTCTTGAGGCGGGCGGACAGGTCCGCCGGCAGGTCGGCACGCACCACCGCACCGCGATGGCTCGGCTGCAGCGGCCGCTCATGGTCCAGCGGCAGGGCCAGCAGCGGCTGCTCGTCGCCCAGTTGCTGCTTCCAGTAGTCCAACTGACGCTCGGCCTCGCCGGCTTCCAGCCAGCTGCGCTGCCAGATCGCATAGTCGGCGTACTGGATCGGCAGGGCCGGCAGTTGCGCGGCCTGCCCCGCCACTGCCGCCTGGTAGAACTGCACGAACTCGCCCACCAGCACCTGGCCGGACCAGCCGTCGGAAACGATGTGGTGCATGCACAGGGTCAGCACATGCTCCTGCTCGCCGAGGCGGAACAGGCGCACCCGCAGCAGCGCACCGGCCAGCAGGTCGAACGGCGCCTGCAGCTCGGCCTCGACCTGCTCGCGCAGCACGGCCTCGGCGTCGGCACCCGGCGCGATCTCGCTGACCTGCAACTGTACCGGGGCCTGCTCGAGGATCTCCTGGTAGAACGCACCGTCCTCGGAGACGAAGCGCGTGCGCAGCGCTTCGTGGCGCTGCACCAGCTGTTCCAGGGCGCGGGCCAGGGCGGCCTGGTCGAGACGCCCGTTCAGGCGTACCGCCATGGGTACGTTGTAGGCGCTGTTGTGCGGTTCCAGTTGCCAGAGGAAGAGCATGCGCTGCTGGGCATGGGACAACGGGATGCGCGGGCTGTCGTGCCGGGTCACGGCAATCGGCAGCAGCCTGAAGCTCTGCCCGGTCTCGGCCATCTTGGCGAGGATCTGCCGGCGCTGCTCCACGGGCAGGCCGACGAAGCGCTTGGCGATGCGTTCTGCTGTCGTCTTGTCCATCTCAGACCTCCGCCATGTCGTTCATCATTTGCTCGATATCGAACAGGCCGTCCTCGGTCAGTGACAGACTGGTGCTTTCGAATGCCTGGATAAATTCGTTCAATTGCGGTTTCTCGAAGATGAGGCGCAGCGGTACGTCGATACCGAGGCCGGATTGGATTCTGGAAACGAGCTGGGCCGCGAGCAGGGAATGCCCGCCCAGTTCGAAGAAGTCGTCGTTGAGCCCGACCCGCTCGACCTTGAGCACCTCTGCCCAGATCGCCGCCAGCTGTTCCTCGCGCTCGCCCACCGGCGCCACATAGCGCGCCTGGGACTGGCTCGGGTCCGGCTGCGGCAGGGCCTTGCGGTCGAGCTTGCCGTTCGGCGTCAGCGGCAGGCTGGCCAGGGCGATGAAGTGGCTCGGCACCATGTAGTCGGGCAGTTGCGCCTTGAGCGCGGCCTTCAGGGTGTCGCGCAGGGTCGCGGCATCGGCCTGCGCCTCGGCCGGCACCAGCCAGGCGGCCAGTTGCTTGCCATGGGCGCCGTCGATGTCCAGCACCACCGCTTCGCGCACCGCAGGGTGCTCCAGCAGGCGGGTCTCGATCTCGCCCAGCTCGATGCGGTAGCCGCGGATCTTCACCTGGTGGTCGGCACGCCCGACGTACTCCAGCACGCCATCGGCGCGACGGCGGGCCAGGTCGCCGGTGCGGTACAGGCGCTCGCCCGGGGCGCCGAACGGGTTCGGCACGAACACCGGCACCGTGCGCCGGGTATCGGCGACATAGCCGCGACCGACGCCAGTACCGGCCACGCACAGCTCGCCCACCGCGCCCAACGGCACCAGTTCCAGGGCATCGTCCAGCAGGTAGATCAGGTTGTTGTCGGTCGGCGTGCCGATCGGCAGGTAGGTGCTTTCGGTGGCGGCCAGGTCGACGCGGAAGAACGCCACGTCGTCCGAGCATTCGGCCGGACCGTAGGCGTTGACCAGGCCGATCTGTGGATAACGCAGCAACCACTGTTTCGCCAGTTCCGGCGGCATCGCCTCACCGGTGGGCAGCATCCAGCGCAGGCCGTCGAGGTTGGCCCGTTCTTCGGCCAGCAGGCCCTGGATCAGCGACGGCACGCTCTCCAGCACGCTGATGCCCTGCTGCCCGACATGCGCCAGCAGCGCCTGCGGATCGCGGGCGATCTCGTTCGGCACGATGTCCACCCGCGCGCCGAACAGCGCGGCGGCGAGGAACTGCCAGACCGAGATGTCGAAGCTCTGCGAGGCGGTCTGGGCGATCACGTCATGCTCGCTCAGGTCCAGGTACGGCACCTTGCTCAACTGGTTGTTGAGCATGCCGCGCTGCTCGACCATCACCCCTTTCGGCAGGCCGGTGGAGCCGGAAGTGAAGATCACGTAGGCCAGGTTGTCCGGGGCGCTGTAGCGGCCCGGGTTATCCACAGCCGGGCTTTGCTGCACCTGTTCCCAGACCAGCAGTTGCACGGCCTGATTGTCGGCGAGCAGTTCGCGGGCCTGCGCCTCGCATTCCGCGCTGCACACCAGCACCGGCGCCCCGCTCTGCCCGATCACCCCGCTCAGGCGCGAGTTCGGCAGTGCCGGGTCCAGCGGCAGGTAGCCAGCGCCGGCCTTGAAGCTGCCGACGATCATGCCCAGCAGGTCCGGGCCGCGCTCGGCCAGCAAGGCGATCGGCTGGTCGAAGCCGGCGCCCGCGGCGATCAGGGCATGGCCCAGGCGGTTGGCGGCGGCGTTCAGTGCGGCATAGGTATCGCGGCGGTCCAGGCAGGAAACAGCGACACGCTCGGGATGCGCCGCCACCTGTGCCTCGAACAGTTCTACATAGCTGCGCTCCAGCGGGTACTGGCGGGCGCTCTGGTTGCAGCCTTCGGTGAGAAACGCGCGCTCGTCGTCGCCGAGCAACGCCAGCTCGCCCACCCGCGCCTCGGCATCGGCGCAGAGCCCGCGCAGCAGGTTGCGCCAGTAGCCCGCCAAGCGCTCGATGGTCGGGCGCTCGAACAGGTCGCTGGCGTAGGTGAAGGACGCGCTCAACTGCTCGCCCTCGCCGCTGGTTTCCAGCATCAGGTCGCAGGCGATGGCCTGGTCGCGCTCATCCTCGGCCAGTTGCGCGGCACTCAGGCCTTCGACCCGCAGCCCGCAGGCCAGTTGGCTGCCGCCCAGTTCGGCGACCTGCGGCCGATGGTTGAACATGGCCTGGAACAGCGGGTTGCGGCTCTGCCCGCGGGGCACCTGCAGGCCTTCGGCGAGGGCGTCGAACGGCAGCTCCTGGTGCGCCTGGGCGCCCAGCGCGGCCTGCTTGACCTGTTGCAGCAGGCCGCTGAAACGGCAATCGCCGCGCACCTCGCTGCGCAGCACCTGGGTGTTGACGAAGAAGCCGATCAGGCCTTCGGTTTCGCTGCGGGTGCGGTTGGCGATCAGGCCGCCGACGCGGATGTCGGTCTGCCCGCTGCAGCGGTGCAGGAGGACCTTGAACGAGGCCAGCAGGACCACGAACAGGGTCACGCCCTGGCGCTGGGCCAGGGCTTGCAGCTGCTTCAGCAGCTCGCGGTCGAGGGCGATGTCCAGGCGCCGGCCTTTCTGGCTCGGCACCACCGGGTGCGGACGGTCGGCCGGCAGTTCCAGCACCGGGTGCTCGTCGCCCAGGTGCTCGCGCCACCAGGCCAGTTGCCGCGCCTGCTCGCCGGCCTCCAGCCAGGCGCGCTGCCACAGCGCATAGTCGCGGTACTGCACCGGCAGCGGTGCGACCTGCGGGGCCTGGCCCTGGGCCAGGCGGTCGTAGTAGCCCAGGCATTCGTCGAGCAGCACGCCCATGGACCAGCCGTCGGTGATGATGTGGTGCAGGGTCAGCAGCAGGAGGTGCTGCCCGGCGTCCAGGCGCAGCAGTTGCACGCGCAGCAGCGGGCCGTGTTCCAGGTCGAAGGGGCGCTGGGCTTCCTCGGCCATCAGGCGGCGGGCGCGGTTCCAGCGTTCGGCTTCGCCGAGGGCGGACAGGTCGTGCAGCGGCAGTTCTACCGGCGCCGGAGCAGCGACGCGCTGGGCGGCCTGCTCGTCGTCCTGGAAGAAGGTGGTGCGCAGGCTTTCATGGCGTTCCACCAGCAGGGCGAAGGCGCGTTCCAGGGCGGGGATATCCAGCGTGCCGTTCAGGCACACCGAGATCGGCAGGTTGTAGCCGGCACCCTGGGGATCGAGCTGCCAGAGGAACCACATGCGCTGCTGGGCATGGGACAGCCCGTCACGCCCGGCGACGCCTTCGCAGGAGGGAATCGGAAACTGGGCGAAGTCCACCTGTTCGCGACGCAGCGCGTCGAGGAACAGGCTGCGTTTCTCGGCAGGCAACTCGACGAAACGGCGGGCGAGTGTCCGGGCTTGTTCGGCATTCATGCAATGGGGTCCTTGCTGATCGGCGTGACCTTGGTCTGGTCGTATCAACAAGAACGAACTGGAAAGGAAATATTTAGCAAGGAATGGCGGTTTGGCCGGGGGGTGGGATGGGCGGCAGGCGGTGCCCTGACGCCCTCTCCAGCCCCCTCCCGTCAAAACCGCGTGCGCAGGGTGAACATCAGATTGCGCGGAGTCCCGAAGTACGTGCTGTTCTCCACCGTCCCCGTCTGCGAGTAGTAGGTCCGGTCGAACAGGTTCTCCACATTGACCGACAGGTTGACGTTCTGGCTCAGGTCATAACCCACCCGCGCGTTGTACACCGCGTAGCCACCCGTCTCGTTCTTCACCCCCGTACCCGGCACGCTGTCGATGTAGCGGCCATACACGCCACTCTGGATATTCCCGCCCACCCCGACCTGCCAGCGGGCCCATTCGCCCGGCAGTTGATAGTTGGCCCACAGTCGCAGCATGTGTTCCGGCATCGCGGTGAGGAAGGCAGTGCCTTCCAGCGCGACGTTGTCCGGGTTGCGTACGTACTGGCTGCGGTTGTAGGTGTAGCCGGCGCTGAGTTCCAGCCCCGGCAGCACTTTGCCCGAGACTTCCGCTTCGAAACCTTCGGAGCGCACCTTGCCACCGGCGACGTAGCAGCGGCAGGTGGCCGGCTGGGTCTGGTCGGTCTGGGCGCGGCCGGAGTAGTTGGTGCGGAAGATGGCGAAGGCGGTGTTCAGCGCGCCGTCATACAGCTCGCCCTTGATCCCCAGTTCGTAGGATTCGCCGGAACGCGGTGCCAGCGGGTTGCCGGCGGCGGTTTCGTAGCTGAGCTGCGGGGTGAAGATCTCGGCGTAGCTGGCGTAGGCCGACCATTGCGGGTCGAGCGCGTAGACCAGGCCGTAGAACGGCACGACCTTGGCGCTGGTCTTCTGCCCGGTGAGGGTATGCCGGCCATTGAGTTCGTTGAGCTGGTCCTGGGAGTAATCCCACCAGCTGACCCGGGCACCGACGATCACGTCCAGCGGGTCGATGACGTTGACCCGCAGCGAGCCGTACACCCCTTGCTGGTCGAGGGTGGCGGTGGTGGTGCGGTACTTGTCGGTGAGGTCGTACTTGGGCAGGTCGAACCGGGTGATGTCCGGGATGAAGTCGTAGGCGCCGTCGTACCAGGTGACGTCGTAGCGCGCGGCCACGCGCTTGCTGTGGGAGACATTGCCGCCGAGGATCAGCTCGCTGCGCCGGCCCAGCAACTCGAAGTTGCCGTCGAGGAACAGGTCGGTGTTGTACTGGTAGTTGTTCTCGCCGCGGCCTTCCGCCCAGTTGTAGGCACCGGAATTGTCCGCCGGATCGATCAGTCCGCCGGTGTTGCTGTACAGGGCGTCGAGGTTGAGCCGGGTGTAGTTGCTGGCGAGGGTGACCTTCCAGTCGTCGTTGAGCTGGTGCTTGGCCTCGACGAAGAACTGGGTCGATTCGACGTCGTTGAAGTCCGACGGCGAACTGAGGTTGGTGGAGCGCTTGAAGTCGATCTTCGAGCCGTCGCGGTAGCTGGGCAGGCCCCAGTCCATGGTCGCGTGGTTGTTGGCGTTCTGGTAGTTGAAGCCGACGCTGAGCAGGGTGTCCGGGGTCAGGTCAAACTCCAGCACGCCGTAGGTGGAGGCCCGCTCGCTCTTGCCTTCGTCGTAGAAGTAGTGGCGCGAGCCGTAGGCGCTGGCCAGGCGGCCGCGCACGGTCCTGGCGTCGTTCAGCGCGCCCTGCACGTCCACTTCCTGGCGGTAGTTGTCCCAACTGCCGGCCTGGGTGACGGTGTTGAGCTGGAACTCGGCGCCGGCGCGCTTGCGCACCAGGTTGATCGCCCCGCCCGGCGAACCCGCGCCCTGGAACAGGCCGGACGACCCCTTGAGCACCTCGACCCGCTCGTAGGCGATCAAGTCGGTCCAGTTCAGCGAGGTGATGCCGGTGCTGGTGCCGGCGGGAATCGGGATGCCGTTGATCTGGAAGTTGTCGATCTCGAAGCCGCGGGCGTAGGGCTGGTTGTCGCCGTTCAGCGCGCCGTAGGCGACCACGCCCTGGACGTTGTTGTAGACGTCGTTGAGGGTGGTGATGTTCTGGTCCTTGAGACGCTGGGCGGTGAGCACCGTGACCGTCTGCGGGATCTCCTTGAGGCTGCGCTCGCTCTTGCCGATGGTCACCGCGCCGGTGGTGTAGGAACGTGTGTACTCGGTGTTCACCCCGAGGGTCTCGCCATTGACGCTGGTGGGCGCCAGTTGCAGCGCACCGCTCGGGTCGGCGGCGAGCTGCAGCAGGTAGTTGCCCTGGGCGTTGCGGATCACGGTGAGACCGGTGCCGGCGAGAATCCGCGCCAGGCCCTGCTCGACGCTGTATTGGCCCTGCAGGCCGGCGCTGGTCTTGCCGCTGGTGAGACGCGCGTCGGTGGACAGCGGGATCGCCGCCTGCCGGCCGAACTGGCCGAGGGCCTGGTCCAGCGGCCCGGCGGCGACGCTGAAGGCACGTACCGCGCTCGCTTCGGACAGGCTGCTGTCGGCGTGCGCAGTGAGGCTGCAAGCGAAAAGCAGGCTGCCCGCCAGGGTCAGGTGCAGGGTCGTGGCGCGGGTGTCGTGGATGGCGCGAGCCAGCGGGTGGAAACGATGGATCATGGAGAGCTTCCGAGAGGGTCGAGGGGCCGCATCAGCAGCGGGATTACCCCTAGGCCAAGCGAGCGCGGAAAATCTGCCGGTCCGGCGAAAAAAAACCTATCCGACCTGCCGTGGCAGGACCGTGACCCAGTAGCGCGTGCGGTGCTGGACGCTGACCGGCAGGCTGTCCACCAGTTGCGAGAAGATCCGCTGCGGGTCGTCCAGCGGGAAGGAGCCGGTCAGGCGCAGCTCGGCCACCGCCGGGTCGCAGCGCAGGATGCCCTGGCGATGGCGGGCCAGTTGCGCGACGAAATCGGCGAGGCGCATGCGCTCGGCCACGATGAAGCCGTCGATCCAGGCCGTCGCGCCCGGATCCAGCGGCGCGACCTGGGACATTCCCCGGGCATCGATGAACACCTGGCTGCCGGCCTCGACCACCTGCACCTCCGGCCGCCCGGGCAGCGTCACCGACACCCGCCCGCTGCTCACCGCCAACCGCGTGCCGCTGCCGGCGTCGTCGCAGCGCACGCAGAAGCGCGTGCCCAGCGGCTGCAGCAGTGCATCCGGGGTTTGCACCCGCAGCGGCCGGCCGGCGGGGTCGTGGCCGGTGAGGATGTCTACTTCGCCGAAGCGCAGGACGATGCGCCGCTCGCTGTCGCTGAAGCGCAGGTCCACGGCGCTGGCGGTGTTCAGCCACAGCTGGGTGCCATCGGCCAGGGTCCGGTGCAGGCGCTGGCCGGTGGCGGTGGCGAGGTCGGCCAGTTCGCCCTGGACCCAGTGGCTGTCCTTGCCATGCCAGGCAGCGGCGCCGAGCACGCCGACGCCGAACAGCAGCTTCAATACCTGGCGGCGGTCGCCACTGACATAGCGGGTGTGCTGCAAGGCGCTGCGGGCCGCCGGGTCGTCGAGCAGCCGTGCGTGGTTGCGCAGCACCCCCGGCAGTTGCGCCATGCGCTGCCAGGCGCGCTCGTGCTCGCTGTCGCTCTGCCGCCAGCGTTGCAGCTGTTGCAGCTCGGCCTCGCTGATATCGCCGGACTGGGTGAGGCTGAACCAGGCCAGGGCCTGGTCGCGCACGCGGGCGCTGATCGGAGCTTGCGGCATGGCACTCACTCGAACAGGCTGGCGTAGCAGCGGCTGAACGCCTTGAGCATGGCCTTCTGCACCTGATTGACGCTCAGGCCCAGTTGCACGGCGATCTGCTTGTAGGTCAGGCCATCGAGCTGAGAGAGCAGGAAGATCTCCCGCACCCGCGGCGACAGGCCGTGCAGCACGGCATCGATCTCGGTCAGGGTTTCGATCAGCAGGTAGCGCGCCTCGGCGGACAGCTCGAGCGCCTCCGGCTGCGCCGCCAGGGCCTCGGCGTAGGCCCGCTCCACCGCCAGGCGGCGCCAGCGATTGACCAGCAGGCTGTTGGCGATGGTGGCGAGGTAGGCCAGCGGCTGCTTGAGCTCCGCGACCGGGCTGCGCGCGCGGATGATGCGCACGAAGGTGTCATGGGCCAGATCATCGGCATCCGCCGCCTCGCCCAGGCGCCGCTGCAGCCAACCCCTGAGCCAGCCATGGTGTTGCAGGTAAAGGACTTCGACGTCCTGCTCGAATGAGTTGTGCGTGCCCATGGGACAGAACGCCTGCGTAGATGGTAACGATTCGCAATACTATCGATTCGTTCGACCGCGACGCAACTGCCTTGCTGGAACACGGCCCCTGCAGGAGCGGGTTCACCTGCGATCACATCGGTGAATTCACTAGCGCAATCGCTGGCAAGCCAGCTCCCACAAGGTCCGCGCCGAACGCTGGTGCCGTGGCTGGTCCAGCACCCTGTGCGAGCCGGCTTGAACGGCGATGGGGCCAGCCGCCACAACCACAGTCTGCGGGTGAACTAGCGCTCCGAATGCCCCTGCGCCATCGCCACCACCACCTTGCGCTTGCCGGTGAACGGCGAGCGGGCGTGGGCGGCGAGCATGTTGTCGAGCATCATCACGTCGTTCTCCAGCCAGGGGAACTTGATGGTGCATTCGTCCAGCACGCCGCGCACCTCGTCCAGCAGGTCCACCTCGATCGGCGAGCCGTCGCCGTAATACACGTTGCGCGGCAGGTCTTCCTCGTCCACCACGTCCAGCAGGCTCTCGCGCACTTCCGACGGCAGGTTGGAGACATGGAACAGGTGCGCCTGGTTGAACCAGACCATGTCCTGGGTCACCGGGTGCCGCGCCACCGACTGGCAGATCTGCCGGGTGCGCAGTTCGCCGTCGTCCTTCCACTCGCACTGGATCGCATGCGCGCGGCAATAGGCCTCGACCACGCTCTCGTCCTCGGTGTTGAACACCTGGCTCCATTCCACATCCAGGCCATTGCCGTAGTTGCGCACGTACATCAGCTTCTTCTCGACGAAGCGCTCGCGGATCCGCGCCGGGATCCGCCGGTAGATCTCGCGGCTGTCGGCGATCGGCGTTTCGCCGCCGGTCTCGGCGGCGATCATGCTGTAGAACCAGATGCGCATCGGCCAGTCGAGGGTGTAGGCCTGCTCGTTGTGCAGCGGAATGCTCTGGTGCGCCGGGTACTCGGTGGAGGTGTAGACGCCCTTGGTCACGTTGCTGCGCGGCGTCGAACCGAACTCGTAGCTGAGCAGCGGATCGCCGAAGGCCGCGGCGAACTCGCGGAAACGCTCGGCACCGCCGACGTCGAAACCACGAAAGAGGATGCCGCCCGCGGTGTACAGGTGCTCGGCCACCAGCGGCTTGAATTCGCCCAGTGCTTCCATCAGGTCCAGCCCCGGCTCCGGCGCCTCGATCAACATGGGCAAGGTGCCCGCCCCGGCCAGCAAGGGTCGGATATCCAAACTCAACGCATGACTCATGAAAATTCTCCCTGGGAAGTGCGCTCGCCCGAGCCCCAGCGGTCAGGCACGCACCCTGTCCTCATGGAACGTTTGGCCCTCGAGGAAAATTAAGCCCGCCCGCCCCGCCCTGCGGGCTCGGAAACATTTTCTTGCATTCACCCCTTAAAGCTCGGGGCTGCTGGTTCGTTCAGAAATGGATGCAGCGGTGGCAAGCACCGCATTCACCGACAGCGAAAGCCCGACCCTGACAGTCGGAATTGCAGCGAGAGCGTTACCCCATGTCGAAGAAGTCCCGCTCGAAAATCTGGTTCCTGGTGCACAGCTGGCTGGCCCTGCCGATCTGGTTCTTCGTGCTGATCGTCTGCGTGACCGGCACCCTGGCGGTGGTGGCCAAGGAAATCATGTGGGTCGCCTACCCGGAGATGCGCGCCACCCAGCCGGACGGCGCCGCCCAGCGGCTGAGCTACGACGAGATCCTGCGTCGCCTGCACGGCAGCCATCCGGAACTGGACGTCAACACCATCCTCCAGCCGGACGGCGACTACTTCGCCCTCAATGTGAGCGGCACCCTGTCCGGCGGGCGCAGCGTCACCGCCTACGTCAACCCGTACAACGCCGAGCTGCAGGGCTTCGCCCCGGACTTCAACTTCCGCAACTTCACCCGCGCCCTGCATGGCTGGTGGCTGGTGCCCTACACCAACGGCTACCCCTGGGGCTGGTACCTGGTGTCGCTGCTCGGTCTGCCGATGCTCGCCTCGCTGGTCACCGGGCTGGTGGTCTACAAGAGGTTCTGGAAAGGCTTCTTCAAGCCGGTGCTGCGCCTGCGCCATGGCGCACGGATCTTCTGGGGCGATTTCCACCGCCTCAGCGGCATCTGGTCGATCTGGTTCATCGCGGTGATTTCGGTGACCGGCACCTGGTTCCTGATCCAGGCGATCCTTGCCGACAACCAGATCAGCCTCAGCACCTATTCCCCCGCCACCGAAGTGCTGGCCCACGACAGCGTGCCGCTCACCGCCGACGGCGGCCCCGCGCCCAACATCGGCCTGGACAAGGCCCTGCACATCGCCCAGCAGCAGGTACCGGGGCTCGACCCCAGCGGCATCATCCTGCCCAGCAACACCTACGGGACGATGCAGGCGTTCGGCCGCAGCTGGTACCCGCTGATGTACCAGTTGGTCAACATCCATCCCTACACCGGTGAAGTGACCTCCACCTACCGGCTGTCCGACCGCACCAGCCTGGAGATGGTCACCGAGTCGATGCGCCCGCTGCACACCGGTGACTTCGGCGGGATCTGGATCAAGCTGATCTGGGCCTTCTTCGGCCTGCTGCTGTCGCTGATGGTGCTCAGCGGCCTGCTGATCTGGAGCAAGCGCACGGCCATGGCCACGGTCGCCGCGCTCAAGCGCGAGGCCAAGGCGCAGAAGAAGGCCCCGCGCAAGGCACCGCGCGAGCAGGAAGCCAGCGAACCCGTGGAGAACGCCCTGTGAGCAAGGACATCACCGCCCGCCCCGAATCGAAGCTGGCGTGCCTGTGGCACCAATGGCGCTTCCACCTCAACATCCTGCTGGTGCTGATCCCGCTGGGCTTCATGCCCAAGTACTTCGCCGACACCGCGCTGTTCCGCGGCGACGACGGCCTCGGCCAGCGCACCATCGGCGACGTCCAGGTGGGGCCGTGGAGCCTCAGGCTGGCCGAGCTGAAGGACAAGGAGCCGGAACTGGACGGCATCTCCGGCTACATGAAGAGCTTCAACGCCGAGCTCTGCGAGGCCTGCGGCGATCGGGTCAAGGCCACCTACCTGCGCATCGGCAAGCCGCGCAGCCTGCGCGCGGCCGGGGTGATCTTCTTCGGCTCGCCGCATCGACTCGGCGCCTATATCCAGATCCCGCCCAACACCGCGGTGGATGCGCAGTTGTGGATCACCATGGAAGGCTGGGACGGCTCCATGCACCAGGCGTCCCTGCCACTGGCCCAGGCGTCGCCGAAGACGGTGGAATGGCTGGGGAGGCAGGTGCAGAAATAACGCCCCCGACGCCGGCCGAGGGATGACCCGCGCCGGCCTTCCTGTGGGATTTTTCCCAAAGTTTTCTCGCAAATTCTGACCGTGGCCTTCCGGGGTCGAAATCCACGAGTCGAATGCCTTACTGTCCGCGCCGGAAATTTGAATCGATCCGGCAGGAATTTCACTAAGTTTGCACTGAAATCATTCAATTTGTTTCGAAATCAGTGTCCGCTTCCCCGCGCACTCGCGTTTTCAGTGGAGAACGCCAGGCTCCAGGGCTGAAGTTCATTGCTGGGTATTTCTTCGAATACGTCAGCAGGACTGAACATGGACCCGCACCGCAGCCGTTACGCGCCCCCGACCCATAAGAACCCCTACGACCTGCGCGTCGACGACCTCAAGGACAGGTTCCTCGACGTCTATTCCTTCGAAGGCAAGGAGTACCTGAGCCGGACCTTCCACTACACCCTGCGCTTCACCTGCAGCGAGCCGCTGAAAACGTTCACCGGCAGCGTCTACATGACCCGCGAGGACCTGGAGAACGCCCACCTGCCGAAGAACTCGCCGCGGGACCTGGACATGCCCAGCCTGCTCAACCGCTGCGCGCGTTTCGCCTTGTATGGCA
>Ga0206116_1000223_pt1 | contig 79384 bp, 76 predicted proteins | sample 3A1Ametagenome_FD_178000 | JGI IMG/M metagenome (GOLD analysis project Ga0206116, IMG submission 178000) | Enriched microbial communities from leaf-cutter ant dump, University of Wisconsin, Madison, United States - 3A1A | ecosystem: Environmental > Terrestrial > Nest > Insects nest > Nest dump...
CACGCCGCTCAGCAAGGACGGCCGGGTCCGCACCGACATGATCGAGGCGGCGACCCGTCAGGTCGCCGGCAGCCTGCATGACGGCGATCTGGTCATCCTGCGCTCCACCGTGAAGCTGGGCACCACCCGGAACGTCGTGGCGCCGATCCTGCGCGCCACCGGCAAGAAGTTCGACATCGCCTTCTGCCCGGAGCGCACGCTGGAGGGCCAGGCGCTGCTGGAGCTGAACCAGCTGCCGCAGATCATCGGCGCCGAAAGCCTGGACGTCGCCACCCGTGCGGCCCAGATCTTCGGCTTCCTGACACCGACCACCGTCAAGGTCTCCACCCTGGAGACGGCGGAGCTGATCAAGCTGGTCGACAACACCTATCGCGACGTCACCTTCGCCTTCTCCAACGAGATCGCCAAGCTGTGCAACGCCATGGAGATCTCCGCGGTCGAGGTGGCGCGTGCCGGCAAGCTGGGCTATCCGCGCACCAACCTGCCGCTGCCCGGCCCGGTCGGCGGCCCCTGCCTGGAGAAGGACCCCCACATCCTGATCGAGGCGGCGCGCGAGGTCGGCGTCGATATGGCGATCACCGCCGCCGGCCGTCTGGTCAACGAAAGCCAGCCGGTCGAGGTCGCCGACTTCCTCGGCAAGCTCGCCAATTCGATGCAGGGCTTCCCGGAGGTGCCGACCATCAGCCTGATGGGCCTCGCCTTCAAGGGCCGTCCGGCGACCGACGACCTGCGCGGCACGATGGCCAAGCCGGTGCTGGAGGAGCTGCGCCAGCGCTTCCCCACCGCCCGCCTGCGCGGCTTCGATGCGGTGGTGCGCCCCGACGACATCCGCTCCTTCGGGCTGGAGCCGGCGGCCAACATGGCCGAGGCGGTGTCCGGCGCGAACCTGGCGGTCATCCTGAACAACCACCCGGTCTTCACCTCCATGCCGCTGCCGGATCTGGCCCAGCGGATGGACCGTCCGGGCGTGATCTACGACTTCTGGAACAACTTCAACAGCCGCGACGTCGACCTGCCGGACGGCACCGCCTACGTGGCTCTCGGCAGCCATGGCGCCGCCCGCTACGCGCACGTGGCCTGACGCTATCCGGGCCTGCCATGGGCTGGCCGCAGAAGGAATTTGACCGACATGAAACACTATCTCGTCACCGGCGGCAGCGGCTTCATCGGCGCCGCCCTGGTCCACCGTCTGGTCCGTGACGGCCACCGCGTCCGCGTGCTGGACGACAATTCGCGCGGGCACACCGGGCGGCTGGCCGGCGTGCTCGACGACGTGGAGTTCGTCCAGGGCGACATCCGCGACGCCGACGCCGTGCGCGGGGCGGTGCGGGGCGTCGACGGCGTGCTTCATCTGGCCGCCGTCAACGGAACCAAGCATTTCTACGAGAAGCCGGAGGTGGTGCTGGACGTCGGCGTGCGCGGCATGCTGAACGTGCTCGACGCCTGCCGCGCCGACGGCGTGGGCGATCTGGTCGTCGCCTCCTCCTCGGAGGCCTACCAGACCCCGCCGATGGTGCCGACGCCGGAGGATGTGCCGCTGGTGGTGCCGGACGTGCTGAACGCCCGCTACAGCTATGGCGGCTCCAAGCTGATCTCGGAGCTGCTGGCCGTCAACTGGGGGCGCAGCGGCTTCGACCGCGTGGCGATCTTCCGCCCGCACAACGTCTATGGCGCCGACATGGGCTGGGAGCATGTGGTGCCGGAATTCTCCCGCCGCGCGGTGGAGGCCATCGCCGGCCACCCGAACGGCACGGTGCCCTTCAAGATCCAGGGCGACGGCCGCCAGACCCGCGCCTTCGTCCACATCGACGACGCCATCGACGGCATCGTGACGGTGATCGACAAGGGCGAGCATCTCGGCATCTACCATGTCGGCAACCCGGAGGAGGTCACCATCGCCGACCTCGCCCGCCAGACGGTCGCCTGCCTCGGCCGCGAGGCCCAGGTGATGCCCGGCCCGGCCGCCCCCGGCGGTACCGACCGCCGCAGCCCCGACATCGCCAAGCTGACCGCGCTGGGCTTCACCCCGCGCATCCCGCTCTCCGCCGGCCTGCCCGGCGTGGTCGAGTGGTACGCCGAGCGGGTGCGGGCTGACCTGGGTCGCATGGGGCAGGCGGCGGAGTAGGGGAAGCGTGACTGCGGTCACGTTCCCATGAGTCATCCCCGCCTTCGCGGGGATGACGGCCGACAAGGCATTCGTTCGCATGCAAGTTCTTAAGGAGACGGCCCGCATGGACCGCAACAGCCGCATCTTCGTCGCCGGCCACCGGGGACTCGTCGGGTCCGCCATTCTGCGGCGGCTGACCGAAGCCGGGCATACCGACCTCGTGATCCGCGACCGGTCGCAGCTCGACCTGACCGATCAGGCGGCGGTGCGCGCCTTCTTCGACCGCGAGGGCATCGAACAGGTGATCCTGGCCGCGGCGAAGGTGGGCGGCATCCTCGCCAACGACCGCTTCGGCGGCGACTTCATCCGCGACAACCTGCTGATCCAGAACAACGTCATCGACGCTGCTTGGCGCGCCGGCGTGAAAAAGCTGCTGTTCCTGGGATCCTCCTGCCTCTATCCCAAGCATGCCGAGCAGCCGATCAAGGAAGAGGCGCTGCTGACCGGCGAGATGGAGCCGAGCAACAAGCCCTACGCCGTCGCCAAGATCGCCGGCATCACCATGTGCCAGGCCTACCGGCGCCAGTACGGCTTCAACGCCATCTGCGCGATGCCCTCCAACCTGTACGGCCCCGGCGATCATTTCGAGCCCGAGACCTCGCATGCGCTGCCGGGCATGATCCGGCGCTTCCACGACGCCAAGGTGGCGGGCGACCCGACGGTCACCCTGTGGGGCACCGGCACGCCGCGGCGCGAGTTCCTCTATGTCGACGATATGGCGGATGCCTGCATCCATCTGATGGACCATTACGACAGCGGGGAGATCATCAATGTCGGCCCCGGCGACGACATCGCCATCGCCGATCTCGCCGCCTCGATCCGCGACACCGTCGGTTACACCGGCAGGCTGACCCACGATCTGAGCAAGCCCGATGGCCACCCGCGCAAGCTGATGGACGTGTCGCGCCTGTTCGCCACCGGCTGGCGCCCGAAGGTGTCGCTGGAGGAGGGGCTGCGCCGCACCTACGACTGGTTCCTGGAGAATGCCGCTCCGGACCGTCGCCAAGCCCCCAAGCAGGCAGCGGAGTAAAGCCCGATGCCGGACGATTCCATCCATCTGCGGCCGCCGGTGTTCGACCGGCCGGCTTCCAAGGCTTCAGCGGGCGCACCCTCCCTGGCGGACGTGCCCGTGCCGGAAGAACTGCTGCTCGTGGCGCAGAGCTATTGGCCGGAACCGGCCGGCAGCGCGCCGATGATGACCGACCTCGCCACCGCCTTCGCGGCGGCCGGGGCCGAGACCACGGTGCTGACCGCGCGTCCCAACTATCCCGGCAACAAGGTTTATGACGGCTACGCCGACGGGGCGCAGGACAGCAGGACGGTGGACGGGGTGCTGATCGAGCGCCTGCACACCATCCCGCCGGCCGGCGGCGGCATGAAGGCCCGGCTGATCCACGAGGGTGTGCTGCATGCCGGCTTCGCCGCCGCCCGTGCCCGCGGCCGGGTCGGGCGGCACGCCGCGGTGCTGTCGCTCTGCCCGTCGATCCTGTCGGTCGCCATCGCCAACCGCTTCAAGGCGCCGGGCGGCCGTCACGTCGCCATCGTCCACGACATCCAGTCCGGCCTTGCCGGTGCCCTGGGCATGGGCGGCAAGGCGGCGGTCAAGGCGATCCGCGCCATGGAGCGCGCGGCGCTGAACCGCGCCGACGCCATCGTCGTCCTGTCGGAACCGATGCGCGGCGTGCTGGAGGAGCTGGGCGTCACCCGGCCGATCCATGTGATCCCGCCCCATGTCGATGCCGACGCCGTCCACCCGCTGCCGCGCCCCGACCAGCCGCCGACAGCGCTCTACAGCGGCGCTTTCGCCCGCAAGCAGGGGCTGGAGCAGGTGCTGGACATGGCGGGCCATCTGGCGGAGCTGATGCCGCAGGCCCGCATCAAGATGCGCGGCCAGGGCGGGCTGGAGGATGAACTGAAGGGCCGCGCCCGCGCCATGGGGCTCGGCAACGTGATCTTCCAGCCTTTGGCCCCGAAGGACCAGCTGAACGAGGCGATGGCGGAGGGCGACGTCCATCTCGTGCCCCAGCGGCCCGAAGGGGCGGCCTTCGCCATGCCCGGCAAGGCGGTGACCATCCTCGCTGCCGGACGGCCCTTCGTCAGCACCTGCCTGCCGGGATCGGCGCTCGCCACGCTGGAGGCGCAGGTCGGCGCCTTCCTGTGCACCCCGCCGGAAGAGCCGCGCGCGATGGCCGAGGCGGTGGCATCCCTGCTGTCGGACCCCGCCCGCGCCACCGCCATGGGCCGGCGCGGCCGTGCCTGGGTGGAGGCGAACGCCACCCGTGCCGTGGCACTCGACCGCTACGCCCGCCTTCTGTTGGGAGAGGCAGCATGAAGAAGCCCGCGCTGGTCTTCAGTTGGGAGATGTTCGGTCCCTACCATATGGACCGGCTGGAAGCGGTCGGCCGCCGGCTGGGTCATGTCTATGACGTGGTCGGGCTGGAGGTCGGATCGAAGTCGCACACCTATGCCTGGGACTCGACCGGGACGGGGCAGAATTTCCGCAAGGTCACCCTGTTCCCCGGTCAGTCGAAGGCGGACCTGTCGAAGGCGGCGGTCTACCGCGCCCTGCTGCGCGAATGCCGCAACGCCGACGCGCGTTATGTCTTCCTCTGCCATTACGAGGATCCGGACGTCTTCGCACTCGCCCTGACCATGCGGCTGATGGGCCGCAAGGTCATCAACATGAACGCCTCCAAATACGACGACAAGCCGCGAATCCTGTGGCGCGAAATGGTCAAGAGCGTCTTCTACTCCCCCTATCAGGCGGGGATCGGCGGCAGCCACCGCACGGTGGATTACTTCCGCCTGCTGGGACTCCCGAAGGACCGGCTCTACATCGGGTACGACACGCTGTCGTTGGACCGCATCCGCCGCCTGTCCGGGATGGAACCGGCCCCTGGGGGAGTACCCTTCGCCGACCGCCACTTCACCATCATCGCGCGCTTCGTCCCGAAGAAGAACTTGTTCCGGGCGGTCGAAGCCTATGACATTTACCGGCGGCTCGCCGGTCCCGCCGCCCGCCCACTGCACCTCTGCGGCTCCGGTCCGCTGGAGGCCGAGCTGCGGGCCGAGGTGACGCGGCGCGGGCTGGACGGGTCGATCGTCTTCCGCGGTTTCCTCCAGGAAAAGGGGATCGCCGAGACGCTGGGCTCGACGCTCTGCCTGCTTCTGCCGTCGTTGGAGGAGCAGTTCGGCCTGGTGGTGAACGAGGCGCTCGCCATGGGTGTTCCGACCATCCTGTCCGACCAGTGCGGGGCGCGCGACGTGCTGATCCGCAGCGGGCTGAACGGCCACATCGTGGAGCCGGACAACCCCGAGGGGCTGGCGCGCTACATGCTATCGGTCGCGGGCGACGAGGATGAGTGGCGCCGCCTGAGCCTGAACGGGCGGCCCTTCCAGGCGTTGGCCGACGCCAGCTTCTTCGCCCTGTCGGTGGAGAAGGCCGTGGTGGCGCTGGGCGGCCCGAAGGCGGAGCGCAGCGCGGACACGGACTATGTGTCCGACTATTCCGCCGACCCGGAGGGTGGCCAGCATGGCCGGTCGACCGGAGCGGCACTGACCGGGAGTTGACGATGGAACGGAACGCGCGCACCCATGTGGTCGTCTCCGGGCGCCTGCCGCCGCCGGTGGACGGGATGAGCCGGGTGACGGCCCTGGTGCTGGAGCGTCTGCAGGACCGCATGCGGGGGCGCGGCCGCGTCGAGGTCGCCGACCTGTCGCCCGGCTGGAACGGCGGCGGCGCCGTCTACCATCTGCGCAAGATGACGCGGGTGTTCGGCACCATGGGCCGGCTCGCCGCCGGGCTGCGGAAGCCCGACCGTCGTTTCTACATGCCGGTCGATTCCGGCTGGGGCGCGCTCTACACCGCGGCACTGGCCGGGACCGCGCGGCTGTTCGGCTATGAGCGGGTGCTGCACCATCACTCCTTCGCCACCATCTCCAAGCCGACCTGGCGGATGCGGCTGCTGACCCGCGTTGCCGGCGGCGACTGCACCCATGTCCTGCTGTGCCCGGCGATGCAGATGCGCTTCCAGTCGATCTATCCGGCGGCGCGCACCTGCATGACCATGTCGAACGCCATCTTCTCCGCTCCCGGCGCCGTCCCGCGTGCACGGCGCGACGGTCCCCTGCGCATCGGCCATTTGTCGAACCTGTGCGGCGAGAAGGGGCTGGACACGCTGTTCGCCCTGCTGCGCGCCCTGCAGATCGAAGGGGTGGACGCCAGGCTGGTGCTGGCCGGTCCGGGGCTGAAGCCGAAGGACAATGCGATGATCGCCGCCGGGCTGATGGCCTTCGACGGGGCGGTCGAGTATCACGGCCCGGTCCATGGCGAAGCCAAGGAGGCCTTCTACCGCGACATCGACGTCTTCGTCTTCCCGACACGCTACCGCAACGAGGCGCAGCCGCTGGTGCTGTTCGAGGCGATGGCCGCCGGCGTGCCGGTGCTGGCCTATGAGCGCGGCTGCATCGGCTCCGACATCCCGGCCGACGGGCTGGTGCCGCAGAATGCCGACTTCGTAAGGGCGGCCGTCCCGATCCTGTCGGCCTGGGCCGACGACCGCGAGGCGCTCGCCGCGGCCTCGGCGCAGACGCTGACGCGTGCGCGCGTCGCCTTCGAGACCAGCCGCAGCGGCCTGGACCTGCTGCTCGACCGCATCGCCGGCCCGCACCCGGCCGCAGCAGCCGCAGCTGTGCCCGCCAAGCGCCGCGTGGCAGGGTAGGGGAGAGGATAGGGGCGGTTTTACGCCCCACTCCCCAGCGGCAGTGCCGTCTCGAACTTGATTTCCTTCAGGGCGAAATTTGAGCGGATGCGGACCTGGAAGGGCAGTTGGAACACGAACTCTTCCAGAAAGCGGTTGTAGTCGGCGATGGCCCGCACCGCGACCCGCAGCAGATAGTCGGCGTCGCCCGACACCGCGTAGCATTCCAGAACCTCCGGCCGCTTGCGCACCGCGTCGATGAAGATGGCGGCGGTCTCGGCGGAATGGCGGTCCAGCGTCACATGGGCGAAGACGCACTCGCCGACCGAGGCCGCCTTGGGATCGACCAGCGCCGTGTAGCGGCGGATCACCCCGGTTTCCTCCAGAGACTTCAGGCGACGCCAGCAGGAGGAAGACGAGGTGCCGACCCGGTCGGCCAGCTCCTGCACGGTCAGGCGGGAATCCTCCTGCAGGGCTACCAGGATTTTGATGTCGATTTCCGATAGTGCGGCGGGCAACGGCAAGAATCTCCGATCTCAGGCGGAATACCGAAAAATCCTGCCAAAATCATAGGTGTGCCCGCCTCACTTTGAAAGCTCTTTCCGCGGACAGTCCGGCATACTGATCGCAGAGCAATCCAAGGGAGAGGCGATCATGGCCGACATGTGGGACAACCCGATGAAGACCGACGGATTCGAGTTCATCGAATTCACCGCGCCGGATACCGTGGCGCTGGGCCGCCTGTTCGAGCAGTTGGGCTTCACGGCGATCGCCCGCCACCGGTCGAAGGACGTCACGCTCTACCGCCAGGGCGATGTGAACTTCATCGTCAATGCCGAGCCGTCGGGCTTCCCGCGCAACTTCGCCGCCCAGCACGGCCCGTCGATCTGCGCCATCGCCTTCCGCGTCGGCGACGCCGCCTTCGCCTACCGCCGGGCGCTGGAGCTTGGCGCCTGGGGTGTCGAGACCCGCGTCGGTGCGATGGAGCTGAACATTCCCGCCATCAAGGGCATCGGCGATTCGCTGATCTATCTCGTTGACCGCTATGCCGACCGCGGCAGCATCTATGAGGTCGATTTCGTGCCGCTGCCGGGTGTGGACCAGCATCCGCAGGGCGCCGGCCTGACCTACATCGACCATCTGACCCACAACGTCCACACAGGACGGATGGAGGAGTGGGCCGAGTTCTACACCCGCCTGTTCGGTTTCCGCGAAATCCGCTATTTCGACATCGAGGGCAAGCTGACCGGCCTGCGGTCGAAGGCGATGACCAGCCCCTGCGGCAAGATCCGCATCCCGATCAACGAATCCGCCGACAACAAGTCGCAGATCGTCGAGTATCTGCGCGACTACAAGGGCGAAGGCATCCAGCATGTGGCGCTCGGCACCAACGACATCGTCCGCACGGTGGAGACGATGCGCGGCATGGGCACACCGTTCCAAGACACGCCCGACACGTATTACGAGCGCGTCGACACCCGTGTGCCGGGCCACAACCAGGATCTGAAGCGCCTCCAGGCCAACCGCATCCTGCTCGACGGCGCCCCGACGGAAGGCCAGGGCCTGCTGCTGCAGATCTTCACCCAGAACGTCATCGGCCCGATCTTCTTCGAGATCATCCAGCGCATCGGCAACGAGGGCTTCGGCGAAGGCAACTTCAAGGCACTGTTCGAATCCATCGAACTCGACCAGATCCGCCGCGGCGTGCTGAACGAGAACGCGGCCTGATCCTCAGCCGGTTCCTCAGGCAGGTTCCGAACGCCGTCCGGTCGCAAGGCCGGGCGGCGTTTCCACGCACGGAACAGCGAATTCGCACCGAATATTTCCATAATTGGACTTATGTGTTTTTAGCCGCTCTTCGGTGGAGCCGGTTCTTTCACTCCGGATGGGTATGGGCGTCGAAGCGCTCGCGGTCGCTTTTGTCGCTCATGAAGATGGCGAAGGGACGCAGGGCGTCGGCGTGGTTCAGGGTGATGGCGATCAGCACCGCCATCGGGGCGGCCAGCAGAGCGCCGGCCGCTCCCCACAGCCAGCTCCACAGCAGAAGCGCGATCATCACCACCAGAGGCGAGATGGCCAGCTGCTTGCCCTGCATATGGGGCGCCACGAAGTTGCCCATCACCTGCTCTATCACCAGAAGACCGCCCGCGACCGCCATCGCCGTCCCGGCATCCTGTGTCGCCAGGACCAACAGCACGGGCAGGGCGCCGGCCACCACCGATCCCACCACCGGCACATAGTTCAGCAGGAAGGCGAGAAAGCCCCAGAGCAGAACCAGATCCACCCCGAACAGCGACAGCCAGCCGATATAGAGCGCGCCGGTGATCAGCCCCAGCACGCTGCTGACCACCAGATAGCGGCGGAACTGCTGGGCGATGGCGGTCACCGCCTCCACCGCCATGCGGCAGCGCTCGCGGCCGAGCGTCATGACGATCTTCTCGCGCCAGACGGGTGCCTCCAACTGCATCAGCAGAGACAGGAAGACGGTCATCACGAGGATCGACACCGTCTGTCCGGCAGAGGACAGGGCGGCCTTGGCGAAGCCGGTGATCGGATCGACCGGCACCTCGCCGCCCTGCCCTGCCCCCTGCCCAGTCCCCTGCCCAGTCCCCTGCCCGATCCCTTGTCCCGCCCCTTGTCCGGCCTGTGCCGTCAGGTCGGCCTTGGCACCCTGGAGCCAGCCGTTCACCTTGGCCCACAGCTTTCCCAGCGCGTCGGCATAGTGCGGGAAATCCTCGGCCACCCGCTGCGCCACCAGGGCCATGGAGCCGAAGAAGGCTGCAAGGATGGCGAGGATCAGCAGCATCGATGCAGCCAGACCCAGCCAGGACAGCCGGCGCGGCACGCGGTCGCGCACCCAGCGGGCGACCGGGGCCACTGCAACGGCGACGAAGAAGGCGGACACCAGCGGGATCAGGATGGAGGATGCCGCCTGCAACACCCACAACGACGCCGCCCCGGCAATGATGCCCAGCAGCCAGAGCGCCAGCTTGACGCGGTCGATGCGTCCACCATCGGCGGCCCTGCCCTCTCCATTCCTGCCCAGTCCGCCGTCCATGCCGTCCGTCCCCCTGCCGATGCGCCACATGGGCGCCCAAGCTAGACGCGGAAACAGGGTGTCCGGTTCCATTCTTTCAGCGCGATATCCGGACGGTGCATGCAACCGGAGTTCGCAAGTCGGGACGTTCAAAAACGATAAACCGCCCTTCATTGATAAGGCTTCCATCAAATAGAAGCGGTCAAGTCCCAGGTAACCGGGCAAAAATTGCCGATCAATTTCTGCCATACAGCCAAGGCGGCCTGAGTTTCATTTTTCTCTGATTCGCCTAAAAAGCAATCGTCCGTTTTTTGTCTCATTCATGCCACGGGAAACGCCCTCATTCATAATTTCCTAACCATAAGTGTTAGTACCCGATTAAGGCTAACAGACGAGCCTGCGGAACGAGGCGATACCCATAAAGCGGAGTTCCAAAATGGCTACCACCAACACCGACGGCACGATCCAGGTCACCTTTGCGGTCAATGCCTGGGGCGCGGCAGCCGGCGGAAAATGGCCGCATTTTCAACTTCTTCTGGATGGTAAGAGCATCGGTGAGGCCACCGTTTCATCCGCCACCCAGTCCCGCTATGTCTTCACCGCGACCGTGCCGGCCGACAAGGCGCATGCGCTGCAACTGATCTACGACAACGACGACACGGTTAACGGCGAGGACCGCAACCTGTTCGTCAAGTCGTTCGAGGTGAACGGCAAGACCATCCTGGCAATCGACCCCTCGGTCAAGTACGACACCGGCAAGATCGATGGGCTGAACGTCATCTCCGGCCAGACCGAGATGTACTGGCCGGGCGCGCTGAACGTGCCGCTGCCCGCCACGCTGTTCCCGTCCGCCGCCGTGCCGGATGCCGAAACGGCCGCCACCATGACCACGACGATCAAGGTCAGCGCCTATGGCGTCAGCGCCGCCGGACAGGCCCCGCACTTCAAGCTGCTGGTCGACGATCAGGTGGTCGGCGATGCCTGGGTCAGCGCCACCTCGCCCACCGATTACACCTTCACGGCCAAGGTGGACCCGAACGAGGCCCACAAGATCCAGATCTGGTACGACAACGACGCCACCGTGAACGGCGTGGACCGCAACCTGTTCGTCAAGTCGATCAACATCGACGGCAAGACCATCGCCTCGACCTCCGACATGGCCTCCTACGACAAGGGAGCGGTCGACGGCAAGTTCGTCGTCGCCGGCCAGGAAGGCCTCTATTGGGGCGGCGCCCTGACCTTCGGCGTGCCGGAGGAGTATTTCGGCGGTGCCTATGTCCCGCCGCCCCCGCCGCCGCCGAGCAAGGCGGTGGACATCGTCGTCAACGCCTACGGCACCTCGGCCGGCGGGCAGGCCGCGCATTTCAAGCTGCTGGTCGACGGGCAGGTGATCGGCGACGCCAAGGCGGCGGCGACCACCACCGGCTACAAGTTCACCGCCGACGTCGACCCGACCAAGGCCCACACGGTCCAGGTCTGGTACGACAACGATGCGACCGTCAACGGCGTGGACCGCAACCTGTTCGTCAAGTCGGTCGTCATCAACGGCAACACCGTCGCCGCCACCGACAGCATCGTCACCTATGACAAGGGTGCCGTCGACGGCAAGGACGTGGTCAAGGGCCAGGAAGGCCTCTACTGGGGCGGCGCCCTGAACGTCAAGGCCGGGGCCGACCTCTTCGGCAACACTCCCGCCACCCAGACGCCGGTTCCGACCGCCCCGACCAAGCCCGCCTTCTACGTCGCCGCCAACGGCAAGGACACGTGGTCCGGCAAGCTGTCCGCCCCCAACGCCGACGGCACCGACGGTCCCTTCGCCAGCCTGGAGAAGGCGCAGGCCGCCATGCGGGCCAACCCGGCCATCGACACCACCTATGTCCGCGAGGGCACCTATCACCTGACCAAGACGCTGGAGCTGACCTCGCTCGACAACGGCCACAGCTTCCAGAACTATCCCGGCGAGAAGCCGGTGCTGAGCGGCGGCGAGGTGGTGAAAAGCTTCACCAGCGAGGGCAACGGCCTCTATTCGGCCAAGCTCGGCACCGCCAGCAACCTCGATCTGATCGTCGGCGACGTCCGCCAGCATCTGGCCGAGAAGTTCGCCTACGACGCCTCCGACGTCACCAGCGGCTGGCACTTCGCCGACGCCGCCTCGGGCGGACCCAGCGGCTGGTCGATCCGTTCGCACGGCACCGACGTGACCGCCGCCGACATCCAGCCGGGCACGCTCATCCAGATCATGGATGCCGAACGGCTGGGCGACACGCTGGGCACCATCGCCAGCTTCAACGCCTCCACCCGCACCATCACCCTGAAGAACGGCGCCTCCCTGCCCTTCGCGGAAGGCACCACCTACAAGCTGCTGAACAACGCCGCCTATGTCGATCAGGCCGGCGAGTTCGCCTGGCGGACCTCGGACGGCAAGCTGCTCTACAAGGCCGCCAGCTCCGGCTTCGTCTCCAGCGGCGTCGAGGTGCCGCGGCTGGACACGCTGATCAAGCTGAACGGCGCCAGCAACGTCACCATCGACGGGCTGACCTTCAAGAACACCACCACCGGCGGCGACGCCCTGCTGCTGACGAAGTCCAGCGGCAACCACATCAGCGACAACAGCTTCCTGAACGTCGGCACCGCGATCAAGCTGACCGCCGCCTCGTCCAACAACGACATCGCCCACAACACGCTGAACCATCTGGCCGAAAACGGCATCGAGATGGATGGCCGCAGCAACGGCAACAGCATCTACGGCAACAGCATCAGCAACATCGGCGAAGTGCGCAAGGCGGTGTCCGGCATCATCGGCACCGGGGTGGACAACAACCTGATCTCCAACAACGACATCGACCACAGCGCCCGCTACGGCATCTCGTTCAAGGATTACGGTGGCACCACCAACACGGTGAACCACAACAACATCATCCAGTACAACAACATCTCCTACACCGGGCTGGAGACCGCCGACGGCGGCGCCATCGAGATCCTCGGGCGCTCCAGCGTCGACACCGGCATGATCATCCAGGGCAACCGGATCGAGCATGCCAACGGGCTGGCCACCAGCAACCAGGACACCTGGCTGTTCGGCCAGAAGGGCTTCGGCATCTATCTGGACGACATGGCCGGCGGCATCACCGTGCGCGACAACTTCATCAAGGATGCCGACTGGGCCTCGGTGCAGATCCATGGCGGCGACAACAACGTGGTGACCAACAACTTCTCGGTCATCGCCAGCAACAAGGAAGACTTCATCCGCATCGAATGGCAACCGGTGCACGGCACGGCCGGCGACCCGCACAACAACACGATCACCAAGAACGTGGTGATGGGGACCCTGCCGCTGGACGACTACATCGAGCTGCTGAGCGCCAACGACTTCGTCATCGACAACAACCTCGTCTACAACGTGCCGAAGTACGGCGATCACGACGTGATCGGCAAGCCGATGTTCAACAACGCCTACTGGGGCGACTATTCGCTGCTGCCGACCTCGCCCGCCTTCGCGATGGGCATCCACGACCTTGCCTGGGCCAAGATGGGTGTCGACGGCGTCGCCGCTGTCGGTCTGGAGCATTTCTGGGACGGCGTCTGATCGCAGGATCCCGATAGACGGTGCGGATGACGGCCGGCGCATCGGGGGTACGCCCTCGACGTGCCGGCCTCGGCGGTGGGCGGAGCCTGTTTTGCTCGAGGTCGAGCGACGGAGGCTCCGCCCACATGCGTTTCGGAAATCCTTTCAGAAAACACCCCCGGCGCCCGGCGCAAGTGCAATCGGCGCAGCCGTGCCTCCTGCTTGGCGGCCACACCGCAGCGCACCATATCCAGGCCGCGCGCCGCTGCGGACAGGCCCAAGCTGCACGGATCGGGGCGCATTCCCATTCCCGACCGGACGGATCGAGACAGTTTCCGATGACGCAAGCGACGTGGACCGCAGGATGGACCGCTGGAGCCGTGGCGAAGACCCTGGGGGCCGGCCTGCTGCTGTGGGCCGCCTGTGCGGCGGCGCCCGCCTCGGCCCAACAGGACGACAAGAAGCCCAAATTCGGCCCTGACGCCGTGCCGATCACCCGCTCGGTCGATTTCGTCCGCACGGCACCCGCACCGGATTACTGGGCGCTCAGCCCCTATTACGTGCCGCAGACGACCGGCGCCTCCTGTTCGGTGGCCAGCGTGACCATGATGCTGAACGCGCTGCGCGGGTTGCCCGGGCTGGCGTCGGAACGGCTGGTCACCGCCAAGCAGCTGCTCGACCGGCTGGACGACGACCATTGGCGCGACGCCACCGCCGACGATGGCGAGGGCATTTCCTTCGGCGAGCTGATCACCTATGTCCGCCGCAGCCTGAGCGCCTACGGCATCGACGCCGATGTGGAGGTTTGGCGCCCGCGCGACACCTCTCCCGCCACGCTGGCGGAACTGCGCCGCATCCTGTCGGACAATGAGCGCAGCGCCGACGACATCATCCTGCTGGCCTTCGACCAGGGCACCCTGACCGGCGACATCGGCCTCGGCCACATAGCGCCGCTCGGTGCCTATGACGCGGCGAACAAACGCGCGCTGGTGATGGACCCCGACCGCGCCTGGTACGTCCCCTACTGGACCAGCGACGCCCGGCTGCTGGAGGCGATGCTGAAGCCCGACCGCGCCGATCCCGAGGGCAGCGGACTGATCCGCGTCCGCAGCCGCCGGGTTTCAGGGTAAGCGCCCTTCACTTCACTTCCTGGCTGGTCAGGTCCGAGGGGTTCTGCGACCGGGTCGGCTCGTTCGGCTGGTCCGGTTCGCTCGCCCACTGGTTCGGGCGCGGCACCGGGTTGCCGTTCAGGTCGGGCGGCGCCCGGCGTACGTCGGCGAGCGCCTGCTGCAGTTCCTGGCTTCCCGTGGCGGCGGAGCTGGACGGGTTCGGCGCCCTGGTGCCCTGAGCGGTCGGATGCGGATCCTGGCTCTCCTGCACCTTGCCGTCGCGGGCGAGCGCGTCGCCGGCGGACTCCTTCGATCCGGACTCGACCGGAGCGGCGGCCGGCTGCTGGCTCTGTTGCTGATCCGCCTGCTGTGCGGCGGCACCGACCAGCGGCAGGCCGGACAGGAGCCCCGACATCAGCAGGGCGGCGGCGAACTTGCGCATGGCGCATCCTTCCATTGGGGCGTTGGCCATTGGGGCGTTGGCCATTGGGGTGTTGGGCCTTTTGGGGAAAGCCGTTGGAGTTCAATGCGCAACGGCACCAAATGGCCGGCGGCGCGTTGTACCGGGGACAGAGTCCGGCTTTCAGGCCGTCCGGTCCCAGCCCATCAGGAACACCGACAATGCCCAGCGAGTTCCCGTCCTCCAGCGTCTCCTCTTCCACGGCCCCCGCCTCGCCCCAGGACCGCGCCGAACGGCGCAGCGTCGGCGTGGTCGTGGAGCGGCGGCGAGTCGACAATCCGTGGATCGAGGCGCGCTGGCAGCCGGTGATGCTGATCCCGGCCGCCCCCACCCTGCCCGACTGGAGCGTGCTGGCCGAAGGGCCGGACTGGACACGCCATTACGCCGGCACCGCCGAGATCGCCCTGTTCCCGACCGAGGCCGAGAACTACAAGCACAACCTCGACGGCGGCACGCCCAGCGCCTACGTCATTCTGCGGCCGGGCGGTCCTGCGCCGGGGATGCAGCTGCTGGCGGTCACCGCCGACCCCGGCGAGATCGACGCCCATGCCGAAGCCGGCGACGACGTGATCGAGGCGCTGCCGCTGCCGATCCCGCTGGTGCTGTGGATGGACGGCTTCGTCGCCCGCCATTTCGTCGAGCGTCCCTTCCACAAGCGCAAGCGCGACCGTGCCGACCCGGAAGCCCTGGCGCGGCACCGCAAGCCCGGACTGCCGCAGCATGGCTGAGGGCGAGGAGGAAGGCTTCCTCGGTCGCTGGTCGCGGCGGAAGCGCGAAGCGCGGGTGGAGGAGCCGGTGCTGGAGCCGGCGGCACCGCCTCCGGAAGCCCTGCTGCCCGAGCCAGTCCCGCCGGAACCGTTCCCTGTGGAGACCGGGGAGGAGACACCGGAGCTGCCCGCGCTGGACAGTCTGGACGCAGGCAGCGACTATACCGGCTTTCTTCGCCGCGAGGTTCCGGCGGACCTGCGGCGTGAAGCCCTCCGCCGGGCCTGGGCGAGCGACCCGGTCATCGCCGGCTTCCGCGGTTTCGCCGAATATGACTGGGATTACAACGCGCCAGGCTATGGCGCCCTCCGCCCCACCGACGACATCGCCCGCCTGCTGGACGCGGTGCTGCCCGACGAAAAGCGGGAGGAGGAAGAGGCGGAGGTGGTGGCGGTGGCCGATGCCGAAATCCCGACCGAGCCTTCGCACCCCCCGACGGCAGACGGATTGGAAGAGTCACCCGTCGACGCATCGAACCGGGAACCGATCCCCTCTCCCCAGAGGGGAGAGGGTTAGGGTGAGGGGGGCGCGGGGCGGCCCTTTCCCAAAGATCCTCCCGCCGAACCTACTCAGATACACCGCCCGCCATCGACCTCCAGGCAGACGCCGGTCAGGAAGTTCCCCTCGTCGGAGCAGAGATAGAGCGCCGCATTCGCGATGTCTCCCGGTGTCGACAGGCGCCCGAGCGGGATGCTGCTGCGGAACTGCTCGCGGCGTTCCGGCGTGTCCTGCCCCATGAAGCGGTGGAGCATGCCGGTCTCGCCGGCGACCGGGGCGATGGCGCAGACGCGGACATTGTCGGGCGCCAGTTCCGCCGCCATCGACTTGGTGAGCGTGATGACCGCCCCCTTGGAACCGTTGTACCAGGTCAGGTTCGGCCGTGGCCGCAGCCCGGCGGTGGAGGCGATGTTCAGGATCACCCCGCCGCCATGGGCGCGGAACACCGGCACGGCGTGGATGGCGCTGTGATAGATCGATTTCACGTTGACGGCATAGATGCGGTCGAAGGTGGCCTCGTCCACGTCCAGCATCGAGCCGTAACGGTGGGTGTAGCCGGCATTGTTGACCAGGATGTCGAGCCGCCCGAACTCGCCCAGCGCCGCCGAGACGATGGCCTCGTAATCCTCCCCCACCGCGACGTCGGCGCGGACGGCGAGTGCGGTCTCTCCCAGGCTGTCGGCGACGCGGCCGGCGGCGGCCTCGTCCAGGTCGGCGACGATGACGCGGGCCCCTTCGGCGGCGAAGCGTCGGGCGATGCCCTCGCCGAAGCCCGATCCCCCGCCGGTGACGACGGCGACCTTGTCAGACAAACGCATGAGCGGTTCCTCCCCGGCAATTCTCGATCCGAGATGCGCACGGCCGTTGCGGCGCGCGGACTCCGTTCAACAGGGAACCGGCGCCATCGGCCGCATCGTGAACACGGCAAAGATCGTGAACACGGCGAAGAATGCATGATAGCGCGAAGCTGCCCGCTGGGGCAGTCGCCATCATCCGCTACATCGTTTTGGAGAGATAGAGGAGAGAATGGCGCGAGTGACGGGACTTGAACCCGCGGCCTCCGGCGTGACAGGCCGGCGCTCTAACCAACTGAGCTACACCCGCGCTATGGCTCCCGGTGCTGGACTCGAACCAGCGACAAGCGGATTAACAGTCCGCTGCTCTACCAACTGAGCTAACCGGGAACGGAGGCCCGCCTTATATGGCCGCTGGCGAAAGCTGGCAAGCGGAAAAATGCAAAGCTCTGCATTTTTCCGGAAAAAGGCGGTTTCCGCGCCCTTCGCCTGTGACATTCCAGCCGCGCCGCAGCCATGGGTTGCCGGCGCACAGGCTCGCTCTTGACAGTTCGCGGCTTCTCAGGCTTTTTCTCGCCTCCTTCCCCCACCATTGCCGCAGGCCCCGATGTCCGAGGTCGTTCCCTTCGCCGCCGCCCGCGAGGCGCTGCTCGCGCGCCTGACCGAACAGCTGCCTCCCTCGTCGGAATGGGCAGGCCGGCTGATGCTGATGCCGGAGGGGCGCCGGGTGGAACCGATGCCGGCGGCCGACGCGGTGGAGTCGCTGCGCGCCTTCCGCGCCGGGCTGGGCGAGGCGGTCGGGGCCGCCGCCTGCTCGGTCGGCGGGGTGTGGGTCGGGCGGGAGGATTGCCTGGACTGGGACGGGCTGCTGGCGCCGCTGGCGGTCGCCGCCGCCTATGTGGTCGGCCGCACCCAGTCGGCCGGCGGTTTCGCCGCGGAACTGTTCCGCTGCAAGGATGCGCTCGCCGGCTGGGGTGTGCGCGGCCTGCGCGGCGAACCGGCGGTGGCGCGCGCCGCCGGCTATGCCGTGGTGTCGGTCAGCCGCCGCCCGGACGACAACGAGATCGTGCTGGACCGGGTGATGGACACCTTCGCCTTCGTCATGCGCAGCCTGGGCGAGCCGACGGTGGCCGCAGCAGACATGGACCGCCGCTTGGTCAAGCGGGCGGTGCCGTTGCGGCGATAAGAAGTTCGGCGGTGATTGAAGTGCGTGGTGAGGGCTGAACCGCCCTCACGCTCGCGCGCCCTTATCCGCGGGCGCGCTCGATCTCGACGCCGACGCTGGCGGCGTCGGGGAACACGTCCAGCTTTTCCACCCGGACCTTGGCCATCGTCACCCGCGCGTCGGCGAGGCAGCGCTCGGCGATGCGTTCGGCCAGCGTCTCCACCAGCGTGACGTGGCCCTGGGTGACCACGCCCTTGACGACGGTCGCCATGTCCTCGCCGGTGACGCCGGGGGCGATCACGTCGAGATCCAGGTTCAGGCGGATGCGCTGGGGCTTCAGCCGTTCATGGGCATAGACGCCGATCAGCGCATCCATCACCAGATCGCGCACGAAACAACGGGTGGACAGCGTCGCCGGGGCCGAACGCGGCACCGGGGCGGTGACGGTGGCGAAGAGCTTGTTCATGGCCGACAGCCCTAACACGGCAACGCCATCGCTGCCAAGCAACCGTCCCCTCTGTCGCCCATGCCAGACGGACAGGTCTGGGGTGGAGTCAGTGCATTTCCGAGCGAATGCGCTCGCGCAGCACGTCGATCGGGCGCAGATCCTCGCCTTCCTCGTAATGCCAGAAGGTCCAGCCGTTGCAGGCCGGCAGGCCGGCCATTGCCGCCCCGACCTGATGGATCGAGCCGCGATGGTCGCCGCGCGGGCCGGAGCCGATCAGCGTGCCGTCGGCGCGCACGCGGGCGGCGACGCGGCGGCGGTGGTCGAACAGGGTCGAGCCGGGGCGCAGCAGCCCGCGCTCCACCACCCAGCCGAAGGGAATGCGCGGTGCGGCGCGCTTCGGCGGGGTGTCGAGGATCGCCGCCTCCGGCGCTTCCTCCACCGCGTCGATGCGGGCCTGTGCCGCCTTGACGTAGGTGTCGTCGCGCTCCAGCCCGATCCACTTGCGGCCCAGCCGCTTGGCGACGGCCCCGGTGGTGCCGGTGCCGAAGAAGGGATCCAGCACCACGTCGCCGGGACGCGAGGAGGACAGGATCACCCGGTACAGCAGCGATTCCGGCTTCTGCGTCGGGTGGGTCTTCTTGCCGTCCTCGTCGCGCAGCCGTTCACCGCCGTTGCAGATCGGCAGCAGCCAGTCGCTGCGCATCTGAAGATCCTCGTTGAGGTTCTTCATCGCCTCGTAATTGAAGCGGTAGCGCGCATCCTTGTCGCGGGCCGCCCAGATCATCGTCTCGTGGGCGTTGGCGAAACGGGTGCCGCGGAAGTTCGGCATCGGGTTGGTCTTGCGCCAGACGATGTCGTTCAGAATCCAGAAGCCCAGATTCTGCAAGGTGGCGCCGACGCGGAAGATGTTGTGATAGCTGCCGATCACCCACAGCGAGCCTTCCGGCTTCAGGATGCGGCGGGCGGCCGCCATCCAGTCCTGGGTGAAGCGGTCATAGGCCTCGAAATCGTCGAACTTGTCCCATTCGTCATCCACCCCGGCGACGCGGGTGTGGTTCGGCCGCAGCAACTCACCCCCCAACTGCAAGTTGTAGGGCGGATCGGCGAAGATGAGATCGACCGAAGCGGGCGGCAGATCGTTCATGAGAGCGATGCAATCGCCGACCAGGATACGGTTTTCAGGGAGCATTTTACGACCGGCAAAGAACTGGGACTCGGCCGGACAATGAGTCGCGGCCGAGTCGCCGTCAACAGCTTTCTTTGCCAAGTGACGACGGCTCAGCCGCTTAGTGCCCTTTGACGTTTCACTGGTGCAAAACTGACTCGGTGATGCGGCGTGACACCATGGCGGGTGAGCGCTTCCAGATGCTCCGGTGTCGGATAGCCGGCGTTTCGGTCCCATCCATAGTGTGGATACTGGACCGACAACCGCAACATCTCGCTGTCGCGCGCCACTTTGGCGAGAATAGAGGCGGCGGCGATGGACTGGCTGCGGCTGTCGCCCTTGACGACCGCCACCCGCTCGCACGCGATGTCGGGCGTGAATTTGCCGTCGATCAGCGCCGCGTCGGGGGCGGGGCCGGGCAGCGCCAGATAGGCCCGCTTCATCGCCAGCAGCGTCGCCTTGTGGATGTTCAGCTCGTCGATCTCGGCGGCCGACGCCTCGGCGATGGCAAAGGCCAGTGCATGCACCCGGATCGCCGGCTCGATCTCCTCGCGCAGGCGCCGGTTGACCGCCTTGCTGTCGTCGATTTGCGCTGCGATCTCCGGCGGCAGCCCTTCGGGCGGCAGCACCACCGCTGCGGCGACCACCGGGCCGCAGAGCGGGCCGCGCCCGACCTCGTCGATGCCGCAGACGCGGCGGCCGGGACCGAAGCCGATCTCCAGCGACAGGTCGGGGCGTTGCCGGGGGATGGCGGCTTTGCGGGGCGCTTTGGCAGGCATGGGAGCGGACAGCCTTCCGGGCAGCAGTGGAACCTGGATCGGGATGGGGCCGCTTGATAACCGGCTGGGAGTCCCGGCGCAAGACCGGGCCGGTTGGCAGCCATTCGCGTCAAGCTGCCTCTTGAGAAGCGGCGCACGGCTGCGCTATGGATGCGCCCCGCAAAGCCGGACAGCACCCATCACCCGCCCCGCCATCACCCGAGAGCAGGCCATGACCGACACGACCCAGACCGCCGCCGAATGCCCCTGCCGTTCCGGCAAGCCGCTGGACGCCTGCTGCGGACCCTATCTGGCCGGCATGCCCGCCCCGACGGCCGAGGCGCTGATGCGCTCGCGCTATTCCGCCTTCGCCACCGGCAACATCGACTATCTGCACGACACGCTGCTGCCCAGCACCCGCGACGACTTCAACCGTGAAGAGATCGAGACCTGGGCCAAGAACAGCGTGTGGACCGGCGTGGAGATCCGCTCGACCGAAGCCGGCCAGCCGGGCGACAGCGAGGGCATCGTCGAGTTCGTCGCCCGCTTCAGCATGAACGGCAAGCCGATGACCCACCACGAGACCAGCCGCTTCACCCACACGGACGGCCGCTGGTATTATGTGGACGGTCAGCTGGGCGCCCGCCCGCGCAGCGGCCCCAAGGTCGGCCGCAACGATCCCTGCCCCTGCGGCAGCGGCAAGAAATACAAGAAGTGCCACGGCGCCTGACCGGTCCGGCTCTTGAGTCGCGGCCGAATCGTCACGCTGCACCTGCACAAAAAACGGCCGAATCGCCCCGCCCCGCCTGCCCGACAGGCGGCGGCGGTGTTTTTGTTGTGCGCGGATGGTGAAAATTCGCAATCCTGATTGAATTATGGGTCGGAACCGATCATCCTTCGCCTGCCCTGTTCCGGGTGTCCCTTCTTTGGTTTTTGCCGGGATGGGGTTTAACACGACAGATGAGACGATAACTGATGTTCGACCGTCCGCAGCGCTCTTCCTTCCGCGCTCCTGAAATCACCCAGCGCGACATCCGCGCCACCGTCAAGTGGTTCAACGCCACCAAGGGCTTCGGCTTCGTCACCCCCGACGATGGGTCGCCCGACGCTTTCCTGCACTCCACGGTTCTGCAGTTCTGCGGACACGACAGCCTGCCCGAAGGCGCCACCATCACCTGCGACCTGTCGCGCGGCCCGAAGGGCCCGCAGGTCGCCACCATCCACGCGGTCGACACCTCGACCGCCGCTCCGAGCCGTCCGTCGCGCGCCCCGCGCGAGCGTGACAGCTGGGGCAACGACGGCGGCTACGGCGGCGGCAACAGCTACGGCGGCAGCCGCGGCGGTTACGACAGCTACGGCGATTCGGACAGCGGCGAAGTCGTCGACGGCACGGTGAAGTGGTTCAACGTGTCGAAGGGCTTCGGCTTCATCGCCCCGTCGACCGGCGGCAAGGACATCTTCGTGCACATCCGTGCGCTGGAGCGGTCGGGCATCAACGGCCTGGACGACGGTGCGCAGGTCCGCGTCACCATCCGCCAGGGCGCCAAGGGCCCCGAGGCTCAGCGCGTCGAGATGGCCTGATCTCTCATCGGTCGTTGTGATGTGAAGAAGCCCCCGCTCCACCGGAGCGGGGGCTTCTTCATTTCTGGACCTCCGCTCACTTCAGATCGCTCACTCCAGATGGTCCAGCGGCAGCCGGGTCTCGAACTTCACCTCCTTCAGGGTGACGCTCGATTTGACGTGCGAGACCGCGGGGATGGAGAAGATGCGTTCGCTGAGGAAGCGGCCGTAATCCTCGGTGGTCGGCACGACGATGCGCAACAGATAGTCGGCGTCGCCGGTGACGGCGAAGCACTCCAGCACCTCCGGCATGCCGGCGATGGCGGTCTCGAACTGGTCGACCGCATTCTCCTTGTGGCGCTCCAGCGTGACATGGGCGAAAACGCACTCGCCGAGCCCCAGCTTGCGCGGGTCGAGCTGCACCGTATAGCGGCGGATGACGCCGATCTCCTCCATCGACCGCACCCGGCGCCAACAGGGGGAGGCCGACAGCCCGACCGTGTCGCCCAGCTCCTGCATGGTCAGGCGGGCATTCTCCTGCAGGGCCGCCAGGATCCCCTTCTCATGCCGGTCGAGCTTGATCGCCGCCATTGGCACCTTCTCCGTCCGTCCAATCGTTGCATTTGCAAACATAAGCAGGGCCGGCGGCCGGTGCGAGCCCTTCCATGCAACCAATCGCCCCGTCCCGGTGTTGCTCCGGCGGTGGGTGGCGGGTCGGCAGGCGCGAGGAGACTGACGTGTTCGATTGGATTGTCGGTATGGTGGAGCAGACGGGGTATCTCGGCGTCGCTCTGCTGATGTTCGCGGAAAACCTGTTTCCTCCAATTCCGTCGGAGCTGATCCTGCCGCTGGCCGGCTTCACCGCGGCGCGGGGCGACCTTGGCCTGCCGATGATCATCGTGTCGGGCACCGTGGGGGCCGTGCTGGGAGCGCTGTTCTGGTACGGAATCGGCCGCTGGGTCGGCAGCCGCCGGCTGAAGCAGTGGGCCGCGCGCCATGGCCGCTGGCTGACCATCGCACCGGAGGAGGTCGATGAGGCCACCGCCCATTTCCGCGAGCATGGCGGCCGGGCGGTGCTGATCGGCCGGATGATCCCGGCGGTGCGCACGCTGATCTCCATCCCCGCCGGGGTGTCGACCATGCCGATCGTCCCCTTCCTGCTTTACACCACCCTCGGCACCGCGATCTGGACCACGTTTCTGGCAAGCGCCGGCTATCTGCTGGAGGACCGCTACCAGCAGGTCTCCGGCTGGCTGAATCCGGTGTCCAACATCGTCGCTGCCGGGATCGCCCTCTGGTACGTCTACCGCGTCGCCACCTTCGGCCGGCGGGCGGCCCGCCAGCCGGCGGAATAACGGCCAAGCCCTTTTCCGCATTGAGGAAAAGTACCTCGCCTCTTCTGGACGGTCCGGCTGCCGCCATGCTCTGACTGGCGGGTCCGACCGCCTACGGGAGCCTTTCCATGAGCCAGAACCCGACAATCATCCTCATCCATGGCGCCTTCGCCGACGGCTCCTCCTGGGGCCGGGTGATTTCCCGCTTGCAGGCGGAGGGTCTCGCGGCGGTCGCGGTGCAGAACCCGCTGGTCTCGCTCGACGACGATGTCGCCCATGTCCAGCGCGCCATCGACCGGACCAAGGGGCCGGTGGTGCTGGTCGGCCATTCCTGGGGCGGGGCGATCATAACCCAGATCGGCGAGCAGGAGCGGGTGAAGTCGCTGGTCTATGTCGCCGCCTTCGCTCCCGACGTGGGGCAGTCGCCGAACGACACGCTGAAGCCCTTCCCGCCGTCGGCCGGCCTGTCGGGCGTGTCGGTGGACAAGGGCCGCTTCCTGACCCTGACTCCGGAGGGCATGGCCCGCAACTTCGCCCAGGATTTGCCGGCGGAGGAGGCAGACTTGCTGGCCGCTACCCAGGGGCCGGTGGCCGCGGCCTGCTTCGCCAGCAAGGTCAGTGCCGCCGCCTGGAAGACCAAACCCGCCTGGTACGTCGTCGCCAGCCAGGACCGCATGCTGCCGCCGGACTTCCTGCGCGCCACCGCATCGCGCATCGGCGCCCGGACGGTCGAGGTCGAAAGCGGCCACGCCCCCCACCTGTCGCGCCCCGATGCGGTGGCGGCGGTGATCGTCGAAGCGGCCCGCGCTATCTAGAGTTTCGCACCGCCCCCGGCGTGGTGCCGCGCCGCCGCCGCAGGCTGCGGGTCAGGGCGGTCTGGTCGGAGAATCCCACCGCCAACGCCACCTCCGCCAGCGGCAGGCGGCCGTCGCGCAGCAGCGCCTCCGCCCGGTCCAGTCGCAATTCGGCCAGCAGGCGGGCCGGGGTGCTGCCGGTGCGGGCGCGGAAGCGTTCATGAAAGCGGCTGGGGGCCAGACCGGCCGCCTCGGCCAGGTCCGCCACCGTCAACGCTTCGCCGCAGCGCTCCACCATCAGCGCCAAAGCGCGGTCGATGGGATCCTTCGAGACGGGCGATACGGGCGATACAGGCGATGCGGGCGGCGGTTGGCGCGCCTCCAGGGCGCGCAGCAGCAGGCCTGCCGAATGATGGGCGAGCACCGGGTCGAGCGGCCGGTCGGCCGCCTCCGCCGCCAGATAGCGCACCAGCCCATCCAATGCCCCGTCGATGGCGAAGAAGGCGTCGCAGGCGCGCACGGCCGCCTCCGGCACCAGCCCGGCGGCCGGCACATCCAGCACGACGAACCGGTTGGCGCCGCCGCTGCGGAAGCTGTGCGGCACACCGTCGGCCACCAGCACCCCGCGCCCCTCGCCCACCCGGCCGCAGGCGCCGCCGACCTCCATGTCGAGGGTGCCGGCGATGGGCAGCACGATCTGGTGATGGTCATGCGCGTGCCGCCGTTCATGCCCGTCGTAACTTCGGGTGCTGACGGTCGGCCGATGCGGGGACGCCACGCCGGTGGACTCCTGAAATCGGTTCGAGGGACCGATGGTACGCCCTCGACCATTCCGCCGGCAACCGCCCTGTTCCTGGCGGAATGGTGGTCAAATACCGATTTGCGAAACTGAATTTCGCCAAATATCCATACAATCAAATGACATCGCTAGGCACATTCTGAACATTTATGGCGATATTCGCCCACCCATTCACTTGATCGTGACCTGATATTCCGGACAAACGGTTGCGGCATCGGACAGCACATCCTTATGAGTATTTTCACACAAGAAATACGGCCGCCAAGGCACGGATCATTCGTCATCCGACAAAAAACACTCGTAAAGGAACGCCCGATGTACCGAGATCGCATCCGCCTGAAATCCCTGTGGGGCAAGGTGGTGCCGGCGGAGGAAGCCGCCTTTCTCATCAAGGACGGCATGACCGTGGGCATGAGCGGCTTCACCCGTGCCGGCGACGCCAAGGCGGTGCCGCTGGCGCTGGCAGAGCGCGCCGCGTCGGAGAGGCTGAAGATCACGCTGATGACCGGTGCCTCGCTGGGCAACGACGTCGACAAAATCCTGACGGAGGCGGGGGTGCTGTCGCGCCGCCTGCCCTTCCAGGCCGACCCGGTGCTGCGCAAGGCGATCAACCGCGGCGAGGTGATGTTCGTCGACCAGCATCTGTCGGAAACGGTGGAGCTGCTGCGCTCGCGCCAGATGGGACCGGTCGATGTCGCGGTGATCGAGGCCTGCGCCATCACCGACACCGGCGGGATCGTCCCGACCACCTCCATCGGCAACTCGGCGACCTTCGCCATCCTGGCCGAGAAGATCATCATCGAGCTGAATCTGACCCAGCCGCTTGATCTGGAAGGGATGCACGACGTCTACATCCCGACGCGCCGCCCCTTCCGCGAGCCGATCCCGGTGGTGACGGCGGAGAGCCGGGCCGGCCTGCCCTACATCCCCATCGATCCGTCGAAGATCGCCGCCATCGTGGTGACACGCAAGCAGGACAGCTCCGCCAGCATCCTGCCGCCCGATGACGAGACCAGCGCCATCGCCGGCCACCTGATCGAGTTCTTCGGCCGCGAGGTGAAACAGGGCCGGCTCGGCCGGTCGCTGGCGCCGCTCCAGGCCGGCATCGGCACCATCGCCAACGCGGTGCTGCACGGGCTGATCGACGGGCCGTTCCACGATTTGACCATGTACAGCGAAGTGCTGCAGGACAGCACCTTCGAACTCTTCGACGCCGGCAAGCTGAATTTCGCCTCCGGATCCTCGATCACGCTCAGCGCCGGCAAATATGCCGAGGTGCTGCCGAGGATCGGCTCCTACAAGGGCCGGCTGCTGCTGCGGCCGCAGGAGATCTCCAACCATCCGGAGGTGATCCGCCGCCTGGGTGTCATCGGCATCAACACGGCGCTGGAGTGCGACATCTACGGCAACGTCAATTCCACCCATGTCAACGGCACGCAGATGATGAACGGCATCGGCGGCTCCGGCGACTTCGCCCGCAACAGCCACCTCGCCATCTTCGTCACCAAGTCGCTGGCCAAGGGCGGCGCCATCTCCAGCATCGTGCCGATGGTCACCCATGTCGACCACAACGAGCATGACGTCGACGTGCTGGTGACGGAGGTCGGGCTGGCCGACCTGCGCGGGCTGGCGCCGCGCGAGCGGGCGGAGACCATCATCCGCAACTGCGTCCATCCCAGCTACCGCGAACTGGCGGCCGACTATCACCGCCGGGCGCTTCAGCGCGGCGGCCACACCCCGCACCTGCTGGAGGAAGCCTTCGCCTGGCACACGCGCTTCCAGCAGACCGGCAGCATGATGCCGGCGGCGTTGGCGGCCGAATAGGCTCCCTCAAAAACGGGCGGGCCGCGGAATGCCGCGGCCCGTTCCCGTTACCGATATGCTGTCAGACGTGCTGCCCGCCATTGCGCTCCAAGTAGAGAAGCAGAGCGGGGTAATAGTGCTTGCGTTCGGACGAGATCTTCTCGCAGAAACGACGTGCGGCTCCGCTCTTGAGCCAGTCCTCAAGCTGGCCGTTCTGCCGTTTTTCCGCGACGATGGCATCGATCGCGTCCAGAATTTTGTGAATCACCTCAGGCCTCGTCTTATGAAGATCGGAGCGGCATCTTCGTCGCCCTCACAATCCTATATGCGCCCGGCTGCCGGTGAACGGCCCTGCATTCTGGGAATGGCTGCGTGTTGCAATGCACAAAACGAATGGCTTCACGCCCTTTCCCGCTCCTCCTCTGGCGGGCGGAGCGCTTGGCCCGTCGGGCAGAGCCGCAGCAGCACGCAGCGGTCGCAGGCCGGCGCCTGATAATAGCAACAGCGCTGGCCGTGCAGCATCATGACCTCGTGGTTGTCATAGACCTGCTGGGCATCCCATTCCTCAGGCAACTGCGCAGACAGCACGGCATGCGACGGGCCGACGGCGAGGCTGGCGGGGATCAGGCCGGTGCGCACGGCGACGCGGTGATGATGGCTGTCCACCGGCAGCGCCGCCTGCCGCAGGGTGGAGAAGCTCAGCACCGCCGCACTGGTTTTCGGCCCGACTCCCGGCAATTCCTCCAGCCATGCCCGGGCCTCCGTCACCGGCATGCCGGACAGCAGGTCGAGCGAGAGGCTGCCGACCCGCTCGGTGATGCGGCGCAGGATGGCCTGGATGCGCGGCGCCTTCTGCTCCGGCCAGGTGACGCCGGCAATGGTCGCCTCCACCTCCGCGGCCGGCGCGTCGCGCACCGACTGCCAGTCGGGCCAGCGTCGCCGCAGCGCCTTGAAGGCGGCGCCGGAGGCCGCATTCCGGGTGCGGTGCGACAGCAGCGACGACACCAGCTCGCTGAGCGGGTCGAGGCTGTGGAAATAGGCGACCGGACAGCCGTAGACGGTGCACAGCAGCCGGTGGATTTCGAGCGCCTTGTCGCGCAACGCAGCGGGGTCGGTCATGAAACCGACAACAGCCGAACCGGTAAGGCGTTACCGGTAAATCATCATGCCCTGCTCTACCCCACCAACCCCGACATCACCGCGCGCAGCTGCGCCGGCTTTACCGGCTTGTTCAACACCAGACAGCCAGCCGCCTTGGCCTCGTCCGCCAGTTCCGGCGTGCGGTTGGCGGTGACGATCACGGCCGGAAGGATGCGGCCGCAGGCGGCGCGCAGCCGCGCCACCTCGTCCACCCCCAGCACGCCGTCGTCGAGGTGATAGTCGGCGATCAGCAGATCCGGCGGCTGCGGCATGCCGGACAGCAGCGCCAGAGCCTCGTCGCCGTTGGTGGCCGACACCACGTCGCAGGCCCAGCCGCGCAGCAGCGCCTCCATCCCCGCCACCACCGCCGGCTCGTTGTCCAGCACCAGCACCGAGGTGCCGGCCAGCCGGTTGGTCATCGGCCGGGCGGCGATGCTGGCTGGGCGGACGGCGCGGCGCTCGGTCCCGCGCGGCACGGTGACGGCGAAGACGGAACCCCGGCCCGGCTTCGAGCGCACGGTGATGGGGTGGTCGAGCATGCGGGCGACGCGGTCGACGATGGCGAGCCCCAGCCCCATGCCGCGGTCGCGCCCCTTGGTCACAGGGGTGTCGAGCCGGCGGAACTCCTGGAAAATCTCGGCGATCTTGTCGCGCGGGATGCCGGGACCGTTGTCCCAAACCTCGATCCGGATGCTGCCGTCGCCGGTCCGGCGGCAGCCGACCACCACCCGGCCGCCCTGGACGTAGCGCAGCGCGTTGGACAGGAAATTCTGCACGATCCGGCGCAACAGCCGCATGTCGCTGCGCACCACCGCCCCCGACCCCACCACCTTCAAATCTATGCCGCGCTCCGCCGCCACCGCGGCATATTCGGTGGCGAGCGGCGCCAGGATGCCGCGCAGCGGGAAGTCGGTCACCTCCGGCGTCACCGCCCCGGCATCGAGCTTGGAGATGTCCAGCAGCGCCGACAGCAGATCCTCGACCGAGGCGAGCGCGACGTCGATGTTCTCCACCAGCTCCGCATTGGCGTCCGGCTGTTCGAGGTCGGCGAGCGCCGAAACGAACAGGCGGGCGGCGTTCAACGGCTGCAACAGGTCATGGCTGGCGGCGGCGATGAAGCGGGTCTTCGACAGGTTGGCCTGATCGGCCTGGGATTTCGCCTGCTGAAGCTGGTCGTTCAGCATCATCAGCGCGGACTTCTCCGCCTGTTCGGATTCGCGGCGCCGCTCCTCCTCCCGCTTGATGACGGTGATGTCGGTATAGACACCGACGATGCCGCCATCGCGGGTGCGCCGCTCGTTCACCTGGATCCAGCGGCCGTCGGACAGCCGGTTCAGGAAGACGCCCTTCAGGTCGTGGCGATGCTCCATCCGCTCGCGCAGCCAGACATCGGGCGGCGGCTCGCTGACCGCGCCGGCAGCGGCGACCATCGCCACCAGATCGTTGAAGCGGATGCCGGCCTGGATGCGGCCCGCCACCGACGGCCAATAGGATAGATACTTGCGATTGCACAGCACCAGCCGGTCGGCGGAGTCGAACAGGGCAAACCCCTCGTTCACCGATTCAATGGCCTCGAACAGGCGGGTGCGCATGGTATCCGCCAGTTCCTTGGCGCGGGCGAGGTCGCGGTTGCTGTCCTCCAGCTTGTGCAGGGCACGTTCCAGCTCCAGCGTGCGCTCGCGGATCTTCTGCTCCAGCACGATGGCGGTCTGGAACAGCGAGAAGGCGCCACCCTGGAAATCCATCGACCGCTCGACACGGTCCATCAGCACTTTGTTGATGCGCTGGAGCTTGGCATTCTCCCGCTCCAGCTCGGCGATGCGGTCGGCGGGGTCGAGGGTCCAGTTGCGGGTCTGCATGCCGGCCATGGCTTAACGCCCTCCGATGGCGACGCCCGTGAAGGTCTGGTTGACGTGCATGCCGTTCACCTGCTCGCCATAGGCACAGAACCCGACGACGCGGTGGCGGGCCAGCCGGTCGGACATCACGGCGTTCAGCTGCCGCTGCTCCATCTCCAGCCGGCGCAGGATGCAGTCGCAGCCGAGGATCAGGTCGGGGGCGCCGACCTCGGCCTCGATGCCCTCGATCAGCCCGTCGAAGTTGGAAACCGGGTCCACCCCCTCCGCCACCGTCAGGACGATGCCCTCGTCGATGGCGCAGAAGAAGGTCAGGCTCTCGTCGTCGTTCACCTTCTGGATCGAGCGGACATGGTACTGGCCACCGACCCGCACCACCACCGGGTGGGAGGCGAAGATCATCGGGGTCAGCGGCTCCCCCTCCAGCCCGACCAGACGGGCATATTCGCGGCCCGCCGGCTCGGCATTGATCTCATGGACGATGCGGTGCTGCGGATCGGCGCCGGTGACCACCATCTTGCGGTCGGAGCTGACGAAATGCTGGGTGCGGAAGACGGTGAAGGGCCGGGTCGTGGTGAACAGCGCCACCACCGCAGCATTGGGATGGAAGGCGCCCTCATGCAGGACGAAGGTCCGTTCGAAATGCAGGTCGTCGCCGGCCGACGCCCCGAACAGCGGGATATCGATCAGCGCGTTGTGCAGGGCGCTGACCACCGTCTCCTCGCTCATCGACAGCCCGTCGATCAGCAGCATGGCGAAGCTGCGGGCCTCCTCGCCCAGCGGCACCGGGCGGGTGCCCATCGCGCGGTCGCGGCGCGACAGCAGCGACCGCGCGATGGCGGTGCTGTCGGCGATCTCGAAGCGGTCGACATGGTCGACGAGCGCGGTGACGATGCAGAAATCCTCGGTCGGGAAGCCCACCGCCACCAGGGCGTTGGTGGTGTAGCCGCCGGGGCCGATCTCTCCCGCCGTGGTGCAGCCGATCACCGGCACCATGCCGAATTGCGCCGCCAGCGCGTCGGCCAGCCCCTCGCGGTCATAGCTTGGGGCGCAGAAGACGACCACCAGTTCCAGCGCCGCCTCGCCCAGCCCGGCGCGCAGCTCCCGCGCCGCCTCGTCCGGGCGTTCGGCATGGGTGACGGCGCGCGGCATGCCGTCGCCGGAGGCCGGCCTCACCGGCCCCGTCACGGAAGTCTCTCCTGCGGACATGGCTTCCCCCTGCACCCCTCGCTCCGTCCGCGGATGCGATCCGGCAAGGGTACTCCAGGGATGGCGGCGGGCAAGACCAATCCGCGGACCGGTGAAGGAGGACATGATGCGGGGCGGCTCCCAGAGGTACTTTGCCTAGACAGTCTCGGCCGGTTGCGGATCGGGCAGCCCGGCCAGTTCCTCGTCGGTGAACAGGCGGGCCCTGGCGGTGAAGCGCACGCCGTCCGGCGCCTCCAGCGAGAAGCCGCCGCCGCGCGCCTGGATAACGTCCAGGATGACCTGGGTGTTGCGCCACCATTGGAAGGTATCGTCGGACATGCAGAAGGGCGTCTCGCCGATCCTGCCGACGCACAGGTCGCGACCGCCCATCCGGAACTCCCCCTTGGGCAGGCAGAGCGGCGCCGAACCGTCGCAGCAACCGCCCGACAGGTGCAGCATCAGCGGCCCGTTCTTCGCGGCAAGCCGGTCCAGCAGGGCGATGGCCTCAGGCGTGGCGGTCACGCGGTCGGTCGGTGTTGTGGCGGTCATGGTGGTCCTTTATCACGAAACCACGCGGAGAAAGAAAAAAGGCCGGGGGACACGCCCCCGGCCCAGGTTTGCCCGATAGGGAGGAGCAGGGCTCAGAAGAAGCCGAGCGCTTTCGGGCTGTAGCTGACCAGCAGGTTCTTGGTCTGCTGGTAGTGGTCGAGCATCATCTTGTGCGTCTCGCGGCCGATGCCGGACTTCTTGTACCCGCCGAAGGCGGCGTGCGCCGGATACAGGTGGTAGCAGTTGGTCCAGACGCGGCCGGCCTGGATGCCGCGGCCCATGCGGAAGGCGCGGTTGCCGTCACGGCTCCACACGCCGGCGCCCAGGCCGAACTCGCTGTCGTTGGCGATGGCCAGCGCCTCTTCCTCGGTCTCGAAGGTCGTCACGGCGACGACCGGGCCGAAGATCTCCTCCTGGAAGATGCGCATCTTGTTGTGGCCTTCCAGGATGGTCGGCTGCACGTAGTAGCCGCCTTCCAGCTCGCCGCCCAGATGGGCGCGCTCGCCGCCGATCAGGACCTTGGCGCCCTCGGCCTTGCCGATCTCGATGTAGGAGAGGATCTTCTCCAGCTGCTCCTGCGAGGCCTGGGCGCCGATCATGGTGCCGCCGTCCAGCGGATGGCCCTGGGCGATCTTGGCGACACGCTCGACCGCCAGCTTGATGAAGCGGTCGTAGATCGACTTCTGGATGAGGACGCGGCTCGGGCAGGTGCAGACCTCGCCCTGGTTCAGCGCGAACATCGCGAAGCCTTCCAGCGCCTTGTCGAGGAACTCGTCGTCGGCGGCCATCACGTCTTCGAAGAAGATGTTCGGCGACTTGCCGCCCAGCTCGACGGTCGACGGGATGATGTTCTCCGACGCGTATTGCAGGATCAGGCGGCCGGTCGAGGTCTCGCCGGTGAAAGCGATCTTGGAGATGCGCTTGTTGGTGGCGAGCGGCTTGCCGGCCTCGATGCCGAAGCCGTTGACGACGTTGATGACGCCCGGCGGCAGCAGGTCGCCGATCATCTCCATCAGGACCAGGATCGCCATCGGGGTCTGCTCGGCCGGCTTCAGCACGATGCAGTTGCCGGCGGCCAGCGCCGGAGCCAGCTTCCAGGCGGCCATCAGCAGCGGGAAGTTCCAGGGGATGATCTGGCCGACGACGCCCAGCGGCTCATGGAAGTGGTAGGCGTAGGTGGTGTGGTCGATCTCGGCGATCGAGCCTTCCTGGGCGCGGATGCAGCCGGCGTAGTAGCGGAAATGGTCGATGGCGAGCGGCACGTCGGCGGCGCGGGTCTCGCGGATCGGCTTGCCGTTGTCCATCGTCTCGGCCAGCGCGATGATCTCCAGCCGCTCTTCCATGCGGTCGGCGATCTTCAGCAGGATGTTCGAGCGCTCGGTCGGCGAGGTGCGGCCCCAGGCATCCTTGGCCTTGTGGGCGGCATCGAGCGCCAGCTCCACGTCGGCGGCCTGGGAGCGGGCGACTTCGCACAGCGGCTTGCCGGTAATCGGGGTGAGATTGGTGAAGTATTGGCCGTCCACCGGCGCAACCCACTGACCGCCGATATAGTTGTCGTAGCGGGGGCGGAGCGCGATCTGCTTCTGGAGCGTTTCGAGAGCCTGGTGGAGCATTTGGGCCGTTCCTCTCAGTGTGGTGAACCGGTCAGGTCTCCGGTCCAGCGCGTTTGTCGAGGGCCATTCAGCCACTCTGAGAGGGAGGGGGTAAATTGTACTATGGAAGGAGACGGTCTGCGGGTGGGATTGTTCGTATCCCACCCTATGAACGCTTCATTTGCGGCGCCTCACTCCGCCGGCTGGCGCCCCTCGACATAGCCTTTGCGCAGCTGCTCCTGATACCAGCGGCGGTGATGCTCCATCGCCCAGTTCTCGTCGACCTCGCCGCAGCCCATGGCGTCGAAGGCGCCTTCCATGCCGATGGTGCCGATGTAGATGTGACCGATCACCGCGGCGATCAGCCCGGCCGCCAGCAGCCCGTGAATGACGTGCATGATCTGCATGCCGCCGATGCCGGTGAACGCAAAGGGCACCATCAGCAAATAGCCGGTGGCAGCCATGCCGATGCCGCCGAGCACGATGCTCCAGAACACCAGCTTCTGCCCGGCATTGAAGCGCCCGGCCTCGGGATGGCTGCCACCGGCCTTGGAGAGGAACCCGCCCGCCGTCCTGATCCACAGCCAGTCGGCCTTTTCCGGGATGTTGTCGCGCAGCCAGAGCGCCATGATCATCAGCAGCCCGACGACGAAGGGCACACTGACGAAGTTGTGGATCGACTTGGCGTATTCCGCCAAAGGCGTGAAGGCCTGATGGCCGATCAGCGGGATCAGCAGCGGCCGGCCGAAGGTCAGGATCACCCCGGTCAGCGCCATGGTCAGGAAGCTGACCGCCGTCGTCCAATGGGCGAAACGGTCCAGTCCGTTGAAGCGCAGCACCAGCCGCCCCGACCTGCCGCCATGGATGCGGATGGTGCCGCGATAGAGGAAGAAGATCGCCAGCACCGCCGTCATGCCGATGGCGAGCCCACCGATGGCGAGCCGCAGCGTGTGGGTTCGCCACTCCCGCCATTCCCGCCCTTCCGGCTGGACCAGCACCGCCAGCTTTTCGTCCGGGATGCTGACGCGGCCGATCAGCTTGTCGTCCTGCGGGACGTAGAGCGGCACCTGCTCCTTGGTGGTCGGCGAGTTCTGGCCGGGCACCTGATAGAGCTGCGCTTGTGCGAAAGTCGGAGCGGCCAGACTCTGAACGGCCAGCAGGGCGATCAGCAGCAGGGCGTGCAGGGGGAGTCTGGTGGGGCGCATGGTGATCTCCCGGAATGGACTGTCTTGCGGAGGCGCTCACGCCCCTCCGGTGCTCGGCCCGCCGGGCGCGAAGGGGGAGCCGCGGTCGTTGCGGCCATAGGCGGTCGACCAGCCCGGCGCGCCCGAGCCGTAGCCACGACGCAGCGAGCGTTCCTGGTAGATGTCGGCCAGCACCGCGCCGTCGCCGCCCATCAGCGCGCGGGTGGAGCACATCTCGGCGCAGAGCGGCAGCTTGCCCTCGGCCAGCCGGTTGGCCCCGTATTTCTGGTACTCCTCGACGCTGCCGTCCGGTTCGGGGCCGCCGGCGCAGAAGGTGCACTTGTCCATCTTGCCGCGGCTGCCGAAGTCGGTGGTGCGCGGGTATTGCGGCGCGCCGAACGGGCAGGCGTAGAAGCAGTAGCCGCAGCCGATGCACAGATCCTTGCTGTGCAGCACCACCCCGTCGGCGGTTTGCAGGAAGCAGTCGACCGGGCAGACCGCGGCGCAGGGCGGGTCGTTGCAATGCATGCAGGCCATGGAGATCGACCGCTCGCCCGGCTTGCCGTCGTTCAGCGTGACAAGCCGGCGGCGATTGATGCCCCACGGCACCTCATGCTCGTTCTTGCAGGCGGTGACGCAGGCGTTGCATTCGATGCAGCGTTCGGCGTCGCACAGGAACTTCATCCGGGCCATTGTTCTGTTCAGCTCCCGTACGTCACGCCGGCTCGACCCGGCAGAGGGTGACCTTGGTTTCCTGCATGAAGGTGACGGGGTCGTAGCCGTAGGTCGTCACCCCGTTCACCGGCTCGCCCAGCACGATGGGGTCGGTGTTGGGCGGGTAGTTGCCGCGGAGGCTGTCGCCCTGCCAGAAGCCGGAGAAGTGGAAGGGCATGAACACCGTGCCGCCGCCGACGCGGTCGGTCACCAGCGCCTTGACCTTGGCCTTGCTGCCGTCCTCCGGCCCATAGACCCAGACCCAGGCGCCGTCCCTGATGCCCAGCCGCTCGGCGTCCTTGGTGTTGATCTCGGCGAACATCGACTGCTGCAACTCGGCCAGCCAGGGGTTGGACCGGGTTTCCTCGCCGCCGCCCTCATACTCGACCAGCCGGCCGGAGGTCAGCACCATGGGGAAGCGCTGGCGCAGGTCGCTGTCCGCCACCTTGAACTGGAGCGAGCGGGCGAGCTGGACCAGACGGAAGTCGCGCCGGTCCTCGATAGCCGGGAAGGCCTTCACCAGATCGGGGCGCGGGGAATAGATCGGCTCGCGGTGGACCGGCACCGGGTCGGGCAGGTTCCAGGCCACGGCGCGCGCCTTGGCGTTGCCGTGCGGCACGCAGCCGTGCTTCAGCGCGACGCGGATGATGCCCATCGACAGGTCGGTCTGCCAGCTGACATTGTCCACCTCGGCCCCGCCGCCGCCGATGGCCTGGATGACCCGCATCTCGTCGGGCGTCAGATCCTTGTCCCAGCCCAGCTTCTTCAGCACGGCCATGGTGAATTCGGGATAGCCGTCCTCGATCTCCGACCCCTTCGAATAGGAGCCGTCGGCCAGCAGCGAGACGCCGTTGCGCTCCACACCGAAGCGGGCGCGGAAGACGCCGCCGCCGTCCATCACATGCTTGGAGGTGTCGTAGAGCACCGCCGATCCCGGATGCCTGATCTCAGGATGGCCCCAGCTCGGCCAGGGCAGGCCGTAATAATCGCCGGCGCAGGGGCCGGAGGCGGCCCGCATGGTGATCTTGTCGAAGTCGGCCTGATGCTTCATGTGCATCTTCAGCCGCTCCGGCGACTGGCCGGTGGCGCCGATGGACAGGCAGCTGCGGTTCATCTCGCGCAGGATGTCCTCCGGCACCGGACGGGTGTTCTCCACCGTGATGTGCTTGAACATCTCGTCGGCGAAGCCCAGCTTGCGCGCCAGCAGATAGATGATGGTGTAGTCGTCCTTCGATTCGAAGATCGGTTCCACCACCTTCTCCCCCCACTGCATCGAGCGGTTGGAGCAGGTGCGCGACCCGTCGGTCTCGAACTGGGTGCAGGCCGGCAGGATGTAGGTGCCGTTGCGCCGCTCCTTGATCGCGGCAAAGGTGGTCGGGTGCGGGTCAGCGATGACCAGAAGGCTGAGCTTCTCCAGCCCCTTCACCATCTCCGGCATGCGGGTGACGGTGTTGCCGCCATGGCCGAAGCACATCATGGCGCGGAGCGGGCTGGGCTGGTCGATCTCGCCCGGCTTCGCCAGCACGGCATCGAACCAGCGGGTGGTCGGGATGCCCTTCGCCTCCATCAGATCCTTGGTGGCGAAGCGGCCCTTCAGATAATCGTACTCGACATCCCAGGCGCGGGCGAAATGCTTCCACGCCCCTTCCGCCAGCCCGTAATAGGCGGGCAGCGTGCTGACATCGAGGCCGAAATCGGTGGCGCCCTGTACGTTGCAGTGGCCGCGGTAGATGTTGGCGCCGCCGCCGGCCACGCCGATGTTGCCCAGCGCCAGCTGCAAAATCGACAGGGCACGGACGTTGGCGGTGCCGACCGTATGCTGGGTGACGCCCATGCACCAGATCACCGTGCTGGGCTTGTTCTTCGCCAGCGCCTCCGCCACCCGGCGAAGCTGCGACCCGGGGGCGCCGGTCACCCGCTCCACCTCCTCGGGAGTCCACTTCTTCACCTCGGCGCGGATCTCGTCCATGCCGTAGACGCGCTGGCGGATATACTCCTTGTCCTCCCAGCCGTTCTCGAAGATGTGCCACAGCAGGCCCCAGGCGACCGGGATGTCGGTGCCGGGACGGATACGCACATATTCCGTGGCATGGGCGGCGGTGCGGGTGAAGCGCGGGTCGATGACGATGAAGGGGGCGCGGTTGTGCTCCTTGCCGCGCAGCATGTGCTGCATCGACACCGGATGAGCCTCCGCCGGGTTGCCGCCGACGATCAGCAGCGCCTTGGAGTTCTGGATATCGTTGTAGCTGTTGGTCATGGCGCCGTAGCCCCACGTGTTCGCCACGCCGGCGACCGTGGTGGAGTGGCAGATGCGCGCCTGGTGATCGACGTTGTTGGTTCCCCAGAAGGCCGCCAGCTTGCGGTAGAGATAGGCGCCCTCGTTGGAGAATTTCGCCGAGCCGAGCCAGAACACCGCGTCCGGCCCCGACGCCTTGCGGATGTCCATCAGCTGGTTGCCGATCTCCTCGATGGCCTGCTCCCAGCCGATGCGCTGCCAGACGCCGTCCACCAGCTTGAGTGGATATTTGACGCGGCGGGTGCCCTTGGTCAGCTCGCGCACCGACGCGCCCTTGGCGCAGTGGGTGCCCTGGTTGATCGGGCTTTCCCAGCCCGGCTCCTGCCCGACCCAGACGCCGTTCTGCACCTCGGCGATCACCGTGCAGCCGACCGAGCAGTGGGTGCAGACGTTCTTGCGCGTCACCACCTCGACATTCGGCAGGATGGGGCCGGCCTCCGCCTTGCGGATCATGGCACCCGGCAGGGCGCCGACGGCGGCGATGCCGCCCGCGGCAAGGCCGGACCGGCGCAGGAAGCCACGGCGGCTGACGCCCGATTCCAGGCTGTCGGCCAAGGCGGCGACCAGACCGGACCGCTTTGCGCCTGCCGCTTTCGCCGAGCTGCGTTTGACCAGCATGGATAGTCTCCGGATCGCGCTTAGAGGCGGTTCAGCGCGTAGAAGCGCTTGACGTGTTCGGTTTCGCGGTAGCGGGCCTTCACCTGCTCCTGCGGCGATTCCATCGCCTGCGCCTCCTCCCCTGCCGGAAGCACGGCGGCCGCGGCTGCGCCGGCCGCACCCAGGCCCAGCGTCTTCAGGATGTCACGGCGTTGCAGCGGATTGCGTGCGGGGGAATTGCGGGGCGGGTCTTGCGGCGTCTTCATGCGTCGGCTCCCTCCAGCTGGTCGATCTGTCTGGTGTCGATCTGCCTGTTCAGGGCCTCCCGCTCGATTTCCAGGAACAGGCGGCCGATGGTGCCGACCGGACGGTAGAGGCCGGCCGCCTCCGCCTTTTCCAGATCCTGGAAGAAGCGCCCGGCCCAGGGCGTCAGGTGGCTGTCCAGCATGTGGCGCTGCACCGCCGGGTCGGCGCCCTCGCGGATCAGCACGGCCATCACGTCGCAGAGTGCCGCGATATGGTCCTCCGGCTCCGACACGTCGGGCGCACGCTCCAGCCCCAGAGCCTGGAGGTCGGCGCGCAGGGCCGACAGCGGGCGGTCGGTCAGGAAGCCGGTGCGGTAATAGGAGGCATAGGGGACCAGTTCGCCCTGGACGACACCGATGAAGAGCGCGTTGAACTCCCGCTCGGCCCCGGCAGGCTCGATGGAGCGGGCACGGGCTGCCAGATCGTCGAAGGCCCGGCCGAGCGGCGTGATGTCGCCGGTGAGACCGCCCAGCAGCGCCAGGAGGTCGGCGCCCGGCGGGGCGGCCAGCGTCAGCGCCAGCAGCCGGTAGACGTCGGCGCGCAAGTCCTCCGCGCCGCTTTCCGGATCATGAACAGTCATCACACTCCCGCAAGCCGCTCCGGAAATCCTGTGTCGGGCCATGGCAAGCCCAAACTGGAACAACGGCCGGCGCGGGCAAAGGTTGCCTTACCCGGTCGGGGCTACCCTGCCGGGGTCATCCGTTTTCCCCGGCATCGAAATCACTTCTGCGGATTGCCGCCCTGCTGGCTGTCAGGCTGCGGACGGCCGGAGAAATTGCGGTGCGCGACCGACGCCTCCTCCCCCACCCGCGCGCCGGCCGACGCGAAAGTCTCGTCGGCGCTGCGGGCGAGCAGGCTCGGCAGCACCGCCCAGGCGCCGCCCGCCAGGACGACGATGGCGCAGAGCGCGGCAAGGAAGGCTTTCATCGGCGGATGCTCCAGACAGCGCTTACGGGCGGCGAGGCCGCGCTGCCGGCCTCCCCTGCCTTCGCACAACGCCGTTTGCGCCAGATTGTTTCCGCTCCGCCTTTTCTTCTTGATATGCTCGTATCGAGTACATATGGTTTTGCTCAGAACGAGCATAGAGCGGAGCAGTCAGATGCCCGAGGTCGCCGAACTCGCCTACACCCCCGCCGTCGCCGCGGCGACCGCGCCGATCTTTGAGCGCATGAAGCGTGTCGTGCCGGCCATCGAATGGCCGTTCCACGCGCCGCTGGTCCACGCCATCAACGAGCTGAAGCGCGAGCGCAACGCCGTCATCCTGGCGCACAATTACCAGACGCCGGAGATCTTCCACGGTGTGGCCGACATCGTCGGCGACAGCCTGGCGCTGGCCGCCAAGGCGACCGAGACCGACGCCGACGTGATCGTGCTGGCGGGCGTGCATTTCATGGCGGAGACGGCGAAGCTGCTCAATCCGGTCAAGACGGTGCTGATCCCAAGCCGCAACGCCGGCTGTTCGCTGGCCGACAGCATCACCGCTGCCGACGTCCGTCTGCTGCGCGAGGCTCATCCCGGCGTACCGGTTGTCGCCTACGTCAACACGTCCGCCGAGGTGAAGGCGGAGGTCGACATCTGCTGCACGTCGGGCAACGCGGTGGAGGTGGTGGAATCGCTCGGCGTCGACCGGGTGATCTTCCTGCCCGACGAGTATCTGGCGAAATATGTCGCCACCCAGACCAAGGTCGAGATCATCGCCTGGAAGGGCCATTGCGAGGTGCATGAGCGCTTCACCGGCGCCGAGATCGACGAGTTCCGCCGCCGTTTCGACCGGCTGACGGTGATCGCCCACCCCGAATGTCCGCCCGACGTGCTGGAGGCCGCCGATTTCGTCGGCTCCACCGCCCGCATGATCGACTTCGTCGGCACCGAGAAGCCGCCGAGGGTGCTGATGGTCACCGAATGCTCGATGAGCGACAACGTCGCCGCCGCCTCGCCCGAGACGGAGTTCGTGCGGCCCTGCAACCTGTGCCCGCACATGAAGACGGTGACGCTGTCGAGCATCCTCGACTCGTTGCGGACCCTGGAGCCGCGCGTCGAGATCCCGGACGCGCTTGCCGCCCGCGCCCGCCGCTCGGTGGAGCGCATGCTGGTGGTGAAGCCGAAGTGAGCGCGTAGAAAAGCCCTTTCCCAGGGAAAGGGAGCTTGAGGAGTCCCCCATGACCTCCAGCACGCCTTACGATGTCCGCGATGCCGAGGTGATCGTCGTCGGTTCCGGCCTTGCCGGGATGACCGCGGCGCTGCAGCTGGCGCCCCGCGCGGTCACGCTGATCACCAAGACCGCCGGACTGCCCGGCGGCTCCAGCCTCTACGCCCAGGGCGGCATCGCCGCCGCCGTCGGTCCCGGCGACCGGCCGGAGGACCATGCCGCCGACACCGTCGCCGCCGGGGCCGGGCTGGTCGATGCGGCGATGGCAGCATTGTTGACCCGCGACGGCGCCGCCCGGGTCCGCCAGTTGCTGGAGGACGGCCTGCCCTTCGACCGCGCGCCCGACGGCTCGCCGCTGCTGGGCCGGGAAGCCGCGCATGGTGCCGCCCGCATCGTCCATGCCGGCGGCGACGCCACCGGCCGCACCCTGGTCACCGCCCTGGCGGAGCGCCTGCGCGCCACCCCCTCGGTGCGGGTGGAGACCGACGCCTTCGCCGTCGATCTCGTGCTGCGCAACGGCCGGGTCTGCGGTCTGCTGGCCTGCCATGGGGAAGGCTGGGTGCTGCACCGGGCGCCCCGCGTCATCCTGGCGACCGGCGGCATCGGCGCCGCCTTCGCCCGCACCACCAACCCGGCGGAGGCCACCGGCGACGGGCTGGCCATCGCCGCGCGGGCCGGTGCCAAGCTGGCCGACCTGGAGTTCGTCCAGTTCCACCCGACGGCGCTGGCCGTCGATGCCGACCCGGTGCCGCTGCTGACCGAGGCGTTGCGCGGTGCGGGCGCCCTGCTGCTCGACCGCGCCGGCCACCGCTTCATGCCGGACGAGCATCCCTTGGCGGAGCTGGCGCCGCGCGACGTGGTCGCGCGCGCCATCGGCCGGCGCGTCGCGGCGGGGGAACCGGTGTTCCTCGACCTGCGTCCGGCGCTGGCCGCCAAGCCCGGCGGCTTCCCCACCGTCCTGGCGCTCTGCGCCGAGCATGGGCTCGACCCCTTCGCCGAGCCGATGCCGGTGGCGCCCGCCGCCCACTACCATATGGGCGGGGTGGTCACCGACGCCGATGGGCGGACCAGCCTGGACGGGCTGTGGGCCTGCGGCGAGGTCGCCTGCACCGGGGTCCACGGCGCCAACCGGCTGGCGAGCAACTCCCTGCTGGAGGCGCTGGTGTTCGGTGCCCGCGTCGCCCGCGACGTGGCGGACCGTCCGCTGGCGCCGCTGCCGCCCTTCGCCCTGCCCCTCCCGCCGGCGGTCGCCGCCGACGTCGGCCATGCCTTGCTCGACGCCATCGGGGCGGAGGCACGGACGGCGCTCTATGATGGGGCCGGGCTGGTCCGCAGCGGGCTGGGGCTGCTGGCCGCCCGGCGCAAGCTCGACCGGCTGGCGGCGGCGCTCGACACGCTCCGCTGCGAGGACGGCGACGCCCACGACACTGTCCAGGCCCCGCCGGACATCGTCCGGCACTGGGGCGAGGCGCGCAACCGGCTGCTGGTCGGCCGTCTGGTCGTCCATGCCGCCCTGGCGCGGGAGGAAAGCCGCGGCGCCCATTGCCGCAGCGACCATCCGCTGCCGAACCCTGTTTCCAGCCCCCGCACCCTGACCCTCAGCGATCTGGCCGGCGCCGCCGGCCCCCTGCCCGGAGACGCCGCATGCTGCATCCTCTGACCGTCGAGCCCATCGTCCGCGCCGCCCTGGCGGAGGATCTGGGCCGGGCCGGCGACATCACCACAGACAGCATCATCCCGGCCGACGCGGTGGCGACCGCCCGCATCGCCGCCCGCAAGGACGGCCGCGTCGCCGGGCTGGAGGCGGCGCTGATCGCCTTCCGCCTGCTCGACCCCGGCATGTCGGTGACGGTGGAGCGCGCGGACGGCGACGACGTCCCCCCCGGCGGCACCATCGCCACCCTCACCGGCAAGGCCCGCGCCCTGCTGACGGCGGAGCGGACGGCGCTCAACCTGATGGGCCGGCTGTCCGGCATCGCCACCGCCACCCGCGCCCTGGTGCGCGAGGTGGAGGGCACGAAGACGCGCATCGTCTGCACCCGCAAGACCACCCCGGGCCTGCGCGTTCTGGAGAAGCATGCGGTGAAGCTGGGCGGCGGCTTCAACCACCGCTTCGGGCTGGATGACGCCGTGTTGATCAAGGATAACCACATCGCCGTCGCCGGCGGAGTCCGCCCGGCGGTGGAGCGCGTCCGCGCCGCCATCGGCCACATGGTGAAGGTGGAGGTCGAGGTCGACACGCTCGACCAGCTGGACGAGCTGCTGGGCCTGCCCGTCGATGTCGTGCTGCTCGACAACATGGACCCGAACACGCTGCGCCGCGCCGTGCGGATGGTGGACGGCCGCCTGCTGACCGAGGCATCGGGCAACGTCACGCTCGCCACCGTCCGCGCCATCGCCGAGACCGGCGTCGACATGATCAGCTGCGGCTGGCTGACCCACAGCGCCCCGAACCTGGATCTGGGGCTGGACATGTGAGGATAAAATAAAGAAACCCCTTCTCGGACCGGGAGAAGGGGCTTCTTGCGTCCACAGCGTTTACGCCGCCAGCTTCTCGACCTTGCCGTCCAGGCCCATAAGCAGCAGCTCGACCTCAAGGTCCGGGTGGCGTTCCTTGACCATCGTCTTCAACTTGCTCAGATACTGGCCGTGCACTTCGGCTTCCTTCGACGGATCGGGCGACAGGTCCATGCCGAGGAAGACCTTGTAGGCACCGCAGTCGCGGTGATCCATGACGATCAGGCGATGGATGTGGTGCAGCTCCTTGGCGACGGCGACATGGTCCCAGAAGGCGTCGCCCCAGGCCGGCTTCTTGTCGGTCAGCGCGCCCAGGCTGGCGCCGGCCAGGATGACGTGGTCGTAGTTCGCCTGCATGTTGCGGGCGTTCATGTAGCCGGCGACATGGCCCATCAGGCGATAGTCCATGCAGGACAGCAGAAGGGTATCGACGCTGCCGGCCCGGGCCGGGCGGCTCATCATCATCGGCGCCATCAACGTCACGCCGGCGCCCAGCGTCGCCAGCTTCAGGAACCCGCGGCGCGAGCTGTATTCGCCCTGGCAGCAGCCATGGTGATGACCGGTCGAGTGATCCATCTTGCCCTCCAACACGCCTCGAACCCATATCGAGGTTTCACGCGCAATGGTGGCGGCAAATTATTAAAAATTACAACATAAGGCATATCACTATACGGAAAAGCAATAAAAATTCATCCATATGGTACTTTTCGAATAGACTCCTCCACAACCGACTTTCACTCTTCTCTGCCACAAGGACCAAGTCACAGAAAACGCGGCACAAAAAAACGGGCCGCCCGGTGAGGGGCGGCCCGTTCCTGTGCATGGATTTTCCCGGTCGTCAGCGTTCGGCCGTCACCCGCCGCGCGTGCTGCTGGGCGCCGGTGTTCCGGCCGACCCGACGGTGCTGGAGGCCGGCGGCGGCGACGCGCTCGCGCTGTGGTTGGGCGAACAGTCCGCGTTGGCGATCCCCGCCGTCAGGAGAGTGGCGAGACCGAACAAAGCGGCGACGACCGGACTGGCTCCATGAGACATTGGATCACCTCCTTTCTGAAACGTTGCGACCTCCAACAGATTGACACAGTACGGCGCTCGGTCAATGGCCGATTCGAACATTGGCGATGCCGTCTCCCAATGGAACAGGTCCGGACCTTGAACCTGAGCGCAGTTATCGGGTTTCCAGAAGCCCGCTCATCGTCGCGAACAGTTCGGACTTCGCCTCGAAACCGACGCCGGGCAGATCGGGCAGCCGCACGCGGCCATCCTCGACTGCGATACCGTCGGCGAAACCGCAGAAGGGCTTGAAGACGTCCGGATAGGATTCGTTGCCGCCCAGATGCAGGCCGGCGGCGATGTTCAGCGACATCTGGTGGCCGCCATGCGGAACCACCCGACGGCTGGACCAGCCATTGTCCTTCAGCATGTCCAGCGTGCGCAGATACTCCACCAGCCCGTAGCTCAACGCGCAGTCGAACTGCAGCCAGTCGCGGTCGGGCCGCATGCCGCCATGGCGGATCAGGTTGCGGGCGTCCTGGTGGGAGAACAGGTTCTCGCCCGTCGCCATCGGCCGGTCGTAATGATTGGCCAGCTCGGCCTGCAACGCATAGTCCAGCGGGTCGCCGGCCTCCTCGTACCAGAACAGGCCGTAGGGCTTCAGCGCCTCGGCATACTTAACGGCGGTGTCGAGGTCGAAGCGGCCGTTGGCGTCGACGCACAGGTTCTCGCCCGACCCGACCACGTCCAGCACCGCGTCGATCCGGCGGAGATCCTCCTCCAGCGGGGCGCCGCCGATCTTCATCTTCACGACCTTGTACCCGCGGTCGCGGTAGCTGCGCATCTCGTCCTGGAGCGCCGTCACATCCTTGCCGGGATAGTAGTAGCCGCCGGCGGCATAGACCCAGACGCTGTCGTCGGCCACCCCGCCGCGGAAACGGTCGGCCAGCAGGCGGTAGAGCGGCACGCCGGCGATCTTCGCCACGGCATCCCACACCGCCATGTCGATGGTGCCGACGGCGACGGAGCGCTCGCCATGGCCGCCCGGCTTCTCGTTGGTCATCAGCCGCGCCCAGATGCGGAACGGGTCGAGATTTTCGCCGCTGTCGTCGAGCAGGCTGTCGGGAGCCGCCGACATCAGCCGGGGGATGAAGCGCTCGCGCAGCAGCCCGCCCGCGGCATAACGGCCGTTCGAGTTGAAGCCGTAGCCGATCACCGGCTTGCCATCGCGCACCACGTCGGTCACCACCGCGACGACGCTGCAGGTCATCTGGCTGAAATCGATGAAGGCGTTGGCAATGTCGGACTTGATGCCGGCGGTCTGCTCGCGGATTTCGACGATGCGCATGGCGGTTCCCCTTGCAGCGTGGTGGCGCGTTTCGTGCCGGCACTGTAGGGATGTTGCGGGCCGCCGGGCCAATGCCAAGGTCGGAACGCATCATGCGGCTTCGGCATAGGGTTCCCGAAGGAACCGGCAGGCCCGGCAGACGTGACGAAGATTGGGCGATGGAACTCTCCTGGCTCGACGATTTCCTGGCGCTGGTGGATTGCGGCAACTTCTCCCGCGCCGCCGACATGCGCCACCTGACCCAGCCGGCCTTCAGCCGCCGCATCCGCGCGCTGGAGGATTGGGCCGGCACCCCGCTGTTCGACCGCAGCGGACAGCCGGTGACCCTGACGGAAGCCGGGCGCCGCTTCCGCCCCTTCGCCGACGAGACGGTGCGCCGCCTGCTGCAGGGCCGGGAAGAGGCCCGGCTCGCCGCCCAGTCGGAAGCGGCGACCTTGCGCTTCGCCGCCACCCATGCGCTGTCGCTGACCTTCTTCCCCTCCTGGCTGCGGGCACTGGAGGCGCGCGCAAGGCTGGGCGCCATCACCCTGTCGTCGGACAGCATGGAGGCCTGCGAGCGGCTGATGCTGGCGGGCCAGGCGCAGTTCCTGCTCTGCCACGCCCATCCGGCGGCGGCCGGCCGGCTGGACGCGGAGTCCTTCCGCTCGGTCGTCGTCGGCGGCGACCGTCTGCTGGCGGTGACGGCCCCCAATGCCGGCGGCCGGCCGCGCCATCTGCTGGCGGACGATCAGGACACAGCGCTGCCGCATCTGTCCTACAGCCGCGAGTCCGGCATGGGCCGCATCCTGGAGGCGGTGCGGGCGGCGCAGCCGCTGCCCACCGCGCTCGACACCGTCTTCACCTCCCACCTTGCAGCGGTCCTGCGCACGCTGGCGCGGGACGGGCGCGGCGTGGCGTGGCTGCCGGAAAGCCTGATCGCCGAGGATCTGGCGCGCGGCTCCCTGCTCCGCGCCGGCAAGCCGGCCAACGACGAGCGCTGGACCGTTCCGGTGCAAATCCGGCTTGTCCGCCCGCGCGCGCGCCAGAGCAAGGCGGCCGAAAGCTTCTGGACGCTGGCGGTCGAAGCGGCGCTGTGGCGGAACGCCGAGTCGGCGCCGGACCCCGCTGCTCAGGTTGCCGGAGCGGAATCGACCGCTGAAAAAGAGTTGTGACCCTTTGCCCTCAAGTCACTTTGATCGTTGACATTCTCGACAAAGCTTCTCCACCGAACCGATTTCGCTGGCGCTAACCCTTCCGATCGGGCAAAATTTGCCTAGTTGGGTTGAGAAGCGTCGCGTCAGCGACCGGAGGAACGATCATGGGCGTCAGCAGCATCGGCGGCATCGGCGGCTATCAGCAGCAGCCATACGTCACCCCGCTCAGCAGCGGCCCGGCCGCGGCGCAGCGGTCGACCTCGCCCGTCGAATCCGCACAGGAAGACCAGACCGAGCGCACCCGCCGCCAGCAGGACGCGCAGACGGCGCAGAGCGGATCCGGCAGCGGCGGCAACACCACCGCCACCCGCGGCCAGAACCTGAACATCACGGTCTGATCCGTAGCGGATCAGGCGGCAGGGTCGGTTAAGGAGACCATCGAGGGGCGGCGCCCGCCAAGGGGCTGTCCCAGGAGCAACGCCTGGAAAGCGGGCAAGAAGCGCGGGAGGCAGCGATGGAGATCCGTGGCGTTTCCAGCTCGACGGCAGTCCGCCCGACGGCTTTCCAGCCGACGGAAGCCGGCACCGCTTCCCCGTCGGCTCCAGTCCAGGGCTCCGGCAGCGCACCCTCCGGCGAAGCGGAGAAATCCTCCGGAGCCGGCTTCATCAGCCCGTTCATGCGCTACGATCAGGGCGCGCGGGTGGCTGTGCTGTATTTCCGCGATTTCGACACCGGCGAAACCCAGGACCAGATCCCGTCCCAGCGTGTGGTTGAGGAATACCGCCGCACGGCCAGCCGCCTGTCCCAGGAGGATGAGCGCAAAGCGGCAGCGGCGAAGAGCGGCTCGGACGGATCGACCGGCGGCGCGGGGACATCGTCCGGCAGCGGCTATGGCGCGACGGCGAGCGGATCCGGATCAACCGGCACGGCGGCCGGCACGGCGGCCAGTCCGTCGATTGGCGTGTCCTTCGCCAGTGCCCCCGGCAGCAGCGGGACGGCGGCAGGGTCCGCCACAGCAGCACCGACGGCCGGCGGCGTCGCATCGGCTACGACGGGCGGATACGGCGGCGGGTCGCCGGGCGGACTGGTATCGGTGACCGTGTAAAGGATTTTCCCGGGCAGATTCGGATCGGGCAGCACTTTCGATTGGCCCGCCTGTAATCCTCACCCTCCGGCTGTCTCTTCCTCCGCCTGTCGGCGCCTGAACCCAACCAGCGCGGTTTCGTCGAGCATCGCGGCCTCCTTGCGCTTCTGCTTGTCGCGTTCGCGCTTCAGCCGCTCTTCCTCGGCCAGCTCGTAGCGCTTCAGCTCCTGGAAGGCTTCGGCCATCTCGTCGGTGGCGATGTTGATCTGCATCTCCACCTGCCCCAGCGATTCTCCCAGCTTGCGGCCGCGCTCCATCGCCGCCTGGGCGAAGTTGGCGTAGGTGAAGGAAACCGAAAAATCGTCGCGCACCGTTTCCTGTTCGTGTGCGATCTCCTGCTTCACCTTCTCGATCTCGTTGCGCAGCCGGTCGGCCAGCGTGTGGAGATCCGCCAGAACGCGACGCTTCTCGTCCAGTTGCAGCTTTTGCAGGCGGATGATCGTCTTCAGGCTCATTGCGGCCACTGCACCCCAAAGATTTCAGCGAGCATGGCGTAGCTGGTCTCCAGATCGGTGGCCTCGCGCTTGCCCTGCTTCAAAAAGGCTTCCAGCGCCGGCTGGAAATGGATCGCCTCGTCGACCTGCGGGTCTGTGCCGCGGCGGTAGGCGCCCAGCCGGATCATCTCCGCCATGTTGTCGTAGGACGACAGCAGGCGCCGGGCATGGCCGACCAGTTCGTTCTCGTTGGCCGTGTTGCAGCCGGGCATGGTGCGCGACACGCTGCGCAGGATGTTGATGGCGGGATAGCGCCCGCGCTCGCCGATCTGGCGCTCCATCACGATGTGGCCGTCCAGGATGCCGCGCACGGCGTCGGCGATCGGCTCGTTGTGGTCGTCGCCGTCCACCAGCACGGTGAACAGGCCGGTGATGGTGCCCGACCCGACCACCCCCGGACCGGCGCGCTCCAGCAAGCGCGGCAGCTCGGCGAAGACGGTCGGCGGATAGCCCTTGGTCGTCGGCGGCTCGCCGGCCGACAGGCCGATCTCGCGCTGGGCCATGGCGAAGCGGGTGACGCTGTCCATCATGCACAGCACGTCGCGGCCCTGGTCGCGGAAATGCTCGGCGACCGCCAGCGTCATATAGGCGGCCTGCTTGCGCATCAGCGGCGCCTCGTCCGAGGTGGCGCAGACGACGACGCTGCGGGCCAGCCCCTCCTCGCCCAGATCCTCGGTGATGAACTCCTGCAATTCGCGGCCGCGCTCGCCGATCAGGCCGATCACCGCGACCTCGGCGGCGGAAAAGCGCGCCAGCATCGACATGACCGACGATTTGCCGACGCCCGATCCGGCGAAGATGCCCATGCGCTGGCCGCGGCAGCAGGTGAGGAAGGCGTTGACGGCGCGGATGCCCAGATCCAGCTTCTCGCCTACGCGGGCCCGCGAATGGGCGTTGGGCGGCGTGTTGCGGATCGGCGTGCCCTGCGGCCCCTTGGGCAGCGGTCCTTTGCCGTCCACCGGTTCGCCCAGCGCGTTGACGACACGGCCAAGCCAGGCATCGGTCGGATAGATCCGCGCCTGATCGCCCGCCACCAGCGCCCGGCAGCCCAGCCCCACCCCGTCCAGCGCACCGAAGGGCATGGCGAGCGCCCTCCCCTGGCGGAAGCCCACCACCTCGCACGGGACCTGACGGCGGTCGCGCGTCTCGACGATGCAGCGGCCGCCGACCGACAGCTCCTTCTCGATCCCGCCGACCTCGACCATCAGGCCGGACACGGCGGTGACGCGGCCGTACCGGCTGCAGTCCGGGATCCGGTCGATGTCGCGAATCAACTGATCGATATCGAACGTCATGGATCGGATACCGGCGTTTCCAGGGCTGACGGTCCCAAGACGGGACGCGCTCCTATTAAGTGGTAGTTCTATGGACCGAGGCGACGTTAACCACCATGATCGCATCTTGCGATGGAAGGATTAACGTTGTGTAAGCGCTTGGCACTGGCGTTAAGCTGAATCGTCTGTTAACTTGTGTAAACGGGATGGTTGAAATCGGTCATCAAGGATCGGGGGCCATGTCCGGGGTCGGGTAGCGAAAGCGCGCCATCAAACGTCGGGATATCGCCATGAGGGTTCTGCTGGTTGAAGACGATTCCTCCGTCGCCAAAAGCATCGAGCTGATGCTGAACACGGAAGGTTTCATCGTCGACTCTACCGACCTGGGTGAGGACGGGCTCGAGATCGGCAAGCTCTACGACTACGACATCATCATTCTCGACCTGATGTTGCCGGACATCGATGGATACGAGGTTCTTCGCCGCCTGCGCGCCGCGCGCGTGACCACCCCGATCCTGATCCTGTCCGGCCTGACCGAAATGGACAACAAGATCAAGGGCCTGGGGTTCGGCGCAGACGATTATCTGACCAAGCCGTTCGACAAGCGCGAGCTGATCGCCCGCATCCAGGCCATCGTCCGCCGGTCGAAGGGGCATTCCGACAGCATCATCCGCACCGGCCGCCTGACCGTGAACCTCGACACCCGCACGGTGGAGGTCGACCAGTCGCCGTTGCACCTGACCGGCAAGGAATACGGCATCCTGGAGCTGTTGAGCCTGCGCAAGGGCACGACGCTGACCAAGGAAATGTTCCTGAACCATCTCTATGGCGGGATGGACGAGCCGGAACTGAAGATCATCGACGTCTTCGTCTGCAAGCTTCGCAAGAAGCTGGCCGCCGCCACCCAGGGCGACAACTACATCGAAACCGTGTGGGGCCGTGGTTACGTGCTGCGCGACCCGCATGAGGAAATCGTCGAAGGGAATCCTCCGCCCCCTCCGCGCGTGCCGCAACAGCAGGCCGCCGGCTGAACCTTCACCGGTTCTGCTTTTCTTTTGCCCGCGCCCCACGCCCGGCCGTCTTTCACCTTGAAAGCCGGACCGGGCGTTCCCATGTCTAATGTGTCATTCTGCTTCGGACTGCGGGGCTTTCAAACGCCTCCACGCTCAGCCCCTCTTTCTTCGCCATCGCAAAATTCGATCGCGAGCACCTGGGGGCCGCCAATCCCACACCCAGTCTGATGCGCCGCACCGGTGGTGTGGCGCCCTTTGCGTTATGGGAGACAGACATGCCCGTCGGCACCGTCAAATGGTTCAACAGCACCAAGGGCTTCGGTTTCATTCAGCCGGAAAGCGGCGGCCCGGATGTGTTCGTTCACATCTCCGCTGTCGAACGCGCCGGGCTGCGCAGCCTGGTCGATGGCCAGAAGATTTCCTATGAGGAGCAGCGCGATCCGAAGCGTGGCAAGACCTCGGCGGAAAATCTGAAGGCGGTCTGACCGCCCGACCGCCGACCTGCGGAAAAAGGGGCATCGGGAAACCGGTGCCCTTTTTCCGTGTTGCACAAGTCCCTGTCGCCCAGATGCAGGGCTCTGCCCAGAGGAGATCCGCGATGGCTTTCAAACCGAACTACAACCAGCAGCGGGCCGAGCGCAACCGGGCCAAGGAACAGAAGAAGCAGGAAAAGCTTCAGCGCCGCGAGGAAGGCGCCGCCGCCCGCCGCGCCGGCGAGCCGGAGACCCAGGACGACTCCCTGGCGACCGACACCGATGCCGAGACCAAAACCGATACCAACAATGCCTGACCGGACGGCCGCAGGCGCGGCCGGCTGCGACCATATGGAGGACAGGCCATGGCCCGTCAGAAGAAGCAACCCGTCGAAAATGCCTTTGCACTGTTCGACGTGATCTACCAGGACGGTGCGCGCACCTCGAACCGCAAGGTGCCGACCGCCGACATCGATCAGTTCGACCGCGAGAATTCCATCCGCACCTTCATCGAGACGCAGGACCGCAAGATCGCCGAGATGTCCGGCAATCCGCGCGGCCCGATCAAGTCGATCACCCCGTCGGCCTGATTTTCCCGATTCGAGTGGGGGCGGCTTCCCCGCCCCCGTCGCTCTTGAAGACCATTACGCCACCTTGGCGCCGGCGGCGGAGAAGCCGCCCAGGCTATAGAGGCCGCGCTGGCCTTCCACCGGCTTGAACTTGTCGGTGATGCCCAGCACCGTTTCCGCACCGCCCAGATACAGGACGCCGTCCTGCGGCATCTGGCGGGAAATGGAGTCCAGAACCTTCGCCTTGGTCGGCTGGTCGAAATAGATCAGCACGTTGCGGCAGAAGACGATGTCGAACTGGCCCAGCGCCGACAGGTCGCCCAGCAGGTTCCATTCGCGGAAGGACACCATCTGGCGCAGTTGCTGGCTGATCTGCCACTTGTCGCCATTCTGCTTGAAATGCTTCACCAGCATGGTGATCGGCAGGCCGCGCTGCACCTCGAACTGGGTGTAGACGCCGGACTTGGCCCGCTCGACCATTTCCGCCGAAATGTCGGTGCCGACGATCTCGATGCGCCAGCCGACCAGCTTCGCCGCGTCGTCGTTCAACAGCATCGACAGCGAGTAGGCTTCCTGGCCCGACGAACAGGCGGCCGACCAGATCCGCAAGGACCGCTTGGCCGCCCGCGCCTCCATCAGCTTGGGCAGAACCAGTTGGCGGAACTGGTCGAAGGGCTTCTGGTCGCGGAAGAAGGACGACTCGTTGGTCGTCATCGCTTCCGTGATGTCGCGCAGCAGCGCCTCGTCCTTGCGGGTGCGGACGGTGGTCGCCAGCTCCTCCAGCCCCTTCATGTTCCACTTGCGCGCCACCGGCATCAGCCGGGATTCGAGCAGGTACGCCTTGTCGCGAGTGAGGACCAGGCCGGAACGCTGCTTGAGCAGCGTGGAGAACATGTCGAAATCTTCGACTCTCATGCTGCCCTCGAAGCGAGCTTGCGGATGTGGGGACCGATTTCCTTGAGCGGCAGGATGGCGTTGCAGATGCCGGCTTGCGCCACGGCACCGGGCATGCCCCAGACCACGCTCGACGCCTCGTCCTGGGCGATCAGGGTGCCGCCGCCATTGACCACGTCGGTGCAGCCCTTCAACCCGTCCTGCCCCATGCCGGTTAGGATGCAGGCCAGGATCTTGCGGCCGCCGAAGGCCTTCAGGATCGACCGCATCATCGGGTCGACCGCCGGGCGGCAGAAATTCTCGGGCGGATCCTTGCTCAGCGCGATCACGTTGGCGCCGCCGCGCTGCGTCACCAGCATGTGGAAGTCGCCGGGCGCGATGTAGCAGCGGTTCTGCACGATCGGCTCGCCGTCCTTGGCCTCGCGCGCGTCGATCCCGCATTGGCGGGTGATGTGCTCGGCCAGGATGGTGGTGAAGGTCGCCGGCATGTGCTGGGTGATCAGGATCGGCTGGCTGACGCCGGCCTTCAGGTGCGACAGCACCTCGAACAGCGCCTGCGGCCCGCCGGTGGAGCTGCCGATGGCGATCACGTCCGGCTTGGTCGCGATGGCGCCGGCCGGAGCCGGGCGGGTGACGATCGGCCCGACCTCGCGCTTCAGCCCCAGCGGGGTCACCGGGGTCAGCGGGCGGATCTCGCCGCGCGAGCGCGACCCGGCCCGCCGGGCGGCAGCGCCCAGCGCCTTGACCTTGGCGACCAGCTCGCGCTTGAAGTCCTCCGCCCCGCCGATCTCGCGCGTGGAGGTCGGTTTCGGGATGTAATCGGCCGCACCCGCCGACAGGCAGCGGATCGACACGTCGGCCCCGCGCAGCGTCAGCGTCGAGGCCATGATGATCTTCACCTGCGGCGCAACCGCCAGCAGCTTCGGGATGGCGGTCAGCCCGTCCATCACCGGCATCTCGATGTCCAGCACGATGACATCGATGGAATTGCGCTGCAGCGAATTGACCGCCATCTGGCCGTCGCCGACGGAAGTGACGACGCGGATGTCCGGGTCCCCTTCCAGCGCACGGGTCAGCAGGCCGCGGATGACGGCGGAGTCGTCCACCACCATGACCCGGACGGGATCCGGGTTGGCCGGTCGCGCGGTGGTGAGGGGGCCTCTGCCAAAACTGTCCGACATAACGGCGATTCGCCTTTCAACTCGACTGGTTCGACGCAGACTCTTCCGAAATCCCGTGCGGGGTCACAGAAGGCCGACCTGCGCGAACTTGGTCTGGATGATGTCGCTGTCGAAGGGCTTCATGATGTACTCGTTGGCCCCGGCGGACAGCGCCTCCTGGATGTGGGCAAGGTCGTTCTCGGTCGTGCAGAACACCACCTTGGGCTGTTCACCCCCGCTCATCTTGCGCAGCCGGCGCAGGAACTCGATCCCGGTCATCACGGGCATGTTCCAGTCCAGCAGGATGGCGTCCGGCATCTGCGCCGCGCAGGCTTCCATCGCCTGCTTGCCATCCTCCGCCTCTGTGCAGGCGAAATTCAGCTCTTCCAGGATCTTGCGCGCGACCTTGCGGACAACGCGGCTGTCATCGACCACCAGGCAGGATTTCATTGCGGCAGGGCCTCAGGTCATCTGTTCGTCGGCGAAAGCCGGCTGACCGGTCCGGCGCCCTCCCCCGGAGGGGAGGGCGCCGGAAACCGTCAGGCCGTCTCGATGGTTGTGAAGTTGAGCAGACGGGGCACGTCCAGCACAACCATCAACTGGCCGTTCAGCCTATAAATTCCGGTCGATACCTCGCGCCAGCGCGGATCCAGGGTCGCCGGGTTGCGTTCGAAGTCTTCCTTGGTGAGGCTCAGCACCTCGCCGACCGAATCGACCATCAGGCTGTACAGTTCGCCGCGCAGGTCGACGACGATCGACATGCCGGGCTTGTCCTTCGGACGGCCGGTCAGGCCGAGCCGCAGGCGGACGTCGATGGCGGTGACGATGCGGCCGCGCAGGTTCAGCGATCCGGCGACTTCCGGCGGGGCCAACGGGATGCGGGTGATCCGCTGATGGCCCAGCACGTCCTGCACCTGAAGGACCGGGATGCCGAACATCTGGTCGGCGATCGTCATGGTCACGAAGTCCTGGTTGCCGGAGACGACGAGATCGTCGCCCCGCGACTTGCGGACGGTGGACGGCAGCTTGGCGTTGCTCATGCGGCACCTTTCTGGTCGGTCAGCGTCTGCTGGAGCGCGAAGAGCAGCGCGTCACGGTCGAATTTGGCGACATAGTCGTTGAAGCCGGCGATCCGGCCGCGGTCGAGATCGCGGGCGCTGGCGTGGCTGGACAGCGCCACCATCGGAACCCGCTGCCAGCGGCTGCCGTGGCGCACCGCCTCGGCGAAATCGAAGCCGCTCATGCCCGGCATCTCGATGTCGGAGACGATGACGTCGAAGTCCTCGCCCGCCTCGCAGAGCGCCAGCGCGTCGCCGGCATTCTCCACCGCCGTCACGTCGTAGCCGGCGACCGACAGCAGCGGCGTCAGCAGGTTGCGGAAGAAGGGGCTGTCGTCCACCAGCAGCACGCGCTGCAGCTTCTCTTCCTCGAACCCCTCCTGGGTGGAGGAGCCGAACCAGTCCTTGTAGGCCTGGGTCAGGAAGAAGCCGGCGTCGATCACCTCGGTCGCCTTGCCGGCGATGATGGCCGAGCCCATCAGGCCCGGACGCTCCGCGGCCAGCTGGACGTTCAGCTTCTCCTCCACGATGTCGACGATCTCGTCGACGATCAGGCCCATCGAGCGGTCGCCGTCGGCGAAGACCAGCACCGGCTGGCGGCCTTCGTTGGCGACGACGAAGTTCGGGTCGATCGGGACCAGAGGCATCAGCTTGCCGCGGTACTGGACCACCGGCAGGCCGTTCGACAGCTCGACCGTGGCGAGATCGACGTCCTCCAGGCGGGCGACCAGCGACAGCGGCACCGCCTTGGGCGCGCCCTCGCCGGCGCGGAACAGCAGGAGCGCCATCTTGTCCTCCTGGCGCTGGGTCTGGACCGCGGTGGTCTCCTTGCCCGCGGCCTCGCCCATCGCCATCTCGCCGGTGGCCGACGCGATGCCGTTGGGGTCGAGGATCATGATGACCGAGCCATCGCCCAGGATCGTGTTGCCCGAGAACATCTCGATGTGGCGCAGGATCGGCGCCACCGGCTTCACCACGATTTCCTCGGTGTCGAACACGCGGTCGACCATGATGCCGAAGGTGTAGGTGCCGACCTGGGTGACGACGATGAAGGTCTCGTCCGCCGGCTTCTTGGCGTCCTCGCTGTCGTCCAGCCGCAGCAGCTGCTGGAGCGAGACCAGCGGCAGCAGGCGGTTGCGCAGGCGCAGGACCGGGGTCCCCTTCAGCCGCTCGATGGTGTGCTCGCTGTCGGCGGCGGCGCGCACCAGCTCGACCACGCTGATCTGCGGGATGGCGAAGCGCTCGCCGGCGCATTCCACGATCAGGGCAGAGACGATGGCCAGCGTCAGCGGGATCTTGATGACGAAGGTCGAGCCCTTGCCCTGGGCCGACTTGATCTCGATCGTGCCGCCGATCTTCTCGATGTTGGTCTTCACCACGTCCATGCCGACGCCGCGGCCCGACACGTTGGTCACCTTGGCGGCGGTGGAGAAGCCCGGCTTCATGATGAACTGGATGATCTGCTGGTCGGTCATCGAGGCCAGCTCGCCTTCCGACGCCATCCCGTTCTGGATCGCCTTCTGCTTGATCCGGTCGATGGCAAGGCCCTTACCGTCGTCCTGGATCTCGATGATGATGTGGCCGCCTTCGTGATAGGCGTTCAGCGTGATGCGCCCGGTCTCGGACTTGCCGGCCTTCAGGCGCTCCGCCGGGATCTCCAGCCCATGGTCGGCGCTGTTGCGCACCATGTGGGTCAACGGATCCTTGATCAGCTCCAGGACCTGGCGGTCCAGCTCGGTATCGGCGCCGAGCATCTGGAGGTCGATCTTCTTGTTCAGTTCATGCGCCAGATCGCGCACCAGACGCGGCAGCTTGGCCCAGGCGTTGCCGATGGGCTGCATGCGCGTCTTCATGACGCCTTCCTGCAGCTCCGACGTCACGTGGTTCAGGCGCTGCAGCGGTGCGGCGAACTCGCTTTCCTTCTGCGACCGCAGGATCTGCAGCAGCTGGTTGCGGGTCAGCACCAGCTCCGACACCATGGTCATCAGGTTTTCGAGCAGGTCGACGTTGACGCGGATGGTCTGGGCGGCGACCGCCGATTCCTTGGTCGCGGCCTCGGCACCGGCGTCGGTGGCACCCGGACCGCCGGCGGAACCGCCCGCCATCGGGGCGACCGGCGCCGGAACCTTGGCGGCGGCCGGCTCGGCGTCGGGGACGACGAGGTCGTGCGACTGGGCGGGCTCCTCGGCCGGCTCGGGCGCGCGGGTGGCGACGGCGGTGCCGGCGGCCGGAACAGCGGCGGGGGCCGGGGCGTCGTTCGGACCGGGCGTGGAGTTCCAGAGGGCCTCCAGCTCGTCCAGCGTCACCGGCCGGGATTCCGATGCGGCGACCGCAGGGGCGGTCGGCGGCGGCGGCGGCGGAGCGGCGGCGGCCGGAGCGGGTCCGCCCAGCTTGCCCTCGGCGCACAGGTTCAGCCGCTCGATCAGCGGCAGGTCGTCGCCGGGCGGTTCCGCCTCGGTCGCTTCCAGCACCGCCAGCAGGCTCTTGATGGTGTCCAGAGCCTGCAGGATCAGCGAGACGGCTTCCGGATTGATCGTCAGTTCGCCATCGCGGAACTTGCCCAGCACGTTCTCCGACGCGTGCGCCACCTTTTCCAGGCGGGGCAGGCCGAGGAAGCCGCAGGTTCCCTTGATGGTGTGGACGAGCCGGAAGATGTTCGACAGCAGTTCCGGATTGTTGGGATTCTGCTCCAACCGGACCAACTCGACGTCGAGCACCGAGAGGTTTTCGTTGGTCTCCGTCAGAAATTCGGACAGCAGATCATCCATGTCGCATTCCCCAGGCCCAATGTTTATGGTCCGCGCCGGCCTGCGGATCGAACGGGTGGCATCGAAAGCCGCCGGTTGCGCTCCAGTCCAGGTAGGGTGGGAGCCTGTCAAACACTGATTAAGAGAACCTTACCTCTTCCGATAGGGAGTCCTCCGGGAGCTGCTACCGGTAGGATCGGGGATCCATTGTCACAGGGAGGATCGATGAGCGACGCCGAAATCGCCCAATCCGTGCGCGAAGCCGTGGAGCGCCTCAACGTTGCGCTGGCTGAAGCCGCGCGCCACAATCTGGCGGTCACGCTGCGCACCACGGCCCACCAGACCACCGGCGGGGTGGAGCAGGTCGTGGTGGAGCCGCGGATTTTCAAGCAGTTGTAGAAGCGGCCGGAAGAGCGGCCGGGAGCCTCTACCACTCCGCGGTGAAGACCAGCCGTTCGCTGCTTTCGGTGGCGACGGCGATGCGGAAGCCGTCGCTCTCGGCCAGCCGCCCGGCCAGATAGGCGTGGATGGTGCGGGGGCTCAGCGCCTCGGCCGTCCCCGTGCCGGCCAGCGCCGCCGCGGTCTCCGGTTTGAGGGTGCCCGGCCGTCCGGCGGCGGTCACGGTGATGCGCCCCGCCGTCTCGTCGCCGTCGGCGGCGACGGAGACCAGCCCGCCATGGGTCAGCGCCTCGTCCGCCAGCATCACCAGGTTCAGCACCAGCTTGACCACGCCGCGGCGCTGGGCGGTCATGTCGTGCGGCACCCGCTCCGGCCAGTCCAGCCGGGTGCGTCCGCCTTCGACATAGCCGGCGGCCGCCGCGCGGGCGTCGCCGAAGCCCTTCTGGTCGCGCCCCGCCACCCCATAGGCCAGCCGGAACACCCGCAGCCGGCGGTCGGCCTGGCCGGAGGAATGGTCGATCAGCTTCACCGCCTCGCCGAGGAAGCCGCCGACGGCGGGCCCGCCATCCTCGTCCTCCTGCATCTCCTCGATCAGCTCCAGCCCGTTGCGGATGGCGCCAACCGGGCTGACCAGATCGTGGCAGAGCTTCGACGCCAGCAGTTCCAGAACGCGGATGTCGACGCTGACGGGGCGGGAGGACGATTCGGTCACGAGGCAGACTCCGGAAAAAGGAACGGCGACGGCGCGGTGCCGGAAATTCTATACTTTCCCGGCGCCGCCGCACAGGCAGTCGCATTTCCTATGTACAATAGTTCGATGGATGGGACCCGACATGGACGATTCGCTGGTGCCCGGCGCCTGGGTGCGCCACCCCGACCAGCCCGACTGGGGGCTGGGACAGGTGCAGTCGGCCATCCGCAACCGCATCACCGTCAATTTCGAGCATGCGGGCAAGGTGCTGATCGACAGCGACGTCATCTCGCTGACGCTGGTCGATCCCGACGAAATCTGAGCGGCTTCAGCCGGGTCTCCGGCGTCAGGGAAAGCGTGGATTGCGCCGCCGCGGCCGCTTTGCTTTTATGCGGACGAAGTCACGCATATGTCAGGGAGTGATGGAATGAAGGCAATGATCCTCGGCTTCGCCGCGGCGGCGGTGATCGCGCTGGGCACGGCTGCGGTGCTAGGCACGATGGGCCACTCGACCGCAGAGCGTTATTCCAGTACATCCGTCCGCCTTTAAGAGAACAGACGCCCGATCAATTCCACAAACAGGCGACTTCCAGCCACCTCATGCACGGTGTAGGATCGGCGAATCCTCGACCGGACATGGCGGGCCGTCGCGTGATCTCGCGTCTCAAAGGGGGAATGGGCGCATTCGGTGTGGCGCTGATGCTGGGCCTCAACGCCCTGGTCGGTTACGACCTGCTGCACCAGCGCGACGAGACATTGGCCCGGGCGCGGGAGGACAGCGCCGCGATGGCGCTGGTTCTGGAGCGCCATGCCACCGACAGCCTGTCCGGCGTGGCGAAAATCCTGGCCGGCGTCGTCGAGGTTCTGGCCGTGCGCGCCGACAGTTGGGAGCGCGGCGACAGCGACGTCTTCGCCCTGCTGCGCCGCGAGGCGACCCTGTCGCCGCTGATCCGCGCCATCCTGGTGGTGTCGGCCGACGGCACCCTGATCCATGACACCCAGACCCGGGAACCGGCCGGCATCGACCTGTCGGACCGCGATTATCTGATGGCGCACCGCGACAGGCTGGTTCCCGGCGGTGCCGATGCGGTCTTCGTCGGCAATCCGGTGCGCGGCCGCACTTCCAACACCTGGTTCATCAGCATGAGCCGGCGGCTGGAGACTGCGGACGGCCGCTTCGCCGGCGTGGCGGTCGCGGTGTTGGAACCGATGGCCTTTCGCGGCTTCTACCAGACGCTTCCCCTCTCCGGCGACGCGGTGGTCACGCTCTATCATGCCGATGGGCCGGTGATCGCCCGCTTCCCCGACCATGACAGCCACATCGGCCTTTCCGCCCACCATCTGCCGCTGTTCACCACGCTGCTGAAGGAAGCGCGGGCGGGCACCGGGATTCTGGACAGCGCCACCGACGGGCCGCGCCGGATTTTCAGCTATCGCGCCTCGGCCGAGATGCCGCTGGCGGTGACCGTCTCGTTGTCGCGCGACGCCGTGCTGGCACCCTGGTGGTCGAAGGCGATGACGCTGGCCGTGGCCGATCTTGCCGGGACGCTGGTCCTGGCGGCGATGACTCTCGCCCTGCTGCGTGAGGCGGGGCGGCGGGAACGGGCGATGGCGGACCTCCAGGACAGCGAGCGGGCTCTGCGCGACAGCCAGCAGCGGCTGATCCAGGACATCGCCGCCCGCCATCGGATCGAGGCGGAGCTGATCGCCGCCAAGCAGGTCTCCGATGCCGCCAACCGGGCCAAGACCCAGTTCCTCGCCAACATGAGCCACGAGCTGCGCACCCCGCTGAACGCCGTCATCGGCTTCGCCGAGGCGCTGGAAAGCGGCATTTTCGGCCAGATGTCGGCCAAGCAGACCGAATATGTCGGCGACATCCGCAAGTCCGGCCAGCATCTGCTGAGCCTGATCAACGACATCCTCGACACAACCAAGATCGAATCTGGCAAATATGTGCTGCATCAGGAGGAATTGGCGGTCGATGACCTGATCGGCGAGTGCCTGCGCCAGATGGGGCCGCTGGCGGTGGAGAAAGGCGTGACCCTGACGGCGGCGCTGCCCGGCTCCCTCCCCATCCTCTATGCCGACGCCCGAGCGGTGCGCCAGATCCTGCTGAACCTGCTGTCCAACGCGGTCAAGTTCACCCCGCCCGGCGGGCGGATCCTCGTCGAGGCCGACCGGGTGGCGCGCAGCCTGCGCCTGCGGGTCGGCGACACCGGCATCGGCATTCCCGCCATCGAACTGGACCAGGTGATGGAGCCCTTCCATCAGGTCGACAACTCCCACACCCGCCGCTTTGCCGGAACCGGATTGGGCCTGCCGCTGGTCAAGTCGCTGGTGGAAATGCAGGACGGCCGCTTCGTGCTGTCGAGCGTGCTCGGCCGGGGCACCACGGCAACCGTGCTGTTTCCGCCCTCCCGGCTGCGCAACCGGTCAGAGGCCCAGCGGGCGCTGACGCGGACACAGGCCGCTCCGGTATGAGGGGGGGCGCTCTCACCGCCGCCGGGATTTGCCGAGGATGACCAGGGCGATGCCGCCCAGCACGGCGACCGATGACACCGCCAGGACCGGCGTGATCCGCTCCCCCAGCGCCAGCACCGCGGCAAGCGCGGTGATGACCGGAACGCTCAGCTGGACGGAGGCGGCGCGGGCGGCGGTCAGGGCGGGCAGTGCCGCATACCAGATGGAATAGCCGACACCCGACGCCAGCGCTCCCGACAGCACTGCATAGAGCAGCCCGCCCTGGTCCCAGCGCAGGCCGCCGCCGGACGGCGGCGCCGCCAGCGCCGCAAGCAGTGCCAGAACCGCCGCCATCGGCGCAGCGCGCAGGAAATTGCCGGCCGTGGTGGCGATGGGGTCGCGGCTGGCCCGTCCCAGCAGGGAATAGACGCCCCACGCCGCCCCGGCACCCAGCATCAGCAGCGCCCCCAGCGGGTCCGGCGCCGACAGGCCGGGCGCCAGCAGCAGGGCCAGCCCGCCGAGCGCGAGCGCCAGCCCGCCCCATTGCAGCGGCACCAGCCGTTCGCCGCGATACAGCCCGGCCAGGATCATGGTGGCCTGCACCGCCCCGAACAGCAGCAGCGCGCCGGTCCCCGCCGTCATGGTCAGATAGGCGAAGGAGAAGGCGGCGGCATAGGCCAGCAGCGCCGCCGCCCCGCGCCAGCTGCTGGCGCCCGCCTTCGCATGCCCGGTCACCCGGGCGATCAGCCACAGGCTGGCGGCACCGGAGGCGATGCGCACCAGGGTGAAGCCGGCCGGATCGATGACGGTCTGGGTCAGCGCCAGCCGGCACAAGATGGAGTTGGCGGCGAAGGCCAGCATCGCCAGCAGGGTCAGCAGCGCCGCCCGCCCGGCAGTGGGCACCGCCGGCGCCGGAACGGCGCCCGTCTTATCGCTCGCCACCACGATTGTTTTCCCCGCAACCAGTCCCGCCCAGCTAGCCGCAGAGCCATGGCCCTGTCAAACGCCCCGCGTCACCGGCCGCGTCCGACTTTGGTGGGATACCGTGGAGGTCACGAGGCGGGGCCGTGCAGGGCGAACATCAGCAGGTAGGTGCGCTGGAGCGAACTGAAATTGTTGTCGGAGATCAGATAGATCAGCGTTTCCCCCGCCGGCCCCGGCCGGGTGGCGATGCCTTCGAAATTGTCGTTCACCAGCGGCGCCTCCAGGCGCCCGAGTTCCTCGCCGTCCACCACCGCACCGGCGGTCAACTGGCGCGCCGCCACCCGCACCAGCCGCGACGACCAGCCGCCCAGCAGCGACACCCGGCGTTCCAGCACCAGCACGCCGCCGTCCGGCAGCGGGGCGACGGAGGTCGGGCGGTAGCGCGGGGCCGTCCGATAGGTGAAGGGCTGCCAGTCGCCGGCCCCAAGCGGCACGCCGTCCCTGGACGAACCCATGCGGGTAATCCAGGCGCGGCGGTCCTGATGGCCGTTGTCCTTCCCCTCCTCGATGGTCAGCAGCCGGCCGTCGGGAAGCAGGGTCAGCGATTCCAGACCGCCATTCTCCGGCGTGCCGTCCATGCCCGGCGGCATCGGGATCGGCGTGGGCGTACCCGCCGGTCCCCAATCGCTGCCATCGCCGCCCTTGTAGCGCAGGATGCGGTGGTCGCGCTCCAGCGACACCAGCCAGCCGCCGTCGGGCAGCCGCGTCAAATCCTCGGCATCGGTGCGGCGTTTGCGATGGGAGATCCCCTCCTCGACCGTCAGGGGATGGGCATGGACCTCCGACAGGCCGGCGAGCCGGCCCTCGGCATCGGTTCGCAGCCGGCCGTCCACGACCAGCCCGGTATCGCCGATGGCGACGAAGCGGTCGCCGGCCGGATCGACCCAAAGGCCGGACAGGCCGCCGACCTGTTCGCTCCCGGCGATGTCCCCGACGATTTCGAGGCCGCCCATAAAGCGCAGCGGCCCGACCGCGACCTTGTCCGGCCGGCCGCGGTCGAGCGGCACCGCGGCGGCGGTGACGGAGAGGGGGCCGGGGGTAGTGCCGGAGTCGCCGCCGGCACCGACCACGGCGGCGCAACCGCCGGACAGGGCGACCAGCAACAGGCTCCAGGCCAGGCTTTTGCGTATCGTCATCGCGTCACTCTTGCCAGTGCAACCGAGGGATACAATCTTTCTTTCGGCTTTCTTTTGGTCGCGGCGTCAGACATACGGCAGGATGCAGCTTGACCGTCACGCCACCTCTCTCATAACGGCCCGGTCATATCGGCTAGGCGCGGCGGGTTACTCCCTCAGAACCGGTGGGGCCTGCCGGACAAGCGCTTAGATTGACGAATGTTTTCGACGATCCTTATCCGTGACGATCGAGCCGAGTCCGTCCCCATGCCGATGCTTCCGCGGTCGCAGACCGCCTATTCTCCTCCGGACCAGACCGGCGACGGCATCGCGTCAGGCGTGTCCGGCCTGTCTCCGGCCGACCGGCTGACGGCGCGCATCCAGGAGTTGGAAGCCGAGCTGCGGGAGTTGCAACATCGCGCCAAGAACAGTCTGCAACTGGTCATCAGCCTGCTGAAGCTGCAGGCCGGCCGCATCCGCGATCCCGACGCCCGCGCCGCCTACGAGCAGACCATGGTCCGCATCGAGGCGCTGGCGATCCTCTACCGCCAGCTGCACGAGAGCGGCGCCGGCACCCATGTCGATCTCGGACGCTATGTCACGGCACTCTGCGAAGCGGTGCGGGAAGGCACGCCGGGCGCCCTGTCGCGCGTGCCGGTGACCGTCAATTCCGACCCGATCCAGATCGGCCTGTACGAGGCGATGCCGCTCGGCCTGATCATCGCGGAGCTGGTGACCAGCTGCCTGCACCATGCCTTCCCCGACGACGGCTGGATCCGCATCACCGTGCGCCAGCAGGCCGACAGCGGCCGTGCCCGCCTGACGGTGGAGGACAACGGCCGCGCCCTGCCCGCCGGTTTCGACACGACCGCCGAGGATGGTCTGATGCTGGCCGAGGCGCTGGCCGGCCAGCTCGGCGACACGCTGTCCACCGACAGCGATGCCGCCGGCACCACCGCCAGCGTCAGCTTCCCGGTCTGAGGACGGCCGGCGTCCACTCAGCGCCCGTTCAATGACGATGCTCGTCGCCCCCATGATGCCCGTCATGGTGCTCATGGGGATGCGCCGGTTCCGGCGCCGGCTCCAGCGTGCCGGCAAACCAGCCCTGGATCGCCCGCAGCGGATCGGTCTCCGTCGTCGTCACCGGCTCGATGCCGCGGCGCTTCATGTGGCCGACGAAGCCGGCACCCGACGATCCGGTGATGACCACCCGCACCGCGTCGATGGGATGCGGCCGGCCGTCGCCGCACAGATGCAGCACCTCCTCCTCCCCCAACTCGATCCGCCCGGTCTCCACCGGGACGGTGCCGGCGTCGGCTTCATAGACCAGGAAGCGGCGGGTGCGGCCGCCATGCGTGGCGATGGTGGCGAAATCCTTGGTGCCGATGGCGATCTTCATGCTCTGCGGTCCCCTCGAAGGCGGTGCCCGACGACGGCGCACGTCCTGCCACGCCCGGCGCTCCCTCCGCACTGAGCGAGGTCAATCGGCGGCCACGCAGTCCCGGAAAGCGTCCGGCAGCCAGATTTTTTCGACCGCAAGCGTGGCCTGGATGGCTGCAATTCCCACCGGCTTTCACCAAATGGCGAGGGGTGGGGAAGGATCGGCCTTCCCACATGTTATGACCCAGGACACCCACCAGACCGGACGCCATGTACGCCCACTCGCCCCAGCCGCTTCCGTCAGCCGGATCGACGCCCGACATCGCCGGATCGGCCGGCGTGCTGCGGCCGATCCTGCAGCCGGGACAGACCTGCTGGCGGGTGGAGGACACCGCAAGGCTCGGCGTGATCGTCGATGCGGAGGATTACTTCGCACTGGCCAAGGCCGCCATGCGGCGCGCCCGGCGCAGCATCTATCTGACCGCCTGGGATTTCGACGCCCGCATCCGCCTGATGCCGCAGACCCGGCGGCCGCGCCGCCCCGACCGGCTCGGCACGCTGCTGAACTGGCTGGCGACCACCCGGCCCGACCTGCACATCCATGTGCTGAAGTGGGACTATGCCGAGCTGTTCGACCTTGCCCGCTGGTCGCACCCCTTCATGCTGCGCAACTGGCTGACCCACCGGCGCCTGCAGTACCGGCTGGACGGCGACCACCCGACCGGCGCCTGCCATCACCAGAAGATGCTGGTGATCGACGACCGGGTCGCCTTCTGCGGCGGGCTGGACATCACCGCCAACCGTTGGGACACCCGCGCCCACCATGCCCACGACCCGCGGCGGCGCCAGCCCGACGGCAAGCCCTACGAGCCGTTCCACGACGTGATGATGGCGGTGGACGGCGACGCCGCCCGCGCGCTGGGCGAGATGTTCCGCGACCGCTGGGCGCGCGCCACCGGCGAGACGCTCAAGCCCCCCGCCCCGGCCCCCGGCCGGCCCGCCCGCCGCCATCCGCTGGCCGCCGACCCCTGGCCGCCGGGATTCGAGCCGATGCTGCGCAACGTGCGCGTCGGCATCGCCCGCACCGATCCCGCCTGCAACGGGCGCGAGGAGGTGCGCGAGGTCGAGGCGCTCTATCTGGCGGCCATCGCCGCGGCGCGCGACGTCATCTATCTGGAAAGCCAGTATTTCGCCTCGACCGCGGTGGCCGAGGCGCTGAAGGCCCGGCTGGCGGAGCCCGACGGCCCGGAGGTGATCGTCGTCAATCCGGTGCGCACCACCAGCTGGCTGGAGAACACCGTCATGCTCGGCGCCCGCGCCCGGCTGACCCAGGAGCTGCGCGAGGCCGACCGCCATGGCCGCTTCCGGCTGTTCGCGGCGCTCACCGACGGCGGCGCCTGCATCACCGTCCATGCCAAGGTGATGGTGGTCGACGACCGGCTGCTGCGCATCGGTTCGGCCAACCTGAACAACCGCTCGATGGGGCTCGACACCGAGTGCGACCTGGCGCTGGAGGCCGGGCCGGGGCCGGAGCATGCCGACACCCGCCGCGCCATCCTGCACACCCGCGACGACCTGATCGCCGAGCATCTGGGCTCCACGGCGGCGGAGGTGGCGGAGGCGCACCGGCGGCTGGGCTCGCTCGCCGCCGCCATCGACCAGCTGCGCAAGCCGGTCGGCCGCACGCTGGAGCCGCTGCACGACCCCGAACCGGACGGGCTGGCCGCCGCGGTAGCCGACGCCCGCGTCTTCGATCCCGAACACCCCGTGGGCGCGGTGGAGATCGTCCGCCGCGTGCTGCCGTCGCGCATCCCGCGCACCCGCCATTGGCTGACCCTGGCCGGCATCCTGGCCCTGCTGGGGCTGTGGGGCATGTGGCGTTACAGCGCGCTCAAGGAGTGGGCGACGCTGGATGCCGTGATGTCGGCCTTCCACAGCCTGGGCGACAGCCCGCTGGCGCCGCTGTGGCTGATGCTGGCCTATGTCGCCGGCGGCTATGTCATGTTCCCGCTGACCGTGATGATCGCCGCCACCGCCATCGTCATGGGGCCGTGGTGGGGCTTCCCCACCGCGATGGCCGGGGCGGTCGCCTCGGCGGCGGCGATGTTCTGGACCGGGCGGTTCGCCGGTCGCGATCTGCTGGACCGCCATGGCGGCCCGCTGATCGCCCGCATCAACGCGAAGCTCGCCGACAGCGGCATCGCCGCGGTGGCCGGGGTGCGCGCCGTGCCGATTGCGCCCTACACCGTGGTCAATCTCGCCGCCGGCGCTTCGAAGCTGAGCTTCGGCGATTTTGTGATCGGCACCATGGTCGGTCTTGCACCGGGCATCCTTGCCTTCAATCTGCTCGGGCACCAGCTTGAGCGCACCATAACGAATCCCGGCGCCGCCGACTTCGCCCTGCTGGCGGGAATGGCGGCGGTGGCCATCGGGCTCGGCTGGCTGACCAGCCGGCTTCTCGGCAGCTCCGGGCGGGATCGGGCCGGCGACAGGCCGGGCCGGCAGGACGACAGGGCTGACGAAAGGCCAAAGGAAAGGAATTTGGAACCGTGATCCGTTTCAGCCGCGACCGTGTCCAGCGCATCGCCGCCGCGTTGCGCGCAGCCCGCTCCCGCCGTCCCCGCCGTGCCGACCGCCGCAGCCTCCCCGTTCCCGACGGCATGGCCGCACTCAGCGTCGCCACCTGGAACATCCACAGCTGCGTCGGGCTGGATGCCCGCTTCGCTCCCGACCGCATCGCCCAGGTGATCCGCGACCTCGACGTCGACCTGATCGGCCTGCAGGAGGTCGGCTGGCACCACCGCGGCGAGTCGGGGATGGATCAGTTCGCCTTCCTGGAACGCAACACCGGGCTGAAGGCCTATGCCGGCCCGACCAAGCACAGCGAGCGCGCCCATTACGGCAATTGCCTGCTGACCCGCCTGCCGGTGCGGTCGATGGAGACTTTGGACCTGTCGGTCGGCAAGCGCGAGCCGCGGGGCGGCATCGACGCGGTGGTGGAGGTGCAGGGCCGCCCCGTTCGGGTGATCGTCGCCCATCTCGGCCTAGACCCCTGGGAGCGGGCCAAGCAGGTGGGCGACATAGTGTCGCGGGTGGAGAGCCAGCCGGAGCTTCCGACCCTGTTCATGGGCGACCTCAACGAATGGACGCCCAGTTCCCCCCGGCTGCGCCAGCTGGCGTCCTCCTTCGCCGACGTCGCGAATCCGCGCAGCTTCCACGCCCGCATGCCGACCCTGCGGCTCGACCGCATCTATGTGACGGGAGGCTTGCAAATCCCCGCTTTCGAGGTGATCCGCACCGTCCTCACCCGTCGGGCATCGGACCATCTGCCGGTCCGCGCGGTGCTCGCCGTCCCCTGATTGTCGAAGTCCGCTCCAGAACGTCAGTATGACCAACGGAATCCTGCGCGGAGGTCATAGCGGGATTGTTGCAGTTGATAATTTTTTGTGCACCGCAATGTTCTTTCAACAACAGAGCTTTGCAAATGCGAAGAGGCTCTTGACCTATACGCGACCCCCGACGAAGGATATGGTTGGTCATACGATCAATGCGCTGATCGAAGGAACAACGAACCCTGGCCGCCCGGGGGTAGCCGTGACGTGAGGATCTGATTTGCTGTATCACCTGTACGACATGCAACACGCTGCCATGCGGCCGATGCGTTTCTGGGCCGAAGCCGCCCAGCAGACTTTCCAGAACCCGCTGATGCCCCTGTCCTACACCAAGCTGGGCCGGGCGGTCGCCGCCGGGGCCGAGCTGGTGGAGCGGACGACCCGCCGCTTCGGCAAGCCGGCCTTCGGGCTGCCGGAGACGGTGGTCGACGGGCAGACCGTTCCGGTCACCGAGCGGTTCGTCTGGCAGTCGCCCTTCTGCAGGCTGCTGAACTTCACCAAGCCGGAAGGCACGCCGCGCCAGCCGAAGGTGCTGCTGGTCGCCCCGATGTCGGGCCATCACGCCACATTGCTGCGCGGCACGGTGGAAGCGCTGATGCGCGACCATGACGTCTACATCACCGACTGGATCGACGCGCGGCTGGTGCCGATGTCGGCCGGGCGCTTCGACCTGGACGACTACATCGACACGGTGGCGGATCTGATCCGCTTCCTGGGTCCCAACACCCACGTCATCGCGGTGTGCCAGCCGGCGGTCCCGGTGATGGCGGCGGTGTCGCTGATGGCGGCGGCGGACGAGCCGGTGCAGGCGCGCAGCATGACCCTGATGGGCGGCCCCATCGACCCGATGGCCAACCCGACGGTGCCGGTGAATCTGGCGATGGAACGCCCGCTGAAGTGGTTCGAGCGCAGCGTGATCACCACGGTCCCGGTCTATTATCCGGGCGCCTTCCGCCGCGTCTATCCGGGCTTCATCCAGCTGTCGGGCTTCATGTCGATGAACCTCGACCGCCACATCAACGAGCATGTCGGGCTGTTCCGCCACCTTGTCCGCGGCGACGGCGATTCGGCCGAGCAGCATCGCCGCTTCTACGACGAGTATCTGTCGGTGATGGACCTGTCGGCGGACTTCTACCTGCAGACCATCGAGACTGTGTTCCAGAAGCACGCCCTGCCCAACGGCACCATGGTGTCGCGCGGCCGCAAGGTGGAGCCGGCGGCGATCCGCAAGACCGCCGTGATGACGGTGGAAGGCGAGCTGGACGACATCTCCGCCCCCGGCCAGACCATCGCGGCGCAGCGCCTGTGCTCGTCGCTGCCGGACGGGATGCGCAAGACGCATTTCCAGAAGGGCGTCGGCCATTACGGCATCTTCAACGGCCGCCGCTGGCGCGAAGCCATCCTGCCGGAAATCCGCAGCTTCATCCAAAGCCACGATGGCGAGTGAAAACGGAAAAGGGGCGCCGAACACCGGCGCCCCTTTTCTGACGTCAACCAGTCGAAACTCTCAGTCCGCCGCCTCAGTCAACCATGCTCCGCGCCTCGGTGAAGGCATCCATGTGCGTCAGCCCCGAAGACGCGCCGGCCTTGACCCGCATGCCGGCGGTGGCGAGGTGGAACAGGTAGCCGAGAGCGAACAGCGCCACGAACAGCCCGAAGACCAGGGTGTTGTAGTAGACCATCGTCACCAGGGCCAGCACCGCCAGCACCAGCGAGATCGCCGGGAACACCGGATAGAAGGGCGCGCGGAACGGACGCTCCAGCGCCGGCTCGGTGGCACGCAGCCGGAACAGCGCGGCCATGCTCATGATGTACATGACGATGGCGCCGAAGACCGACATGGTGACGATGTTGGCGGTCAGCGGCTGCCCGCCGATCTGGATCAGCTCGTCGGAATAGATGGCGGCGATGCCGATCACGCCGCCGGCCAGGATCGCCCAGTGCGGGGTCTTGCGCGTCGGGTGCAGGCGGGCCAGCACCGGCGGCAGGAAGCCGGCGCGGGACAGCGCGAAGATCTGGCGCGAATAGCCCATGATGATGCCGTGGAACGACGCGATCAGACCGAACAGGCCGATCCACACCAGCATGTGCAGCCAGCCGCTCGACTCGCCGACCACCGCCTTCATCGCCTGCGGCAGCGGGTCGTTGATGTTCGACAGCGCGTTCCAGTCGCCGACGCCGCCGGCGAAGATCATCGTGCCGAAGGCCAGCACCACCAGCGTCAGGATGCCGCCGATATAGGCGCGCGGCACGGTGCGCTTGGGGTCCTTGGTCTCCTCGGCCGCCATCGCCGCCCCCTCGATGGCCAGGAAGAACCAGATGGCGAAGGGGATCGCGGCGAAGATGCCGCCCAGCGCATCCTTGCTGAAGCTGGCCTGCCCCGCCCAGCCGTTGGCGGTGAAGTTGGCCCAGGAGAAGCCGGGATAGACGACGCCCATGAACACCACCAGCTCGATGATCGCCAGGATGGTGACGAACAGCTCGAAGGTGGCGGCGATGGAGACGCCGGCGATGTTCAGCCCCATGAACAGGATGTAGGCGCCGACCGCGGCGGTCTTCGGGTCGAGCCCGGGGAACTGCACGTTCAGATAGGCACCGATGGCCAGCGCGATGGCGGGCGGGGCGAAGACGAACTCGATCAGCGTGGCGAAGCCGGCGACGAAGCCGCCCTTGGGCCCGAAGGCGCGGTAGCTGTAGGCGAAGGGACCGCCGGCATGGGGGATGGCGGTGGTCAGCTCGGTGAAGCTGAAGATGAAGGTGGTGTACATCGCCGCGATCAGGATCGTGGTGACGAGGAAGCCCAGCGTCCCCGCCGCCGCCCAGCCGTAGCTCCAGCCGAAATATTCGCCGGAGATCACCAGCCCGACAGCGATGCCCCACAGATGGAGCCCGCTCAGGCTTTTGCTCAATTCAGGTTTCGTGTTCCCAGACATGTTGCCTCCTGCCCCTGTTCAAGGCTTTGGATTCAGTGGCGTTGATGCCGTTGGCGGCGCTCTCTCACGACCGGTCGGTCAGTTGGTTTTTCTCGTTGTCCGGACCGGCGAGCGACGGGGCGTCCTCCTTCAGGGCGACTCCCGTCAGTTTCAGCCGCGCCGCCTCGGTGGCGAGCCAGCACAGCTTGTCGGCGGCCGTCCGGATCGACAGGCCGTCGGCATGGATGTTCGATATGCAGTTGCGTTCGGAATCGGCGCGGCCGGGCTTCGGATCCCAGGTCAGATAGGCCCCCAGCGATTCCGCGGCGGACAGGCCGGGCCGCTCGCCCACCAGCAGCGCCACCAGCCGGGCACCCATGGCGGACGCCACCTCGTCGCCCAGCGCCACGCGGGCCTGTTCCGCCAGCACCACCGGGCCGATGCGCAGATGCCCAAGCCGCGCCCTGCAGGCCTGGACCAGCGGCGCGGCGTTGACCTGCACCGCGGCAGCCGACAGCCCGTCGGCGATCACGAACAGCAGGTCCCACTCCCCCGCCGGCAGCCCGGCGGCGCTGGCAGGATCGAGCCGGCGTCCGAGGTCCGGACGACGCAGATAGGTCGGGCGGTCGGGTGCGGCGCTGTGGACGCGGATGGTCTCCAGCGGCGACAGGTCGGCGGCCAGCCGGTCGAAATCGACCGCACTGTGCACGGCATCGCGGGCGCGGGCATGGGCCAGCTGGAACTCCAGCAGCGCCTTGGTCGGGAGCGAGTCGCCGCTGCGGCCGAGCGCGATGCGGGCGCGGGTGGCGCTGCGGAAGCGCGCCCACGGATCCTTCGGTGTCTCGCTCATGATGCGGCGCTCCCCAGCAGGGCGGAGACGACGAGGCTCTGGTCGGGCCAGGGCGGCAGGCGGCGCTGCTCGTCGAGCCAGCCGGCCTTGTCCAGCCACGCCTCGAATTCCGGGGCCGGCGGACGTTTCAGCAGATGCCGCAGGCCGAGCACGTCGTGGTAGGACAGGCTCTGGTAATTCAGCATGACGTCGTCGGCGCCGGGCACCGCGATCAGGAAATTGACGCCCGCCGTCGCCAGCATCGTCATCAGGACGTCCATGTCGTCCTGGTCGGCCTCGGCATGGTTGGTGTAGCAGACGTCGCAGCCCATCGGCACGCCCAGCAGCTTGGCGCAGAAATGGTCTTCCAGCCCGGCACGGGTGATCTGCTTGGCGTCGTACAGATATTCGGGACCGATGAAGCCGACCACCGTGTTGACCAGCAGCGGGTCGAAGGCACGGGCGACGGCATAGGCGCGGGTTTCCACCGTCTGCTGGTCGACGCCGAAATGGGCGTCGGCCGACAGGGCCGATCCCTGGCCCGTCTCGAAATACATGACGTTGTCGCCGATGGTACCGCGCTTCAGCGACTTGGCCGCCTCCTGCGCCTCGGCCAGCAAGGACAGGGTGACGCCGAAGCCGCGGTTGGCCTTCTCGGTGCCGGCGATGGACTGGAACACCAGATCGACCGGCGCCCCGCGCTCCATCGCCTGCATCGTCGTGGTGACATGGGCCAGCACGCAGGACTGCACCGGGATGTCGAAGCGGGTGCGCACGGCGTCCAGCATCTCCAACAGCGCGATGCAGGCCGGGACATTGTCGGTCGCCGGGTTGATGCCGATCACCGCGTCGCCGATGCCATACAGCAGCCCGTCGAGCGTCGAGGCGGCGATGCCGGTCGGGTCGTCGGTCGGGTGGTTGGGCTGCAGGCGGCTCGACAGCCGCCCCGGCAGCCCGACCGTGGTGCGGAAGCGGGTGACGACCGAGCATTTGGCGGCGACGCAGACCAGATCGTGGTTGCGCATCAGCTTCGACACCGCCGCCACCATCTCCGGCGTCAGGCCGGGAGCAAGCGCCGTCAGGGCGGAGGTGTCGGCCTGGTAGGACAGCAGCCAGTCGCGGAACTGCCCGACCGTCATGTGCGCCACCGGCCGGAAGGCCTCGGCGTCGTGGCGGTCGATGATCAGCCGCGTCACCTCGTCGGTCTCGTACGGGACCAGCATTTCGGTCAGGAAGGTCTTCAGCGGCAGGTCGGCCAGCACCATGCGCGCCGCCACCCGCCGTTCGTCGCTGTCGGCGGCGATGCCCGCCAGCTCGTCCCCCGACCGCCGCGGCGAGGCGCAGGCCATCACCGCCTTCAGATCGTCGAACCGGTGGCGCTGCCGCCCCAGGTCGCACTGGTAACCAGCCATGCCGGCCTCCCGCCCGTCTCATCACGGAGGCAAGAGTGGCATGGGTGCAGCGCCGGGCAGTTGACCGTAGAACACAAAATGCAGACCGGAGAGACCAGGGCGCGATCAGGAGGAGTAGCTTGAACGGCGGCGTTCCGGCCCAGGCGTGGCCGTCGGCGGAGAAATCGGCTAGGCCGGCGAACCCGAAGCCCGGCCGTGCCGTTCCTTTCGCACTGCAGCGCGCCGCCCGTCACCGGACGCCGCGCGCCATACGTGAAGGAGAATCCGATGCTGAGGCTTTTGCGCGCCGCCGCCCTGGTCCTGCCGCTGGTCGCCGTCGCCGCCTGCCACCAGGAAGGCCCGGCCGAGCGGGCCGGCAAGTCCCTCGACAACGCCGGCCAGAGCGTCAAGGACGCCATCGACCCGCCGGGTCCGGCGGAAAAGGCCGGCCGCGCCATCGACCGTACGGTGAACTGACGGCCGGACATGAGCCCTCGCCCGGTCAGCGGGCGGCGAAGTCCTTTCCCCGCCCCGTCGGCGGCACGCCCGACACCTCCAGCAGCAGCTTGCTGAGGATGGCGTCGGCGAAGGCGTCGAAATCGCGGGCGGGCACCAGGAAGGCGCCGGGACCGCCGATGACATGGTCGCGGTAATAGGCTTCCAGATCGTTCGGCGGCGCCCCACCCCAGGGGTTGGGGCGGTCGTTCAGGATCGGCAGCCCGTTGATGGTGATGCCGCGGGCGACCGCGGCGTCGCGCGCTTCCTCCACCGGACGGCCGCGGTTGTTCTCGCCGTCGCCCGAAATGTCGATGACCCGCCGCGTTCCCTCGAACCCGTTGTTGCCGAACAGCGGGACGGCGTAGTCGATGACCGCGCTGATCGAGGTCCATTGCTCCGTCATCATCGGCGCCTCCGCCACGCTGGCGGCGAAACGTTCGATGCTGGCCGGATCGCTCAGTTCGGTCCAGCCGACGACGGTGTGCTGGTGGCTTTCCCCCGCCCACTCCACATAGGTGGCGCCGATCCGGCCGAAGGGGCCGCCGCGGATCGCCGCCTGCACCTTCGGATTCAGCAACGCCTGGACATAGCCGTTGCGCTGAAGCTTCGCCTCGTCCGGGTCGACGCTGCCGGACACGTCGACAGCAAAGACCAGTTCCACGTCCACCGGCGTCTGCGCCGCGACCGGAACAAGGAATGCGGGCAGGCATAACAGAGCGAGAAGCAGGATCCTGGCATGCGCCGGTGCGAATGCACGGATCAGGGAGTGGGCCAAGAGACGGTATGCACGCATACGCACCCTCCATCCAGCCACCGGTCCGGCCAAGGCGCCGGACGAAGGATTGAGGATTGGTGTGCGAACGGTCCCTGTCCATGCTTCACAGGGCTATTCCAATCCCGCCCTACGGCCAGTGCGGGGTACTCCAGCGCCGGAACGGCGGGAATATGCAGGCGGACTGCGGGTAACGGGTGACAAAACCGATATTGCCTGCATAGGCTAGTCCTATCGGGGTACGCCGTCAGGCAGGCGCCATCCCGCGTCTCCACCCGCCCCATCCAATCTCCGAAGCAGCCATCGACGTGCTCCCTGGTCGTTCGCTCCCCGCTCCCGCTGCGGCTTCACCGTCGCGATGGACCAGCCGGCTGCTGCTGTCAGTCTGCGCCGTCCTGACATTCGGATTTCCGGCCCTCGGCATGGCGCAGCCGGTGACTGCGACCGCCCCGGTCACGGCGGCGGAAGTGCCGCCCGCGCCCATCCATGCGGCGGAACTGATGGCGCCCGAGCGGCCAAAACCGCAGGGCCGGACCCAATCCGCCGCCACCAAGCCTCCGGCTCCGCGATCGGCCACATCGCCCAATGCATTGAACGCCGATCCACAGGCCGCCGCGAAGGCGGCAAAGGCCGCCAGGATGGCCGAAGCCAGGGCGGCCGACGAGCGGATCATGAGCAGCCGGGCCTCCGACAGCCGGCCGGCGGAGGGGCAGACCGCCTGCGCCGACCATGAGCCGGCGAGCCAGCCGGTCCTCGACGCCCTGTTCGGCGGGGATGCGGTCTTCGCCGAGCTGGCCCGCCGGTCGCCGGCCGAGGCCTTCCGCTGCTCCAGCCTGTTCCCCGGCGACGCGGCGCTGGCCGCCCTGCGCGACGCGGTCCCGCTGGCGCCCTTCGACGCGGTCGGAGCCGCCGACCAGCTGGGCACCCGTCCCGGCGGTGAGGAGGTCATCGCCCGCGCGCTCGACCTCGGGCTGCTGACGCGCTCGCTCGACGGCGGCATGCCCTTCTACGAGACACGGCACGAGCTGCGCAAACGCCTGCCGAAGGCGGATCTCCGGACCCTCGAAATCCAGGCGGCCAAGGCGTTGGCGGTCTCGCTGGCGCGCGATCCGGCAGGGATGGCGCCGAAGATCGGCGCGCTGCTCGACGACATGGTCGACGATCCGCCGGCCGACCGCTTCCGCATCACGATGGCGATGTCGTCGGAGGATCTGCTCGGGCTGATCGCGCGGACCGGGCCGCAGCTCTACACCTCCTCGCTCGACGGGCTGGTCAACATCCTGCGGATCCAGGTGAAGCTGGAGAAGCGCAGTTTCCTCGCCCTCGCGCGCGAGGAGCGGACCCGGCCATTGTGGGCGGAGTTCTTCGTCGCGACGGTCGGCGGCGGACGGGCGGCGAGCCTGTTCGGCACCGACCCGGCCATCGCACGGGAGCTGATGCGCGAGAGCCTGCGGGCCCTGCTGCCGGCCGACGGCAAGCCGCCTGCAATCGACACCGCGGTCGTGATCGGCGCCCTGGCCGACGCCATGGATCTCGAAAATCCCGCCATCCGCGCAGCACTCGAGGACGAGCTGGCCGCCCGCTACCGCGCGGCGGGGCAACCGCCGGCAAAGACCGGACTCCAGGAGGTTTCCATCCGGAGCGGAACCGGCGAAGCGCCGGCCCGGAGCATGATCGGTCTTGCCGGGAGCCTGCACGCCGCACGGCTGTCCGGCCGGCCGGCAACCCCCGCCTTCGAGGCGGAGCGCTTCCTCCAGCACCATCCTCTGGCCGCCCTGCCGGTGCTGAGCGGAGAGCGTCTGTTCCGCAACGGCCTCAACGTCCAGCGGATGACCTTCTACGACGATCCCGACGGCCGGGCATCCTTCCGCGGCTTCCTGCGCCAGCACCGCGCGCAGGGCTGGGCGCTGCACGCCCAGTCCGGCTTCGCCGTCGCCATCAGCCCGGAGCGCCACGGGCGCCGGATCGTCATCGTCGCCGACATCCCCGGTGCCGGTGACGCCGGCCGTGCCGCCGCCTGGGACTGGATGGCGCGCGAGGGGCTGACTCCGTCCGTCGTCGTCCATCGCGGCCACAGCTATCACGAGGACGCCACCATGACGGAGATCGCGCCGGGCACGGCGCTGGTCTTCTGGGGCTCCTGCGGCGGACACACGCGCCTGCGCTCGACCCTGGAGCGCGCGCCCGACGCGCTGGTCCTGGCGACCCAGAACATCGGCGTGTCGACGGTCAACGAGGCCCTGCTGGGCATCATGGAGGAGCGGCTGCTGGCCGACGGCGCCATCGACTGGAACGCCGTGTGGAAGGAGGCACGCGGCCGCATCCGCGACCGCCGCTTCGCCTCCTACAAGCGGCCCGACCAGGATTCCGCCAACCTCGCTTTCCGTGCCTGGCAGGTCCAGACGGCGTCGCGCTGACCCGTTCCGGAAAACCGGCACAGGAAAACCGGTTGCGGAAAACCGGTTGCGCAAGCATGGCTGTGTTTCGCCGCCGCCGCTTGCGGCGGAACCGGGCGCATGCTGCTGTGATGTGGCCGATTGTCGCTCCTTCCCCGGCATCCCTCCGGTATCGAGGTTTCCAGCCATGACGTGGCAGACGCTCGCCTTCTTCTTCGCCACCGCCTTCGTGATCTCCATGACGCCGGGCCCGAACATGCTGCTGGCGATGAGCCTCGGCCTGCGGTTCGGTGCACGCCGCGCCGCCTGGGGCGGGGCCGGCATGTGCGCGGCGCTGGCGGTGATGGCCGCGCTGTCGGCCTTCGGGCTGGGCGCCCTGCTCTCCACCTCCGTCCTTGCCTTCGAGATCGTGCGCTGGGCCGGTGTCGCCTATCTGACCTGGCTCGGGATCGCCGCATGGCGGGCTCCGGTCGAGCAGCCGGGCGAGCGCGATGCCGCCGCTGCCGCCTCCGGAGAGGGAACGCCCGTGCGCCTGTTCCTGCGCGGCGCGCTGGTCGCCTTCAGCAACCCGAAGGCGCTGGTCTTCATGGGCGCACTGTTCCCGCAATTCATCGATGCCGCCGCCCCGCTGGCGCCGCAGCTGGTGGCGCTGGTCGCCACCATGGTGGTGATCGAGTTCGGCTGGATCATGGCCTATGCCACCGGCGGCGACCGTCTGGCGGCAAAGCTGACCACGGTGTCGGCGGCGAAGTCGCTGAATCGCCTGACCGGCGGCCTGATGATCGGCGCCGGCGGCCTGCTGGCGCTCGCCCGCCGGGTCTGATCGGCCCCCAACCATTCCGGAAAAAGAAAAGGGCCGCGCAATCGCGCGGCCCTGTAGTTTAGGGAGGAAACGCCCCGAGAATGGGCAAGGGCAGGATATGCTGCGGCGCACACGAACTGGTATTACCAATGCTGAATGGTAGCCATGCGTTACGGGAATAGCCCTATGCAGCAATATGCATTGTCAGCAATAGAGCACAGCCTCGGTTACAAAAATTTCACGGATCCGCCGCGTCCCGGTCATCGCCCGCACCACTAATGCTGCGGTTCGCCGTCCTCGCTGAAAGGCTTAACCCCAGGCAGGGGCGGCGGTGCGAAACACCCGGCCTTAGGAACGGTGCGATGGCGATCCCAGTCCTGCGCAGCCTGACGCTGAAGCAGGCGATTCACGCGGTCCTCGCCGCCTTCGTCATCGGTCTGACCATCACCGCGGCCGAATTCGCCTGGACCGCCACGCGCGAGCGGGCGGCGGCGCTGGCACAGGTCAAGGATGTGGTCGCCCTGGTCGAAGGGCCGGCCGCCAGCGCCGCCTGGCTGATCGACGCGGATCTGGCCGGGCAGGTGTTGCAGGGCATGGTCCGCGCCAACGCCGCCTGGGCGGAGATCCGTCTCAGCGACGGCACCCTGCTGGCGCGCCGCGAACGCCCGCCCAAGCCGGCCAGCCTGCTGGAGCGCGGGGCGACCGCCCTGCTGTTCGTCGACCGGCCGGTGGTGACGCACGGGCTGACGACCCCGGCGACCGGATCGGCGGGCGGACCGCGGGCCGCCGACGGTTCGCGGATCGGACAGCTGGTCGTCGGCATCGACACCGGACGGGCGGCCTCCGGCTTCCTTGCTTATGTTTCGGCGGCGCTGGTGGCTGGGACCCTACGCAACCTGCTGATCGGGCTGGCGATGGCGGCGGTGTTCCACCGGCTGCTGACCCGCCCGCTGCTGCAGATCGGCCGTGCGGTGGCGCGGATCGACCCGGAAAAGCCCTATGGCCAGCCGCTGTCGGTGCCGCGCGGCCATGCCGACGACGAGCTTGGCTTCGTCATCGCCCGCTTCAACCACACCCTCACCCTGCTGGAGCAAGAGCATGACGAGCTGCGGCGGCTGGCGACGCGTTGCCCGCTGACCGGGCTGGCGAACCGGGCGCTGCTGCTCGACCGGCTGGACCACGCCATCGAACTGGCGAACCGCGCGCGCGAACCGGATACCGGCCGGTTGGCCGTGCTGTATGTCGACCTTGACCGCTTCAAGCGGGTGAACGACAGCCTGGGCCACGGCATCGGCGACCTGCTGCTCTGCCGGGTGGCGGAGCGGCTGGGTGCCAGCGTGCGCCGCTGCGACACCGTCGGCCGGCTGGGCGGCGACGAGTTTTTGGTGGTGCTGGAGCGCGTCGCCGACCGGGACGAGGCGGCGATGGTCGCGCAGCGGCTGCTCGACGGCCTGTCCTCCCTGCGCGAGGTGGGAGAACACCGGGTCCATCTCACCGCCAGCATCGGCATCGCCGTCCATCCTGCGGCACGGAATGGGGAGGCGCCGGACGCCACCGGGCTGATGCGGATGGCCGATTCGGCGATGCAGGCGGCGAAGGCGGCGGGCGGCGACCGCTTCGTCTTCTACACCCGCGAGATGACCGATCGGGCGGAGACCCGGCTGCGGCTGGAGTCCGGCCTGCGCGAAGCGGTGGCGACGCGCGCCTTCGAGCTGGTCTATCAGCCGAAGATCGAGGCGCAGAGCGGCAGGCTGACCGGCTTCGAAGCCCTGATCCGCTGGCGGCACGAGGGGACGGCGGTCTCCCCCGCCGATTTCATCCCGGTCGCCGAGGACACCGGCCTGATCATCGAGATCGGCCGCTGGGTGCTGGAGGAGGCCTGCCGCACCGCGACCCGCTGGGCGCTCGACCATGGCCCGGTGCCGGTGGCGGTCAACGTCTCCGCCCGCCAGCTCGCCGATCCCGGCTTCGCCCGGCTGGTCGAACAGGTGCTGCAGCGCCACGGCACGCCGCCCAACCTGCTGGAGCTGGAGATCACCGAGACCGTCATCATGAAG
>Ga0206116_1000225_pt1 | contig 78884 bp, 57 predicted proteins | sample 3A1Ametagenome_FD_178000 | JGI IMG/M metagenome (GOLD analysis project Ga0206116, IMG submission 178000) | Enriched microbial communities from leaf-cutter ant dump, University of Wisconsin, Madison, United States - 3A1A | ecosystem: Environmental > Terrestrial > Nest > Insects nest > Nest dump...
CCCGGACCGGTGTCTGCGGCCGCTGTACCGGTCTGCCGTTTCGGCTCATGAAATAGCGTGCCGCCGAATGCCGAGGTTTCCCGTGGCAAAGCTGAACTACGTCTTCACCAGCGAGTCCGTGTCGGAGGGTCATCCCGACAAGGTCTGCGACCGCATTTCCGACGCCATCGTCGATCTTTATCTTTCGCACGACCCTCAGGCCCGCGTGGCCGTGGAGACGCTGGCGACGACCAACCAGGTCGTGCTGGCGGGCGAGGTGCGCGGCCCGGCCGGCATCGAGGCCGAGCAACTGGTCGCGGCGGCGCGTGCCGCGGTGAAGGACATCGGTTACGAGCAGGACGGCTTCCATTGGGAGAATATGGACGTCAAGTGCTTCGTCCATTCCCAGTCGGCCGACATCGCGGTCGGCGTCGACGCCGCGGGCAACAAGGACGAGGGTGCCGGCGACCAGGGCATCATGTTCGGCTATGCCTGCCGCGAGACCCCGGCGCTGATGCCGGCGCCGATCTACTATAGCCACGCCATCCTGAAGTCGCTGGCCGAGGCGCGCCATTCCGGCGCCGCCCCGCAGCTGGGCCCGGACGCCAAGAGCCAGGTCACGCTGCAGTATGTCGACGGCCGGCCGACCCGCGCCACCGCCATCGTGCTGTCGACCCAGCATGCCGAGGGCCTGGACCAGGACGCGGTGCGCGAGATCGTCCTGCCGCACATCGTCAACTGCCTGCCCGACGGCTGGATGTGCGACCCGAAGAACCTGTACGTCAACCCGACCGGCCGCTTCGTCATCGGCGGCCCGGACGGTGACGCCGGCCTGACCGGCCGCAAGATCATCGTCGACACCTACGGCGGTGCGGCCCCGCATGGCGGCGGCGCCTTCTCCGGCAAGGACCCGACGAAGGTCGACCGTTCGGCCGCCTACGCCGCGCGCTATCTGGCCAAGAACGTCGTCGCGGCGGAGCTGGCGGAGAAGTGCACGATCCAGGTCTCCTACGCCATCGGCGTGTCGAAGCCGCTGTCGGTCTATGTCGACACCCACGGCACCGGCAACGTCGACGAGGACCGTCTGTCCGACATCCTCCAGCAGCTGGTCGACCTCAGCCCGCGCGGCATCCGCACGCATCTGGGGCTGAACCGGCCGATCTACGCCCGCACCGCCGCCTACGGCCATTTCGGCCGCGAGCCGGAGGTGGACGGCGGCTTCTCGTGGGAGAAGACCGACCTGGTCGAGGCCCTGCGCGGCGCCTTCTGACCGCCCCGACCGGCGGATCGCCAGATGTGAAAAAGACGGCGGAGGCTGGAAACGGCCTCCGCCGCCCTTTTTTGTGGGTCGGGCATTGCCGGCCCGGCACCGTCCGGTGCGCAAATTGTGCGGGCACCGTCTTGACAGGAAAGTGGGGCGGGACCACGTGCTCATCACCTGGATCCGGGCCCCTCTGGCGACTTAGACGTGGTCGCGATGTCGGATCTCTTCACCTGCTTTTGCGCCGACGGGCGTGACCGCACTTGGAGGGACCGATGTCCTCTTCCCCGACCCACCCGCCGAAAAGCCCGCCCCGGCTCCCGTCCCAGATCCTGCCCCGGATCCTGCCCCTTCCCGCTTCCGACGCTTTCCCGACCGGCACCGCCCTTCCGGTGCGCGGCCGCAACCCTGCGCCTGTCCGGAGCGGCCGCGCCGGAAGCGGGACTCCGTCCGCAACCCTCTCTTGAGAACGAGCATCGCCATGGACCAGACCGAACGCCAGATCATCGACGACCTGTTCGCCAAGCTGCATCAGGCAGAGGCGCAATCCGGCCCGCGCGATCCCGAGGCCGAGGCGCTGATCCGCGAGCGGATCGCCCGCCAGCCCGCCTCCCCCTATCTGATGGCCCAGGCCATCGTGATGATGGAACAGGCGCTCGCCGCCTCCCAGGGCCGGAACGAGGAGCTGGAGCGCCAGCTGCGCGAGCGTCCCGCCGCCCCCGCCGCCCCGGCCCAGTCCGGCGGTGGCGGCCTGTTCGGCAGCCTGTTCGGCGGCAGCAGCCGGCCGGCTCCGCAGCCCTCCTATCCTGCCGCCCCGGCCGCCCCCGCCCCCTCGGCCGCCATGCCGGCCGGTTCGCCCTGGGGCCGTCCGCCGGCTGCTGCCGGCACGCCCGCCTATGGCGACCCGCGCGTCGCCGGCTATGCCCAGCAGCCGCGCGCCGGCGGCGGCTTCATGGCCGGCGCCATGCAGACGGCGGCCGGCGTGGCCGGCGGCATGCTGATCGGCAGCGCGCTCTCCAGCATGTTCTCCGGTGGCGAGGCGGTGGCGGCCGAGGCCGCCGGTGCCGCCACCGATGCGGCCACCGCCGCCACCGACCATGTCGAGCAGACGGTCGAGGACAGCGGCTGGGGCGATTTCGGCGGCGAAGAGGAGCTGTGACCCTGCTTCCGGGCGGCGGCGCTCCGTTGAATTGAGCGCCGCCATTTCGGATAAAATTCCTATAGACTGGCGTCGGACCCACCGTTGCGGAGCCGACGCCATGTCTCCCCCTCCCCCCTGTTCAAAAGTCTCCGCCCCAGGGCATGGGAGGGGGATGTCCGCGGCGGATGGAACGGCGCGCCCGGTGTGTTCCACGCCGTTCCATCCTGCCCCATCGCCGGTCCGCCGGATGGAACGCTACCGTCCGGCCTGTTCCACGCCGTTCCAACCGCTGGGCGCTCCGCCCTGCCCTCAGGCCTTGACGATGCGGTCGGCGAAGCCCTCGACATCGCGCATGGCGTTGCGAGTGTCGACCACCAGTGGGCAATGGGCGGCAAGGCCCTGCCAGTCGATGCCGTCATGGTCGGTGACGATCACCGCAGCGTCGAAGCCGGCGAGCCGCTCCGCCGTCCACTCGACGGACCGGCGGCCGGCGAGGGCCGCATGCTCGCGGGTGACCGGCAGCACAGGGATGAAGGGGTCGTGGTAGTCGACCGCCGCCCCGCGCTCCAGCAGCATCTCCATCAGCCGCAAGCCCGGCGATTCCCGGCTGTCGTCGACGTTCTTCTTGTAGGCCATGCCGACCAGCAGGATGCGCGACCGGCTGAGCCCGATCCCGGCCTGCCGGTCGAGCGCCAGGGCCAGCCGATCCACCACATGGCGCGGCATCATCGTGTTGACCTCGCCCGCCAGCTCGATGAAGCGGGTGGAGATCTGGTACTCGCGCGCCTTCCAGGTCAGGTAGAAGGGGTCGATCGGGATGCAGTGGCCGCCCAGCCCGGGGCCGGGATAGAAGGGCATGAAGCCGAAGGGCTTGGTCTTCGCCGCCTCGATCACCTCCCAGATGTCGATGCCCATCGGTTCGAAGACGATCTTCAGCTCGTTCACCAGGGCGATGTTGACCGAGCGGAAGATGTTCTCGGTCAGCTTGGTCGCTTCCGCCGCCCGCGTGCCCGACACCGGCACCACCTGCGGCACCACCTGTTCGTAGAGCGCCACCGCCAGCCGCCGCGCGCCCTCGTCGTCGCCGCCGACCACCTTGGGGATGGTGCTGGTGGTGAAGCTGATGTTGCCGGGGTCCTCGCGCTCGGGCGAATAGGCCAGGAAGAAGTCGCGGCCGCTGGCCAGCCCGGTCTCCTCCAGGATCGGCCGCATCACCTCGTCGGTGGTGCCGGGCCAGGTGGTCGATTCCAGGACCACCAGCTGGCCGCGGCGCAGCCGGTCGCGGATCAGCCGGGTGGAGGCCTCGACGAAGCTCAGGTCCGGCTCGCGCTGCGGCGACAGCGGGGTGGGGACGCAGACGATCACGGCGTCGCAGGCGTCGAAGGCGTCGGCATCGGTCGTCGCCCGGAACCGCCCGGTCGCCACCGCCTGGGCGACGCGGCCGTCGTCGATCTGCCGGATGTAGGAGCGTCCGCCGTTCAGCGCCGCCGCCTTGGCCGGATCGATGTCGAAACCGGTGACCGTGAAGCCGGCCCCGGTCAGCGCCAGGGCCAGCGGCAGCCCGACATAGCCGAGCCCGACCACCGCCACCCGCGCGCTGCGGCCGCGATAGGCGCCTTCCAGGGACTGGATGTCGGGTGCCTGCATGTCGGGCTGGGTGTCCGCTGTGCTCATCGTGCCGTTCCGTTCGAAAGGACTGGACCGCCCGGACGGCTGTCCCGCCTGCGGCCGCCGGAATGTGTGACGGGCGGCATGCTTTGCGCAACCCCCCGCTCCGTATTGGTGCCGGGGATCGGAAACTCTGGCGCCGGGGCCGTGAAGGGTGCCACCCTCCCCGGACTCCTTGGACTTCCCTCGCCCAGACCCAACCCGCCATGACAGCCCGGCACCCGCCCCTCCTTCCGCAAGAGATCGCCCCGGTGGATGACCGCCAGTCGGCGCTGACCGCCCTCCATCTGGGTGGCGACCCGGCGGCCCTCTTCGGCTATTTCATGGACCTGCGTGGGGAAAGCGACCGGGCGCTCGCCGGCCTGCCTCCGGCCGGCGGCAAGCCCTATCCCTATGGCCGCTGCGAGGAGATCACCCGCGACCTCTTCGCCCGCCTGTCGCAGCGTCTGGCCCAGCCGGCCGGCCCGGTGGAGCGGGCGCTGCGCGCCTTCGTCGAGGGCGGCGGCGTGCTGCACAGCGTCTGGGGCGTCCTGCGCGGCCAGTATTTCCAGAACGCGCTCCAGATCGGGGCGCTCTATGTCGACGTGTCGAACGACACGGTGGTGGTCACCAAGCCGAAGGTGGAGATCCTGCCCATCTCGGAGTCCGGTCTGGTGCCGGTGCGCGACCTCGACCATTTCCGGCAGACGGCGGAGCGCTACTGGGGGGCGACGCTCTACGCCAACCATGTTGCGCCGACGCTGGCCCCGCTGCTGCCGATGCTGTCGGTCAGTCCCGGCCGGCTGGCGCCCGGCCTGCAATCGGCCTGCGACTACATGATCGCGCTGATGTGCCGCGACCGCTTCGGGCAGGCCCAACGCTGGCTGGAGACCGGCCCGGCCCCGCCCGCGGAGCTTGCCGCCGGCTGTCTCGCCGCCATCCCCGCCGACCTGCGCCCGCTGACCGGCCAGCCCCGGCTGGAGGCGGTCGCCGCCTGCCACCGCGCGCGGGACGCCGCCTGCTGGGCCGATCCCGACTGGCGCACCGCCCGCGTGCTCGACTATCTGCGGCTCATGCGCGGGGCGGGGAGCTGATAGGAGGCGTGGGTTGCCGGCCCGATCAACCGCATATCAGAGAACAAGATCGACACATCAGAGCCTTGTCGGCTTGCGGCTCCCCTTCACAGCCGGTCCGTGCCGAAGGTGTCGCAAGCCTCCAGCCGGCCGCTTTCCAGGCCGGTGCGGAACCAGCGGACGCGCTGGGCGGAGCTGCCGTGCGTGAAGCTGTCGGGGCTGACGGTGCCGCGCGCCTGACGTTGCAGACGGTCGTCGCCGATGGCACTGGCGGCGGTCAGCGCCTCCTCGACGTCGCCGGGCTCCAGCATCTTGCGGTCGCGGTTGGCGTGGTTGCCCCAGATGCCGGCGAAGCAGTCGGCCTGCAACTCCAGCCGCACCGACAGGGCGTTGGCCTCGGCCTGGCCGCCCGCCCGCTGCTGGGCCGCCTGCACCTTGTCGGAGATGCCCAGCAGGTTCTGCACATGATGGCCGACCTCATGGGCGATGACATAGGCCTGGGCGAAGTCGCCCGGGGCCTGGAAGCGGTCGCGCAGCTCGCGGTAGAAGCCGAGGTCGATGTAGAGCTTGCGGTCCATCGGGCAGTAGAAGGGCCCCATCGCCGCCTGGGCCCGGCCGCAGCCCGACGACACCGTGCCGGTGAACAGCACCAGCGTCGGGTCCTGGTACTGGCGCCCCATCTGCTGGAACAGGCCCTGCCAGGTGTCCTCGGTGTCGGCCAGCACGACGGAGACGAAGCGTTTCAGCTCGTCGTCGGCCTGGCTGCGCGGAGCGGCCTCGCCGACCTGGGTGCGTCCGGCCGTGGTCCGGTCTCCCTGCTCGCCGCCGCCCAGCAGCACGGTGGGATCGACCCCCAGCACCATCGAGACCAGCAGCACCACGATGACGCCGCCGACGCCCAGCCCGCCCGGACCGATGCGGATTCCCCCTCCTCCACCGCCGAACCCGCCGCCACCCAGGCCTCCCTGTCCGCGGCGGTCTTCGACATTCTCGCTTTCCCGTCCGCCCTGCCACCGCATCGCCACCCTCCTTCGGCCGCCCGTCCCGATCGTCAGGTCCGGTGGAGACGAAACCATCGAGGGCTTCCCACGTTCCCTGCGGATCCGGCGGCAAGACCAAGGAACCGGTGCGGAACGGCTTGAAAATCCCACCCGGCTCCCCATCTGGAGACTGGCCGAAGACCGTCTGGGCAGAACCGCTCGGGCTGTGCCGCCCCCCACTTTCCCGCCCCGGCGGGAGAGAGCCTTCGTGGGGCGCCGGCCGTTTGGAACATGCCCATGACGGGGCCTGTTCCGCTTTATCGGAGCCTCCTGCGGCGGTGTTGCGCCGCGGCGGCTCCCGTTTCACGACGCCACACACGAACAAGAGCCGGCCGGCACCGAAATCCATCGGTTCGCCCATCCGGCCTGGAGGATTTTCATGACGACCCCGATCGTTTCCACCCTTTCGCAGACCGCCGGCCATTTTGCCGCCCAGCCCGCGCTTGCCCCGGTCCACCTGGCCTCTACCCGCCTCTCCGCTGGCCAATTCGCCGCAGTTGAGAGCAAAAAGCCCGATTTTCGCTCCAAGCCTGAGCCGTCCGGCTTGACCCGGGGCGAACTGCGGCAGATTGTGCTCGACATCCTGGGCTGATCCTATCGGCCCGGGCTCGTCCCTTTCTACCCATCCACGACGACAGGAGATCACCATAGCCAAGCTCTACGACGCGGACCCCGTCCGCGAAGGCCCGCGCCTCAACCGTGAAATCACCGCACGTATGGTCCGCCTCGTCGGCGCCGACGGCGAGATGGTCGGCGTGGTGCCGCTCCGCCAAGCGCTGGATGCCGCCGCGGATGCCGACCTCGACCTCGTCGAAGTGGCGCCCCAGGCGGATCCGCCTGTCTGCAAGATCCTCGATTACGGCAAGTTCCGCTTCGAGGAGCAGAAGAAGGCCAACGAGGCGCGCAAGAAGCAGAAGATCATCGAGCTGAAGGAAATCAAGCTTCGGCCGAACATCGACGATCACGATTATGACGTGAAGATGCGTTCCGCTGTCCGCTTCATCGAGGAAGGCGACAAGGTCAAGATGACCATGCGCTTCCGCGGTCGCGAGATGGCGCACCAGGATCTCGGTCTGAACGTGCTCGTCCGCGTGCGTGACCAGCTCCAGGACATCGCCAAGGTCGAGCAGATGCCCCGGGTCGAAGGCCGCATGATGGTCATGGTGCTGGCCCCGCGCTGAGCTTGGGCCAAAGGGATCTCGCGGGGCGGTCCGCCGCCCCGCCCCTTTCTGCTGCCCGTTTTTTCTCCCGACGGCCGTTTTTCCGTACTGACTGTAAATTCCCCCGCGAATTTCCCGCCCCCAAATCGCGCCGGATCAATCCCGGAACATCCAGCATGATGCGGCGGAATAATACCTGACTATTCGCATTGGGTTATTGACCCCGGCGGCGTCGAACGGGAATCATTGGACTTCCTGTTTCTCACCTCCCCCCGTGTTCCGGAAAGTCGTTGTTATGAAGGACGAACGTGTCGCGCCCGCCTGGGAGCCCATCTCCGGCGAACGGCAGTTCCGCCTGCTGGTCCAGAGCGTGGTCGACTATGCGATCTTCATGCTCGACCCCACCGGCGTCGTCCGCAGCTGGAATGCGGGGGCGGCCCGGATGAAGGGCTATGCCGCCGACGACATCATCGGCCGGCATTTCTCGAACTTCTACACGCCGGAGGACCGCGCCGCCGACATGCCGCAGCGCGCACTCGCCACCGCCCTGTCGGAGGGCAGGTTCGAGGCGGAGGGCTGGCGCCTGCGCAAGGACGGCACCCGTTTCTGGGCCAGCGTCGTCATCGACCCCATCCGTGACGAGACCGGGACCTTGCGCGGCTTCGCCAAGGTCACCCGCGACATCACCGAGCGCCGCAAGGCCCAGCAGGCGCTGGATGAGGCGCGCGAGGCCCTGGCCCAGGCGCAGAAGATGGAGGCGGTCGGCCAGCTGACCGGCGGCGTCGCCCATGATTTCAACAACCTGCTGCAGGCGATCAGCAGCAGCCTGGAACTGATCGACCAGCGGCTGTCGGCCGGGCGCAGCGACATCGCCCCCTTCACCGCCACGGCCCGCGCCGCGGTGGACCGGGCCGCCACCCTGACCCGGCGCCTGCTGGCCTTCGCCCGGCGCCAGCCGCTGAAGCCGGAGCGTGTCGGGCTGAACGCGCTGGTGGCCGGGTTGTGGGACCTGCTGGGCCGCTCGGTGGGCGAGCAGATCCGGCTGGAGCAGCGGCTGGCGGAGCCGCTGTGGCCGGTCCATGCCGACGTGAACCAGATCGAAAGCGCCCTGCTTAACCTGGTGATCAACGCCCGCGATGCCATGCCGGAGGGCGGATGCGTGACGGTGGAGACCGCCAACGCCGCTTTTTCACCAGCCGACCTCGTCAACGATCCCGGGGTGGAGGCCGGCGACTATGCGGTGCTGACCGTGCGCGACAGCGGGACCGGCATGCCGCCCGACGTGCTGGCCCGCGTCTTCGAGCCCTTCTTCACCACCAAGCCGATCGGCCAGGGCACCGGCCTGGGGCTGAGCCAGCTTTACGGCTTCGCCCGCCAGTCCGGTGGCTTCGTCCGCATCGACAGCACGGTCGGCCAGGGTACCGCGGTGCATCTCCATCTGCCGCGCGATCCTGCCGCCGCTTCCGCCGAACAGGTGGGGGGCGAACAGGTGGGGGGCGAACAGGCGCAGCCCGCCGCCATCCCCGCTCTGCCGCCCGGCCGGACCGGGCGGGGCACCGTGCTGGTGGTTGAGGACGAGGAGTTGGTCCGCATGCTGCTGGTGGAGGTGCTGGAGAGCGATGGCTACACCACGCTGGAAGCCCCCGACGGCACCTCGGCACTTGCCCGGCTGACGGATGCCACGGCGGGGGCGAAAGGCGAGGCCGCGGCAAATTCGCCGGTCGACCTGCTGGTGACCGACGTCGGGCTGCCCGGCCTGAACGGCCGTCAGTTGGCGGAGGCGGCGCAGGCGCACTATCCCGATCTGAAGGTCCTGTTCCTGACCGGCTATGCCTTTCAAGCCCTGGACGGCAGGCGCGGCGACGGCGAGGATGGGCTTGGCCGCAACATGCGCATGCTGGCCAAGCCGGTGGCGGTCGACGCCTTCCGCGCCATGGTGCGGGAGATCCTGTCCGAGGGCCCGTCCGACGGTCTTTCCGAAGGATGACGCCCGCCGCCCTGTCCCATTCCTGCCCCGCCTTCCCCGGCATCTAGGGAGACCTGAGACGATGCACCCGCTCGCCCGCGTCTCGACGCTGCTGCTCTCCCTGACCGTTCTCACGGTTCTGGTCGCGGTGCTGCTGACGCCCCTGCCTGCCCTGGCCAAGCGCTCGGCGAAAAAGACTTCCCTGCCGGTCGCTGCGGAGATCCTGATGGATGCCGGCAGCGGCAAGGTCATCCAGGGGCGCAATGCCGACACCCTGACCTATCCGGCATCGCTGACCAAGATGATGACGCTGATGCTGACCTTCGAGGCGCTGGACCGCGGCACGATGCGGCTGGACCAGAGCCTCGTGGTGTCGCAGCATGCCGCGTCGATGCCACCGTCGCGGCTGTGGCTGGCCCCTGGCAGCACCATCACGGTGGAGCAGGCGATCCTGGCGCTGGTCACCCGCTCGGCCAACGACGTGGCGGTGGTGCTGGGCGAGGCGCTGGGCGGCAGCGAGACCGCCTTCGCCGCGAAGATGACCGCCCGTGCCCACGCGCTCGGCATGCGCCGCACGGTCTTCCGCAACGCATCGGGCCTGCCCGACCGGCTGCAGCGGACGACGGCGCGCGACATGGCGATCCTGTCCCGCGCGCTGATCCGCGGCCACGCCCGGCATTACGCCTATTTCCAGCGCCGCAGCTTCGATTGGCAAGGCGACACGGTCTATGGCCACAACCGCCTGATGGCGCGCTACCCCGGCATGGACGGCATCAAGACCGGCTACATCGCCGCCTCCGGCTTCAACCTCGCCGCCTCGGCGGTGCGGGACGGCCGCCGCCTGATCGCGGTGGTGATGGGGGGCCACAGCGCCAACTCCCGCGACGACCGGGTGGCCGACCTGCTGGATGCCGGCTTCAGGCGCCCGACCAGCCCGGCCAGGCCGGCGCCCGTGCAGCCGGATCTGCTGATCACCAAGAACAGCGCCTCGATCGCCCAGCGCAGCGCGGCGGTGAGTGTGGGCGCCGCCGCGGTGAAGCCATCCGCTGCGAAATCCTCGGGCGGCCCTTCCACCGGTGGTCCCTGGTCCATCCAGGTCGGCGCCTTCGCCAGCCATGCCGCCGCACAGAGCAGCGCCCGCGCCACGATCAAGCGCCTGGGCGCCCTTGCCGCCGGCGCCAGCCCTGCGGTCGTCCGTTCCGGCGGTCTCTACAAGGCCCGGCTGACCGGATTCGCCGCGATGAAGGCCGATGCGGCCTGCACCGCCCTGAAGACGGCCGGGAAGGGCTGCTTCGCGCTTCAGGACCGGTGACGCGCCGCGGGACGCGTTTTTGGATTTCGCTTTGGATCGGGGGCCTGTTCTCGTCTATGTAAGGGACGATGGCCACCCTCTCCGAAGCGACTCTTCTGGCGTTTGATCTGCACGCCGCAGGACGGTTTGCCGAGGCGGAAACCCTCTATGCCCGTGTGCTGGAGGCCGAGCCGGGATATCCGGACGCGCTCCATCTGTCCGGCATCCTGCTGGGCCAGACCGGACGGCTTGAGGAAGGGTTGGCCCGGATCGCCGAAGCCATGGCCCGGCGGCCGGACTCCGCGGAATATCCGCTCAATCACGGCAATCTGCTGCGTGCCGCCGGCCGCACCGGGGATGCGATGGACGCCTACCGGCGGGCGCATGCCCTGGGCGCGCCGCAGGCTGCCGAGCTGCTGGCCGGCCTGCTGCTGGATCACGGCACAGGTTGCCTGGACGGCCGCGATCCGGCCGCCGCCGAGGCAGCCTTCGCAGAGGCATCGCGTCTGCGTCCCGGCGACCTCCGCCTCCGCACCGGGCTGGCGGATGCCCGCTTCGACCGGCAGGACTGGGAGGCCGCCGCGGCGGCTTACCGCGCCGTCCTGGCGCTGTCCCCGTCCTCCCACCTCGTCTGGTACAATTCCGGGGTCGCCGCCTGCAACGCCGGGCGGATGGCGGAGGCGGCGACCGCCTTCCGGCGTGCCAGGGTCCTCGACCCCGGTCATCTGGATACGCAGGAATATCTCGTCGCGACGCTTTTCCATTGCGGGCGGATGGCGGAGGCGGCAAGCGAAGCCTGTGCCATCCTGACACGGAAGGCGAAAGCGGCGCGGGAGGGGCGGCAGGGCGTCGGAGTGGCGCCGGTTCCCGCAGCTTCGCAGGACGGCCGGACGCGGCGGATCATCAGTTTCAGCCTGTGGGGCTCCGCATCCCCGTACACGCAGGGCGCGCTGGAGAATGTCCGGCTTGCGGCCGAGTTCTATCCGGGTTGGACCTGCCGCATCTACCATGACGAGTCCGTGCCGGCATCCGTTCTCGGCGACCTTGCCGCGGCGGGGGCGGAACTGGTCGCCATGGACGCGGGCGGCGGACCGGTGCGGGGCCTGTTCTGGCGCTTCCTCGTTTCCGACGATCCGACGGTCAGCCATTTCCTGTGCCGTGATGCCGATTCCCGTTTGAACAGCCGGGAGCGGGCCGCGGTGGATGCCTGGCTGGCCTCCGGCCTCCCCTTCCACGTCATGCGCGACCACATCATGCACACCGAGCTGATGCTGGCCGGCATGTGGGGCGGGCGTGCCGGCATTCTGCCGCCGATGGCCCCTCTGGTGGAGGTTGCCGCCCGCGCCGAAGACGGACGCTTGCGGGATCAGCGCTTCCTTGGGCGGGTCGTCTGGCCGCTGATCGAGGGCTGCTGCCTCGTGCATGACAGCGCCCATGGCGGCCATGGGCTGCCGTTTCCCGATGTGCCCATCGATGCGCGCTTTCATTTCACGCATGTGGGGGCCTGCCTGAAGGACACCTGATGCCGATGTGCGATCTCAGCATCCGGTGTCGGCGCGGGAATCCTGCAGTGCCGTCATGATATGCCCGATCAGGGCCGATGGCGGAATGGGTTTGGACAGGATGCGGATGCCGGGCTCGCGCCCCAGATCCTGCAGAACGGCCTTCTCGGCATAGCCGGTGACGATCAGGACCGGCAGCCCCGGACGGTGGTGGCGGACGAGGCGGGTCAGATCGGCGCCGGTCATGCCGGGCATGGCGAAGTCGGTCACCAGCACATCGATGCTGCCGTCCGCTTCCAGCAGGGCCAGGGCCTCCTCGCCGCCGGCGGCCTCCGACACCATGATCCCGGCCTCCTCCAGCACCGCGGCGTTCGCCATGCGGACCAGGGCGTCGTCCTCGACCAGAAGGATGCGCACCGTGGCGGACGGCGCAGGCAAGGGTCCGGTTCTGCTTGAAGCCGCCGGACCGCCGGGCGCGTCCGCCCTGCTTCCGGAGCCGGTTTCCACCGGGTTTTCCATCGGAGCGTGGGGCAGGTACAGCGTCACCGCGGTGCCCAGGCCGGGATGGCTTTCCAGGCGGACGCCGCCGCCGGACTGGGCGGTCAGGCCATGCACCATGCTCAGCCCCAGCCCGCTGCCCTGTCCGACCGGCTTGGTGGTGAAGAAGGGTTCGCAGGCCCGCGCCAGCACGTCGGGCGGCATGCCCGTCCCGCTGTCGCGCACGGTCACGGCGACATAGCCGCCGGGCGCCAGGTTCGGGGAAATGCCCTCGCCCGCCGTTCCCACCGGCAGACCGGTGATGGGCAGACTGGTGACGGCGATGGTCAGGGTGCCGCCGTCCGGCATGGCGTCGCGGGCGTTGATGGCGAGGTTCAGCAGGGCGATGTCGAACTGGTGGGGATCGACCAGCGCCGGCGGCACATCGGGGTCGCGGTCGATGTGGATGCGGATGGCGCCGCCCAGCGTGCGTTCCAGCAGCGTTGCCATTCCCAACACTTGGACGCCGAGATCGACCGGCGCCGGGGCCAGCCGCTGACGGCGGGCGAAGGCCAGCAGATGCTGGGTCAGGGTGGCGCCGCGTTCGACCGCCTGGCTTGCGATCTCCAGTGCCCGGCGGCTCTCCGTGCCGCGCAGCTCGCCGCCGGCTTCCAGCATGTGCAGGCTGGAGCGCACCGCCTGGAGCAAATTGTTGAAGTCGTGGGCGACGCCCCCGGTCAGCTGACCCAGCGCCTCCATCTTCTGCAATTGTCGGATATGCTCCTCCGCCTCGTCGCGGGCCTCCACCGCCTGCCGCCGCTCGCCGAGCGCGCGGTTGGCGGTCTCATAGGCCAGGAACTGGCGCGCCATTGCCCACAGCATCAGGGCGAGCGCCACCGCGCTGACCAGCCCGGCGGCGGCGATGACGACCGCCTGACTCTCCCAGCGCGCCAGAATCTCCCCGCGCGTCCGGCTGACCGCGACGACCAGCGGGTAGTTGCGCAACTGTTGGACCGACAGGATGCGCTCCTCGCCGTCGATCGAACTTTTCAGGCTGGTGGTGGCGATGCCGGACTGGGGGAGCTGACTGTCGATGATCGGGTCGGTGGCGACGGTTCCGATCCTGTCCGGCATTGGCGGGAAGCGTGCCAGCAGCATGCCGTCGCGCCACCACAGGCTGAAGCCGCTGCCCGGCGTCACATGGAGGCTGCGGTAGAACTGCTCGAAATAGGACAGGCGGATGACCCCGACGACCAGCCCGGCCAGCCCGCCGTCCGGGGTGTTCAAGCGCCGTGCGATGTAGAGCGTCCAGTCCCGGGTGACCAGGCTTTTCGTCGGACGGCTGAGATAAGCGTGTCCCGGATCGGCATCCTTGAGCGCCTGATAATAGTCGCGCCGGGACAGGTCGAGCGCCGGGGCCGGGAACTGGCGGGTGAAATTGACCAGGGTGCCGTCGGCGGCGATCAGGCTCAGCGCCTCCAGCTGCGGCAGGCCGGACGCCTTGGCCTTCAGGATTTCATGGACCTGCCGGTCTGTCCGCAGCCGGCTGAAGGCTTCTGGGCTGCGCCGGTTCTCAAGCGGGATTTGCTCGGCGATCCCGCTGACGGCCAGGTCGATCCCTTCGATGGTGCGCGCCGTCTGCTCGGCCAGCGAGGCGTTGAGCGTGCGCAGGCCCAGCATCGCCTCGGTCACCGTCTCGCCATGCAGCCGGTCCAGGACCATCGCCGTGCCGCCGCACAGAACCGCCAGCAGGCCGATGCCGAGCGCGCCGATGCGCTGGAGCGGGCGGTTTTCCTTCAGAAGCCGCAGCATGACGCCCGCTTCCGGTCCGCCTTTACCGCCGCCCCTCCACCCATGCTTGAGCGTGGTCCCTTTATCGTCGCCATGGCGATTCGAACCTCCTGCAGGCCATCTTGTGGCGCCCGCCGGAGTTGCGGAAGGTTTCGACACTGCATGAGCTTGACTATAGACCCCGTGGCCTGCCGGGCAACCGGCTCCAGGTCATAGGGTGCCCCGGCCCGCTGCGGCGCTTCGTCCCGGCCAAGGTTTTAAGCGCAGTCAGGGTTTCAGTGCCGGCAAACTTCAATGCCGGTCATGCAGGCAGTGGGCGTGGTCGGCTAGCACCTCGATCACGTGGCAACTGCGCACCTGATCCTGGGCGCAGCCCTCCACCATCCGCCGCACCTCGTCGCGCAGGGCTTCCAGCCGGGCGATCCGGGACTCGATCTCGGCCAGATGCGTGCGTGCCAGCAGGTCGGCTTCCCGGCAGGGCCGGCCCGGGTCGTCGGCCATGGCCAGCAGCTGGCGGATCGCCTCCACCTCGAACCCCAGCTCGCGGGCATGGCGGATGAAGCGCAGGCGGCGGACCGACCCGCCGTCGTAGGTGCGCCGGTTGCTGCCGGTGCGCGGCGCCTCCGGCAGCAGGCCGATGCTCTCGTAGTAGCGGATGGTCGGGATCTTCACGCCGGTCTGCTTGGCGAGCGCCCCGATGGTCAGGGGGGATGGCGGGGTGGCGGGCAGGCTGGACATGGTCGGCATTTCCCTCTTGATCCTCCAGTCGCTGGAGGATCTAGGCTTTGGAAGAGCTGCCGGCAACGGCCATGATCGAGGAGCCTCTTCCATGCACGGACCGATTTCCGACTCCATACCCGATCCTCTGGCCGGGACGCAGGCCGGCACCGCCCTGCGCACCAGCCGCTACCGGGTTTCCGGCATGGATTGCGGCTCCTGCGCCGCCAAGATCGAGACGGCGCTGCGCCGGGTGCCGGGGATCCATGAGGTGCGGGTGTCGGTGCCCGCCGGCACGGTGACCGTCTCGCACGAGACCATGCTGGCCGCCGATGCGGTGGTGCGTCCGCTGACGGCCCTCGGTTACGGCGCCACCCCGGCCGATGGGGCGGCGGAAGCCGGCTCGTCAAGCTGCGGCGGGGGCTGCTGCGGGGCCGAGGCCCAGCCGCATTCTCACGCCCACTCCCATGACCATTCCCACGGGCACTCCCACGCGCACTCCCACGGCCACGACGAAGCGTCCGAAGCGCCCTGGTGGCGGGGCCGCAAGGCTCGGCTGACCCTGGCCGCCGGTGCTGCCCTGGCCGCGGCGACGGCGCTGGGGCTGCTGGTGCCGGCGGCGGAGCCCTGGGCCTTCCCGCTGGCGCTGCTGGTCGGGCTGGTTCCGGTGGCCCGCCGTGCCCTGGCGGCGGCACGGGCCGGCACCCCCTTCTCCATCGAGATGCTGATGACCGTCGCCGCCATCGGCGCGCTTTTGATCGGCGCGGTGGAGGAGGCGGCGACCGTCCTGGTCCTCTTCCTGGTCGGCGAACTGTTGGAGGGGGTGGCGGCCGGCCGGGCGCGGGCCGGCATCCGCGGCCTGACCGCGCTGGTCCCCGACACGGCGTTGCTGGAGCAGGACGGCGCCGCCCCGCTCCCCGTACCCGCTTCCGGGCTGGCGGTCGGCTCCGTCATCCTGGTGCGGCCGGGCGACCGGGTGGCGGCCGACGGCATCGTGCTGTCCGGCCGCAGCGCGGTCGACGAATCCCCCGTCACCGGCGAAAGCGTGCCGAAGCCCAAGGCCGCAGGCGACGAGGTCTTCGCCGGCACCATCAACGCCGACGGCGCGCTCCGCGTCCGCGTCACCGCCGCGGCGCGCGACAACACCATCGCCCGCATCGTCCGGCTGGTGGAGGAGGCGCAGGCGAGCAAGGCCCCGACCGAGCGGCTGATCGACCGCTTCGCCCGCGTCTACACGCCGGGCATCGTCGGGGTGGCGGCCCTGGTCGCCGTGGTGCCGCCGCTGCTGTCCGGCGGCGACTGGACGGAGTGGATCTATCGAGCCCTGGCGGTGCTGCTGATCGGCTGCCCCTGCGCGCTGGTGATCTCCACCCCTGCGGCCATCGCCGCCGGCCTGTCGAACGGCGCACGGCGCGGGCTGCTGCTGAAGGGCGGCGCCGTGCTGGAGGCGCTGGGCGGCATCACCACCGTCGCCTTCGACAAGACCGGCACCCTGACGGAAGGCAAGCCCCGCGTCACCGACCTGATCCCCCTGAGGGGCAGCGAGACGGAGTTGCTGGCCGATGCCGCGGCGCTGGAGGCCGGGTCGAGCCATCCGTTGGCCCGCGCCATCCTGGCCGCGGCGGCCGAACGCGGCATCGCACCGCCGGCGGCCGGCGAGGTCGCCGCCCTTCCCGGTGCCGGCCTGACCGGCAAAGTGGATGGCCGCCCGGTGGCCCTGCTGTCGCCCCAGGCCGCCGCATCGTCGCTGAGCGCGGCACAGGCGGATCGGGCCGCCGCCTTCGCCGAGGCGGGCAAGACGGTCTCGGTCCTGCTGGTCGACGGCGTTCCCTTCGGACTGATCGCCATGCGCGACGAACCGCGCCCCGATGCCCGCAGCGGGATCGCGGCGCTGGAGCGCGCCGGCATCCGCTCGCTGATGGTGACCGGCGACAATGCCCGCACCGCCGGGGCGGTCGCCGGGATGCTGGGCATGGCGGCGCATGCCGAACTGCTGCCGGACGACAAGCTGCGCATCGTCCGCGATCTCCAGGCCCGGGGGCAGCGGGTGGCGAAGGTCGGCGACGGCATCAACGACGCCCCGGCGCTCGCCGCCGCCGATGTCGGCATCGCGATGGGCGGCGGCACCGACGTGGCGCTGGAGACGGCCGACGCCGCCATCCTGCACGGCCGGGTCGGCGACGTGGCGGCGCTGGTGGCGCTGTCGCGCCGCACCATGGCCAACATACGTCAAAACATCGCACTGGCCCTGGGCTTGAAGGCGGTCTTCCTGCTTACCACCGTGCTGGGTGTCACCGGGCTGTGGCCCGCGATCCTGGCGGACACCGGCGCCACCGTGCTGGTCACCGCCAACGCCCTCCGTCTTCTGTCCGTCCGCCCGTGAGCGTGATGGGCAAATTGTTGATTCTGTTAGGAGAAGTTCTATGAGCATGACGAGGCGGACGATGATGCGGGGGGCGGCGCTCGCCGTCCTGGCGCTCGGCCTCGGGTCCGTGGGGCTGCCGGGCATGGTCCGCGCCGCCGTCCCAACCGGCAACGCGGCGGTGGAAGTCTGGAAGGCGGCGAGCTGCGAATGCTGCGAAGGCTGGGTGCGGCACATGCGCGCGGCCGGCTTCGACGTCACCGTCCACACCGTGGACGACGTGACGCCGATGAAGCGGATGACCGGCGTGCCGGACGATCTCGCCTCCTGCCACACGGCGCGGGTCGGCGGCTATGTGCTGGAAGGCCATGTGCCGGCCGAGGATGTGACGCGGCTGCTGGCCGAACGGCCGCAGGCCCGCGGGCTGGCGGTCCCCGGAATGCCGCAGGACGCCCCCGGCATGGATATGGCCAGCGGTCAGCCCTATCAGGTCATGCTGTTCGGCGCCGCCGGCGGACCGCAGGTCTTCGCCCGCCACTGATCTCCTTGCCGGACCGGGGGTGCGGCCCAAGCACCATCCCGGCCGGGGAAGAGCTTGTCTTTGACTCTATCCCCTCCAGGGGGATAGGATGAGAGCATGAGCAAGCATCACTCCCATCCCGACATCGTCAAGCGTCTGAAGCGCGCCGACGGTCACCTGCGCGGCATCATCGAGATGATCGAGGCCGAACGCCCCTGCCTGGACATCGCGCAGCAGCTCCACGCGGTGGAAAGCGCCGTGCGCGAGGCCAAGAAGCTGCTGATCCACGACCATCTCGACCATTGCCTGGACGCCGCGGTCGATGCCGGGCCGGAGGAGTCCCGCCGCTCCGTCGCCGAGTTCAAGGCGATCACCAAATACCTCTAAGGGGGCCGGAATGCCGGATTTCGCCGCCCTGTTGCAGCAGGGAGCCGGGCAGGCTTGGCTGTTCGTTCCCAGCGCCATCCTGCTGGGCGCCCTGCATGGTCTGGAGCCCGGCCATTCGAAGACCATGATAGCGGCCTTCATCGTCGCCATCCGCGGCACGGTGTTGCAGGCGGTCCTGCTGGGGCTGGCGGCGACGGTTTCGCATACGCTGGTGGTCTGGGTGGTGGCGCTCGCCGGCCTGCAACTGGGCCAGGGCTGGGACGCCGCGACGACCGAGCCCTATTTCCAAGTCGCCTCGGCGGTGCTGATCGTCGGGGTGGCGCTGTGGATGATGGCGCGGACATGGCGGGAGCAGCATTCCCATCGCCATCATGACCATCACCACGAGCATGGTGATTGCCATGACCACGGCCATCACCATGGTCACCGCCACCATCATGACGACGAGCCGGAGGATGCGCACGCGCGGGCGCATGCCGAGGAGATCCGCCGCCGCTTCGACGGCCGGCCGGTCACCACCGGCCAGATCGTCCTGTTCGGCCTGACCGGCGGCCTGATCCCCTGCCCCGCCGCCATCACCGTCCTGCTGCTGTGCCTGCAATTGAAGGAGGTCGCGCTGGGCGGTGCGCTGGTGCTGTGCTTCAGCATCGGGCTGGCGCTGACCCTGATGTCGGCCGGCGTGGTCGCGGCACTGGGGATGCGCCATGCCGAACGCCGCTGGTCCGGCGCCTTCGGCCGCATCGCCCGTCAGGCCCCCTATGTCTCCGGCGTCCTGATCCTGGCGGTCGGGCTTTATGTCGGGCTGCATGGGCTGTCGGGGCTGGGCTACCGCCTCGCCGGCCCGCCCGCCGCCGTGTCCGACCTATTATAAATCGAATAACCAGGGCAGATGACGTTGCCGGCCTTCAGCGGCCTGCGCCGATGCCGTCCGCGAAGTGCGCCAGGATCCCGGCGACGACGGCGTCGAGGTCGCCGCCGCGGTAGAGCGTCCCCTCGATGCCCGCCCGCTGTGCCGCCTGCACGTCGGTCTCGCGGTCGCCGATCAGGAAGCTGCCCTTCGGCTCCACCGGCCATTCGGCCATCGCCTGCAACAGCATTCCCGGCTCGGGCTTGCGGCAGGCGCAGTGGGTGCGGTAGGGCGGCTCGCCATGATCGGGATGGTGCGGGCAGTGATAGAAGGCGTCGACATGGGCGCCGACGGCGTTCAGTTCCTGCTGCATCCAGCGATGCAGGGTGCGCACATGCTCTTCGCTGTACAGGCCGCGGGCGACCCCGGCCTGGTTGGTGACGACGAACACAAGAAAGCCGGCGTCGTTCAGCCGCTTCACAGCCTCCCTGGCTCCCGGCATCCAGGTGATCTGGTCGGGACGATGGGCGAAGCCGATGTCTTCGTTCAACACGCCGTCGCGGTCGAAGAAGGCTGCCTTGCGGCGGCCGGCATTCTGGGTTTGGAGGGATGTGTCGGACATGATGGCGGCGGGACTCTTGCGGTTCGGTCGGCTTGAAAAGCCGCTTAGGCAGTCTTGTTGTCAACCTGGATGCCGCTTTCCCCAAATCAGACGCTTTAAAAGTAAAATGACATGTTTTCATGAAAATATATGTGAAACCATACCATTGCCTTATCCCCGTTCGATGCGACGGACGCAGCCGCGCAGCACTTCCTCCAGATTGAGCGGCGGCATGTCGATGTGGATGGCTTCGAAGCCGCAGTTCCGCGCCCGGACCATCAGGTCGTGATTGATCTCGGCGATGGACAGCAGGACGGGGCGGACGGGATTGCGCATCGCGGTCAACCGGTCGAAGACCGATGGCCACGCCCCTCCGGCTTCCCGGCGCTCCGATCCGGTCTCCCCCAATACGATCAGGTCGGGACCGATGGCATCGGACGGGACGCTCGCAGACCGCGCCAGCAGAGCAAGGCCTTCCTCCATCGTGCCGCCCGCCACCACCTCCCAGCCCAGCGTCTCCAGGTAAAGCCGCAGCCCCTCGCGCAGCAATGGGTTGCGGTCGGCGACCAGGGCCCAGCGCACCCGGCCTCCGGTCGTCCACCGCTGTGGCGATGGGCCGGCACGATCCATTCGGCCATCATCGATCATGGGCGCAGTCATGGGGGCTTGCTCCGGCTCGAAGGCTCCTGTCTGCCGCAGGGATTCTTCCTGTGACTTTTGAGGAAAATTCCGTGGATCGCATCCTTCACATGACGGACGAGGCGCTTGGACGATGGTCATATGCAACCGATGGCGCTTGAGTGAGTGACATTGCCTACGGGAAATTGATCTGCGACGGAGGATTTCCCTGTGCTGGATGCCGCTGACCAACTGATCGAGGACATCTACGACGCCGTGACCTTCCCGGAGCGCTGGGGAGGGGTTTTGGAGCGGCTCTGTGCCCTGACCGATGCGACGCACGGCTTCCTGTTCACCGCCGCCCCCCGCCATGACAGCCTGACCGCGGCGTTGTGGGCCCGCCACAACATCACGGACAGGCAACTGGCCGACTACACCACGCATTTCCGCCACCGCGACGTCTGGACGAACGCGGCCGCAGCGCGCGGCCTGCTGAACCGCAGCGTCGTCCGCCGCGGCGAGGAGCTGGTGCCGGATGCCGTTCTGCGGCGCTCGGCCTTCTTCAACGAGCTGCTGCTGGATCACGGCATGGGCCGGCTGTGCGCGCTCACCCTGTCCGACGGCGCCGAGCTTGCGCCGGTGCAGCCGGTGCTGAGTCTCCATCGGCCCGCCGACGCCTCTTCCTTTCCCGACGAGACGGTGCGGCTTCTTCAGGACTGCGCCCCGCATCTCCAGCGGGCGATGCGGCTGCGCGTCCGGTTGCTGGCAGGCCGCGACGGCTTGGAGGAGGCCCGCTGGAGCGGCCGCGCGATCGACCGGCTGCCCCTGGGGATCGCCCTGCTCGACGCCGCCGGGCGGATCGTCGGCCTGAACCGGGCCGGGCAGACGATGATCGACGCGCGCGACGGCCTGAGGCTTGCGCAGGGACGGTTGCAGGCCGAACAGGGAGGCGAGGCGCGCCGGCTTGCCCATGTGCTGGAGGTGGCGGTGTCGGCAAGCGGAAAGGGAGCTTCGGCGCGCCGGGGGGAGGCGGCCGATCTCCGGGTGTCGCGTCCCTCCGGCCGGGCGCCCTATCTGCTGAGCGTTCTGCCGCTGTCACCCGAGTCGGCAGGACCGTTCGACGATGCGGATGGCGGCGCTGCGCGCATCCGGGCGGTGGTCTACATCGTCGATCCGGCCGCGGTGGCACCGGGGCTGGGGCAGCGGCTGGGTGCCCTGTTCGGCTTGACGGCGGTGGAGGCCGGCCTTGTCGCCGACCTGCTGGCCGACCTGACCCCGGCCGAGATCGGCGAGCGCCGCGGCGTGGCGATCAGCACGGTGCGCAGCCAGCTGCGCAGCATCTTCGCCAAGACCGGAACCGCCCGCCAGAGCGAGCTGATGAATCTGGTGAACCGCTGCCTGATGTTGCCGGAAGGGCCGTGATTGCCGGAGCCGTCACGGTCAAGGCAGCGCCGACACCACCAGGAGACCGAAATAGATGCCGATGAACAGGCCCAGCACGATGCCGTAATCGGCTTCCGTCATCGGGTTGGAGTCAGGGTCGAACTGCCGCATGAATACGTCTTCTGCGCCGTTGGTGCCGCCTGAATAACAGTGGACGGCGGCGGGGCGTTGCGACATCGGCGTGGTATGGGGGCTATTCGAGGCGCGCCATCCGGGACCGGATCTCTGCGAACCGGCCCGTTGGCGATAAGGGCGGCGATAAAAGCGTCTTGCGCCCGCTTCAGGTGGAGCTTTCCGCCTGCCCGGTGATGGCGGGCTTCGCCGGCATCTCCTCGGCCAGGGCGCGGTAGGCCAGTCCGCCCGCAAGGCCGCCGGCCAGCGGGGCAAGCCAGAACAGCCAGAGCTGCTGAAGCGCCCATCCGCCGACCACCAGGGCCGGACCGGTGCTGCGCGCCGGGTTTACCGAAGTGTTGGTGACCGGGATGCTGATCAAATGGATCAGCACGAGCGCCATGCCGATGGCCAGCGGTGCGAAGCCGGCCGGCGCCCGCCGGTCGGTGGAGCCCAGGATCACCAGCACGAAGAAGAAGGTCAGCACCAGTTCGATCGCCAGGGCCGAGGTGACGCTGTACTGGCCGGGCGAATGCGCATCGTATCCGTTGGCGGCGAGACCGTTGACGGCCAGGCTGTAGTCGGCCTTCCCGGTGGCGATGACATACAGGACCAGGGCCGCCGCGAAGGCGCCGACCAGCTGGGCCAGCACATAGGGAAGGATGTCCTTGGCGGGGAACCGCCCGCCGGCCCACAGCCCGACCGTGACCGCCGGGTTCAGATGACAGCCGGAAATGTGGCCGATGGAATAGGCCATGGTCAGGACGGTGAGGCCGAAGGCGAGCGACACGCCGAGCAATCCGATCCCGACCTGCGGAAAGGCGGCGGCGAGGACGGCACTGCCGCACCCGCCGAAGACCAGCCAGAATGTCCCGAGAAACTCAGCGGAGCTGCGCCTAATCATACTCATGCCAACCTCCCACTGCTGTCAGGGTTGCCGAAGGCCGGCGGATGCCGGTGCGCAGACGAGGATAAATCCACTCCAGCGGGAGAGAGTTCGCGCGTTCGGGCAGGGGGATGTGGCAGAAGAACAGGGTGGACGGAACAACCGGGTCGGAACATCGCTCGCAGAGTCCGGGACCCTGCCGAACCTCTGTCCCTTGGATCGCTTGAATGGAAGGCTGAATGGACGGCATCCCTCTCCTTGCCGGAATGTAAGCCGGCCTTTTTCCCCTACCCTGCGACAAAGCTTTGTTTAAGCTTGATTCCCTATGGAATTGATTGCCAGGATATGCGGCATGTTCTCTGGCCGCTCGACCGATCCAGGACGATCGATGGGGGGAGTTCGTAATGGCGGAGCAGGGTGAGCGCGACATGGACGGCGGGGCGTCCGCCGATCCCAAGCCGGGCGCTTTCCCCCTGTGGCCGGGCGATGGCAACTTGTGCGGCATGGATAGGTCCGGCGTGCTGGACGCGCTGTTCTCAACCAACGCCGCTCCGATCCTGCTGATCGATCCCGGACGCGACGGCGCCATCGTCGATGCCAATCCGCGGGCCGCTGCCTTTTACGGTCACAGCCGAGACCGGCTGCGCAGCCTCCATGTCTGGGACATCAACCAGCTCGGGCGGGCGATCCTGCCGGCGATGCGCGAGATCGCGTCCTGGGAGGGCGGCCATTACCCGCAGCGCTTCCATCACCGGCTGGCCGACGGGTCGGTGCGCGATGTCCAGGTCTATGCCGGTCCCATCCACCTCGGCGGGCGCAAGCTTCTGCTGTGCATCATCCACGACATCACCGCCGTGATCGAGGCCGAGCAGTTCAACCGCCTGCTGCTGGAGAATGTGCAGGTCGGGGTCTGCGGCATCGACCGCTCCGGCGCCGTCACCTTCGTCAACCCCACCGCCACCCGCGCCTTCGGCTTCCGCCATGAAAGCGAGCTGATTCGCAGCCATATCGGACGCTTCCTGTTCTCTGTCCCCGCCCCCGCCGACGGAAGCGTCAGGCCCCATCCGGTGTTCCGGGTTGCGGAAGCCGGAGAGCCGGTGCGCGACATCGAGACGACGCTGTATCGCGGCGATGGCACATCCTTTCCCGTGCGTCTGACCGCCAGTCCGATCCGCAACAATGACGGGATCGTCGGCGTGGTCGTCAGCTTCTTCGACCTGACGGAGGAGCAGGAGCGGGAAGCCCAGGCGAGCGATCTCGCCAATGCCCTTCCGGGTGCGGTGTTCCAGGCCGAACTCCATCCCGGCGGAGCCTTGCGCGCGACCTATTTCAGCACCGCCGCAGCCTCCCTGTTCGGCGTGCGGCCGGATGCCGACCTGACCGCCCCGCGGACACTTGCGCCTGTGATGGCGCTGAAGGGGTGGGTGCGGGTCCGGCGCGGCCTGCGGCAGGCTGGCCGGGCCGGCCGGGTCTGGGAAGGCGAGATGGAGATCGCCGGCGGACGCTGGGTGCTGGGCCGCGCCCAGCCGCGCCGGCGGAGAGATGGCACCGTGCTGTTCAACGGGGTGCTGCTGGACATCACCGACCGCAAGGGCCTGGAGGCGGAACTGCAGCAGGCGGCGATGCACGATCCGCTGACCGGGGTGTGGAACCGCCGGCGGTTCCAGCAGGCGGTGGCCGAGGCCGAGGCCAGGCTCGAGCGGTACGGGCGCCCCTATATCCTGGCCTTGATGGACATCGACCATTTCAAGCGCTTCAACGACACGCATGGGCATCAGGCGGGCGACGATGCCCTGCGGGTGGTCGCCGCCACCTTGTCGGACCGGCTGCGCCGCTCGGACGCATTGGCGCGCTGGGGGGGCGAAGAATTCGCCCTGCTGCTGACGGAGACGGACCTGCCCTCCGCCCTCGGCGTTCTCGAAGCTCTGCGGCAGAGGGTGAACGCGCAGCGGATGGCGTGCGGCGGGGCGGTCACCATCAGCATCGGCGTCGGCCAGGCCAGGGCCGGCGAGGATATCGACAGTCTGCTCCAGCGCGTCGATGCCGCGCTTTACAAGGCGAAGACCGCCGGCAGAAACCGAGTCGAACAAGCCTGAGCGTCAGGATCGGGATCGACCTGCCCAGCCGGGGCATGCCGTGGAGCGGACGGACCGGACTTCGCTGACCGTTCGAGGTGCGAAGTCACGTCAACTCTTTGTTCCAGAATGCTTTTCCAAAAATATATGGCGCCTGTCCGCGGCGTAAGATAATCATCCGTTTAAAGGAATTATATCCTTTTAACGGTTGAAGGTCCAATGGGACGAATGCCCTCCCGTCATTCGCCTCCCTCCGACCGTCTTATCGGAGTCCCGACGCCATGCTGCTGCACGCATTGCTCAAACACGTCGAAGCCGAAGGGCTGGGAACCGAAGGAGGGTCGCTGTTCCTGGGCCGGGCGCCGCAGGACACCGCCGCCGGATCGGTCTTCCTGCCGCGGGGCGGGACCCGCCGCGACTATGCGCAAGGCCTTCGCCGGCTGTCCTTCCAGGTGCGCACCCACGATCCCGACTATCTCGCCGGGGAGGCCCGGGCCCTGGCGATTGCCGACGCCCTGACCTTGCGGGCGGCTCCGGCCGGGGGCTGTTTCGTCATCTCGTGCCTGCCCCAGCACGAGCCGCTGATGCCCCATGACGAGACGGCAAGCACCTTCACCTTCATCGTCAACTACCGCGCCGACTGGCGTGTCGCCTGATTAGGAGACTATACCCATGGCCATCACCACCGAAGACATCGCCCTCGGCATCTGCGACGTCACCTTCGACGGCATCGATCTCGGCTCGACCAAGGGCGGCGTCGAAGTGACCGTCAAGACCACGAACTATCAGGTCAAGGCCGACCAGATGGGCGAGACCCCGATCAAGGACGTCATCACCGGCACCGAGGTGTCGGTCAAGGTGCCGATGCTGGAGACCAACCTGACCAAGCTGCTGGCGGTGATGCCGCAGGCGGTCGGCGTCGGCGCGGCCGGTGCCGAGGTCGGCGTCGAGATCCGCTCCGGCGTCAACATCGACCTGCTGGCCATCGCCGCCCCGCTGAAGCTGCACCCCACCGCCCTGCCCGCTTCCACCACCAAGGACGATTTCGTCGCCTTCAAGGCAGCACCGCTGCCCAACTTCACCTTCAAGTACGAGAACGGCGGCGAGCGCGTCTACGAGGTCACCTTCAGCTGCTATCCGGACGGCACCGCCGGCAACCGCATCGCCGCCTTCGGCGCCCCCGTCGCCGCCTGACTGCGATGGTCCACGGCCGCGGGGTCTCAGTCCCCGTGGCCGCCCTCGCGGACCTTGCCCGCCACCAGCGACCGGGAGCCTCCATGCCTCAGCCCACCATCCTGAACCTCGATGAGTTCCGTGTTTCCCGCAGCGTCGTCATCGGCGGGCGCGAGCGCATCCTGAAGAACATGACCGTCGAACAGTTCCTGCAGGCCGGGGACATCGAGCGGAAGCTCGAGGAGGCCGGCAGCGAGCGGGCGCAGATCCCGATCCTGGTCGATGTGATCGCCGGCCATCTCGAAGACACCCCGCGCGAAGAGATCCTCGGCCTCGATCTCGGGCAGCTCCTGGTCCTGCTGGCCTTCATCCGCGGGATCGATCCGGCGGAGACGCCGCCGGGGGAGCCGCGGGCGGGCAAGCGGGGGAGCCGCCGGGCCCGCTGACGCGGCTCGACTTCGCCTACTGCTTCGCCCGCGTCAGCCGCTTCTACGGCATCGACCCGTTGCGCCTGCTGGCGCTGCCGGTGCGGATGTTCTGGACCCTGTTCAACGAGATCGACCGGTTGCGCGCGGAGGAGATGGCGGACTGGCTGCCGGTGCATCTGACGGCGGCCGGCGTCGGCGCCCGCGAACTGCACGACCGGCTGCGCCAGCGGGTCGGCACGCCGCTCGCTTTCGCCGACCTGCCCGATGGCGGCCGGGCGGATGGGGAGCCGGGCCTGACCGAAAAGGCCAGAACCAGGCTGCGTGCCCGCTTCGGCTAACAGAAAGGGAAAACCATGGCTGAAAACGCCGCCGGTCCGACCGTAAAACTGGTTATCGAAAACCAGGATTTCACCATCTCCATCAAACGCCTGGATGGTAGCGTCACCAATCTTGCGGTGCAGACCAATTCCCAGCTGGATAGCTTGCATCAGCAAATCAGCGAGATGCATAAGGCCGCTGAGGATCTGATCACACCGCATGAAATGGCCAGCCGCTTCGCGGCACCCTACAGTGCGGCGGGAATGCTTGCCCAGAATCAGACCGGCGGAAAGGCTGAAACGGATGCTCCGCCGGACGCAGCCGCGCAGAAGACCGCCGAGGCCGCCAAGAAGTACAATCAGGTGATGGGCGCTGCCCTGCGTCCGCTTGGTGAACGTGTGCAGGCCAGCTTCGGCGACGGTTTGCAAAGCCTGCTCAGCGGTTGGAGCGACGGCGTGCTGAGCGTCGTGACCGGCAAGCAGCAAATCGGTCCCGCCTTTCAGAAGCTGTTCACCACCATGCGGAACAAGATGCGGGATTTCCTCGTGAAGTCGATTGCGGAGCAGACCGGCGCCGGGCTGCTCAACGTGCTGGGCTTCAAGACCAGCATCCCCGAAAGCGGCAAATCCGCTGCGAAGGCCGGCGATCCGTCGGCATCCGCCCAAACGGACAAGAAGGACGAAGCCAAAGCATCCTCCGACACGTCCGCGAATGGAAATGGGGCAGCTGGTGGCGGATCGGCTGACACCGGCAACGGACTTTTCAATTTCATAGACTCTCTCTTCACCTCCGACAGCCTGCTCGGTACCATCTGGTCGAAAATATCCTCGCTTTTCAAATCGGATGGGCTGCTCGGCGGCCTGATGTCCAGCATCTCCGGCCTCTTTTCCTCGCTGCTCAAACCCGAAGGGCCGCTGGGCGGCATCCTGTCGGGCATCGCCGGCTTCTTTTCGGCGCTGTTCCACACCGGCGGCATCGTCGGTGAAACCGGCCGGACGGGGCGGATGGTGTCCGCCGGCCTGTTCGCCGGGGCTCCCCGCTTCCACACCGGCGGTCTGGTGGCGGGCGAGGTCCCGATCATCGCCCGCAAGGGCGAGGCCGTCTTTACGCCGGAACAAATGACGAACGCAGACCGGCTGATCCAGGCGGCGCAGACTGGCGGCCCTGCGGTCACCCAGTCGGTGACGGTGAATGTCGCCGGAGGCTCCACCGGCGACCGCGAGCAGGACAAGGCGCTCGCCGAGCGGATCGGCGCGTCGGTCAAGGAGCAGCTGCGCGCGATGATGGGCAACGAGCTGCGCCAGCAGATGCGGCCCGGCGGGATGCTGAACAACATGAGCTACGGAGGCTGAGCGATGGCCGGCGAAACCACGAGCCAGAACGGTGTGCCGGTCTTCCTGCCGCCCTGTCCGCCGGTGACCGGCAGCACCATCGAGCCGGAGGTGAAGGTGCTGACCGCCGGTTTCGGCGACGGCTACACCCAGCGGGCGCCCGACGGCATCCACAACATCCGCGACCAGTATTCGCTGAGCTGGGAGTATCTCGACACCGATCAGGCGCGGGCGATCGAGGAGTTCCTGCGGGCCCGCCGGGGTGCTGAAAGCTTCCTGTGGAAGCCGCCCGGCGAACCCGACCGCCGGCGCTGGATCTGCAGCAAATGGAAGCGCACCCGCACCCATTACCTGTTCTCCAGCATCTCCGCGACCTTCGTCGAGGTCTTCGACCTCTGACTTCCGCGGCCGCTTCGCTCCTCTGAACCGCGGGGGCGGCGCCCATCCAAGGAATCCCCATGAGCCAGACCAACATCCCCAAATGGGATGAACGGCCGGCGCTTGCCGCCGCCGCCCAGTCGCCCGATCCCGGTGCCTATGTGACACTGTTCACGCTGGACCTGACCATGTATCCCGGCGGCACGATCCATCACTTCACGCCCTCGGGCAGCGGCGGCGAGCCGGTCCTGTTCGGCGGCATCGCCTATGTTCCGGTCGAGATGGAGACCGAAGGGTTCGAATGGACGGCGACCGGGGCGCTGCCGACGCCGCGCCTGCGCATCGCCAACATCAACCGCCAGATCTCGGCGCTGATCTACCAGTTCTCCGACCTGCTCGGCGCCAAGGTCAGGCGGCTGCGCACCTTCGACCGCTATCTCGACGGCCGGGCGGAGGCCGACCCGCTCGCCTTCTTTCCGCCCGACCTCTACCGGGTCGAGCGCAAGAGCGCCCACACCGCCACCCATGTCGAGTTCGAGCTGTCGGCGGCCATCGACCAGGAAGGCGCCATGCTCCCCGGCCGGCAGGTGCTGCGCGACGGCTGCACCCGCCGCTATCGCCATTGGACCGGATCGGGATGGTCGGCCGAAGAGGTCGATTGCCCCTATTCCGGCGACCTCTGTTTCACCGCGACCGGCGAGCGCACCGATCCCGCCAGGGATGCCTGCGGCAAGCGGCTGGCCGACTGCCGCCTGCGCTACCCCAACACGACCGATCTCCTGCCCTTCGGCGGCTTTCCCGGCGTCTCCCGGGTCCGGGTCTGATCCGGGTGCCGCTCCCCTCACAGCCAGAGGAGCAAGCAGCGCATGTTCACCGCTGACGCCATCCTCGCGATGAAGCGCCACGCCCTGGCCGACTATCCGCGCGAGAGCTGCGGCCTGGTGGTGGCCGGCACCTACCGGCCCCTGTCCAACCGCGCCGCCGACCCGGCGGCCCATTTCCGCATCGACGATGCCGACTACCTCGCCCATGCCGGCGCCATCGAGGCCATCGTCCACAGCCATCCCGATGGGCCGCTCCATCCGTCGGCCGCCGACATGCGCGGCCAGATCGACAGCGCGGTTCCCTGGGCGATCCTGGCCACCGACGGGGAGCGCTGCTCCGATCCGATCCTGTGGGGCGACGGCGTGCCGGTGCCCGATCTGATCGGCCGCGAGTTCCGCCACGGGGTGACCGACTGCTATGCCCTGGTGCGCGACTGGTTCCAACTGGAGCGGGGCATCCGGCTGCCGGATTTCCCACGCGACGACGAGTGGTGGCACGCCGGCAAGAACCTCTATCTCGACCATTTCGCCGACGCCGGCTTCTCGGTGGTCCGTTCCGGCGAGGCGGTGGCCGGCGACGTCGCGCTGATGACCGTGCTGTCGCCGGTGCCCAACCATGCCGGCGTCGTCCTCGACGGCGGCCTGCTGCTGCATCACCTGCCGCGCCGCCTGTCGCGCCGCGAACCCTTCGGCCCCTGGCACCGGCAGATCGTCCACATCCTGCGTCACAAGGATCTCGCTCATGGCTAGGATCCATCTGCACGGTGCGCTCGGCCGCCGGTTCGGGCGCCTTGCCGACTACCAGGTCCGCGACGCCGCCGAGGCGATCCGGGCGCTCGCCGCCAACCATCCCGATTTCGAGAAAATCTTCCGCGAAGGCTCCTACCGGCTGGTCCGCGGCCCGCGCTCGCGCGGCGGCATCGACCTGACCCTCGACACCCTGACACTCGGGCTGGGCAGCGCCGACCTGCACATCATCCCGGTTCCGGCCGGCGCCAAGAGCGGCGGCGCCGGCAAGGCGATCATGGGCGCGCTGGTCATGGTCGTGGCGATCGCCGCGGCGCAGCCATGGGCGGCGGCAAGCGTCTCAACGGCAATGGGCGCAGAATTCTCGATTGCGGGGGTTGGGCTCGGCGTCAGTTACGGCTCGGTCGCCCTGTTCGGCGCATCGATGATGCTGTCCGGCATCAGCCAGATGCTGTCGCCGACCCCCAAGGTCAATCTGCCGGACAACACGCAGAGCTATCTGTTCTCCGGTCCGGCCAATGTCAGCGAACAGGGCGGGTCGGTTCCCCTGGTCTATGGCCGCTGCTGGGTCGGTTCGACCGTCATCTCCTCCGGCATGGATACCGAGCAGATCGGAACCGTTCAGCCCCAGCCGGCGGCATCCGCCGCCACAGCCGCTTCGGCTGGAAGTCCGGCAGGCGGCATCCAGGGGGCCAAGGGCGGCAAGTCAGGCCGCGGCGGTTCCGGCGCCACCGAGGACGCCAACAGCCTGCAATCCGCCGCGACCGCCCGGGTGATCGACCTGCTGGGCGAGGGCGAGATCGTCGGGCTGGTGAATGAGGGGAAGAGCATCTATTTCGACGGCACGCCGCTGATCGCCTCCGACGGGACGGAGAACTTCAAGGGCGTGAGCTGGAAACTGCTCAAGGGACTGCCCTCCCAGGACGCCGTCGAGGGCTTCACCGACAGCGAGACCTCCGTCGCGGTCGGCGTCGAGGTGAAGAAGGACAGCCCGGTCGTCCGCACCATCCATAGCGACGAGATCGACACCGCACGCATCGTGCTGCGCTGGAACGCGCTGACCGAGCAGGACACGTCCAATGGCGACCTGCACGGGTCTTCGGTGGAACTGACCATCGAGGGACGGGCGGCCAATGGCGGCTGGACGCACCTGCTTGGCGACACGGTGACCGGCAAGACCACCAGCGCCTATGAGCGGTCCTACAAGGTCGCTTTGCGTGAGCTGGGCAGGAGCCCATACGACATCCGCGTCACCCGCATCACCGACGATCCGCCCCGCGCCGCGATCCAGAACAGCTTTTCCTGGTCGCACTATGCCGAGATCGTCGAGTCCAAGTTCGGCTACGACAATTCGGCGCTGGTCGCGCTGACGGTCAAGGCCGAGCAGTTCGGAAACGCGATCCCCGAGCGGGCCTATGACGTCAAGGGCCTGCTGATCCATGTTCCGTCCAACTACGACCCGGAGACGCGGACCTATACCGGCCGGTGGGACGGCAGCTTCAAGACCGCCTGGAGCGACAACCCGGCCTGGGTGCTCTACGACCTGCTGACCAACAGGCGCTACGGCCTGGGCCAGTCGATCTCCGCCGAGGCGGTCGACCGCTGGTCGCTCTACACCATCGGCGTCTATTGCGACCAGCCGGTCAAGTCGGGCCGGATAGACACCGGCGGCCGCGACATCATGGAGCCGCGCTTCACCTTCAACGGGGTGATCTCCGGCCGGACCGAGGCCTACCGGGTTCTCCAGTCCATCGCCTCGACCTTCCGCGGCCTGATCTTCTGGTCGGCCGGCGGCGTGCTGGCCCGTGCCGACATGCCGGCCGACCCGATCAAGCTGGTCACCCCGGCCAACGTCATCGGCGGCAGCTTCACCTATTCCGGCACCGCGCTGAAGGCCCGCCACACCGCGGCGCTGATCACCTTCAACGACCCCGACGACGGCTACCGCCCGACGGTCGAGGTCGTCGAGAATGCCGGGATGATCCAGCGCTACGGCTGGCGGCCGATCGAGGCGACGGCCTATGGCTGCACCCGGCGCAGCCAGGCCCGCCGCCTCGGCCTGTGGATGCTCGACAGCGAGCAGCACGAGACCGAGACCGTCACCTACCGCTGCTCCTTCGACCATCTCGACGTCATGCCGGGCGACGTGGTCAAGCTGGCCGACCCGAACTGGGCGCTGGTGCGCACCGGCGGCCGGCTGGTCGCCTACGATCCGGAGCGGCAGGTCGTCACCCTCGACGACACGGTGACGCTGGAAGCCAACCAAAGCCACGTGCTGGCGCTCACCCTGCCGGACGGGCGGCTGGTCGACTGCCCGGTCCACCGCCCGGTGCTGGAGGACCACACCACCGGCCAGCTCGTCATCGACGCGGCTCCGCTCGGCGGCGCGGTGCCGCAGCCGCATGCGGTGTGGATCCTGACCGCCACCAACCTCGCCCCGCGCCTGTTCCGGGTGCGCGCCGTCACCGAGAAGTCGCCCGGCGTCTACGAGGTCACCGCCCTGCTGCACGAGCCCGGCAAATATGCCCGGGTCGAGGAGGGCGTGCAGATCGAGCCGGTGGCGACCCAGAGCGCCGCCAACGCCATCCCGTCCCCCGCCAACCTCGCGGCGGTGGAAAGCGTCTATTGGGTCAACGGCCTGCCGCAGGCCCGGTTGACCGTCAGCTGGACGCCCAGCGACGATGCGCGCATCTCCGGCTACCGCGCCGACGTTATGACGCCGGGCGGCCAGTGGCAGGAATGGAAGGTCACCCGCGCCGGCAGTTTCGACATCGAGCCGGCGGCGGAAGGCGTCTACACCCTCCGCATCACGGCATTGGCCTACGACAACCGCCGCTCGGCAGCGGCGGAAATCCGGGCCACGGTGCGCGGCAAGGGCACGCCTCCCGGCCAGCCGGCCGGGCTGGTCGCCAAAGGCGGGCTGCGCCAGATCGCCCTGTCCTGGGTTAATCCGCCCGACACCGACCTCTCCCACATCGAGGTGCTGGAGGGGGTGGCGAACGACCTGTCGGCCGCCGCCGTCATCAGCACGGTCAAGGGCAACGCCTTCGTGCGCGCCGGGTTGGGCGGGCTGGTCACGCGCTATTACTGGGTGCGGGCCGTCGATCTCGGCGGCAATGTCAGCGACGTCAATTCCAACATCGGCACCGGCGCCACCACCGAGCAGATCTCCCACGACGACCTTGCCGACAAGCTGGTCTCGGACTCGAAGCTCGCTCCCATCCTGGCCGAGCGCATCACCGGGATCGAGAGGATCGCCGAGACGGTCGCGTCGGGTCTGGTGCGCGTCAACGACAGCTATGGCCGCATCCGCAGCGAGATCGGCAGGCGCGAGGCCGACGTCGCGGAGGTGAAGGCGGACGTCAGGCAGGTCCAGGACGACACGCAGTCGCTGGCGAGCCGGGTCACCACCGTCGCCGCCCAGTTCGACGGGCAGATCGCCACCGTCAAGGAGGAGCTGACCGCGCTGGTGACGGCGGACGAGGCGACGGCGACCCGCATCGACGCGGTGGTTGCGGCCTGGGACGGAAATCTGGCGGGCGTGCAGGCGAAGCTGACCGCCACGGCGAACGACACCCGGACCAACGCCGAACGCATCGACAGCGTCGTCGCCGGCTACGACAAGAGCCTGGCCGGCTACGACAGCCGCATCACCGCCAACGCGACCGCGACCGGCGCGTTGACCACGCGCCTCGATACCATCGGTGCATCGGTCGACGGCGTGAAAGCCGGCCTGACCAGTGAAACCACGGCCCGTGCCGACGCCGTCGGTGCCCTCGCCAGCCGGATCGACAGCGCGTTTGTGGCGATAAAAGATGCTTCCGGGTCTTTTCAGGAAAGCGTCAACCTGGCGGTTACCGAGGCAAAATCCGCTGTCAGCAAGGTAAACACTCTCAGCGGCACGGTCGGCAATCACACCTCGTCCATCGAGCAGGTCTCGAAAATAACCGACGGGTTGTCGGGGCAGTGGACGGTCAAAATCGACAACAACGGCTGGATGTCAGGCTTTGGCCTTGCCTCCTACCCCTCGTCTGAAGACCCAAATCACCCTGTCTCCGAGTTTGCGGTGCGGGCCGACCGCTTCCTGATCGGCATCCCCGGCCCCGGCGGCAGCATCGACCATCCCTTCGTCATCGGCCGGGTGGACGGGGTGCCCCGCATCTCCATGTCCGCCGCCTTCATCCAGGACGCCTCGATCGACAGTGCGAAGATCAGGGATGCAACGATCTCCAGCGCGCACATCCAGGATCTGACGATCCGGGGCCAGAAGATCGAGGACTTCGCCACCGGCAACATGACCGGCATCACCGAGGCGGTCCGGTTTAAAGAAGGCCCGTCGATCAGCATCGCCACCACCGGCAAGCCGGTGGCGCTGGTCGCCACCGTCAGCGGCGTGCCCCCGCGCAGCGGCGGTGGTGAAAACGCGACGTTTGATCCGGGTTTCGATGCCCGTGCCCGCGCGCTGGTAATCGGCACCTCGCCGGGTCTGAACACCTATCGGGCCTGCGACATCCTCGGCACCTACCTGCCGCCCGACGGGCAGGTCGAATGCACCATCATCGCCATCGAACTGCGGAAGTAGACCATGCCCAGCATCGCCGACCCCTTGCCGCCGCTGACCGGTATGCTCGGTCTGTTCGACCCGTCCTACGTCGCCTTCACCACCTATGACGGCGAGGGCCGCATCCATGGTGTCGGCACCTGTGCCGCCGACGTGGTCGCGTACCAGACCGGCGGCCGCCCCGGTCTCGCCGTGATCGCCGCGGAAGCGCATCACCTGACCGACTATGTCGACCTGTCGGGCGAGGCTCCGGCGGTGCGTCGCCGCCCCACCATCGCCGGTCTCGACCAACTGCCGGATGGGGCAGTGGTGGAGGTGCGCTGTCTCATCACCGGCTCGACCAAAAGCTACACCGTCGACGACGGCTCCTTCCAATACGACGACCTGCCCGGAACCTATCGGGTGACGGTGCGCCGCTTTCCCTACATGGACTTCGTCACGGAGATCCGGCTGTGAAAGTCATCAACACCCGCACCCGCGACGAGATCGCGAAGCTGCGCCAGCAGGCCTACCTCGCCGCTTGGCCGGCGGCCCGGCAGCTGGAAGCCCAGCAGGACATGCTGAACGGCGACCCCGCCAAATGGGAGCGCATGCGCGCCGACTTCTCGGCGATCCGCGCGCTCTACCCCTATTCCGACACGACCCCCAGCGAGGAGAACTGACATGGCCGGCTGGTATCGCCAAGGCACCGTCGCCCTGACCCCCGGATCGGCCGCCGTCGCCGGCGCCGGCACCATGTGGATGGGCGTCGTGCGTCCGGGCTCCGCCTTCACCACCGACGGCAGGACGCTCTACGAGATCCGTGAGGTCGCCAACGACCACACGCTGACCCTCGACCGCCCCTGGGAGGGCGAGACGGCGGCGTCGTCCGCCTATGCTGTCATCGCCGCGTCGGCCACCCTGTCCAATGCCGAACTGGCCGGCGAGATCGCGGCGATGGTCGCGAAATGGGCGGTGCGCGAGGACCAGTACGACGACTGGCTCGGCGGCTCCCCGACCGGCGGCCCGGATGGTGACGGCAAATATCCGCTGACCGACAGCAAGGGCGTCACCCGTCTGGTCGAAAGCCCGGCCCGCCTGCTCCAACTCCTCGACGACGGGGTGGTGGAGCATGCGGCACAGATCATTGCCGCCATCGAGGACGACGTGGCGACGGCACGGCAGGCCGCCGCCGACGCCACGGCGGCGATGACGGCCGTCGGCGCCGACCGGCAGGCCGTGGCGCAGGCCGCCGCGACCGTCGCCGCGCAGGCCGGCGAAAGCAGTGCCGCCGCCGCGACCGCGACCGCCCAGGCGGCCATCGCCGTCCAGCGTGCCGATGAGGCCGCCGGCAGCGCCGCCGCCGCGGCCGGGCTGGAGGCGTCCGCCACCGCGGCGCTTGCCGCCGTGGAGACGGCGCGCGACATCGTGCTGGACGCGCGGACCGAAGCCGGTACGGCGGCGACCGGTGCCCTGTCCTCCAGAACGGCGGCCGAAGCGGCGCGCGACGCCGCGACCGCTGCGCGGGATGCCGCCCTGCAGGCGCGCGACGCGGCGGCGGCGGCGCGGACGCAGGCGCAGGACTGGGCGGTGAAGACCGATGCCCCGGTCTCCGGCAGCCTGAAGTCGGCGCTGTCCTACGCCCTCGACGCGGCCTCTCAGGCAAGCGTCGCCACCGGCAAGGCGACGGAAGCCGCCGGCAGCGCCGCCGCCGCCGCCGCGAGCGCCGCCGGTCTCGACACTGCGGCAACCGCGGCGCAGGCCGCCGCCGCCGATGCCGCGACCGGCGCCCAGACCGCGACCTCCAAGGCTGCCGCGGCTGCCATCTCCGCCGACATCGCCCGTTCCGCCGCGCAGCAGGCGGAGGCCGCCGGGGCCGGCAGCGCCACGGCCAGGACCGCGGCGGAGGCGGCCCGCGACAGCGCAGTCTCCTCCATGACGGCGGCGCAGGTCGCGGCCTCCCAGGCCGGCCAGTCGCAGACCAATGCCGCCAACAGCGCGCAGACGTCGGCAACGGCGGCGGCGGACGCGATCTCGGCCAAGTCCGACGCCACCGCCGCCCGCGATCTGGCCGTGGCCGCCCGCACGGAGGCGCAGGGCGCCCGCGATCTGTCCCAGGCCTTCGCCCAGGGTGCGGTCGGCTATCAGCCCAGCCCGGGCGTCTATTCCGCCTTCCATTGGTCGGAGCAGGCCAAGGGCCATGCCCAGACCGCCGCGACCATCGTCGGCGGCTCCAATTTCGGCATCGTCGGCGACGGCGCCTCGCAGCGCTTTGCCGCCGACAACCCCGGCTCCCTGCTGAACCTCGTGCAGGCCCCGGGTGGCAAGCTCACCTTCAGCCCGGGCAACCATGCGGTCTCCTTCGGCTTCGATGCCGCGACCGCGCCGGTGGCGGCATCCGGCAACATCACCGCCGGCACCGTGCAGGGAGCGCTGGAGGAGATCGACCACCGGCTGTCCACCCTGTCGCAGGACAGCATCGCCAACGGCGGCGGCTCGGTCCATGTGACGGAGGACGGAGCGGTCGAGATCGCCCCGGCCGCCGGCCGGCCGGCGACCTACAAGGGCGGCGAACTGCACAGCGCCGCGACCGCTTACAGCAAGGCGCAGACGGATGCCGCCATCGCCGCCATGGTCAGTGCCGGGCAGGCGGCCGGTGCGGCCAAGCTGACGACGCCGCGCACCATCGCCCTGTCGGGCGGGGCGACCGGCACGGCGACCTCGTTCGACGGCACCCAGAACATCGCCATCCCGGTGACAGCGGTCGCGGCGTCGGCGCTGACCGGCACCATCGACATCGCCCGTCTGCCAGCCGGTGCGCTGGAACGCCTGTATCCGGTCGCCAGCGACGCCGAGCGCTTCGCTCTGACCACCGCCCAGGTGCAGAAGGGCGACACGGTACAGGTCGGCGGCACCGGCGGCCTGATGTATCTGGTCGTCGACGAAAGCAACCTCGGCAACGCGGCGGGCTACCGGGCCTACACCGCGGCACGCGCCTCGGCGGTGGACTGGTCGGGGGTCGAGAACAAGCCGGCCCTGCTGACCACCCTCGCCTCGCTCGACAGCACTGCCGGCGTGCTGACGCAGACCGGGGCGGGTTCCGGCGCCAAGCGCGCTATCGGCGTCGCCAACGGCACGGACATTCCGGATCGCGCCGCGGCGGATGGGCGCTATGCGCAGCTTGCCGCCGATCCCACCTTCAGCTCGACGCTCAGTATCCAGAACTCTGCGCGGACCGAGGCGCTCCATGTGGGAAATACCGGCGGATCGAAGTACAGCTTCGTCGGATGGAATGACGCCGGCGGCTTCGGCCGGATCGGCGCTTACGGTTCCGGCGCATGGCAGAACTTCGCCATTTCCGAGGGAGGTTCGCTGACCGCCATCGGCACGACCGCGATGCCGACCGGCGGGGCCAGGCTGAACGTCGCCGGCGGCATTCAGGTTGACAACAAGGACGTCTGGCACACGGGCAACTTCACGCCCTCCTCGAAGCCCGATGCCGCCAACCCGACGATCACGGGCACGCTGACCCGCACCGGCGGCACGGCCCCGGCCTATTACATGACCCAGGACGGCATGGGTCGCCAGCACTGGTATTGGAACACGGCCGGCAGCACCTCGCCCACCCTCTCCGTCGGTGGGGAGGACGCAATGGACATTGGCATGTCCGTCAGCAACGACGGGGTCAATGGCCCGAATTTCTGGTTCCGCGGTGCGCACGGCTACGGCAAGCCGGCCGGGGCGGCGATCTCCTGGTCGAACATCCTTCTCGCCAACATGACGTCGTTCCAATGGATGGGGAACAATGTCTGGCATGCGGGCAACCTGCCCGTGACGGTCTCCGGCAATGCCGTCGATTTCAAGGCCAATCCGACCGTCAACGGCGCTCCGCTCGTCACCAACAGCGCCACCAACTCGGTTACCAAGTCGGCTGTCACGCTTCTTCCCGCCACCGGCACCCTCGACGTTCCCGCCAAGTCCATCCTGGGGGTCTACAGCCAGTTCGTCGGCCAGACCTTCAACGTCGATTACAACACCGAGGCGCAATACACCCAGGAGAACGCCGCCACCGGCACCGATCAGGTCGGCGGGGCTTTCCAGCTTTACAACACAGCCGGCGCTCAGATCGACAGCGCCACCAAGCTGCTGATCCACGCCGATGGTGCCAACGGCTCGACCGAGATCGTCGACGAGCGCGGCATCACGCCGTTCGGCAGCCATTGCGGCTGGTTCGACGGTACGAGCTATTGGAAGGTTCCCTCCAGCTACAAGCTGGCCTTCGGCTCGTCCCAGGATTTCACCTACGAATTGTGGATTCGACCGCAGGAGGTGGTCAGCCCGCACGTCCTGTTCGACCTGCGTATCGCCTCGGGCTCGGAGCCCACCACAACCCTGCATATCGAGAACGGCACGTTCCGGCTTAACACGGCCGGAACGACCACCCGCATCAACGCCGGTAGCGCCGTTGCCGACAGTTGGACGCATGTCGCGTATGTGCGGCGCAATGGCACAGGCACCCTCTACATCGGTGGCGTCTCCATCGGGTCGTGGACGGACACGACCATCTACGCCAACAGCCCCCTCTACATCGGCGTCTCAGGCTATAACAGCACCTCGTTCTTCCTGGGCTGGATGGACCAGTTCAGGGTGTCCAGGATCGCCCGCTACACCGCCAACTTCACGCCTCCAACCAATGCATTCGTCACCGACGCCGACACCGTCCATCTGTTCAGCTTCGACGACGGGCATGGCGGTCAGGTACTGAAGGATCGCGCCAACAGCGGTCGTCCCATCCTCCTCGGCGGCAGCGGCGCGGTGATCTCCAGCGAGCAGGCCAAATTCGGCACCACCAGCTTCAAGCTCGGCACGGGCGGATCGTGCGTCGTCGGCTGGGCCAGCACGCCGCACGCCGATCTCGCCTTCGGCAATGACAGCTTCACCGTCGATTTCTGGTGCTACAAGACCAACACCGGCGACGCGGTGCTGTGGTCGGGCGGCAACAACGCCTATGCCCCGCAGTTGCGCACCAATGGTGCCGGCGGCGCGATCACCGTCTATCTCAGCACCGACAATGCCTCTTGGAACATCGCCGCCGCCAGCACCGGAGCGGTCCCGACGGTCAACGCCTGGAACCACATCGCCATCACGCGCAGCGGCACCACCTGCTACGTCTTCCTGAACGGCGCAGTGATCGGCACCTACACGGTCGGGACCGGCTCCTTCACCATGAACGGTCCCTACCACTATTTCGGCGGCGCCAGCGACAACTCGGCGATCATGGCCGGTTACATCGACGAGGTGCGGATCAAGCGCAGCGAGGCGGCCTGGATTTCCGCCTTCACCCCGCCGACCGCCGCCTACGCTTCCGACGCTCGCACAGTGCTCCTGCTGCACTTCGATGGTGTGAATGGAGACAGGATGACGCTGGACAGCAGCGGGGCGAGCTATGGAACGAATGCGTTCGGGGACAGCATCACCCCATCGGGCTCCGTCACCACCGCGTTGTCGGCGACCTACACCCGCGCCGGTCATGCGACTTCGATGCCCGGCTATTTCTACTATGGCTTCGCTGGGGCCAGCGGTGCCAACCCCTCCGGCCATCCGCTCTATTTCGGGCCACATACCAAGCTGTGCCTGGAGGGCTGGTATTACTTCCCCAGCATTCCTGCCGATGGCGTCGGTATCTTCTCGCTTCTCAACTACGGCATCTTCGCCAACAGCAGCAGTCTTTATTGCCGTATCTACGGCGGTCAGCCGAAGGTCGCGGTGAACGGCAGCGAATGGGTGGCCGTCGGTCCGGCCATCACAGCAGGGTGGAATCACATTGCCGTGCTGCGCGAAGCGCGCGGCTGGTGTGTCTATACCAATGGCGTTGGCGGCACCATCGCCAATCCGGCCGCCAACATCGCCTATCCGGGTGGCGGCACCGAATGGCGTCTGCAAATCGGCACCTATGACGGCGGTGTCGGCACCATCGCCGGTTCCGGCGCCATCGACAGTTTCCGCGTCACCAACGGGCAGCCGCGCTACACCGCCAACTTCACGCCCGCCACCCTGGTCAGCGATGACATGACCACGCTGATGTGGGAGTTCAACGGCGCGGTTGGCCAGAAGTGGGTGAAGGAGCTGAGCCAGAACACGGCGCTGATCACCGCCAGCGGCAATGTCCGCACGGTGAAGGATGGAATGTGGATCACTCCCACGCTGGCGAGCGGGGTGACCAACGCCACGATCAGCACGTCCCAATATAAATTCGGTTCGGGGTCCATCTGCGCCAGTTCCAGCAGCAACGGGAACAAGCAGACCCTGCCCAATCTGCCCTGGATGAGTGGCGGCGCACTAACGATCGAGGCCTGGGTCTATCTCACCGCGTCGGCCACCAACAACATTGCGCAAAAGCACAATGGATCTCCGGATGAAACCTGGGCCTTCTGGTGCGAAAGCGGAACCAACATCCCGAAATTCCGGTGGCAGACCGGATCGGGTCAGTTGATCGCTTCTGGCCCCTCTGCGGTGCCGCTCAACACCTGGACCCATGTTGCCGTTGTCAGGGACGCGGCAGGCGTCACCACCATCTATGTCGGTGGGGCTGGTGGAACGCCGCTGAGCGGAGCCATGCGCGCGGACACCGCCGGAAACATGTATCTGTTCAGCGATGTCAACGGCGGTGCGTCCCTGCTCGGCTATGTGGACGAGATGCGCGTCTCCAGTTCCGCCCGCTGGACTTCGAACTTCACCCCGCCGACCATCCCCTACGGCAGCAGCTACGTCACCGGGCCTTTCTATGTGGCGACGCTCGACAGCAGCCGCATCGACGTGTCGGACTGGAGCACGATCCATTCGGCGACAATCGCGCAGACCATGCCGCCCGGCACCAGCATCAAGTGGCTGGTCAGCTTTGACGGCCGGGCGACGTGGCGGAAATGGAACGGGTCGGCCTGGGTTGTCGTGCCCCTCAACAACGGGTCCAGCATCGACACCAACGGCAACGATTATCTGACCCTTCAGACTGCTCTCACCAACCTGAACGTCGAAGCCTACGGCACCATCGACTTCGCCTTCTCGCTAAAGACGGCCAATCCGAACTTCTCGCCCAGCGTCGATGCGGTAACACTGGCCCGTGACGAGTACGAACTCGGGGCCGCCAAGATCGACTACACGATCAAGCGCAACGGGGCGGCCGGGGCCGAAATCCACCGCATCACCAACCTGAAGCCATACCCGGTTAACGTCGTCTACGACTACGTCGCCTGACGCGGGCGGTCCCGGGGCCACTCCCGGGACCGTGCCCCCGATCCGGCGGAGCGTTGCCGCCCCGACGGTCCCGGCGGCGCTCCGCCTGATCCGCCCTCCCCCTGTCTCCCTGCCTGCCGCCCCACCTATCGCCCGGGAGTCCCGATCCATGCCCGATCCGATCTGCAAGGCCGCCATCGACCTTGTGAAGCATTTCGAAGGCCTGTCCCTCGACGCCTATCTCTGCCCGGCCGGCATCCCGACCATCGGCTATGGCCACACCGCCGGCGTGACGCTCGGGCAGAGCATCACTGCCGCAAGGGCTGAAACGCTGCTGTCCCGCGACCTCGCCGCCGCGGCGGCCGTGGTCGACAGGCTGGTGACGGTGCCGCTGAATGGCGGGCAGCGCGGCGCGCTCGCCAGCTTCGTCTTCAATCTTGGACGGGAAAACTTCCAATCCTCCACCCTGCTGAAGCGGCTCAACATGGGTGACCATGAGGGGGCCGCCGGCGAGTTCGGCCGCTGGGTCTACGCCACCGTCAATGGCAGGAAAACCCAGCTTCCAGGCCTGGTGAAGCGCCGGGAGGCCGAGGCCCTGCTGTTCCGCCGCAACCTGTTCCTGACCAGGAACGCCGAGGCCGATCCGATGCCGCAGGCCGTCGACGTTCCCGCATGATCCCCTGCTTTCCCTCCTCGCCGGTCCTGCCGCCAACCCGGGGCGCAGAAGACGGACCGCCCGCTACGCGCCCTCCGATCCTCGCACCAGCCCCTGATCCCTGGCACGATCCAACAGGTGTTTCACCGACGACCGGCTCCAGCGCAGGCCACCGCGCGGCGTGCGCTGTCCCATGCTCTGCAGCCGGCGCGCGATGCCATCGAGCGTGATGCCGGGTTCGGCCCGCGCCAGCCCCGCCACCATCAGCACGAGGTCGGTGCTGTCGATCCGTTTGGGCGCCGCATCGAGAATGGTCTGACGAACCAGTCCCGCTGCGGCCAGCCTGCGAACGGCGCGGATCAGGCTGTTGGGCGTCCATGGCTTGCGATCCCATGGCCGGGTCCGCCCCTGTGCCTTCAATGCCCGCACGACCCGATCCCATGCTGCGGTTGGGCGCAGAGCCTCGACGGTCGGCAGGAACTCCTGGGCGTGCATGACGACCAGCTCGTCGCGAGCGGTCTCGCGGCCCTGCCGTGCCTTTTCCAGCGCCGCAGGGTCCCGCCGGCGCAGGCCGGGATTGCCGGGCTCCTTCCCCCTGGCCACCGCGGCCCTGAGCCCGGCGACCGAGCGCTCGCGAATCAGCGCCCGTTCCAGCTCGGCCGCGGCACCGAGCACCTGCAGGGCGAAGCGCCCCTGCGGGCTGGTGGTGTCGATCGGATCGCCCAGCGACTTGAAGGCGACGCCGCGCTGCCCCAGCCCGTCGATCACCTCCAGCAGATGGAACAGCGAGCGTGCCAGCCGGTCGATGCGCGCCACCACCAGCGTGTCGCCTTTCTTCAGGCTGGCGAGCGCCTTGGCCAGCACCGGCCGGTCACGGGCGCCACCCGACGCCTGCTCCTCGAAGATGACGGTGCAGCCGGCCTGCCGCAGGGCGAGCAGCTGGGAGTCGGTGGACTGGTCTTCGGTGGAGACGCGGGCATAGGCGACGAGGGCCATCGGGGGTGTCCTGAACATTCCGGGCGGAGACCCGCCCGTCGGGTGTTTTGTACAGAATATCAGTCGGTTTTATCCACCCGGATGAATATGGAGGCAGGATGTTAATCGGGACGCTGCCTCCGGATCGCAGCGCCGGCCTCCCGGTTCCTGGTTCCGGCATCCAGTGCGCGACAAAAGGCCAGGGGATCGCCGTCGGGGCAAGGCCGTCATCGTAAGCACCACAATGTCCCACGGGTTGATTGTGTCGGCCGGAAGCCGTCGAAATCATATTTTTCAGCATCCGGCGTATTGGACGGGTTCCAGCTATTTCGATATCAAAATTCTATAAACTGCTGATATATATGCACAATGAAGTTACGCTTCCCCGACCCCTTTCCCCTTCTCGGCCCATTGGAGCAGGCTGCCAAGGCTGTCGGGCGGCTGGCCCAGGCAACCACCGGCAATCCGGTTCTGGCGGCTTGGCTGCATCGGTCGCGGGTCGAGGCCGTTGCCGAGATTGCCGACAGTCAGGGCCGCCGCGTCGATCCCAACCGCCTGCGCACTCTGCTGGCCCAGGTGCCGACACGTCCGTTGCGCGACTGGGGAGCCACCATGCTGGCCCTCGATCTGATGCGGCAGATGTTTTCCGATCCCAGCCCGTCCGCATTCGCTCCGTCCGGCATGGACGGGGCGTTCGCCCGAATGGAGGAGGCCCATGCCTCCGCTGGACCGGCGGCGCTGATCGCATGCGGGCTTGGCTTCTTCGCCCATCTGGAGGCCGGCGGCGACCGTGGCGGAGCCTGTCTGGCTGTTTCCCGATTCCTCACCGCCCAGGGGATGACGCCGCTGCCGCTGCCTTGCCTGAATGGGGTCGAGGCGATCCGCCGTGCCCAACCGGGCGGGAACTGGCTGGTCGCGTTCCTCGACGGCATCGCCCGGCAGGCGGAAGAGGGGGAGGACGGTCTTGTCGCCCTGCTGCATCGCTGGCGCGGCTGGCGGCGGCGCGTCGGGGACCGGCGCAGCGACGCCCGTATCCGCCGGGCCGTCGATGCGGTGGCTGCGGAAGGGGTGATCGGCCCGGCCCGGCTGGCCGCCCGGCTGCGCTGTGCCACCAGTGCCGCCACCGACCTGCTGGAGGAATTGCAGCGGCTGGAGATCGCCGTGGAGATCACACGCCGGCGGACCCACCGTGTCTTCGTGGCGGAGGATCTGGCGGCAATGCTGGGAGAGGTGGCGCCGCGGTCCGCAGCGGGCATCGCCGGCGGAACCGTTCCCGGGATCGCACCCGCTGCCCCCGCCGAACTGGACCGGTGGGTGGAGCCGGCCGAAGGTGTCGAGGATGCGCTTGCAAACCTGGAGCGCATCCTGAAACGGCAAGACCCATTGCTGGCCCGCTATGGGCGGTCCGCAGGGGCGTCGGGCGAAGGATAGGGGGAACGGCCCTCCATCGGACGACGCCCGCGTCCGGCCTCAGGTCCTGAGCGCCACCACCTGACGCAGGGCCTGTTCGGCGGCGGCGAACACGCTGTCCCAGTCTCCCGGCGTGGTTTGGCGGAACAGGCGCATCGACGGGTACCAGGGGGTGGTGTCGGCCCAGTCGCCCTTGCCGTCGCCATAGACCCAGTAGGGCATGAACTGCAGCAGATTCCACACCGGGCGGCCCAGCGAGCCGGCCAGATGCGCCACCGAGCTGTCGGTCATGATCACCAGATCGAGCCGTTCCAGCACTGCCGCCGTGTCGGCGAAATCGTTGAACTGGGGCCCCAGCGGCGTGATCAGGGTGGAGGTGCCGAGCGTCTCCAGCTCCGCCTCCGGCGGCCCCTTCTGGATGCTGTAGAGCCGCACCTTCGGCACGTCGAGGAAACGCAGGAAGCGGCTGAGCGTGGTGGCGCGCCGCGCGTTGTCCTTGAAGGTGACGCGGCCGGACCAGATGATGCCGACCTTGATCGTGCCGTCCGGGCCGGGAACCAGCCGGGCGGCCTTCTCGCGCGCTTCGGCCGGAACGGTCAGGCGGGTGGGCGGCGGCACCGTGCCGATGGTCGTGCCCAGCCGGTGCGGCAGGCTCATCAGCGGGCAATGGACGTCGTAAGTCGGGTAGGGGGTGCCGGCGCGCACGAAGCCGTCGATGCCCTCCACCCCGGACAGCAGGCGCTGCAGCTCCGGATGGCATTCCAGCAGGACCCGGCCGCCGCGCGCCTTGACCATCGGCGCATAGCGCGCGGTCAGCAGGACGTCGCCGAAACCCTGCTCGGTGGTCAGCAGGATGGTCTTGCCGTCGAGCGGCCCGCCGTCCCACATCGGCCCTTCCGCGATGCGGTTCTGATAGCTGGGCAGCGACAGGCGGGCGTCGTAGTCGCGGAAGCCCTCGGCATAGCGGCCGACCTGCAGCAGGGTCAGGGCGCGGTCCCACAGCAGCCCCGGATCGTTGGGCCGGGCGCGCAGGGCGACGTCCAGGATATCCAGAGCCCTGTCGAAGCGGCAGCCGTGGCGCAGCGCCACCACCAGATTGGACAGCAGGTTGGCGTTGCCGCCCGACAGCACCACCGCATGCTCCTGGGCGGCGATGGCCTCGTCATAGCGCTCCACATCGCCCAGCACGTTGCCCAGATTGGTCCAGGCACCGACATGGCGCTGATCGATCTCCAGCGCACGCCGCTGGCAGGCGATCGCCGCCTCCGGCTTGCCGGCCTGCCGCAGCAGGGCACCCAGCGCGCTCCACACATTGGGGTCCTTCGGCTGCTGCTCCAGCATCCGCTCCAGCATGTCGATGCTGAGGCCATGCGAGGGCTGGGCAGGTGCCGGGGCCGCGACCGGGGATACCGCGGGACGGGCCGAGGTCTGAAGGGGCAAGGCTGCCGAGGAGGATGGCGCCGTGGCGGCCTGGGTAATGTTTGCCTTCATCTCTCGTCGTCGCTGATGGTCTGCAATCGGTTTGGAGCAGGAGCAGAGCGCGGCTAGGGGATAGACGGCTCCTCTTGGAGAGTCAAACCGTCCCTTTGGCCGTACTTGTGTACTTCCTGGGGTGCGGGAGGCTCAGCGCCGCCGCAGGTCCTGAAGGTCGATGTCGTCGATCCGGAACCCGGCCTGCCGCAAGGCCTTCAGGACGATCACCTTCTGGGCGGTGCCTTCGCGTGCGGCGGCCTGCCGCAGTTCCTCCACCAGATAGTCCGGCAGCATCGCCTGCCACGGCCGGGTCGGGGCCGGACGGACGATGGTGGGGGCCGGTGCCGGCTGCGGTTGGGGAACCGGGGCCGGCGGATGGGAGGGGGCGACTGCCGCGGGCGGCTCCGTCTCGGTCGGCAGGAAGCCCTTGCTCAATCCGTACTGGCGGATCGGGTCGACGTCGTCCGCCCCCAGCCCGCCGATCCCGATCCCGCCCAGCGGGGGGCGGGCCGGCTTCGGGATGGGCTTCACGGACGGCTTGGCAGGGCTGTCGGTCGACATGGACACTCCGGTCAGGGCGGCACCGGCGTGGGGACGGCCGGCTGGATAAGCCATGAAGCAATATCATGACTTGGCGTCCTGTCTTCGCGACATGTGAAGGGTTTGGGGCGCGCCATGGCGGAAAGCCGGGTGGCGTGGCCCAGGAAACACAGGGGGGATGGGAGGTTCTTCCCTATAAGAAATAATGAAATAAAAACATGAAAACATGTGTGTGGGGTGGGTTTGCTCGTGGCGGGCAGCGAAGCAGGCAATCCACCGGTACGGGACGGTGGGAACTGAGGTGCATGGTTCCCTCCTATCCATGAAGAGCACGGCCATGAACGATGCCCGACTGTGGAGCATTTCCGACCGGACCGAGGCCTCCCGCACGACAGGATGGCATGAAGAGTTTTGATGAAAACAGGTCATGAAATACTGTGTACGATCGCTTCTGCTCTCAGCTTTAAGGCGGGCCGGTTGGCCGGCGGTGCCGTCCTGACGCGAGAAGAGGGTGGAGGCATTGCACGGCCTTTGCCCGCCACCTGTAGAAATCGCATCCCGACCAGATCTCGATGGAGCCTGTGCCTCTGTCGAAGGGGACGCACCCCGGGCGGGGACTGGCATCGGGATATCCTGCATGCTCTCCGGTTCTGATCGAGCAGGTGGGATGGAGGCCGCGTCATCTCCAGCAAGGGAGCAATATCATGATGTCATGAAATAATAGGAGACGCGTCCCTGCCGTCCTTATGCCCTGTCACGGAACCATGCCCATAAGTCATGATATGATTTTATGGCAGCGCATCAGTCAGCCCTGCCCGTTCGCCTGATCTGGCCAAGGGCGGCTCCGGCCATTGTACGGAGACCTGCAATGCTCTTGGCGCCCCTGTGTGCTGATCCCTGCTGGATCGTCGCCTCGGCCCATCGATCACTTCACCGGACCCGGAGGATCCCGATCCGCCCGGGACTGGCGGCATGGCATCATCGGCATATTTCCATGAAATCATGAAAATATATTGTGAAATTTCCCTGTGATTTTGGTTTTAACGACCCCTGACGGAGTTCTGCGGCCGGTTTCACCCCCGCGGGATCAGCGGGTTGGCCGCGGAGATTTCCAGGAAGGCGACGAATTCGTCGGTCAGGGCGCGGACGTTCAGGTCGGCGTTGCTGTCGGGATTGACCTCGCCCGGGCCATGGCCTGTGTAGGTCATCTCCTTCAGGAGCGACCGCTCGATCAGTTCGGTGCGGAAGGCCGGAACGCCATGTTCGTCCAGCAGGCCGCGGGCGTGACGGTCGACGCGGGATTCGATGGCGGCCTGGGTGCGGACGATCACCACGCTGGAGGCCGGGGTGTGTTTCAGCACGCCGACCGAATCGGCCACCACCTTGAAGGTGCGCACCGTCTCCTTGACGTCCATGAAGGACTGCTGGGTCGGGATCAGCACCCCGTCGCTGACCGAGAAGGCGTAGAGCATGGTCAGGTTGCCGAAGCCGGCAAGGTCGATCAGCGTGTAGTCGAAGCTCGGCGCATTCTCCTGCACCGTCTGGCGGACGTTCGATTCCGTGATCTCGTCCAGCACCCGCACGCCGGCATCGTTGCGCCGCCGCGCCCATTCGGCCAGATGCCGGTTGGGATCGCAGTCGAGCAGAAGCACGCTCGCCTCGCGCCGGCGCAGTTCGGAGGTGAGCGCCATGACCAGACTGGTCTTGCCGACGCCGCCCTTGGTGGAGGCGAAACTGATGATCCGAGCCATGCGGTGATTCCCGGTAGCAGGGGATGGAGAGCGGGCTGACCCGAGCGGGAGCTTCGCGGATTTACACGCAAGATCAGGAAAGATGGAAGTGGTTTCACGTCATGAAGAAGAAGCATGAAATCATTATTCATGAAATCATGGCATTATGCTCTGTGCGCCTGCCGCTACCGCCTGCCGCCACATCCTGTCGGCGGGCGTGGCGGCGGGCAGTCTCATCCCTGCTTCACGTCGGCGGTGGTGCCGGCCCGGCGCTTCAGCCGGTGCACCGCATGCTGGCCTCCGCCGGTGGCGCGGACCGAATAGAAATAGGCGCTGTCGTCGGTCCAGTAGCGGCCTTCGGCATCGACCATCACCGTGCTGCTGTGGATGTCGGCCGGATAGATCGTCAGGCGCGGCTCCGCCTGCCCGGCGAAGCCCGCCAGATGCACGGCGGCAAGCGCCGCCTGGTCGAGGAACCAGACCGGCAGGCCGCGATCCAGGAAATGGCGGATGTAGCGCCGGGTCAGGTCGAGGAAGCGCCACGCCTCCATGGTCGGGCGGATGTGCAGCACGTCGGCGTAGAGCAGGCTCCAGATGTCCAGCCGCTTCAGCGCATGGCTCATCATCCCCAGGTCCGAGTGGGCGGAGGTCGCCAGCAGCGGGTTCAGGTCGCGGATGGCCAGCAGGTCGACGTCCAGCATCAGCACCGGCCGCTGCCAGCGGATCAGCAGGTCGGGCAGCACCAGGAAGCGGCTGCAGGCGTAATAGGTCTTGGCATTGTCGCCCAGCGGCGTCAGGTCGATGGTCTCGCGCAGGACGATGAAGCGGCCGGCGCCATGGGTGGCGGCCAGGGAGGCCACCGTCGCCTCGGCTTCGGCATCGGGGTTGACCAGGTGCAGGGCGATGGCACAGTCCAGGCCGCTGTCCTCGACGATGGACCGCACCAGGGTCGGCAGGAATTTGCGCGCATAGACCGCGTCGCAGGACGCGTAGACCACCAGCGGCCGGTCGGCGCTTCCAGCCCCTTCGGCAAGCGTGGCGCGGATGCCGGCGGGCGCCGGCCCCTCGCACAGCGACGCCAGGAAGGCGGGTGCGGTGCGGGTGACGGCATCGCGTCCGCCATGGCGCCCGGCCGCCTGGAGGAACAGGGCGTCGGCCTCCTCCAGCCGGTGCTGCTCGGCGCACAGGCAGGCCAGCCGGCTCAGCGTGAAGGACACCTCCGGAAACTGTTCCAGCGCCTGGCGATAGGCCCGCTCGGCACGCAGCGCCTGTCCGTCGCGGCGCAGCGCATTGCCCAGCGCCACCAGCCCGATGCAGTCCCGGCGCCCCTGGAACCGGGCGACGTCGCCGGCCTCGCCCAGATGGGTCAGCAGCTGCCACAGGTTGGAGCGGCGGGTCGGATCGGCGGGCGTCAGCCTCCAGGCGGAAAGCGCATGGCCGGCGGCGGCCGCCATGTCCTGTCCCACCAGCAGCCGGGCGAGCATGTCATGCGCGGCCAGGGCGTGCCGGCCGCTGGAGTCCTGCTCAAGCAGCCGGCGGCAGAGCGCCCCGGCGTTTTCGCGATCTCCCGTCCGTTCGGCGTCGAGTGCGGCCTGAAGGGTGGCGTCGGGGGTGGAAGGGGACATGGCGCGGACCGGTGGCAGGGGGAGGCGGCCGCTTCATCCCATGGCATCCCCACCCCTGGCAAGCCCGCCGCCTGTCGCCCTCACACCCGCTGTTCCGAGTCGCGCCCGGCGGTTCCGCGGATCGCGGCTTTCGGGCGGGGGCGGTCCCCGTAAAAACCGCATGGAGCCCACCTTGCGGGAAATACAGGGCCGGCAACGCGGAAACCTGACCCTTTCGCAAGAACACGCTTGAACTAATGGGTAGATATCATCAACTGTTGCTACGGACCCGGGAAAGGGTTCCAGCCAAAACTGTGCCGCGCCAGTCCGTCTGGCGCGGCACTTTTATAATCAGCCATCCACGCGCCGCCGTGCGCGAATCCTTCCGTCACAGTCGCGGAAAACGGATCGCCCGCGGTCGCCGGCAGGGGAGCCCGAGTCGCCGTGAGCATCGCCGACGGCCTGAAGATCGCTTTCGACGTCCATCTCTCCGGCGACCTGGAACGGGCGGAGGAGTTCTACCGCGCCATCCTGCGCGTCAGCCCGGGCAATCCGATGGCGGCGACGCTGCTGGGGCTGATCCGCTCCCAGCGGACGATGGTCCGCCAAAGCAAGCACAAGGCGCTGTCGCTTCTGCGCGGCCGGGGCTTCCTGCCCGCCACCGTGATCGATGTCGGCGCCCAGACCGGGACTCCGCCGCTCTACGAGGTCTTTCCCGACGCCCATCATGTGCTGATCGAACCGGTGGCGGAGAACGAACCGGCACTGCAGGCCCTGTGCGGACAGCTGCGCAGTGCCGAGTACCACATCGCCGCCGTCGCCCGCCGGGACGGCACGGTGTCGCTGGCCGTGTCCGACGACCGGCTCTATTCCTCCATCGTGGCAGAGGCCGTGGCTGGGGCGGCGCCGGGCAGCCTGCCCGACCGGCGCACGGTGCCGGCCGTCTCGCTCGACAGCCTGTGCGCCGGGCGCGGCCATGCCGGGCCGATGCTGGTGAAGATCGACGTCGACGGGCTCGAACTGGAGGTGCTGGCCGGCGCCGCCACCCTGATGCGGCCGGATGCCGTCTTCGCGATCGAGGCGACGGTGGCCGGTGGCGATGCCCGCCTGCTTCCCATCGTCGACGCCATGGCGGCCAGCGGGTTCCAGGTCTGGGACATCGTCGATCCGCTCTACCGGTCCGAGGACGAGCGGATGTGGCAGGTCGATCTGGTGATGGTCCACCGCGACGGCCCCTACGCCGCCCTTTGACCTTTCCTTATGCGGATGCCCGCTCGCGCAGGGCGCTTTCGAGCCGGTTGAGAGCGTTGTCCCATGAGCCCGGACGGTCCTGGCGGAAGAGTCGCATGGTCGGATACCAGGGGCTGTCCTCGCGGTCGAGCATCCATCTCCAGTCCGGGGCGAAGGGGACGAGGACCCATACGGGGACGCCGAGGGCACCGGCGAGATGGGCGACGGATGTGTCGACGCAGACGACGAGGTCGAGGCCTGCCATGATGGCGGCGGTGTCGGCGAAGTCCCTGATGTCGGGCGAGAGGTTGAGCAGGGGGAAACCGCCTGGCGGGTTTGCGGCCTGCCCCTCGGTCGGGCCTTTCTGGATGGAGACGAGGCTGACGCCGGGGATGGCGGCCAGCCGGGCGAAGGGGGCGAGGCCGATGGAGCGGTTGCGGTCGTTGCCGTGGGTCGGCGATCCGGCCCAGACGATGCCGACCTTCAGGCCGCCTCCGTCCTTTGCCGCCTCGGTCAGCCGACCGCCCCAGCGCGCAACCAGCTCCGGCTCCGCCCACAGGTAGGGAACGCGGGACGGCACGGTTTCCAGCCGGGTGCCGAACAGCGCCGGCAGGCTCAGCACCGGGATCTGAACGTCGAAGTCGGGCAGCGGCTTGCCGGTCTCCACGGCAATGGTGCCGGGCAGGCTGCGCAGCACCGGCAGCAGCGCCCCCTGGCATTCCAGATAGACCGGCTGTCCGTCGCTGCCGGCCGCTCCCCCAGCCGTTCCCTTGGTCGCCTGGGCCAGCAGCGGCAGATAGCGGACGAATTGCAGAACGTCGCCGAACCCCTGTTCCCAATAGACCAGCAGCCGCCGTCCCTGCAGCGGCGAGCCGTCCCAGCGCGGCTGGACGAAGCTGCGCTGCGGCGAGGGCAGGCGGCCGTGCTTCCAGCGCCATTCATACCCCCGCCACCCCCGGGCGAAGTCGCCCAGCAGCAGCCTGACCAGGGATTCGTTCCAATGGGCGCCGGCAAAATTCGGGTCCAGCCGGGTCGCACGCCGGAAGGCCGGCAGCGCTTCCCAGAACAGCCCCCTGTCCTTCACCGTCGACCCCAGGTTGCTGTAGGCCCCGGCATGCTGCGGGTTCAGCACGATGGCGCGGCGGAAGCGTGCCGCCGCCTCCTCCAGCCGGCTGTCCATGCGCAGCAGGGCGCCAAGGTTGTTGGCGATCTCCGCATCGCCGGGCGCCAGGGCCGCCGCGCGGGCGAAGACGTCGCGGGCCTCGTCCGCCCGCTTCAGCCGCTCAAGCTGGATGCCCAGTTCGTTCAGGAGGGCGGGCTGGTCCGGTTTCAGCCGGAGTGCGGCGCGGTAGGCCCGCACCCCCTCCTCCGGCCGGCCGAGCCGGACCATCAGCGCGCCCAGGTTGGTCCAGCCGTTCAACGAATTCGGCGTCAGGCTGAGGGCGCGGCGGAACAGCACCGCCGCTTCGCCATCGCGGCCGGCGTCGGCATGCAGCAGCCCCAGATTGTTGACGGCCGGGGCGAACTGGGGATCGGCGGCGACGATCTCGCCGTACAGCCGTGCGGCCTCTTCGGCCCGGCCGTTCTGCTGGAACCCGAGCGCCGTGGTGAAGGCTTGCTGGATGTTCATGGAAGACCGCATCGCCCCGGTTGAGGAACCGGTTCCGGAGAGCATCGGGAACCGGCCGGATCAGTAGCAGAGATGGCCTGTGCTGCAAAGGACGGGAGCCTGCCGGAAGACGGCCAAAAGAGGGCCGGGAGACGGCCGGGAGACGGTGAAGCGGGTTGACCGCTTGCATCGCCGCCCGTCACCGCACATCAATGGCGCTAAGCAGGTTTCTCCAGATCGGGCCATAGGCCCGGCCTGGAGAAACCTGCGGACTCTATAATTTTGCAGGTTTTCCGAGCCCGCCCATCTGTGGGCGGAGTTCGGAAAACCTGCTTAGGCGAACGGGGAGTGTGGCGGACGGCATGGCGCGGCTTCTGCTGATCAATTACGAATTTCCGCCGCTGGGCGGCGGGGCGGCCAACGCCACCGACAACACCGCGCGCGAACTGGCGGCATTGGGCGGGGAGGTGCTGGTGCTGACCTCCGCCTTCGGCGATCTGCCGCGGCTGGAACGCCGGGCCGACGGCGTCGAGATCCGCCGCATCCCCACCCTGCGCCGCCGCCGTGACCGCAGTTCGGTGGTTGAGATGCTGGCTTTCCTCGCAAGCTCCCTGGTGATGGCGCCCTGGATCGCCGCCCGCTGGCGTCCGGACGCCACCATCGCCTATTTCGGCCTGCCCTGCGGCCCCGCTGCCTGGGTGGTGAAGGCGCTATCCGGCGTGCCCTATGTGGTCAGCCTGCGCGGCGGCGACGTGCCGGGCTTCCAGTATGACGGCATCTCGCTCTACCACCGGCTGGCCGGCCCGGTGATCGGCTGGCTGTGGCGCCGCTCCGCCGCCGTCGTCGCCAACAGCGAGGGGCTGGCCGACCTTGCCCGCCGCTTCGCTCCGGACCAGGCGATCGCCATCATTCCCAACGGCGTCGACGCCGCCCGCTTCTCGCCGGCCGGCAGCGAAAAAGACGGCGACCGCCTGTCGCTGCTGTTCGTCGGCCGCGTGGTGCGGCAGAAGGGGCTGGACGTGCTGTTCGAGGCGCTTGCCTCCCTGCCCTCCGGGACGCGCGGCCGCATCGGCCTGACGATCGTCGGCGACGGCCCCGCCCGGCCGGAACTGGAGGCGCAGGCCGCCCGGCTCGGCCTGTCGGAGCGCATCGCGTTTCGCGGCTGGCTCGGCCGCGACGAGCTGCCGGCCGCCTACCGCGCCGCCGACGCCTTCGTCTTCCCGTCCCGCGACGAGGGCATGCCCAACGTGGTTCTGGAGGCGATGGCCGCCGGCCTGCCCGTGGTGGCGACCCGCATCGCCGGCAACCGCGATCTGGTGGTGGAGGAGGAGACCGGCCTGATGCTGGATGCCGACGACACCCCGGCGCTCGCCGCCGCGCTCGCCCGTCTGGCCGGCGACCCGGCCCTGCGCCGCCGGCTGGGCGAGGGAGGCCGCCGCCGGGTGGTCGATCATTTCTCCTGGCGCGCCGTCGCCGCCGCCTACCGCGACTTGGCGCTCGCCGGCCGCAAGGCGGTGGGACGGGCTCCGTCGGCGCAGGCGGAGTGAGGCGTTCGGGTTTCCGAGCGACGTGCAGGGGGGTGGCAACATTTCCAAGGATGTCACGGACTAAGATACGGATTGCACGGATTTTTTCTCATCTTGGCGACACCTCCGATTTCCCCGGAGCCGCCGCTTCGCAACGCCACATCCGTGACATCCGTGTCCATCTTGCCCGCCGGTCTCCGCCCCTCCAAGGATATGTGCCGCCACGCCCCCCGCTTGACGTGCTGTTGACATCCGGCGGCTTTCGGGAGCGTATGGCGGCGCGGCAGAGTGGGCTCGGACAGCAAGGGATCGGACAGCGTGGCGGAACCGGTGAAGACGGCGGAAGGCGGGAGCGGCACCCCGGCCGGGACATCCGCCCTGGCCTTCGATTTCGGCGAGAACTGGGACCATTACTCGCGCACCGTGCTGGACGAGCCGCGGCTGGTGGCGGCCATCGACAGCTTGAAGGGGCTGGTCGGGACCGGCCGGCTGAAGGGAGCGAGCTTCTGCGACGTCGGCTCCGGCTCCGGCCTGTTCACCATCGCCGCCGGCAAGCTGGGCGTTTCCCGTGCGCTGGGCTTCGACGTCAACCCCACCGGGGTCGAGGTCGCGCGCCGCAACCTGGGCCGCTTCGCGCCCGAACTGGCCGACCGCATCGAGTTCCGCCGCGGCTCGGCGCTGGACAGCGGCTTCGCCGGCTCGCTCGGCCGCTTCGACGTGGTCTATGCCTGGGGCTCGCTGCACCACACCGGTTCCATGTGGCCGGCGATCGAGACGGTGGCCCCGCTGGTGGCGCCGGGCGGCACCTTCGTGCTGGCGCTCTACAACCGCCACTGGACCTCGCCGATCTGGACCCTGATCAAGATCGTCTACAACCTGTCGCCGGGCTTCCTTCGGAAGGTCTGGGACTGGACGCTGGGATCGCTGATGTTCCTGGCGACCTGGGCGATCACCGGCTCCAACCCGCTGCGCAAGGAGCGCGGCATGGAGTTCTGGGTGGACGTGACCGACTGGCTCGGCGGCTACCCCTACGAATATGCCAGTGCCGACGAGGTGCGGGCGCGGATGGACGCGCTCGGCTTCGACATGCTGGAGGTCCGTCCGCCGCGCGTGCCGACGGGCTGCAACGAATTCATCCTGCGCCGGAGGCCCGCATGAGCGACGACGCATTCAAGTCCGCCACCTCTCCTCTCGCTGCCGCTGCGGCCGATCACCCGGGTGGCGTCGATTACGACGACAGCTGGGAGCGGCGCTGGAACGACATGCGCAAATACGGCCCGACCGGCCGGCATCTGCGCCGCATCGTCACCGAGATGGTGCGCCCGCTGAACTACGACAGCTTGGCTGATGTCGGCTGCGGCCAGGGCTCGCTGCTCGCCACGCTGATGCCGCTGAAGCCGCAGGCCAGCTACACCGGCCTCGACTTCGCCGCCAAGGCCATCGACGTCGCCCGCCGCCGGGCGCCGACGGCCGAGTTCGGCCTGCTCGACGTCGCCGCCGGTCATCTCGACCGCCGCTTCGACCTGGTGGTCTGCACCGACGTGGTCGAGCATATCGAGGACGATGTCGCGGCACTCCGCAACCTCGCCGCCATGACCGGCCGTTATCTGCTGGTCTCGACGCTGCAGGGCCGGATGCGCGATTTCGAGCGCACGGTCGGCCATCACCGCAACTATGCCCGCGGCGAGTTGCAGGCCAAGATCCAGTCGGTCGGGCTGGAGATCGAGCGGGTGGTCGAATGGGGCTTCCCCTTCTTCTCGCCGCTCTACCGCAACGTGCTGGGGGCCGCCAGCGGCCAGGGCACGGAAGGCGACTACGGTCCCGGCCGCCGCTTCCTTGCCGAGGCGCTGTACCACATCTTCCGCCTGAACTCCTGGTCGCACGGCGACTACATCTACGTGCTGGCCCGTCGGCCGGGGTCGTGAGGATTCGTCCTCCCCTGGGGCTCCCGGCGGTTCCTCCATCCGCCGGAAATCCCAGGGAGAGGATGGAAACCCATCACATCACTTCATGACTTCATGAAAAGGCATCTTTAAATGCGTCCCCGCCTGAAAGCCCTGATCAGCGCGCTGCTGGTCGCCCTGCTGCTGTGGCGGGTCGACATGGCCGAGGTCGGGCGGGTGCTGGCGATGGCATCGCCGGGGCTGATGGGGCTCGCCGGGCTGCTGTTCTTCATGATGCATGTGCTGAACGCGCTGAAGTTGCGGGTGCTGCTGCCGGATCTGCGGGCGGGGCGGCTGCTCGCCTACACGCTGGTGGCGCAGCTCTACGCGCTGGTCCTGCCGGGCCAGCTGGCCGGAGAGGCGGTGAAGGCCTACCGGCTCAGCCGCGACGAAAGCCGGGGGGACGCCGACGGCGGCCACATCGTCTCGGCGGTGGCCTTCGACAAGGTGACGGGGATCGCCGGGCTGCTGCTGCTGACCGGCGGCGGCTTGGCGATGCAGTCGGCGCGCTTCGGCGATGGGCTGCTGGCCGCGGTCGGTCTGGTGTTCGCCGGGCTGGTCGCGGCGACGGTGCTGCTGGCCTGGGCGCCGGCCCGCGCCCTGCTGCTGGCTCTGCTCGGCTGGCGTGCCGGGCCGCGGCGCGAGGCCTGGCTGCTCGGCCCGCTGCGCCGCTTCCTGGAGGCCTGGCGCGACCAGACGCGCCGGCCGGGCCGCGCCCTGCTGTCGGTCGCCGGCGGCATCGCGGTGCAGCTGGCGGCGGTCGCCGGCAGCCAGACCCTGGGGCTGGCGGTCGGCATCGACCAGCCCTTTTCGGTGTGGAGTGCGGTGATCGGTCTGATGTCGGTGATCGTGCTGATGCCGGTCACCGTCGCCGGCATCGGCCTGCGCGAGGCGTCGCTGGTCGGGCTGCTCGATCTGGTCGGCGTGCCGCATGCCCAGTCGCTGGCGCTGGGCTTCGGCATCCTCGCCTTCCAGGTGATGGTGGCGTTGCTGGGCGCCGTCATCGACCTGACGATCCTGCGTGAACGCCGCACCGCCTGACTCACAGCCCAATTAGCCGTTGCGCTCGCCGGACCCAGCGGCCATACCATGGCCCGGCATCGCCCTTACAGATGACCCGCAGCCTCCGGACCCGTTCGATGACCCTCCTGCTTGCTCCCGGATCCGCCGCCATGGACACCGGCACGGTTTCCGTCTCGGTCCTGATCCCGGTCTACAACGAGGAGGACAACATCGCCCCCCTGTGCGGCCGGCTGATCCCGGCGCTCGACGGGCTGGGGCGCAGCTTCGAGGTCATCTTCGTCAATGACGGCTCCACCGACGGGACGGAGGCGGAGCTGCAGCGGGTGGCGTCCGACCGCCGCATCCGCGTCATCAATTTCCGCCGCAATGTCGGCCAGACCGCGGCGATGATGGCCGGCATCGACCATGCCCGCGGCGAGGTCATCGTGCCGATGGACGGCGACCTCCAGAACGACCCGCAGGACATCGCCGGTCTGCTGGCCAAGCTGGACGAGGGATACGACGTGGTGTCGGGCTGGCGCGCCGACCGGCAGGACGGCTTCCTGCTGCGCACGCTGCCGAGCCGGATGGCCAACAGGCTGATCTCCACCATCTCCGGCGTGAAGCTGAACGACTATGGCTGCACGCTGAAGGCCTACCGGCGCCAGATGCTCCAGGGCTACCGGCTCTATGGCGAGATGCACCGCTTCGTGCCGATCTATGCCCGCTGGCAGGGCGCCAAGCTGACCGAGATGCCGGTGCGTCACCATCCGCGCCGCCACGGCCAGTCGAAATACGGGCTGGAGCGGGTGCTGAAGGTCGTGCTCGACCTCGTCGTCGTGAAGTTCCTGACCCAGTACGAGACCAAGCCGATCTACATCTTCGGCTTCGCCGGCCTGATGTTCATGGGGTTGTCGGTGCTGGCCGGCATCTATGCCGTTTACCTGAAGCTGGTCGACGGCATCTCCTTCATCCTGACGCCGCTGCCGCTCCTGGTGACGATGGGGCTGGTCACCGGCGTGATGTGCATCCTGATGGGGCTGCTGGCCGAGCTGCTGGTCCGCATCTATTTCGAGAGCCAGGGCAAGAGCCACTATTCGATCAAGACCATGCTGAACTTCGACGAGCCGCCGCCGCCGGACCGCAGCCTCCGGGACTGAGAGCGCCGACAGGAAAAAGGCCCCGTACCGTTCCCGGTGCGGGGCCTTTTCATATTCACGCGGTCAGAAGAATTCTGACCGCTGCTTCATGCGCCACGCAGGCACCGCGCCTATCGGCGCGCGCCCGCAGTCGCGGGGGATACTGGGGTTGGAAAGTCAGAACTTTCCAACCCCAGTATCAAGGCGTCGCCGCCACCCCGCCGGGCGGCGTCAGCTCCTTCAGCCCGCCGTCATGGCCCAGCACGAACAGCCGCACCCGCTGGCCGGCCAGCTCGGGCGGAACGGGCAGGGCGAAGCCGCTGTCGGTCATCCGCCCGTCCTTGAGGACCGCCGCGACGTCGGGCCGTGCACCGCCGGTCGGGGATGTTGCCACGATGCGGTCGCCCACCCCCAGCAGGACGAAGGCGGCCGGCGCCGGCACCGCCGCATCGACCGCCCAGCCCAGCGCCGCCAGCGAACCGGAGGGAAGCTGCGTGAAGCGGTCGAGCGAGCCGAGCAGCCCGCCATCGCGCGGCGGCACATCCAGTTGCAGCCGTGCCGACGCCTCATCCAGCCTGCCGGCCTGCAGCAGCGTCGCCAGCGTCGCCCGCTCCGGCCGGCTCGCGGCGTCGGCCAGGATCGTCTGCACGAAGTCGGCCTTCAGCTCGTAGGCGGCCTGGAGGAACGGCGCGATGTTGCGCGGCGAGGCGGAGGGGCAGACCAGAGGCTGGCTCCAATCCATCCCAACAGGCGTGCGGATGGCGTGCAGATAGGTGGCGACGCAGCGTTCCGCCGCCGCATCGCGTTCCGCCACCATGCGGTTGAGGCCGGCGACGCTCCAGTGCCGCCAGAAGGCGTCCGTCCCGGCGCCATGGCCGACGGCGAGCATCGCGGCCAGCACCAGGCCGGCAGCGGCTCCTACCCCCGTCCGGCGGCCGAACAGCAGCGTCCAGCCGGCGACCGCGGCTGGGAAGGCCAGCAGCACCGGATAGGCGTAGCGCGGGATGGTGCCGCAGCGCATGGCGTTGGCGATGCCCTCGCCGCACAGCCCGGCCCGGCCCAGCGCCGTGGTCATGGTGACGATCACCGCCCCGGCGATCAGCCCGGCGATGGCCAGGGCCGCGTTGCGGTTCTCCCGCCCGGTGCTGCCCAGCAGCAGGCCCGCCGCCGGGATCAGGCAAAGCGCCAGGGCCGCCGCTCCCGCCGCCAGCGACAGCGGCGCTCCCACCGCTTCCACCGGCAGGCCGGCGGCGGTGGCGAAGGCGCCCAGCTGGAAGGCCCAGAAGCCGCTGTGCCAGGGCAGCACCAGCGGCTGGCCGGTGTGGTTGGCGTAGGAGCCGTGGAAGGTCATCCACAGCATTGCCGCGGTCAGCAGCAGCCCGCCCCCGACCGCCACCAATGTCTTGCCATCCAGCTGCTCCCGCCAGCTCCCGCCCTGGCGCAGGACCAGCACCGCCCCGGCCCCGGCAGCGCCAAGGGCATAGCTGGCGCCGAACACCCCGGTCGAGCCGAAGGCCAGCAGGAACAGCGTCGCCAGCACCAGACGCCCGCGGGCCAGCGTGTGGAGGAACAGGAACAGGCAGGTGAAGAAGATCGGCTGGGCCAGCCCCATGTGCTGGTAATAGAAATACTCGTTGTTCAGCGTGCCGGTCAGGAACAGTCCGGCCGCCGCCACCGGCACCCCATCCCAGGCCGAGCGCACGCAGTCGCGCAGCAGAACCAGGGCGTAGGAGGCGAGCATGGCGGCGAAGGCCAGCCAGCCGACCAGCCGGAAGGCGAGGAAATCGACGCCGATGGCCTGCCACAGCCCGTGGGTCAGCAGCTTGAAGAACGGCGCGACATGGTCGCTGTCCTTGGCGAAGATCGACTGGAACGTCAGCGGCTGCTGCACGCCCTGGGCGGTGCCGAAGAAATAGCCCCAATCGTCCCAATAGGGCAGGCCGGTGCTGGCATGCATGTTCATGCCGAACTGATAGGCGACGATCAGCGCGCCCAGCCCCAGCAGCAGCCTGACCAGGATGCGGGCGGGTGCCGAACCGCGGCCGGCAGGAAGATTGGAGCGGGCAGCATCGTGCATGCCCGCTCCCCCGCGCGCTCGGGAAAGCGGACGGTCCAGACTGTCTAAGCTCATGCGGCGTGTTCCATCGGTGCCGGGGTATGGGCCGGGCGGTCCAGTGCGGTGGCGAGTGCGGTCCAGGCCCACAGCAGGCCGCGGTGGTCGGCCTGCCCGCTGCGGTGCTCGTCCCAGCGCGCCGCCAGCCACTTGCCGTCCACCCCGATGCGCGCCGCGGTCTCCAGCGGCGGCTGGGGCAGGTGGCGCAGCCAGCGGCTCAAGGGGATGCCGAAGCCCTTCTTGGGCCGCGACAGGATCGCCGGCGGCAGCAGCGGGGCCATCGCCTTCTTCAGGATCCATTTGCGGGTGCCGCCCCGGATGCCGTTCGGCTGCAGCTTCACGCCGGCCGGCAGGCGGCTGACGAAGGCGACGAGGTCGCGGTCGAGGAAGGGCGAGCGCGTTTCCAGCGAGCAGAACATGCTGGCGCGGTCGGCCTTGATCAGCAAATTCTCGCCCAGATAGAAGCGGCCGTAGAACTCGATGGAGCGGTCGACGTCGTGCCGGCTGGCGCCCGAACGCCACAGGGCGTCGGCCTCGTCATACAGCTCGTCGGCGGTCAGCTCGGCGCCGAACAGCCGCGACACCTCCTCCACCGAGGCCGGACCCAGCCAGGCCGGCATCCAGTGCGCCGGCCGGTGGCCCAGCCCGCGCAGCGCCCGGCGCAGCTTGAAGTCGAAGCTCATGTTGCGGTCCGAGCGCGGCAGCCGGTGGGCCACCGCCTCCGCCAGCCGGTGCAGCGGGCGGGGGACGGCATGGTGGTAGAGCCGCGCCGTGCGCAGCGCGTCGAAGGTGTCGTATCCCGCGAACAGCTCGTCGCCGCCGTCGCCGGTCAGCGCCACCGTCACCCGTTCGCGGGCGAAGCGCGACAGCAGATGCGTCGGCAGGATGGATGGATCGGCGATCGGATCGTCCAGCCGGCCGAGCAGCTCCGGCAGCATCCCGGCCGCGGTGTCGAGGTTCAGCGTGCGGCAGGCATGGTCGGTGCCGTAATGGCGCGCGGCGTCGGCCGCATAACCGCTCTCGTCGAAGCTCGGCTCGTCGAAGCCGATGGTGAAGGTCTTCATGGTGGCCGGGTCGCGGTGCTTTGCCGCGAGCGCCACGATGGCGGCGCTGTCGATGCCGCCGGACAGGAAGAAGCCGACCGGCACGTCGCTCAGCATGCGGCGTTCCACCGCACGGTCCAGCAGCTCGCGCAGCTCCTCGGCCCACTCATCGGGACCGCCCGGCGGCTGGTCGTCCACCACCATCCGGTATTCCCAATAGCGGCTGACCGACAGCCGGCGGCTGGCCAGGTCATAGACCATGCTGCAGCCGCCCGGCAGCTTGCGCACCGCGGCATGGGCGGTCAGCGGCGCCGGGATGAAGCCATAGGCGAAATATTTGACCAGGGCTGTGCGGTCGAGCGTGTCCGGTACCGACGGGTGGGACAGCACGGCGGTGGCCTCCGACGCGAAGACCAGCCCGTCCGCCGTCTCGGCATAGAACAGCGGCTTCTTGCCGAAACGGTCGCGGCCGAACACCAGCCGGCCGCGGCGGCGGTCGTGCAGGCAGAAGGCGAACATGCCGTTCAGCCGCTCCAGCATGTCCAGGCCCCATTCCCGGTAGCCGTGCAGCAGCACCTCGGTGTCGGAATGGTCGGTGACGAAGCGGTGGCCTGCCTGCTCCAGCGCGCGGCGCAGTTCCGGCGCGTTGTAGATCTCGCCGTTGTAGACGATCACCAGATCGCCCTCCGCCGTCGCCATCGGCTGGTGGCCGCCCTCGATGTCGATGATGGCGAGGCGGCGGAATCCCAGATGCACGGCCAAGGCGCCGCTGCGGTCGACCCCGGCCTTGTCGGCATAGACGCCGTCGTCGTCTGGGCCGCGGTGGCGGATGATGCTGGTCATGACGGCGAGGTCGCGCTCGCCGCCGGGTCCGGCGAAGCCGGCGAAACCGCACATGGGGCTGCTCTCCCGAAGGGACTGCCGAAGGTGGCGACGAAGGCTAGGTGTAGCGTCTCGTCCGCCCCTGTGCCATGGCGAAATGCCGGACCCGGGGTTCCGGAGATGCGGCGCCCGGGCGGAAAGCTGGGCGGAAAGTCGTGGCTTCCGGTTTCGGCTTTGGCTACAGCAGGGGCCGCGGCGTGCGGCCAGTCTGGCCGGATCGGATGGGAGCAGGTGGATGATTGGTGGGCCGGTGGATCTGGAGGGCGGCTTCAACCGCATGCGGCCGTGCCGTCACGGCTTGATGGTCTACAACCGCAACGACCGTTATGTCGGCCGTTCCCTCGATCTCTACGGCGAATATGCCGAGTACGAGGTGGCCCTGTTCCGCTCGGCCGTGCGTCCGGGGGATCTCGTGGTCGAAGTCGGGGCCAACATCGGCGCCCAGACCGTGCCGCTGGCCCGCATGGTCGGGCCGTCCGGCGCCGTCGTCGCGTTCGAACCGCAGGAGATGCTGTTCAACATGCTCTCCGCCAATCTGGCCCTGAACGGGCTCACCAATGTGCGGACCCGGCGCCTGGCGGTGGGGAGCGAGGCCGGTTCCATCCGGGTGCCGGCTCTCGACCCGACCTGCTCCAACAACTTCGGCGCCCTCGGCCTCGGCGGCTGGGAGTATGGCGAGCTGGTTCCGCTGGTGACGCTGGACAGCTTCGTCCTGCCGTCCTGCCGCCTGCTCAAGGTCGATGTGGAGGGCATGGAGGAGGCGGTGCTGCGCGGTGCCTCCGGGCTGATCGCGCGCCACCGGCCGGTGCTGTATGTCGAGAACGACCGGCGCGACCGCTCGCCCGCCCTGATCGGGCTGATCCGGTCGATGGGCTACCGGGTCTGGTGGCACACGGCCCGCCTGTTCCATCCCGGCAACTTCGCCGGCAACCCCGTGGACGCCTTCGATGGGGTGGGCGCAGTCAACCTCGTCGCCCTGCCGCCGGACTGCGACATCCACATTCCGGATCCCGAGATCACCGACGATCATGCCTGGTGGCGGTGAGGGGGCTCAGGCCTCCGCCCGGTCGGCCTCCTGTTCCAGAACCTCGCGAACCGCGGCGGCCATTTCCTGCCAGCTGTAGCGCCTGCTGCGGTCGAAGCCGGCCTGGATCAGGGCGTTCCCGGTTTCCGGACGGCGGACGGCGCGCAGGGCGGGGATGAAGCTGTCCGGAGACCGCGGGTCGATGTAGAGCGCCGCTTCGGCGCCCACTTCGCGCAGCACCGGCAAATCGGAGGCGACGACCGGGCACCCGCAGGCCATCGCTTCGATCAGCGGCAGCCCGAAGCCTTCGTAGAAGGACGGGAAGACCAGGGCGGTCGCCGCATTGTACAGCCGGACCAGCGCCTCGTCCTCCGCCCGCACCAGCCGGACCTCGACCCCTTCCGGCAGGCCGTTCAGCTGGTCCGGCGACGCATGGCGGCTGGAGCACAGGACAGGCAGGCGTTCTTCCGGCGGCATCCGTGCCAGGGCATGGACCAGGGCCACGCCGTTCTTGTGCTCGTGCAGGCCGCCCACCAGCAGGAAAAAGCCGTTGGGGCAGCGCACCTCGGCCAGCAAGGCCTGGCGGTCGGCCTCCGGCAGCACGCGGAACGAAGGGTCGACCCCCGGATAGGCAAGACCGGTGCGCCCGGCGGTCTCCGGATGCAGCCGCTCCAGATCGGCGCGGGTGCTTTCGGAAATGCAGATATAGCGCCGGGCATAGGCGATGGCGGCCCGCTTCTCGGCCCACATCGGCTGTGCCAGGTCCATGTTCAGCATTTCGGGGATCATGTCGTACACCATCATCACCGACGGGATGGTCAGCGGCGTGGTGTAGTAGGTGGAGATGAAGACCCCGGCCCTCTCCTCCTGGCCGCATCGCTCGATCGTCCGCCGCTGGCGCTGCGGGTCGGCATAGTCGTGCGGCTCGATCATCCGGTAGTCGATGCCCGGCACCCGCGGCGCCCAGCCGTTGCGGTCGAGGACCAGCAGGCGCTTGGCGAAGTCGGTGCCGCTCCACTCCTTCAGAAGGCTGTGCCAGACACGGGCGATGCCGGTCCGCTGGAGCTGGAAGAAGACGGAATCGATCATCACCCGCGGCTTGGCCGGGGTGCGGCGGATTTGGAAATGCAGGCGTTCCCGTGCCGGTGGCGGCGCCTGATCGGGAGCCGGACGGGTGGAGCGCAGGCGCTCCGACAGGATCCGTGCATCGGCCTCGACATAACGGCCGGGAGCCTGCCGGAGATGGCGCTGCAATCCGCGAAGCCCGCTTTCCAGCAGCCCCGCCGGATCGGCGAGCGTCTTGCCCATGGCGTGGATCTGGTCCGGCGAATAGCGCAGATGCCTGGGCTGTTCGCGATAGAAGACATGGGTCTGGCCGTTGCTGTGCAGCCGCATGCCGTAGCGTTGGGCCACCAGATCGAGGCCGCGCAGCGAATAGAAGAAGACGAACCGGCCGGTGTCGGGAGACAGTTGGGGCCAATCCGGGCCTTCCCCACGATAAAGCCGGGCCGTGGCGATGACGATGTCGGAATCCGCTGCGAAAAGTTCGCGGAGGTCGCGGGCCGGATCGGGCAGGCGTTCCAGCACCTCCAGCGCGGTGGCGACCGGAAAGACGGCGGTCGCCGCATCCTGGCGCGCGAACCCCTGCGCATAGCGGTTGCCGGTTCGGTCGTCCTGCAGGAAGAAGGCGAAGCCCCGGTCCCGCATCATGCGGGTGAACAGGCCGTCGCCTCCGCCCCATTCCAGGCATGGCGTGCCCGTCCCGACGCCGAGCCGTTCCGGCCCAAGCTGTTCCGGCCCAAGCTGTTCCGGCCCAAGCTGTTCCAGCCCAAGCTGTTCCAGCCCAAGCTGTTCCAGCAAGGGGGGGACCGTGAGCGACAGTGTCATGCTGCGCTGTGCCGCCCCGACGTCCGGGATCATGCTGCCCGCTTCACTGGCCTCCTCCAGCCAGTGAGGCGGGTCGGTCTGCAGGCAGGCACACCGGGTGCATTCCCAATAGCCCACGCGATGCCGGCCGAGAAGAATCGTCTCGAAGACACGGATCGCGTTGCCGCCGCACAGCCGGCAGGGGCTGGTGGGGAGCGAGGTCATTGCGGCACTGCCCCCTGTTGCCGCATGTCGGCCTGGATGGTCTGCCAGACCGTGCCGAAGATGCTTTCCCAGGAATGCTGGGCGCGCACCTGTTCGACGACGCCGGCGCTGCGCGCCTCGTATTCCGCCGGGCTCATGGCCATCGCCTTCAGGATGATCTCGCGGTTGCTGGCGGCATCCTGGGTCAGATAGATCGCATGGGGGGACCGGAAGCCGCTTTCCGGGGTGACGAGCGGCACCAGCCCGCGCGCGCAGTTCTCCAGGATCGCGGTCGACTGCGCATCCAGGGAACTGGTGTGGATGTAGAAGGCGCACTGCTCCTTGACGAAGCGGTCCACCTGCGGATTGCTGTTGTCCATCCAGCCCAGCGAGACGACCTCCTTGTCGCGGATGCGGACCCGCTGGTTGGGGTGGTTGCGCAGGCTGCCGCTGCCCAGATGCAGCCGCATCCGGGCCGAATCGATGCTGTCCAGCAGCAGCTCGAACCCCTTGTGCGGTTGCAGGTCGCTCAAATGGAGCAGGCCGTTCATGCTTTCCGGGCTGTAGCGGCGCGGCGCCCCGAACAGGCGGGCCTCACACCCCATGTCGATGCGGACCAGCTTGTGCTTGATCCGGCCGATCGGCGTGTCGGTCGGCAGGGCCTGGATTCGTTCATACCAGTGGTCGCCGCAGATGCCGAAGATCAGGCGGGCGGCGTCGAGCTGGCTGTCGACGAAAGGCGACCATTTCTTATGCTCGGCGATCTGCACGGGCAGGATCGGGATCATGATGTATGTGTTGGGATGGCAGGCCGCCTCGGGCGACAGGGCATTGTCGCGCACCCAGTCGTCGGTCGCTCCGCCGACCGGATCGAAGGTGGTGTGCCCAAGCAGGATGTCCGACGGGTTGCGGGTCACCCGGGAAGCGGTAAAGCTTTCCATGTGAATGTCTGTGTATTTCCCAAGAACCCTTCGCGCATGCTTGCAGATTTCGGCGTTGTTCGCTTCGTACTTGTTATAGGAATCTTCCCTGAAGATGTATGGTGACCAGAAAAAGTGAAGCATCAACATCTCCATGGGTATGCAAGGCGTCTTGTAGTCGTTTGCGGGAAAGATACGGAATCAGCCGGTCTTCAGATGCTTCATCCTGTCGCGCCAATGGGCCAGGAACAGGATGCCGTCGCGTCTGCCGAATGAGTCCAGCGTCCTTCGCCGCCTGTCTTCCCCATCCCGGATGTCCGTGGCGGTCCGTATCTGGGACCAGTCGGGAATCACGGCGCATCCGCACTCCGTGTAGAGCGGATCCAGGATGCTCGACGTGACGATCGGAATGGCGCCCGTCGCCAGGCTCTCCCACACACGCATCGTGTCCACCCCGTTGCCCCGCGGGCAGAGAACGAACTTCGACATTCCCATGAGCGCCAGATAATACCGGTAATCCATCCGGCTCTCGCAGAGGAACACGCCGTCCATGGGAAGCTGGCTTCTATCCACCGATGTCCTGGACAGGAAGGTGCACAGCATCTCGATGGGACGATCGTTCCAGGGCAACCCGCCCGCATGGTCGAGAACAAGGGATTGCCGGCCGTAGGGGCGCTGCTTCTCGGCAAATCCGATCGGAAGCTGGTGAACGGATGATGACCATTTCGGCAGATTGCAGCCCCACCATTCCCGCACCCTCGGGTCGTCGAGCAGATGGCGGTGGGCATCCGGAGTGATGTCGCTCACGCCGGTGACCAGAACGAAGGGCTTGTCGATCAGATGCAGGACATGGCTCTCGAAGAAGGGCAGAAGATCCGTCTTTACGAAGACGGTATCCCCCGCCTTTACCTCATGAGGACGGAAAGGCGGATTCAAGTGGAGGGGCAGGACCCCGAACTGCTCATAATATTCCTTTGCACAATCCAGGATGTGATCGCACAGGAGGGGGATCGAATTATACCGCAAAAGGCCGATCTCTTCATCCATGCCGCACTTCTTCCTGGAAAAAAGATAAAAACGGTCCCGATTCTGGACGTGATCGGCTTCAGGCGGCGGACGGCTCAAAGCCGGACGGGGGTCATCCGCGCACCCAGGCTTGGTACAGCCCGCCGAAGATCATCGGATGCTCCGTCTCCAACCGGTCCCAGCGGGCGAGCGAGGTCATCGCCGGGTCCTCGGGGAATCGCTTGCGATAGAGGGCGGCAACCGCCGGATCGGCCAGCCGGAAGCCCAGGAACTCCAGGCCCAGCGTTTCGAGCGCGCCGGCCAGCCACGGCAGGGTGACGTGCAGCTCGTGGACATGCATCAGCAGGTCGCGGCAGGCGCTGGTGCCGTAGAAGTCCGGGGACTGGGCGACGGCCCGCGCCGGATGGCCCTCCGGCAGGGCCAGGATGTCGCGGCGGACATGGCGGATGCCGTCCAGGGTCGGCGGGTGGCCGCGTTCGGCGATGAACTGGCGGGCGGCCAGGATGGGACGGCGGGCGGCAGCGCTGTAAAACCCGATCTCCATCACGCCATGCGGACGCATCATCCCGCGCAGCACGCGCAGGCCCGCCATCGGGTCTTCCATGTGGTGCAGGACGCCGACGCTGTGGATCACGTCGAAGCGGCGGCCCAGCGCTCCCAGTTCCAGCAGGTCGGCCTGCGCGAACTCGACATTGTCCAGCCCCAGCCGGCGGCTTTGCCGCGTGGCGTAGGCGAGGCTGCGGCGGCTGAGGTCGACCGCCAGCACCTTTGCGTTCTTCAGGGTGGAGGCGGCCCACACCGCCTCGCGCCCGGTGCCGCAGCCGGCGACCAGCACCTCCGGCGCCTCCCAGCCCGGCGTGTCCCAGGCGGGGGAGGCGGGCAGGGCGGCATGCGGAAACAGCGCGTGCAGGAAGCGGGGCAGCGGCACCGGTTCCGGCAGCAGGCCGGTGTTCATCCAGCGCGGATAGGGGTTTTCCTCGTACTGGGCGCGCACGCCGACCGAAACCGGGTTGTCGATCGGCGTCAGCGCCGGCAGATCCGCCTGGATCGCCGCCTCGGCCAGCGGTTCGGCGACCTGCCGGTTCAGCAGCCGGGCGATCTCCTCGGGCCAAGTGCTGGTTTGCAGGGCGCCCGCCCGCTCCCAGCGATAGAGCGGCCGGTAGGCGCCGAGCAGGGCGACCAGCACCGCCGGCGGCTGTTCGTTGCGGTCCAGCGCGGACTCGGCCGCGCGGACCAGCACCGTCAGCACCTGGAACTCGCCATCGGTTTCGGCAAAGACATATTCGTTGAGGAAGCACTGCTCGGCGATGGCCGCGCACAGGGTTCGCCATGCCGGGCGGTCGGGCAGGCCGGGGCCGGTCAGCGCCAGCATCAGCACCCGGCGCAGCCGGGTCAGTGCCCGTTCCAGCGTGGGATCGCAGACCGGAGCGGCGCGCAGATGGGCGAGCAGCAACGCATCCTCCGCCAGCCCGGCGAGCGAGCCGTCGGCCAGCAGCGCCCGGCTGGCATCGTCCAGGGCGGGACCGGCATCCTCCGGCAGGGCCGCGAGATGGCGCAGGGCGGGGGAAGCCATCAGCACGCCGGCGATGGCGCGGGACAGTCCGGCGCCTTCCACCTCCGGCCGGCCGAGAGCGGCCAGCAGATCGGCGCGCAACCCCTCATCCGCTCCGCCACCGGCATCGGACGGCGTGGCGTCGCGCAGCGCTTCGGCGAAGGCGATCCAGTTGCGCGGCAGGTCGGGGGCGAGACGGATCGCCTTGCGCACATAGGGCAGGGCCTGGTCGCGCCAGCCGCCTTGCAGGAACAGGGCGGCGATGCCGAAGCACAGCTCCGCGTCCTCCGGGGCCGTGCGGGCGATGCCGAAGGCTTCGGCTTCCGCCTCGGCGGTGCGGCCGGCGGCGATCAGCAGCGACAGCAGGGCGCGGCGCAGCGGCAGGGGAAGCGGCTGGTTGGCAGGCCGGCTCGCCGTGGCGCGCCGCAACTCCTCGATGGCGGCGTCGGGGTTGCCGGTCTCCTGATGCAGGCGGGCGAGGTTGTTGTGGATCTCCGGCAGGTCGGGAGACAGGCGCAGCGCCTCGCGGTAGGCCTCCAGAGCGCCCGCGGCGTCCCGGCCGGTTTGCAGGGCGGCACCCAGATTGGCCAGCAGCGGCGTCCGGCCGGGATCGTCCGGGTTCGCGATGCGGGCCAGCCCGTCGCGGCAGACGCCGGCAGCCTCTTCCCAATGGCCGGCAACGCGCAGGCTGTCGGCCAGCCGCAGCCGGGTGTCGAGATGGCCGGGATCGACCGCCAGCACCCGGTGGAAGGCGGCGATGGCCGATTCCGGATGGCCGGCGCGATGGTGCAGGGTGCCGATCAGGTGCAGCGTTCCGGTCAGCCGCGGGCGCAGCGCCACGGCCTGTTCGGCCTGCTCCAGCGCCTCGGCGTCGCGGCCCAGCCGGGCCAGCAGCGAGGCATGGTTGCCGAGGATTTCCGGCAAAAGCGGCCGGTGGGAGAGCGCCCGGCGGAACAGCGCCTCGGCCTCCTCGGCCCGTCCCTCCAGCATGCGGACCAGCGCCAGGGTGCCCAGCGTTTCCGCCTGCGCCTGCCGCAATGCCTGGGTGGGCTGGGTGGCGCCGCCGGCAAGCCGCAGCGCGGCATCGCAGGCCGCCGCCGCTTCGGCCAGCTGGCCGCGGCGCAGCCGGGCGAGCGCCTGCGCGCGGTGGGCCTGGATCGCCGCCGTCTCTCTCGCCCCATCGGCTCCTGTTCGCCGCAGCGCCTCGGCCGCCGCGGCATAGCCGTCGTCGGTGCGGCCGGCGGCGATGAAGGCCAGGGCCAGCACGCTCCAGCCGTCGGCCCTCTCCGGCTGCCGGCGCACCGCCGCCTCGGCCCAGGCCACGGTCTCGGCCGGGCGGCCCAGGATGCGGGCGGCTTCGGCCAGCGACAGCAGATCGGCGGCATCCTGCGGCGGCGTGCCGCACAGCCCGCGGTAGGGCTCCTCCGCCTCCTCCGGCCGCCCCGACCGGCACAGCTCGAGAACCCGCGCCAGACGATGACCCAGGGCCTGATGGTCCGGACCGCTTTGGCCGGTGGTGCTCTGGCCGGTCGGAAGGCTGGCGGTCCCGGTTGCAGTGTCGGTGGTCATGGGGCAGGACCTCGGGCTGGCGTGGAGGGCTTGGAAGAGGCGGGCTGATGCTGGGCCCCGGGCGGTCGTGCCTCAGTAGGCCTGGTAGGATTTTTCCTCGACCAGTTCGGAGCCGAGCAGGCGGTTCAGGTCGCGCTTCAGCGCCGCCCGGCGGTCGTTGGTGTGGTAGACCTGCCGGGCGAGTTCGACGAAGCGTGGACCGAAATCCTTCGCACGCTCGCAGTCGCGGATCTCGTCCTCCACCTCCCACAGGGTGGTGTTGACCGCGCGCAGCCCGTCGATCAGCGCCACGACCTCCGGCCGCGCGGTGTTGGCCTGCGCCGCCACGGCGACCAGCGCCTCGCGCTCGCGCCGGACGTTGGCCAGCTTGTCGGCGTCGGCGATGCGCTCCGCCTTGATGTCGAGGATGGTGATCTTGTCCAGCAGTTCGCCCCAGGAAACGGGCGCCATGATCGGCATGTCGGAAGGTCCTGTCAGTGTTTCGGTGGAGAGGGCGGCATGGCTGCGCAGGGCGCTTTCGAGCCGGTTGAGAGCGTCGTCCCATGAGCCCGGACGGTCCTGGCGGAAGAGTCGCATGGTCGGATACCAGGGGCTGTCCTCGCGGTCGAGCATCCATCTCCAGTCCGGGGCGAAGGGGACGAGGACCCAGACGGGGACGCCGAGGGCACCGGCGAGATGGGCGACGGATGTGTCGACGCAGACGACGAGGTCGAGGCCTGCCATGATGGCGGCGGTGTCGGCGAAGTCCCTGATGTCGGGCGAGAGGTTGAGCAGGGGGAAACCGCCTGGCGGGTTTGCGGCCTGCCCCTCGGTCGGGCCTTTCTGGATGGAGACGAGGCTGACGCCGGGGATGGCGGCCAGCGGGGCGAAGGGGGCGAGGCCGATGGAGCGGTTGCGGTCGTTGCCGTGGGTCGGCGATCCGGCCCAGACGATGCCGACCTTCAGGCCGCCCCCGTCCTTTGCCGCCTCGGTCAGCCGACCGCCCCAGCGCGCAACCAGTTCCGGCTCCGCCCACAGGTAGGGAACGCGGTGCGGGATGGTGTCCATCTGGGTCCCGAACACCTCGCCCAGGCTCAGCATCGGCAGATGCAGGTCGAAGGCGTCGGTGGGAAGCTGGCCGCTGACGAAACGTTCCACGCCGGGCAGCCCGGCCATCACCCGTTGCAGCGGCGCCGGCAGCCCCAGGATCACCCGGCCGCCGCGCGCCGCCACCAGGGGGACATACCGGCAGAATTGCAGTGCGTCGCCCAGCCCCTGTTCGCCATGCAGCAGGATGCGGCGACCGTCCAGCGGCTCGCCGTTCCAGCGCGGCTTGGGCATGTCGGCAAGGGCGGGCGCGTCCTTGCAGCGCAGCCGCCATTCATACTCGCGCCAGCCCTCCTCCAACCGGCCATCGACCAGCAGGGCCATGCCCAGGTTGCGGTGGGCGTCCGGACCGGCCGGGTCGATGGCGACGGCGCGGCGGAAGCCGGTGACCGCCTCAATCAGCCGGTTCTGGTTCAGGCGGGCATTGCCATGGTTGGCATAGCCGCCGGCGAAGCCGGGATCGACGGCGACGGCGCGGGCATGCGCGTCCGCCGCCTCCTCCAGCCGTCCCTGTTCCTGCAGGGCGAGGCCGAGGCTGCTGTGGCCGGCGGCGAAACAGGGATCGAGCGTCACGGCGCGGCGGTGCCATGCCGCTGCCGTCTCCGCTCCGTTCCCTGTCTTGTCCAGCGCGCGCAGCGCGATGCCCATATTGTTGCAGACGGCCATATTGGCAGGGTCGAGGGCGATGGCCCGGGCATAGGCGGCGACCGCATCCGGCAGGTCGTCGCGTTCCTGCAGCACATTGGCCAGTCCCGCATGCCCCTCCGCCCCGGCGGGGGAAAGACGGATCGCCCGGCGGTAGGCGCCGTGGGCATCGCCCAGGCGGGGCAGCCCGCGATACAGCCCGCCCAAATTCTCGTAGGCGGCGGCAAAGTCCGGCCGCAGGGCGATGGCGCTGCGATAGGCTGCCGCCGCCCCGGCCGCGTTCCCGTGGTCACGCAGCAGGTTGCCCAGGTTCAACCGCGGTTCCGCCATCGCCGGATCGATCCGCAGGGTGCGGGCCATCAGCTGGAGCGCCGCCCCTTTCTGCCCGGCACGCCGGGCAACCAGCCCCATGAGATGCAAGGCATCGGCCTGGTCGGGCGCGATCTCGATGATGCGGCGGTAAATCCGGGCGGCTGCGGCGATCTGGCCGCTCTGATGGTGCCGCACCGCCGCGGCGAGTGCCTCCTGAATGGTCGCCATGCTTGGTCGGTCGTCCTTATCGGCCCTGCGGTATCGGCATGAGGTGTCGGCACAGGATATCGGCCCTGCGGCCTGCCGGTCCGGCCGCCGGAACGGAATAGCGGGTGTTCCCGAATTCGCCAAGTGCGATCCTGGTCGCACATGCATCCGTGTCGGCGGCGCAACGGCAATATTGCGCGTGTTATGAAATTGTAACGGCAACGACTGGACAGGCTTAAGCCAGGCCTTGGCAGTTCAAGTGACGGCGGCACGAAAAGCTGTGCAAATGCTCGCTGGAGGAGACACGAGTCGAGTGGACAGGATCCACCCTCCCTGGTCCGACGGGGGCGGATTCGGCGGAACCGTGGGTAACCCCAACTTCCACCCTGTCTGTTGCGGATTGGCCATACCGGGTATTTTATCAGATTTTCCAGGCACTTGTTGGAGGGAGGTATAGAGGGGGGTACGATCCCTCATAAGGCCCTTCGACCAGCCGGGCGTTTGGCCCTACCCACTTCGGTAGAAACGCGTTGCTTTGGGTCCATTCCTTCGGATAACAAGGGCACGGTGTGTTAGCTCGCGCTAGGACTGACTCTGCCTGCCCTCAGCCGAGCGTGACGCGCGCCTTAAAGATGGTTCATCCGCCGGCGAACCAAACCTGAAGGGGATTAGTATGGCTGGAACCTTTAACGTAACGACGGGTTCAACCCTATCGCTAGGTACGTTTTCTACGATCATCGGCAGCACCGGTACGGATGTCATCCTGCTTCAGACCGCCGGCAATACGCTGTCGATCTCGGCGCTGGAAACTCTGGTCGGCACCACCGGTACCGAATTCATCACTCTGACCGCCGGTTCCACCCTGCAGGTTTCGCTGCTGGAAACCCTGGTCGGCAGCACCTCGACGGACGTGGTGTCGATCGGTACGTCCGGTTCGACGATGCTGGTGTCGCTGCTCGAGACCATCACCGGCGGCGCCGGCATCGATGTGATCTCGATCGGTACGTCCGGTTCGACGATGCTGGTGTCCCTGATTGAGACGATCACCGGCGACGTTGGCACTGACGTCATCACCCTGGCTTCCGGCGGCAACACCCTGCTGGTGTCGGCCCTGGAGACCCTGACCGGCGCTGCCGGCACCGATGCCGTCACGCTGGGCACGGTCGGCAACACCCTGCTGGTTTCGGCCATCGAGACGCTGACCGGCGGCACCGGCACCGATGTCGTCACGCTGGCCTCCGGTGGCAGCACCATCCTGGTGGGTGGCCTGGAGACGCTGACCGGCGCCGCCGGCACCGACATCGTCACGCTGGGCTCGGCCGGCAACACCCTGCTGGTTTCGGCCGTCGAGACGCTGACCGGTGGTGCCGCCTCCGACGTCGTCACGCTGGGCAGCGCGGGCAACACCCTGCTGGTTACGCTCGTCGAGACGCTGACCGGCGGTGCGGGCACCGACGTCGTCGCGCTGGGCACCGCGGGCAACACCATCACCGTCTCCCTGCTTGAGACGCTGACCGGCGGTGCTGGCTCCGACATCGTCACGCTGGGCTCGGCCGGCAGCACCCTGCTGGTTTCGGCCGTCGAGACGCTGACCGGCGGTGCGGGCACCGATGTCGTCACGCTGGCCTCCGGCGGCAGCACCATCCTGGTTTCGCTCCTCGAGACGCTGACCGGCGCCGCTGGCACCGACATCGTCACGCTGGGCTCGGCCGGCAGCACCCTGCTGGTTTCGGCCGTCGAGACGCTGACCGGCGCGGCCGGCACCGACGTCGTCACGCTGGGCACCGGTGGCAGCACCATCCTGGTGTCGGGCCTCGAGACGCTGACCGGCGCGGCCGGCACCGACATCGTCACGCTGGGCTCGGCCGGTGGCACCCTGCTGGTTTCGACCCTTGAGACGCTGGTCGGTTCGACCGCCAGCGACGTCATCGGCCTCGGCAGCGCCGGCAACACCCTGCTGGTTTCCGGCATCGAGACGCTGACCGGCGGTGCGGGCACCGACGTCGTCACGCTGGCCTCCGGCGGCAGCACCATCCTGGCTTCGCTCCTCGAGACGCTGACCGGCGCCGCTGGCACCGACATCGTCACGCTGGGCTCGGCCGGCAGCACCCTGCTGGTTTCGCTCGTCGAGACGCTGACCGGCGCCGCCGGCACCGACGTCGTCACGCTGGGTTCGGGTGGCAACACCGTCACCGCCTCCCTGCTCGAGACGCTGACCGGCGCCGCCGGGTCCGACCTGGTGTTCCTCGGCTCGGCCGGCAACACGACCACCGTTTCGCTCGTCGAGACGCTGATCGGCGGCAGCGGCACCGACGTCGTCACCCTGGGCACGGTCGGCAACACGGTGCTGCTGCGCGGCATCGAGACGCTGACGGGCGCCACGGGCACCGACGTCATCACGCTCGGCGACACCGGCAACACGCTGGTCGTCGGCGGCATCGAGACGCTGACGGGCGGCACCGCCACCGACGCGGTCACCCTCGCCTCCACCGGCAGCACCCTGCTGGTCAGCGTGGTCGAGACCCTGACGGGCGGCACGGGCACCGATGTCGTCACGCTCGGCGCCGGCGGCAACACCCTCACCGCCTCCCTGCTCGAGACGCTGACCGGCAGCGCCGCTTCCGATCTCGTCTTCCTCGGCACGAACGGCAACACGACCACCGTTTCGCTCGTCGAAGTTCTGATCGGCAGCAGCGGCACCGACGTCGTCACCCTGGCCTCCGGCGGCAACACGATCCTGCTGCGCGGCCTGGAGACCCTGACCGGCGCGGCCGGCACCGACGTCGTCACCCTGGGCGACACCGGCAACACGACCACCGTCTCGCTGCTCGAGACGCTGATCGGCGGTGCTGCCACCGACGTCATCGCTCTGGGCACGGTTGGCAACACCCTGCTGGTGTCGGCCCTGGAGACCCTGACCGGCGCGGCCGGCACCGACGTCGTCACCCTGGGTTCGGCCGGCAACACGCTGTCCGTCTCGCTGCTCGAGACGATCACCGGCGGCGTAGGCTCCGACGTGGTCGCCCTCGGCACGGCCGGCACCACCCTGCTGGTCTCTGCCCTTGAGACCCTGACGGGTAACGCTGGCACCGACATCGTCACCCTGGGCAACGCTGGCAACACGCTGTCCACCAACCTGCTCGACACCATCTTCGGTGGCACCGGTTCGGATCTGGTCTTCCTCGGCACCAGCTCCAGCACCCTGCAGGTCAACAACCTGGAAATCCTGGTCGGCGGCACCGCTTCCGACGTGGTCCAGCTGGGTTCCGGCGGCAGCACCATCCTGGTCCGCGGCCTCGAGACCCTGTCCGGCCAGGGCGGCACCGACGTCGTCACCATCGGCGACACCGGCACCACCATGGTGATCGGCTCGCTGGAGACCCTGATCGGCGGTTCGGGCACCGACGTCATCACGGTCGGCGCCACCGGCAGCACGATGCTGGTTTCGGGCCTGGAGACCCTGACGGGTTCCGCTGCCGGGACGGATGTCATCACGATCGGTTCGGCCGGCAGCACGCTGCTCGCCAACCTGCTCGAGACGATCATCGGCGGCACGGGCTCCGAGCTGGTCTTCCTCGGCACGACCGGCAACACGGTCGCGGTGTCGGGCATCGACATCCTGATCGGCGGCACGGGCACCGACGTCGTCACCTTCGGTTCGGCCGGTAACACGGTTCTGCTCCGCGGCATCGAGACGCTGATCGGCGGCGCCGGCACCGACGTGCTGACGCTGGGCGACACGGGCAACACCGCGTCGGTCTCGCTGTTCGAGACGGTCATCGGCGGCACCGCCACCGACGTCATCGCGCTCGGCTCGGCCGGCAGCACGCTGTTCGTCTCCGCGGTCGAGACGCTGACGGGCGGTGCGGGCACCGACGTCGTCACCATCGGCTCGGTCGTCGGCAACACCATGCTGGTGTCCGGCATCGAGACGCTGACCGGTCAGGTCGGCACCGACGTCGTCACGCTGGGCTCGGCCGGCAGCACCGTTCTGGTGTCGCTGCTCGAAACCCTGACGGGCGGCACGGGCACCGACGTCGTCACCCTGGGCTCCGTCGGCGGTACGCTGCTGGCTTCGGGTCTGGAGACGATCACCGGCGGCACGGGCTCCGATCTGGTGTTCCTGGGCTCGGCGGGCAACACCGTCCTGGCTTCGGCCCTGGAGTTCCTGATCGGCGGTACGGGCACCGACGCCATCACCCTGGGCACGGCTGGCAACACCGTCGTCGTCCGTGGTCTTGAGACCCTGACGGGCGGCACGGGCACCGACGTCGTCACCATCGGCGACACCGGCACCACCATGCTGGTCTCGGGCCTGGAGACGCTGACCGGCGGCGCCAGCACCGACGCCATCACGCTGGGTTCGGCGGGCAACACCCTGCTGGTTTCGGCTCTGGAAACCCTGACGGGCGGCACGGGCACCGACGTCGTCACCATCGGTTCGGCCGGCGCCACGCTGCTGGCTTCGGGTCTGGAGACGATCACCGGCGGCACGGGCTCCGAGCTGGTCTTCCTCGGCACGGCCGGCAACACGGTCGCGGTGTCGGGCATCGACATCCTGATCGGCGGTGCGGGCACCGACGTCGTCACCTTCGGTTCGGCCGGCAACACGCTGCTGCTGCGCGGCATCGAGACGCTGATCGGCGGCGCCGGCACCGACGTGCTGACGCTGGGCGACACGGGCAACACCGCGTCGGTCTCGCTGTTCGAGACGGTCATCGGCGGCACCGCCACCGACGTCGTCACCATCGGCTCCGCCGGCGGCACGCTGTTGGTTTCGGCTCTGGAAACCCTGACGGGTCAGGCCGGCACCGACGTCGTCACGCTGGGTTCGGTCGGCAACACCCTGCGGGTCAACCTGCTCGAGACGATCACCGGCGGCGCTGCCACCGACGTCGTCGTTCTGGGCACGGCCGGCAGCACCATGCTGGTTTCGGCTCTCGAGACGATCACCGGCGGCACGGGCACCGACGTCATCACGCTGGGCACGGCGGGCAACACGCTCACCGCTTCGGCTCTGGAGACGGTCACCGGCGGCACCGGCACCGATTGGGTCCTCCTGGGCGCCGCCGGCAACACGGTCTCGGTTTCGGGTCTGGAGCTGCTGGTCGGCGGTGCGGGCACCGACGCCATCACCCTGGGTTCGGCCGGCAACACCGTCATCGTCCGCGGTCTTGAGACCCTGACGGGCGGCGCGGCCACCGACGCCATCACCATCGGCGACACCGGCACCACCATGCTGGTCAACCTGCTGGAGACGCTGGCCGGCGGTTCGGGCTCCGACGCCATCACGCTGGGCTCGGCGGGCAGCACCCTGCTGGTCTCGGCTCTGGAAACCCTGACGGGCGGTGCTGGCACCGACGTCGTCACCATCGGTTCGACCGGCAGCACGCTGCTGGCTTCGGGTCTGGAGACGATCACCGGCGGCACGGGCTCCGAGCTGGTCTTCCTGGGTTCGTCGGGCAACACGGTCTCGGTTTCGGCGATCGACGTCCTGATCGGCGGTGCTGGCACCGACGTGATCGCGCTGGGCACGGCCGGCAACACGGTGCTGCTGCGCGGCATCGAGACGCTGACCGGCGCCACGGGCACCGACGTCATCACCCTGGGCAACACCGGCAACACGCTGTCGATCTCGCTGATCGACACGCTGACCGGCGGCACGGGCTCCGACGTCGTCAACCTCGGCAACACCGGCACCACCATGCTGGTCTCGGGTCTCGAGACGCTGA
>Ga0206116_1000226_pt1 | contig 78169 bp, 60 predicted proteins | sample 3A1Ametagenome_FD_178000 | JGI IMG/M metagenome (GOLD analysis project Ga0206116, IMG submission 178000) | Enriched microbial communities from leaf-cutter ant dump, University of Wisconsin, Madison, United States - 3A1A | ecosystem: Environmental > Terrestrial > Nest > Insects nest > Nest dump...
AGTTCGCGGCGCAGCATCGACAGACAACCGGCGGCGCCGTCCCGGCGACGCTGCAAACCCAGGAGTAATCTCCTTCAACCCAGCGGATTCCTCAAATCGACTGGTACGGGTTCTGGGGGCAGGTCACGCGGGCCGTACCAGAACCAAAACGGCTTCGTTACGACGTTCCGGCTGTCGCCGCAGGACGCCGAGACGTTCGCCATCCCGAACTACGAGAACAACTACTCGTTCTTCGAGAACAACCCTGACATCGGGCTGCCGGAACGCGAGTATCTGTTCCACGTGCAGATTGACCCGAAGTACGCCGTCAAACAAGTCCAAGTGGGGCCGAAATGAATGAACTTCGTCTGGCGTGGGAGCCTGAGAACCTGACGCCGCTCGCCGACATCGAAGAGCGCTTGATGGCTTACACCAAAGGCCGAGGCGGCATCATCATGCTGGGCAACGCGACGCTCTTGGCGCTGTCGCCTGGAGACGATGATGCCGAGGACTCGAAGAAGGCGCTGAACGAGGCGCGCTTCATCATCGACTTCCGAACGGTGCGCCTGAAGGAAGGCGGCTACATGGTGGCCTTCCACAAGGCCGTCTCGGTGTTCGTGGGGCAAGCCGAGTTCGAGCAGATGAAGGACGAGATTGCCGCGCGGTTGGACGAGCTGAAGTTCCCCGGCGAGAAGTTCTTCGTGCCGCCGAACGAGCCGTCGGAGCACCTGCTGATTGGCCTGTACGCGCGGGGCAAGCTGCAATACGACGCATACCACTTCAACTTCTACAAGCGGCTGTGACCCCCGAGGCGAGCAGCCGGGTCAAGGCCGGCCGCCAGGCCGCCCGGGAGGGCTTGGCCTTGACGTGGCAGCGTGCCGGACGACGCTCGCGGCAAGCGGTGCCTGGCCGTCGCCAGACGAAGCCCTGGCACCGGTTGCCGACAGAGGGCGACTCGTCCCCTTCCTGGCGGGAAGGGCGGAGGGATGGGCCGACCGGTCGCCGCCAGGCGGAAGGTCGCTACAAGGGCCATGACGAACCGACCTGACCCTGCCTGGTACACCCTCGACGCCGCCCCCTCGGCGCCGACCCGATTGCTCACTGACGAGGGCCGGCCCGAGCCGGCGCTCGCGGAGCTGGCCGTGGCCGTGCACGCCACGGCGTGGCGGCTGGGCGAGCGCGAGCTGCGGCAGCTCGAAGCGCTCATCTTCAAGCCTCGGCTTCGCGTCTGGTGCCACAGCGGTTCATGCTGCTGAGCGAGGGCTTGGATGCACATCTATTGATGCTTCAAGCAAAAACTGCCTCTAGCGCCCGCCCAGCAGGCGCAAGCAGCTATCAAATTCATACCTTCACTGAGGCTGACGTCGGCACCACGGGCCTGGGCTACGACGCGGCAGGCAACCTGCAAGGCTACAAGCAAGTGACAGGCGGCACGGCCGTCGTCACGCGCTACCAGTACCGCCACCAGGGCGGCTACCTGCAAACGCAAGCCACCACCACGCGTGGAGGTACCACGGTCACCAGCTTCACCTGGCGGGACGCCAACGGGTACATCAGCAACATCGAGCAGCCCGGCACGAGCGACAACCGCTACAACCGAGCGTTCGTGAACGACGCGCAAGGCAACGCGGTCTACGTGAACCAGGCAGCGGGCAACAGCGGGCGCATCCAGAACCTTGCAGCCGGCTACATAGGCGGCTGGGTAGGCGACAGCACCAACCCCGGGCACATCCAGCGCCAGCTGGTGGTGGACGGACAAGTGCTGGCGCGCTACGGCGACGCGCCCGACGGAGAAACGCCGCCACTGCAAGGCTCCCTGCCCAAATACATCAACACCTCGCAAGTGCACCTGGACGCGGCCCCGCTGCAACTGAAGGGCGCCAGCGTGGGGTATGTGAAGTTGCTGTGGGCGCCCAGTGCTGTATTTATGGCAAGCCGCTTTTCAATACTCCGAGAAGATCAGATTGGCGATCTGCTGATGCCCAATGGCGTTGGGGTGGTAAGTATCAAGCATCCAGCTGTTATAGACGGCTTGCGGCTGCGCGTTGAAGAGGCCTGCCACATCAAAGGTCGGCCATCCCAATTGCGACGCCGGTGTCGAGTAGTAGGTGGTCAAGCGCTGATTGTGCTCCACGTCACCGACGCGATTAGATGTAATCAATCCAATTTCAGGATTGTTGACGGCTTGCTGGAGGACCGCCGAAATAGCTAACCGATACTGGTAACGGAAAACTGAATAGAAGATTGCACGGGTGTACAGAGACATGCCTGCATATTTCACCGGCTGATAGCAAGTTAGGCCAGGATCTTCTTTTTCTGGGAAAAAATTTGGCGAGTTTGCAACGTTGACGGGAAAACTGTCATTGATTCCAAACATCATGAAAACCGCATCGGCATCCCTTGCCGTGTAGGGCACATCGGCGCGGAATGGATCGTCTGAAGTGAAGAGGTTCTTGTATCCCTCGCTGTCGTAGGAAATCTCGATGGGTGCGTTCTTCAGCCTGGCCAGGAAGCGCCCCAGGTTCAGACCACCAATACCATCCGCAATCACGGTAATGGTTCGGGCTCCGTTGATGAGTCCACCGATATACTCAGGATTGACGGGGTTGTCGAATGAGTATGCAGGATAGCAGGTATTCTGACCTGCGCCATATGTTCCCAATGGCCAGATGCGCAGGTCTTTCCCGTAGTAGAGCACGTTGGAGTCTGGGTACTCATTCTTCAAAAGCTGTGCAAACTTGCGGGGGTATGAGTCAATGCCCACACCGTACCCACCAGTCACGCTGTCCCCCAGGAACACAATTTTCGTGTCTTGACCAGATTCAAGCTTAGCTTCCAGTTGCGGTAATTTGCCGGCATGGCTGACCGTGACAACACCAATGGTCAGTAACATCGACGTGCACACCTTGAGTACGTACTTCTTTATTGCCTTCATAGATATCCTCCTTCTTACGGTTTGGAACTGGTTCATCGGTGCAAAAAAATAAGGCATGCCCATGGCTCTCATGAAGAAATTCCAAGCCGAGCTTTTGGTCATTTGATTAGCAAGCGAAAAAATTGGGAGCAAGCCAGAGCCAGGGAACAAGTACAGGCTCGTGCCCTCACGGCGTTCATGCGCCATGATAAGTCGGATGTGATGTTAACTGCTTTCGTGTCCATTGCATTGATCTATGAACATCTGCGTAAATGTGAGCAGGATCTAGTCAACAGCTGCCCCTCAGCGGTTGCCACTGTGCGTGCCAGACATGCTTACACTGATACCCCGAAGCAGCCGTCACACATGGCGCCGGCGCTGATCTGTATGGCGCCTTTGCGAGGTAGCGTGAGGCCGCAGAGTGTCAGTGGCACGACTGACACTGAGCGTTAGATGAAACATTTCTTCAAGAGTGAAAACTCTGGAGCACAAGCTGCTTTGATACTTGGCGCAACAGTTTCATCGCCGGCTTTGTGTGACCAAATGCCTAGGTAATGGTCACCCGCATCTTCTTTGGAAAAAACGATCCACTCACCCGTGAGTTTTCCTCCACCACCTCTCTGCTTCTTTGATTCAATCACGATTCGGTAGAATAGCTTCCAGATCATTTCCCGTGTTACTATTGGATCTAAGCACTTCTTCTGCAATCTCTCTTGTTCCATTTCCTCCGAGGTGATTGGTGATGTTGTGTGTCATCACACTTGGCAGCGCAGGCATGAAGTTTTTGTGCCACAAGCTTTTCAAATAGTTGCCGTTGAAATGAGACGCTGGCTTGGTTTGGAGGGGCGGGCGCTGGCCTTCCAGGAATCTCAATTCTTCAATGACTTGAAAGGGTCAATTCCGTTGATTTGCTCCAGCATCATCAGCTTCAATACAAATAGAGAGCTATAGCGTCCAGCGGTTTCTTTTCCAAAACAGTACAATTAACTTAGACCGCAGAGCAGGCTGGGCGATGCGAGGCACTAAAATATGATATTTACGTAAAGCTCATCTGGCTTACGCCGGTAAAACTATAGCTTGCGAATAGATGGAGGTGTGGGCCGAGTGGCGCATGTACGAGGCACGATGGTCATAGGGCCTCGCCGGCAGTCGTATGTGCCCATGCCGCAAGAAACCCAGCGATTCTCTCCTCGATACCGCTCTCGACGGTGCGCAGGCGCAGGATGGGAAGATCATTTTTCGCCAAGATGTGGTTCTTTAATGCGTCCCGCGCCGCCTGATCCGGTTTGTCATGGTAGCCACCATCGACTTCGATCACCCCCAGCGGAGTCTTGCCTACCTTGAAATAGATCACGAAATCGCAACTGGCGCGCGCCATGAAGGCCCGCTCGCGTTCCGTCCAATCCGGTTTGCTCGGCGATGCGACTTGATCCAGCTTTACCTGGCCGTGGTACATCAAGGCTTGACGCGCCGGGATGGACAGCGCCTCGCGCAGCAGGTGCGCCACGATCTGCTCGGACTTGTAGCGAGAATCCTCGGGTCGCAAGCGGGCGTTCAAGCGTGCCAGGGACTGGTCGTATTCGCGGTACAGCAGGTCGAAGGCCGACACCACGGGGGCGCGCACAATCTGCTTGTCCTGCGCGTAGTAGGTGACGTAGCGCATAAGGGCCGCGATGTGGCCGTTATTGCCGGTAAACACCTCGTCGCCCGTCACCAGAGTGAAGCGATGCTTGGCCCGCGACACTGCCACATTGATCATGCGCGGGTCATCGACAAAATCCAGGCGTTTGCGCTCCTGGTTGTAGCGCTTCTTGTCTAGCACAGTGGAGAAGACGATCTCGTCGCATTCCCGGCCCTGGAACTTGTGCACGGTGTCCTTGACGAAATCCGCTGGCAGGTGCGTGCCGGAGAGGTTGACCTGTGCCCGGAACGGGGCGATGAAGCCGCGGCCGTCTCCGTCCAGACGAATCGGCTCGCCCTCGTCGTCGAGTAGCTTGCGCAGGGAGTCCAACTCCCGCAGGTTGGTGTTCTGGCGAGCGTGGTTGCCCTTGGCGGTCACCACCAGGCGCAAGGGTGACTCGCCCTTGTCCTTGGTCATTGGCACCAGCGCGTTGTCGTAGAACTGCTGGTTGCAGAACTGGATGATCCTGGGGTGGCAGCGGTAATGCTCTTTCAGCAGGGTTCTGGGCAGAGCCTCCTTGAACACGCCAATGCACGAATCGAGCAAGCTGTAGCGCTCGCAATCGTAGGCCTCGGCGGGCGCCGGCAGGCCCAGCACCACAGGAATGTGCGCCAACTGGCGGTTGTCGCCGACCACGATCAGGTTCCTTGCGCAGCCCAGCGGCAGGATGCCCGGCACGATGTCCTGCAGCGAGGCCTCATCGATGATCACGTAGTCGAGGATCGCCCCTGGCGCGATCGAATTGACGATGGAGTGCGTGCCGCTACCCAGAATCGGGAAGCGCTTTACGAAGGCGTTGAACTGCTTTTCTTTCTGGTAAGTCTTGATATTGAAGCTGTCTAACGGTCGCGCCTGACGTTGCAGATGCCACTTCAGGTGGCGCATCGACGCTGTCTTCAAGGCCTCCAGCGAGGCCTCAAAATTTCCGCGTGCCAGCGATTCTCGGCACGCCTGCAGTTCCGCCTCCTTGTCCCGCAACGCCTTGTCGTAGTAGTGCATCTGCAGGGTGTGGAACACGGCCAGACGCGCATCGCCTTCGGAGAATGGCTTGGCACGGAAAATCCTGAAGTTGAACAGCAGCTCGATGCGGTCTTTGAGGCGGATGCGCCGCTCGCCGAGATGCGCCAGGTAGGCCATCAAATCTGCCGTCTTGCGCGGGGTCAGTCCGTACTTGTCCAGCGAGGCTGCGGCTTGCACGCCGCTGTCTGTCTGCCACTGCTGCAGGTAGCGCCGCTCGACGGCCAGTTCGTCAAGCTCAAGCTGCAATTGCGCTGCACGGTTGTGGTCGTGCAGGTGCTGCTTTACGCGGGCCAGCAGGGCCTGGATTTCGTTCAGGGTCGGTGCGGGCTCGGGCTCGCCTGATGGCCACGGCGGCAGGTTGGCAAAGAAGACATTGCGGTTGTCCTGGTTGCCGAGTTTTGCGACCAGGTGGCCCAGGCCGTATTTCTCCAGTTTCTCGTAGACGTTTTCCACCGCCGCATTGTTGTTGGACAGCACCGCTACCGTCTGCCCACGCAACAGGATATTGGCAAGGATGTTCAAGATGGTCTGGGTCTTGCCGGTCCCCGGCGGGCCTTCGATCACGCTGATCTGCGCGCGGAACGCTTGCTCGACCGCCGCAAGCTGGCTCTCGTTCAGCCCGAACGGATAGATAAGTCCCTGGCCCGGCGCCAGCGCACTGTTGCGTCCCGTGCAATAGGCCTGCAAGGCGGTGTCAGCACTGGCCGGCAGCCTGTCAAGTTGACTCACGATATTGGCGGCAATCTCGTGGTTAGTCTGCGATGCGGCGCGATCCTTCCGCGCATTCGCCACGGCTATGAAATAGTGGAAGACCGGTGCCTCCTTCATCGCCGTCGGTGCGGTAAAGCCGATACCGTCCATCTTGTGGACGCAGGGCTGATCAGAGTCTCGATAAAACACGACGGCATACCGCTCGCCGTAGATCATTGCCTTGGTAATCGGCTTGACGATCGTGCTGCCGGGTTTGGTCAACAACATCTCGCCCAGTTCGCGGGTGGGAGTGACGCGACAGTCGCTGAGCGGGCGCGTATAGGTTTTCTTGGATGGGTAATAGCAGGTTAGCTGCAAGGCTTCGTACTTGTCACTCCAGTAAATCGCCCAGTCGCTGATCTTCGCGGTCTTGTCCTCGCCACCCATCTGAATCGAAACCATACACATCCCTTATTCGTTCGCGCACGGCATTCATCTGCGCCTTCACGCCGAGTATTGACTGCCGTTGTTTTTGAGTCAGGGCCTATCTTGCCAGTTCGAATCCTCCGAGGTGCGCACCGTTGTCAAAACATCTGCGATGGGTTACTCCTGAACTACTGAGCGTTTGACCTTAGGCCTGAAGCCATGCGACGAATGTCGTACAAGCACCCAACTGTCGGGTTAGGCACTGATGCTTCACACCTACTTTCCCATGGGGCGCATGGAGACCACGTATTGAAGAAATTGACTGCCTTCACCCCGTGCGACGATTTGATACTTTGTACCCACCTTCACTGTGGCCCAGCAGAGATTGACATTGGGGAGGTTTGCACTCAGGCCGGCGGTGCCCTTGCAGAGTACCTTACCGCCTTCTTCGACAACGGAAAAGCTTTGGATACTGCCCGAGGAGTTCATGGTGGCCAGGATGCGGTTCTGTGCCTCGCTGGTGATGGGGCCTGATTTGTAGTAACCGGCTTCGTTAAACGAGCCGATGTTGCGCCGGTCGGCCACGGGGATAAGGTTGTCACCAAAGGCGGGCAAGATGCCTTTCACATCGGTGCCCGGAACGGATTTGAGCTGCTCACTGATCCAGGCGTTGTGGCGACGGAAAGCAGTGGCCATCTGAAAGCCAATAGTGGGGATGATGGTGCAGTCGGCCGTGCTGATACCCGATGTCACGCCTATCGCGGTGCCGACTCCAGTGGGTTGCCACAAAGGCCCACCAGAATCGCCTTCGCAGACTGCAGCTGCGGATCCATTCTGCGTAGGTGCGTAAGTGGAGCACAAGCTTGCCGCTGGCTCCAAGTAGGTCAAGCTGCTGCAGGTATCCGAGGTTACCCGCCCGACACCTTTGATCCCGGCCTGCAAGAGTTGCGGCAGTGCTAGGCCATTGCCGCTCTGCACGGCGCTGTAGCCATAGCCAACAACCTCGCCAGGCCCGAAGGAAGCTACGGTTTCCACTGCAGCGGGAAAGATCGGCGGGTCAATTTCCGTGACTGGTTTGTCGAGCACCAACAACGCCAAGTCGTCGCGGACGGCAGTGCGGCTGAAGGTGTACTGTTCATTGACAATAATCTGCGTGACATCCCTCAGGCCTGCATGCTGGAAGAAAACCTTCCAGCGGTCAGGCTTGACCATGGGGGACTTGGGCTTGCCAGGCACGCCATTAACACATGCGGCACCGTTGTTTGGGTTGTCCTGAGGGTAGATGCTGTAGCACATGCAATGTGCGGCCGTCAGCACGACGTTCTGGCGGATCAACGTGCCCGAGCAAGCTGCTCGGTAGAGATCATCGCCATCCTCACGCGCGAGCAACAGCGCCACGGCAGGATGCGCCGTTGTGGCTCCATTGCCCTTGTACGTGTTGACCGATGGGGTTGGCGGGGGCGTGCCTGGTTTTACCGGTGCGATCGTGGACGGCCCCACCGGCGGTGCTGTAGCCATGCGCTCTAGGAACACGCTGGGCGCCAGGGTCTCCAGCCTTTGGGCCTCCTGCACGAACTTGCCGCCCATGAGTCGAAGCTGGGCCACTGTGTCGCTCCTCGCCTGCAGCACTGCGTTCCTGGCTTCATCAGATGTGAGCTTGCGCGCGCGTAGTAGGCCCGGAGTCGGGGGGCTGTCCGTTTGTGCGGCGGCTGGGGCTGCGCAGGCAAACATCAACAGAGCGAACGCAATTGGGCAACTGTTCATCCGTCCTCCGGTCCCGCAACGATTCTTACGAGCTACTTGGTACAGCTTTCAGGCTTGGCTTGGCAGTTGGCCAGCCGTTGTTGCTGGAAGATCAGATCGGACTGCGCCTGCAGTGCGGCAGCTTGCTGAGCGACAGTAAGCTCCTTGGGGGTTGCCAGGAGAGCACTGCCGATGGCACCGAGCGTGTCTGCAGAATCCGACACACCTGTGGACACATAGCCAATCTTGGTGACCGAGCCGCTAGGGGCCAGCGTGAGCGAGAACTTGCGCTGCCCGAAGAAGGCAGGCTTGGGGATTGGAACATTGATCAGGTCGGCATCGCTGGTCAGTGGCACCAGCACTTCGCCATTCCAGATTGGTTCGCGGTTCACCCCCGTCAAGTCGTCCTTCAAACCGCGGATGGCCAGGTTCACTGTGGCCAGAGCGTTTAGCGGGAGGGTCAGATCGGCGGAGTTGCCGTCTGTCCAATTAGGTGCGGCTCTCTTAGTGCTGTTAACGAACGCCACGTCGAACCCCAGTTTCGGAATGCTCGGCCTCAAAGCACGAAAGTATGCATTGCTCGCAAAGGTAATGCCAAATTCCGGATCGAATGCCGATCCAACCTTGCCGACATCCTTCAGTTGGACGGCTCCAGTCGACGTGTCAAACCCGAAACTGTGCACGTAGGTGATCGTGACCGAAGGTGGTGGTCCATCGACCTTGGTTTTGGGCACGAGTACACCGATCGCTGTGCAAGCTGACTTTGCATTCATGGCTGGCGGCGTGTGCGCTGCGACAAGGCCTGCCACCTTTGCCACCGCAAGCGCGCTCTTGACGATGGCGCCACCCTGGCCCGTCGTTGATGTGTTGACGCCGCTCAGACGGCCATCGTCGGTGAAACTGAACGAGATGTCTGCATCGTTCACTGAACTCGAGATGTTCCTCGGGGTGATCGTCTTTCTACGACTGGTGTCGCTGGAGTAGAGTGTTGACGGGGTGACGGTGACCACCTGTAGCAACGTGTCCCCTGTGGCGTTGCAGGTTAGTGTCTGAGTCACCGTGAGGGTTGTCTCTGCCTTAGGCAGATAATAGGACAGCGTGCCCTGTGGGACGCCGTTGGCGCAGCCGGTGAGCATGACCACTGCAACCGCACCGAGAACAGGCAACCCAGCCACTGCTTTGCTTCTGATCATCACAACCTCCCTAGTAGATGTGGCGACTGCGTTGGCAGCCACTGGCCCCCTGCTTAGCGATATTGTCAGCGAAAACTGCCTCAGCACCTCCACCAAATTGATGCTGCTTGGCGCAGCAGTGACACAAGCACAATGGCGCACAAGACACTCTTTGGAGCGATAGCTTCCAGTCGAGTCGCGTCCAGCGAAGGGGCGCCTCCAGTCTTAATGGGTATCACTTTCCTGGATGGCAACTTGGCAGCGGTTTCGGTCGGTCGGTGCCGGGCGGCGTGCGTCTGGTCATGAGCCCACTGCGGACATCGGGCGCAAGCTGGCCGGAGTCTTGAGCGACCGGTTTTGGCTGGGACGAGGCGTCGGGGCACTCAAGTGGACAACCCTCACGAGACTCTTCGGCGACTGCTAAAGATCGCAAGGCCGTCTTCCGCTTGCTTTAGCCGATCAGCAGATGCTTGAACCGCTGATGGTTGTTGCAATCGAAACTGAGGCTTACGCGCCGCTCCTAGGCGTTCTGTGTTGCCACTACGGCGCCGCAGGAAGTCTTGACTGCCGATTATTGTGGCTTTATGGTACGCACTGCGGACTTTTTTAGCTGGTTGTAAGCACTGGCGACCCTTAGAGCGGATCATATTCGGCCCACGCTAGAGAATGCTTTTAGACGCCAACTTATCGGACCAGAAGGCCTTCCTTGCGGCAGCTAAGACGGCTCTTGCCCCAGTTGGGAAGAAGCTAAAGTGGGATCAGTTCGCTGCGCTAGTCGGCGTGGAGTCGCGGGCGATGAAGACTTACCGCATGCCTGCAGACTCAAGCGACTACCGCAAAATGCCCAAACTGCTGATTGAGAAGATCGGGGCGCTTGTGCGTGAGACATCGAAGCCCGACGAACCTCTCTCTACCTGCTCCTCCACCGGTGGCGGCGGCCCACAGTGGGCCCAGGGCAACGACGCTATGAAACTGCTGCCAGTCGCCTTGGCAGCACTCGTGACCCGTCAAGCTCGCCAAGTGTTCATGGGTGGCGGTGCATCTATGGTTTCAGGTGTCGATCGCCTGCGCGCCGATGTGTCGGGCCTCTCGGATGAGGATCGGCGGGCGATGGCCCTTGTCTCTAGGGCTCGCCTTGCCGAAGGCCTGAGCGATATCGGCGCGGAGATCCACCAGTTGCTCGCCATCTGCAAGCAACCTTTGGGCGAGTGGCTTCCCGTCGCCGCCGTCAAAGACGCTGGCTTGAACTCTGTGCGGCTTATCGACTCCGAGGACCGGGTGCCGACGCTGGAAGCCGAAGAATTGGCTGTAGGGTTCAGCGGCGTGACCGGCCTGCTTGAAGAACAAGTGTTTGCGGCATTCCAAGACGCCTTGTCCAAGCAGCCCGCGAAGGACGCTAACGAGTACTACAGTCAAGCGCGGGCGTTCGTTGTGCGCAACCCGGTCATTCAACGAAGCAAGATGTTCCGCTTTTATAGTGGGCTACCTACGTCGGTTTGGACGTGCATCGACCAGCAGTTCTACGAACCGGTGCCCGCCAGCCTCGTCGCTGGCGATGAGGCGACGCTATGCGGCCACTGCGGAAACATCATGGTAGTAGTGTCAGGTGGCGCCTTGCGCTGCACAACGGCTGCCTGTTGCGCGGAACACGGCCCCAACCCGGGACGCACCGTCCCGACCACGGATCTGTATCGCCTGAACAAGTCACTGCGCAAGTACTGGTTCGAGCCGGGCATCGACGAGCTGCGTCTTGCTGACAAGCTCGAAGCGCTCGGCCACAAGGTGCGTCTCTACCCCAACCGCGACACCGTCGACCTGGACCTCGGCGAAGGAAGTGTGGTGGGGATTGACCTCAAGGCCTACAGCAGTCCGGAGCTACTGGGCGAGCGACTCAAGTGCCGGCCAGGCGGTCTGCGCACCTACAAGAAGCCGCTGCTGGTGATCCCGGATTGGCTGGCGCGACGTGTCCCCAACTACATGGACCGGGTGAGTGCATGCCTGGAAGGGTCGGCCATCCGCGCGTTGACCTTGAGCGACGCGTTGGAGGAGATCGGCCATGCGTGAGCGCCTCCAACCCTATCGCGGCGCCAATGCGCTCAACTACCTGTGCTTGCTGGCTACGCAGCTGCTTGGCAAGACACACCTGCGCGACCTCCCTGCCCTTCTCACGGGCTTTGACTCGGTGATGAAAACGCTGCCAGGCAACGTCGTCACTGCGATTCAAAACCTGCGCATCGACGGTCACGCTCCTTGGAGCCACCGCGAATTGCGCTTGATGGTCGACCAATACAACGAAGCGCACAGGCGTCTGGATCAAAAGCGCCGCCAAGCGACAAAACCAAAGGTGTGGGACGACGATCCTGAGCCGAGTGACTCCGGGGCCGGAGCACCCGTCGTGTCAAAGCCGACCGTCGATGAAGAGGAAGGAAGCAGTAAGAGGTTTGAGGTTGACGCGCAACTCAACGTCCGACCCGTGTGGACGTCCATCGTGCCCGACGACGTTCGTGAGGCGCTGGCATCGTTGACTTCGCCGTTGCTCGTGCGCAAGCGTGCTCCCCGCAAGCGCCACGACCCGACCTTTCTTGCTCGCGTGGTTGACGAGCGCCAGCATTTCGAGACGGCAATCGCGCCGCTTGGCTTTCAGCCGCCAGAGCCGCCCATCATGGACATGGCCCGCCACGGGCGCGCCCCAGGGCTTGTTCGGTGGTCTGACCTAGTAGCAACCGCGGACAGATTTGACACCATGGACGAGGCCGCAGGTCGCCAGAGGCCTGGCGAGAGAAGCTGGTATCGACGACTGCACACTGCCACTGGCGAGAAGACGGCGGTGTTGACGCAGGCGACGCCAGCTGGATTGGCCGAGTGCGACGCACTCGAGCTCATCGGGGTTAAGCATCTCATCGGCTTGCCAGGAGCAGGCAAGACAACGCTTCTGTATTTGCTGGCGGCCTGGGCCAGCGAGCGCGATTACCGCGTGTGCTTCCTCTTCCCCTCGATTGAGGTGGCCACGGGCTTCATCGAACGCCTTGCCCTGTACGACCTGCGCTCAGCTCTTCTGTTCGGTCAGAGCGACAAGGCGCGCTCGAAGCACGTTACGAGCTTTGCCGCAGCCCTCTCCCAAGACAACCGGGGCTATGCCGTCACTCGGACAGCGGCGCCGTTCTTCGCCACCAACTGCAGCCTGGCGGCCTTTGCAGGTGACGAGGAGGCTGCCTTTCCGCACGCACATCCGCCTTGCCAGCAAGTCTACCAGACCCCGGCCGGCGCCAAGGCCAGCAATGGACCGGCCGCTCATCAGTGCGCCTTGGCATCCGTGTGCGGGCGCCAAGAAGCCGAGCGGGCTTTGGTCGATGCCAACGTCTGGGCAGGTCACATCCTGTCGACCGACCGCGACATTTCACCTCTCTTCAGCGACGTGCAACTCAAGCACTTCGAGTATCTTGCGCGCACCTTTGATCTGGTCGTCGTCGATGAGTGCGACGGTGCGCAGGCCAACATGGATGGCCGAGGCACGCTGCTGATGAAGCTCTCTGGCGACTCAGACTCGGTGTGGAACCGCCTGTTGCTGGACTTGCATGCACCGGCGGCGCAGGGGCGCAACGCCTTCATTGGCGGGACATCCATTGCCGCCATCATGGCCATGTCTGGGCGCTTTGGCCAAGCAGCCGAGCGGTTAACTGCAGGGATTGTCAAGTCGCCCAAGGAGTTTCGCGACGAATACTCGCGCAAGCTTCTGACGGGTCTGTCCTTGATTGCCGACATGTTCCCGCTGAGCCGGTTTGCAGCCGCGGTGGAAGACGAGGAAGAGGTGCAAGCCCACCTGGACGCCCGTCAAGGACTCGAGCGCATCTGGGACTACGCCGCCAAGCGGGTGGCATTCCGCGAAGGCGGTGAAGCGCTTCGGCACCTCAACGAGCTGCAACGCGAAGATGACGGCGAAGCTTCGGGTGACCAGCCACCGGCTGCTGCTTCATCGGGGATGGGGGATAGCGAGGTCTCGAAGATCGCTGCGCAGATGCACGTGACGCCAGATGCCGTCCGCGCATATGCAGCGGAGGTCCTAGATGCCCTAGACACCTGGGACCGGGAGGGAACCGATGAGTACCTCAACGTGCTCGCCCGTGTACTGCTGCGCGCACCAGGACTTGCCCCAGCGAAGGAGCCGAAGTTCTTCACGGAACACGTTCGGCTGCTGGCAAACGTCACCTTGCTCATCTTGCAGCACTTCGGCTTGGGGCCGCACCTGCGACTGCTCAACGGTCAAGGCATCCTCGGCGACGAAGTGTTCGAGTCTCGCCCGTCCAAGGAACTGCTGGGGTTGGTGCCTGAGTCCCTTGCGGGCCGCTTGAGCGGCGTTCGGTACACCGTCGGCGATGAAGGGGATGTCGACATTGCGCACGTCGGCTTTGTGGGCACGCCACGGATGCTGATGCATCGAATCGCGCAGTTGGGCAGAGACTCAGGTGGCACCGGACCAGCGGTGCTGTTGACGAGTGCGACGTCCCTGTTGCAAGACAGCCCGAGCTACCACATCAACGAGGGTCCGCACTATGTTCTGCGCCGCCCCAACGCTGGTGCTGGCTGGGCGGACTCGCGCTACTTTTTCCTGCCGCTAAAGGACCCGTATGACGATCGCCAGCGGCTCTTCTTCAGCGGGTCTCGCTTGTCTCGCCGAGAGTTCGTGCTCAAGGCCATGGCTACAGCGCTGCTCGAAGGATGCCGCGTCAGCAAGGTGGAGTCGGCGCTCGCCCAAAACGACGTCGTTGACGGCGTTGACCGTAAAGCAGCCTTCGTGGTCAACAGCTACGAGCAGTGCGAGATGCTCTACGAGCACATCCGCCAGCAGTTCCCCGCTTGGCGTGACCGAGTGCGCTACCTGGTGCGCGGTGGCATGCTCGCCTGGGCGTCTGAGCACGGCATTACTGCGTCTGAAGTCGAGCGCCTGGGCGATGACAAGGATTGGGACCTCTTCATCTTCCCGATGAGTGCCATCGGGCGAGGCGTCAACATCGTCTACAAATTCGGCCCGAGGGCGGACAAGGCCATGATCGGCTCGCTCTACTTCCTGACCCGGCCCCACCCGCGGAGCGACAGCCTCGGATTCTTGCAAGGAGTCGTCGGGGCTGCATCTGAGGCGTTCGACCAAGCAAGCTTTGCCTCGCCAGCGGAAGCCCTTGCTACCATGCGTGCCCGGCGCTCGGAGGTATCGCACAAGGTCGGGGCCTTGCTACGCCTGCCCCAGGCGTCCCGAGCACTCGGGGAGTTCGGGCGCCCGTTCGTCGCCGACCAGATGATCATGATCCTGCAGACCATCGGCCGAGCAATGCGAGGCGACTGTCCGGCCTTCGTCTACTTTGTGGATGCCGCATGGGCGCCGAAGTCTGCGAACGGTCAGCCGGATAACAACCGCACGTCGATGTTGTTAATGATGCGTCGCATTCTCGATGACTGCCTGACTCACCCCGATACGGCACTTCGGGGCTGCTATGAGAATCTTTATCGCTCGTTCTACGCACCGCTGACTGCCATCAGCGGCTTGAAGACAGAAGACGACTGACAACAAGAAAGACCAATCAGGGAACGCAATGAGTGACGAGAGCACGAACACGAACACCTCTTCCACCCCTCTGACCGTTTGGCAGCGCTCGCCTGATGCTAAGAGTAGTGACCGTGCAGTTCTCATAGGGGCCAGGCTGCGCGCAGAGTGGCTCAAGCAAGAGATCTCCTTGCTGGCAGTGCGCTTCACCGGGCCGCTGCAGACCGCGTTGCAGTCTCTGCTTGAGACCTCGAAGGGCAAAGATGAGAAGAACCTCCCGATCGTCAAGCTTAGGGCCCTGTTCATGGCCAAGCTCGAAGGCATCGTGAGGTTGGACAGAGACCTTGCTCTCAAGGATGCGGCCAAGGCTGCGCTGGAGTTGCGCGCCGTCGGTGACGACCTTTTCGACGACACTCGCCACGCGGAGCTCAAGGAAGAGATTGTCAGCATCTTGCTGCGCTGGCACATGGACATCGTTGCGCCTTGGGCTGAGCGCAACGCACTGGTCGAGGCTGCAAGTGCCGTCAAGCGAGAGATTTCAGCCGCGCACATCGACCTGCAGGCGCGGCGGCAAGCCCTTGTGGTTCGCCAAGGCAACGGTCAGGTTGCCAAACCGCAATGGGACTTGATTGCAAAGCACCTGGCCGAACGCTTGGCTGGCGAGGAGCTGTTCGAGGGGCTCGGGCCGTGCGAGCTTATTGCTGACGCAACGTCACTCGAAGGCTCGGTCGAGCTGATGACGTGGCCGACGAAGGTGACGGGAAACGACACGACCTTCTCCATGGTCGCGCGCTTGTCTGTGGCCTCGTTGCCGACGGGCGGCGAGCTCTACCTCAAGATCACGCCGGTGAAGCGCGTCTGGGCAAAGAAGGTCCCGGGTCGAAAGCCCAATGCCCCGCCCACCGTCCGGTGCTACGTCTTTAGCCCCGAGTATCCGGTCTTGCCTGCCAACATCCGCCGCAACAAGGAAGGGTGGGAGTTTGGAGACGAGTACGGCCTCTACCAAAGCCTGACCACCGAGCGTGATGCGCTTCCGGTGACCCTGGACGATGCCATCCGACGTCCCCGTCCAACGAGTGGGAGCTGGTGGGTCGGCTTGCCCGAGCTGACGACGCTTTTTGACTACGTGCAACAGCGCACCGTCTTCGAGAGCGACGAAGTGGACCTGCGGGATCGAGTGGTTGAACTGCTCCCGGATGTCCTCGACCCGGGGGTGCCTTACCGAGTGGTCAAGATTCCGCGAGCCATGACGCAGGTCAAGAGCGAGGTCGCGCGGCTCAAGGTGGGCGACGTGGCGCCTGACGAGGACGATGTTGGCGTGGCTGGTGCGGCCCTGAAGCAGCCTGAACCCTCGGAAGACGAAGAGTCCTCAAGTACAACCGACGAAGAGGCTGCTGTCGATGACGGGGCGACCGAGGCCAAGCGCCGGGCACGCCTGGAGCGTCATCGCAACGCCAACTCGTCAGCGCTGAAGCGAATTCACCCCAACCACACTCCCTCGCTGTGGGTGTTCGTTGATGGTGCCGACGAGAAAAAGCTCATCGAAGGCAGTGCGAAGGCTGTGTTTGGTGACAGCCTTCGCCTTGAGTTCTCACCGCTGCCTCAGGGTGTTCACGGCCTGCGCTCCGACCTTGAGCTCTCTGATGAGAAGGGTGTGCGCCGGTTCGAGGCGCGCGTGGATCGATGGAAGCCCATCGCCGAGCAGGTGAAGGCGGGCGCTACGGGTGCTCGCCATGTTCTTATTTGCGCAGCCAAAGATGTCGGCAATCGCGCTGAAGACCCGGTGAACTACTTCGCCGGCCTGCACGCAATGTGCATGCATGGTGAGGCGAACGTTCATCACCTGCTGCCGCTCGAAAAGGACCGTCGCACGGGCCAGCTTGATGTTCAGCATTTCATTCATCGCGTGCAGAGCGCGCTGCTGGATGTGTTCTTGGCCCACTCTGGTGTGGTGTTCGGCGTGCAGTCGTTCGTTCAGGGGTGCCTGGGCAACAATGCACCCAAGGCGATCTACGGCGTGCAAGCCGTTCGCTCGAACGCGCGAGCCTTCACCCAAGAGCAGCGGGTGTGTCTCATCGTCTTTACGCGCCTCGAGGTTGCGACGGGCGCAACGAGCGTTGCCTTCACCGGCCGCAAGGGCAGTCGTGTAACTCAGATGGACTGGAAGCCGCTGAACGAGGGGTTGCAGTGGCTCGGCAGTCAGCGGCAGCTTTCTGGTGACGAGCGTTGGCTCAAGGAGAGCTTTGGCGACATCGCCCGCAAGACGCTCGGCAAGATCTGTGAGGAAGACCCGAAGGCGGTCGTGCTCGTGGACTGGTCGACGGTGGCCGGACTGTGGAAGGAGTTGTCCGACGAATCGCTCATCGCTGCTCAGGGACGGCGCGCTGTCCTTGATGGCACGGACTTTGGCACGGCGTATCCCCAGATGACTCTCCTGAGGCTGCGGTCGGACCGCAACGCCACCATGGTGATGCGATGGGTAAACACCAAGAAGTTCGATGAGTGGCGCTCAGAGCCCGCACCGACGCCCACGCGTACGAGCATTGAGGAGCAATACGCGACAACATACAAGACCGCGGTCGCGCTTGATGAGGCCGCTGCCGGGGGGGGGCTGAAGCACTACCTCGTGGTGATGGGCTATCGGAACACCGTGCAGACCAAGAGGGGAATGTCGTCCTTCCGCCCTCGGTCGCGCATGAGCCCCAAGGGCAATGGGTGGTTTGAGCGTCGCACGTTGCCTGTGGCCAAGGACAACGCCGCGCTCCCCGGAGGCCTTGAAGTGACCGTGGTGCACGCCTCGGATGCGCTCAAGCCTGACTCCTTGGTAAGTCTGGTCATGGGCCTTCGTCTGGGATACGCGCATTACGACGACTGGACGGCACTGCCAGCCCCTCTGTTCTTTGAGCGCAAGGTGCGTGACTACGTCATCCGGTACGCCGATTCAGCCGAAGCGGAGGGTGTCGAGGCGACTGTTCCTAATTCCGACTCGCAGGCGCCGGAATCCACCCCTGCTGTGATGGAGATGGCGTCTTCGCTGCAAAGCGAACTTGTCGCAGAGGTGCTGGAGGGCCTGCCTGAGCTGACGGTCGACACGGCTATGACGATGGATGCCGCCTCACCGGGTGGCACAGTGCCACGAGCTGACGGCGCTGCAACTACGAAGCCAAGTGCGTCTCAGGCTGAGCCGGAGCCATCCGCTACACGTGCGATGCACGAAGAGGAGAAGCCGGCCACGCTTGACGACCCCAGACTCCAGCGGGCGCTGGAAGCGGGTCAGTCCACGCTTGTGCTGTTCTCGCCGGCCAGTGGGCTTGCCGCCAAGCAGACCTATGAGGCGATGCTCGCGGAAAGCGTGCGGGTTCGAGTCGAGCCGCCGTGGTTTGTCACGAAGGACACGGTGCTGCCACCAGACGCCTGGCCGAAGGACAAGCGGGCTATCGGCTACTACTGGAAGAAGCTGGGCACCTTCCCGATCCGACTTCGCCCACAGAAGGGAGACGCACCCTCTGTAGCCCACTTTCCGGACTGGGTGATGCGGCGCCTGAGCATTCCTCAGTCGGCTTACGCGCTTGACATCTCTCAGCTGCTGCCCGTTAGCAAACGCCTCTTCTATAAGCTTGACGATTGCTACGGTCAGTACCTGGAGGAATCCGGCAAGAAGGAGGGGGGTGTCAGCGGCGGGCAATTCTGGAAAGACCTTCCAGACCTAGTTCGCCATCTCAGCAAGGAGAAGAACGACGAGGGGCTTGGTTGGGCCTTTTGCATGATGGGCCACCATCCCTACAAGGACTTGTTGCCAGACGTTCTCAAGGCGGCCGACTCGAGCGCAATGGGCCCTTACGCCTTGGCCGGTCTTGAGTACATGACGACCTGTTTTGAGGTCTGCAAGCAGGTCTACGATGATCGCCGCAACGGAACCTGGAAGAACAAGACCTACTTCGTCCCAGGGATTCTGCGGCCTGCTGACCTGGTTGAGCCTGCGCAAGCTCTCCCAGCCCCCTCAGCGTCCAACGTGTCGACGGCGGAAACACTAGCGTCTGCAGCTGCGAGCACAGCATTGGCAGCCGCCGCTGAACTTGTCGTGGGCAGCACCGAGTCCGCAGCCGCCACCGCGCCACCTGTGGCTGCGCAAGCGATCACCCGGGGCGAAGACCTGAGTAGAGACCCGCCCGAGTGGCCCGTACCTGGGAGTGGCGATTTCGATACGCTCCTGGCGGCCTGCAGAGCCCACCTTGAGGACCTCAAAACCAGGCACGAGCACCACGAGGCGGCACGACGAGCCGCTGAGGCCGCCGAAGAGGCTTGCCGCGTTGCAGAAGCGCAAGAGCGTGCAGCCGCGGAGGCAGCCGCCGCCGCAGCGGCTGTACGGTTGCAGTGGCAGCACACGCTTGCGGGGCTCGAGACCCTGGCCCGCGAAGCGCTCGCGGCAATGGGCCCGGAGCTTGAGGCGGGTGACTGGCACGTCCTCGCGGCAGAGCACGTGGTGGGCAGCGAGCCCAACGACGAGGCTTGCCAAGCGGTTGAACAACAGGTGGTTGAGCTGCAGAAAGCGGTAGCGCAAGCTAACTTTGCGGCTCAGGCGGTCGTCAAGATCGACGCTGGGGAGTTCGAAGGCGCCGAGACGCTGACCGCTAGAGACAAGCTGCGCCGCAAGACTGCGCTGCTTGGCGAAGCTCTGGAGCGCGCGGGCGAGGCTGAGCAGAACCTGAAGACCGTCCTGACGGCTTGTGCGCTTCTGGCTGAAGGTCCGGGCACTTCACCTCCAGACCCTACCCCGGACCAGCCGCCCGAAACGGAACCTGACCCGATTTGCGATCCGCATACAGTCGTCCCTGAGCCCGCACCTGCTGTGGTTGAGCAGACTGCGGCGGTGGCAGAGGCGCCAGAAATTGTGGTGGTCGAGACCAAAGAGGCCTTCGAGCAGGCAGCCGCCGAGCCGGCAGGAGTTGCAATCGCGCAGCCCGCCGCAGTCGCCGCTGTGGATGAAGTGAAGTCTGAGCCTCCCCATCCGGACTTTGAGGACTCGCTGCCACCGGAAGACTTCGAGGTTATCCAGTCGCAAGCCTCAGGGCCGCAACCCTTGACTGAGCCGGCACTCCAGACTCTGGCAGAGTGCCTGAACGGCCGATACTGGGCATTGGCCTCCGCTGAGGCGTTGGTGCTGAGCGAGGTGATGCCAGGAGCGACGTCCAAGCTTTGGACGGCAGTTCCTGCCATCCTGCGTAGCGCTGAGCAGCGGGTGCCGCTAGATGCAAGCGCTGTCGACATGCTGGGCAAATGGCTGGCTGAGCCAAATGCAGCCGCTTCCGGAGCGCATTCATTTCCTGAGTACCTGGGAGTGCTCGGGGCGGCACTGCTGCCCATGCTCCTGCAAGGATCAACAGACAGCGTGCGGTGGGCGGCCATCGAGTTTCTGCGCCCGCGTCTGCAGCAACACGCTGAACTTCACGCGGTCATTGAGCGCATTGCCACGCTTGACTCGATCCAGTTGCACTTGACCCCGGAGATTCTCTCGGCCGCCAAGGTGAGCCTGCAGCAAGCGCTGTTAGACGGAGTCCTGCGGATGCGCCGACGCGCCAAGAGCTGGGTCAGTGACTCCGACTTGGTGACGACTTGGGCGGCGACGGACTACATCGAGATGCATGCTGCCATCTGCTCAGGCGAGAGTGGATTTGCAACGGGGGTGTGCGTCGAGGCGATCGCACGAGGAGATGACGCTAAGGTGCGAGCCATGCTGCCCGACGTGCAGAAGTTGGCTGGCAAGGGCCTCGCGACCATCGACGACTTGCGCCGCAAGATTGGTCGTCGTCGACCCATTGAGGGGGTCGGGCGGGACTATCTGCTCCAGAACCTTCGAGTGACCGCCGCTTTTACTGCCGAATACGTCGCGCTTCTGGACAAGCAGAAGAGCAGCAAGCAAGCCTCGCTGCCGCCAAAGCATGCTGACTTCTTGAGTGGGCTGTTCCGAGAGCTCAAGATAGCCCTTGGGTACGTCGCTGACCTCGACCTGGCAGAGGACGCTTCCGCCGTACACAAGCAATTGTTGGTGTCTGCTCTCACGGCTGCCATTGACTTGATGGGTCAGGACGCTCGGGAGGGTACGGTTGCAGAGGAAGAGCAGGTCCTGCTGTTGCGGTACCCTTTGGGGCGTGACCTGAAGCCGGTGCTGACGTGGTCCCCATCCGGCGACGCGGCGAACCAAGTCACGCTTGGCGAGGCTGGGCAACTTCATTCCGCAGTTACGCAGGCTCTCGCGAGTCTGCGCCGCGGGGTGCCTGGTGAAGGCAGGGCTACTGGCCTGCAAAGGCTGCTCGTCGACGCGGCAGAAGAACACCGCGTAGCGCAACGCTTGCTGCCTGCCAGAATTATCGCCGAGCGACTGGATCGGCAAGGTCGGCCAATGGCCTCGACCTGGCACGAGGCAACAGACGCCGTCTACCGGGACGCTCGGAACGCGTTCAAGCTTGAGGTTCAAGAAGCTCAGCAGCGCGTGACCAACGCCCTGGCCTTGAGCGCTCTATCGCAGACCGAGGCGGGGCGCATGCTCAAGGTGCTCGAGTCTCTATCGCGCGCCAACAGTGCCCAAGAGATCGGCGCATCACTTAAAGGCGCGACCCTCTATCCTGACTTTCCGCATGCCCGAGTTGTGCTGCAAGGCGTTGTGCTCAAGTCGCTTGACAGCAGGATCGACCTCAGTAGGCAGAAGCTACGCCTCGAGATCGAGGATTTCGTGCGCGAGCAGCATGCCCTGAAGCTCGACCCCGTGACGCTGCGCCAGCTGGAGCAAAAGAAAACACGCATTCTTGCCACGCTTGAGCAGGGAACGGCCCTGAGCGTCCGGGTGGCGCGCAGCGAGTTCATGTTGCTGCGGGAAGGGAAGCTTCCGCTTGTGCGGTTCGAAGAGCGCCGTGTAGCCATCACTTACGAGGCTTTCCGTAAGGAGCTTCGGGGCATCACGCAAGGCCAACGGGTTTTGGATGGGCTCAGCGCAGTCCTGCGCGACGAAAAGTCCGTCCCTGGGCAGGCTCCTGAGTGGTTGTCGTCCATCCGGGACAGTGAACGTGCCAGCGTGGCTGAGTTTATCGATCACTGGCAGCGAATCTTCGACCCTGAGAGCAAAGACGCCGTGGCCGAGGCACTGCGCAGCTTCTTCAAAGGGGCGGGCATCGCACAGGAACCGACCATCACTGCGCCCAACGAGGGCATGTTCTTTATCGACGGCAAGCCCTTTGCGGATCTTGCAGCTTCGGGCTTCGGGGTCTTCATCCCCCCGGCCCTTGGGTCTCTCGCGACACACGTCCAGGGCTACATCCTGCCCCGGCATATGACGTCAACACCGGAGCGTTTCGGTCAGCGAGTGGCGCAGCTGCCTACCAACACGCCAACCTTTCTTTTGTGCCGTGGAGGGTTGTCCTTGCAGCAACGCGCACAGCTGGGACACAAGCACCAAGTGCTCCTCTTGGACGACGACTTGGTGGCTTACCTCGCCACGCACCCGGCTGAACGTCTTGCGAAGCTGCTGGAAGTCTGCCTGCTGTCCTTCCACACTAATCCGTACAACGACTACAACGCGCGTCCGGTGCCGCCTGAAATGTTCTTCGGGCGCACTCAGGAACTTGAGGACCTGCGCAATGTGGCGTCCTCGGCGGTGCTCTATGGCGGGCGTCGACTGGGCAAATCCTCTCTTCTGAACCAGATTCTGGAGGAGTCCAAGACGCATTTGCAGAAGGGGCTGGATGGGAAGCTCCTGGGCGAGCTTGCAGTCTATGTGTCGTTGCTGAGCGGTAACGACCCCGCGGGCTTCAAGGACAACTACCGGCTCTTTGCATGGAAGTCCATCTATAAGGCGTTGGTCACGGCAGGCTTCATCAGCAACGACAGGCCGGACTTAAAGTCCGACCAGACTATCCGAGAGCACATCCAAGACGAAATCTCGGCTGGTCGCTGCCAGGCAGACGCTATTTACCTGCTGATCGACGAAGCCGACGACGTGATGCGAGAGGACCTTCTGTCCAACGCTCCGTTCTTGGCAAGCTTACAGGCTCTCAGCGATTCGACACTTGGTCGTGCGCGCATCCGCTACGTCATTGCTGGGCTGCACAACCTTACTCGCATGACGACTGGAGGAAACACGGCGCTTGGCAAGGCCCAACCCATCGCACTCCAGCCTTTCTCGTCGGGGAATGACATCTCCAACGGCGTAGACCTCATCACTGAACCGATGGCGGCGCTGGGCTTCTACTTTGAGCGCGGCGATGAGGAGCTGCCATTGCGCATCATGGCAGTGTGCAACTTTTACCCGGCGTTCATCCAGCTCTACTGCCGAAACCTTGTCAACAGGCTGTACAACAACCGAGCGGGTAAAGAGCTCACGACGCGCATCACCTCGGCAGACTTGGACGCCGTGGAGTGTGACGAGGCCTTTTTGCAGGAAATTAGAGACAAGTTTGGTCTGAACCTAAACCTCGACAAGCGCTACAAGGCGATCGCGCTGATTCTGGCCGAGCATTCGTATGCCGAACCTGCCAACAGTGTCTTTGCTGGGCTGACTGCCACCGAGATTCGGGACAGCTGCATCAGACAGGCACCGGCGCACTTCAAGAGTACCGCGCCCGGTGCCTACGAAGCACTGCTCGACGAGATGGATAAACTCACAATCCTTGAGCGCAATGGCCCTCGCTACCAGCTGCGCACGCCTGACATCGCCACGATGCTCGGCGAAATGGAGCAAGTCAGCCACTTGCTGGAAGAGCTGGCCCGTGAGACCCCGACCGAAGATCGTTCCTACGGCGAGGCACGCCTTCCCGTTACGCTCAAGTCGGAATCGAAGACCTTCCCCATGCCAAGCGCCTGGGTCCGCAACTACCTGCGCAGCACGCCCGGCGACCTAATGGTGCTAGTTGGTAATCAGCTGAGCGGAGTGTGCGCCCTGGAGAAGCTTCGTGGTGTCTGGGAGGTCCCGCAAGAAGATGCAGTTCTTGAAGTTAAGAGCGCATCAACGACCGACGAGGCGAGGAACTACGTTAACGGAGTGCGACGCAAGGCTTCCGACCGAAAGACCCGCCTGATCGGGGTGCCGTCCAGGAGCTGGCAGCCGGACCAAGTGGACCTGTACGCAGCTCTTGCGCGGGACCAAGGCCGATTGGCAGTGCAAGGCGAGGCCGCGGGCCGAGTTAATTTGCCCACCGTTCGGCCGTTCCTCATCGCAAGTCCCGGGCAGGCATTGGTGCTTGCCATCCGCAGCGTCTCTGCGACTAAGCCGTTGCCCAAGAATGCAGTGGTGGCCGCCGTCCCCAACTGGAGCGACGATGCCGTCTATTTCCGCTTCAATCACAACCAACACGAGAATCTGCCTGTCCGTGACAGTGCTGAGGCTCGCTCGGCAATCTTGCGCGCAAGCTGTGGGTATGGCGAAGAGCTCGAAAGTATTGCCGGCTCCACGCTTACTTTGACCGAAGCTCTGGCCTTGCCAGGACAAGCGCTGAAACGACTCACGCCCGACTTGGGGGTGTTCTACAGCCGCATCGGCATCGCAAGCTGCCTGCCGCCGGACCAGCTCCAGGCGCTGGAGACGGTGCTGCTAAGCTTGCATGACACCCCCAACCACTCAGGTCAAGAGCACGAGCTACTCCCGGCCAACAAGCTGAAGGACCATCATCTGCTGTTTGCTCAGTGGATGGGCTTGATTCAGGTTGCGCCAACGGGCGTGTGGGATGTTCCTGCGCTCTACTTGGATCTTCTGTTGGCGCGCCCCTGATGAGCACCGACCACCCCCCTGTTCAGGTATCGGTCCCCATCTATTGGGCGATGCCTGGCCCGACGTCGTTCCTGGTAAAGCTCGGACACATGCTAGAAGCGCACTCAGCCGGGACTGTCTGCTTGGCGGGAGGAGCGGTCGCCGGGGCGCAGCACGTCATCAACGATGCCTTCAAGCGAGCATGTCACGAGACGGAACGGGTGGTGTTTCTAGACGTCCACGAAGGCTCCCACATCGAGTCGGACGTCGGGCATCACTTTGCTCGAGGCAAGCTCTCCGCAATGGAGCTCGCTCATTGGTCACAGCCCCCTCGTGTCACCGTCGTGCTGACACCCCTGTCAGTAAGAGCCAGTGACAGATGCAGGGGATTCTTTGAGGAGTTCGCCAAGGAGTCAGCAGCGCTGAGTGCTGGTGCCGTGCGGCTAGTGGTGGTGTGGAGCCTTCTAGCTGACCCCTTGCCACCAAAGTCAAGATGTGAGTTGCGCTTTGACGGCACCTTGTCGGAAGACGAGATGCACGCCTATGTTACTCAACGCTTGGTAGGCCGCAGGGGGCCGGGAAGCACCTCACTGGCCAGACACTTGGTGATCGAGTTTGCCGGAGCAGACCCGCTTGTGGCAGAAGAGTTGATGGCGCTTCACCCCAACGCTCTCCTGCAACTCCCTGAATCGCTTGCTTCGATGCCGCAGAGAGATGCGTCCTACGACCGGGCCAGCGGCGCATTGAAGGACTGGCTTGAAGTGCGGGCGCAGGCAGCCGGGTCGGCGGTGGCATGGAAGCGCCTCGAGCAGCGTTACTGGCGGGCCTGTGTTCGAGCACTGCTACCGTGGATTGAAGAGCGGCGTCTACCGGTCATCGGCAAGCTGCGGGATAGCCTGGAGGACTATCTCTTCCCCACAAAAGGAGTATGGAAGAAGCCTTTACCGTGGCGACCGGGTAGCGTCCAGGACATCGTCATTGACGATCTTGAGTTTAACGACATGGTGGCGATGAGTCACCGGGATGCTGCGGACCCCTTCAAGGGGCTGGATGAAACTGCGAATGCGGCACTGACTGCATGTTTCAAGGTCAAGAAGGTGCGCGATGCCATTGCACACATGCGACCTCCAGCCGCCGCAGATATTCGAGAGATGATCCTTGCTCTCGACGCGCTGCTAACTCAAGACGGAGCAGGCAGCGTCTAGGAAAGGCCAAGCAGGAGTCCGGGGTGGCGAATTCCTGTCAGGGAATGACACCAATGTGTCGAACTGGGTCAGCCGCAGACCGGTACAGCGGTCGCTAGGGGCAGCCCGAGTGCCTTCGCAGGGCTAAACGGCTGGTTCCAGGGCCAAAGCTGCCCGCCAGAGTCCGTATCTCAGACGACTGCTCTGGGCGAGAGCAGCCGCTCAGGCCCAACCCGCGAACGGCCGAGATCAGCCTGAAGCAGCCATCATATTGACTGCCTCCTGTGACTCCTCCTCTTGGTTGATTCTTCGACTGGGGGAGGGTGTAGCAGGCTACTGCTTCAACGGGGCTTCTATTGGCCGGCGAGCCGCTGGACATGCATGTCGGCATCAAGCAGCCCTGGCGTGCGTCTTCGGTGCCGCGAGGCCACACAACACTCAATCTCTTGAGTGGCTTGCTCGCATCACCACGTTAACGATTGCCACGGTTGATGTGACCGGTGCGAGCCCCGAGCGCATCAGCTAGCAGGGCCTTGCGTGCACTTGCCAGCATGGCAGCTACCTGCCCACGATGTCGAACCATCGAATCTTGGCTGCGGATTTACCAGTTCGACTCTGGTTCGCGCCTCCATCTAATTCAGACAAGCCGCTACGGCTCTCCACGGCGTAGCGGCTTTTCGTGCCCGTGGCGTGCATGGCCGGTTTGTCCCGGTTGGGACAAGCGCGGTACGAAGGAGCGTGGCATCCTGCCGCCATGTCTCTACGCTCCACCCTCGAATTCCTGCTCTACGACTGGCTGCATGCCGAGAGCCTGGCCGCCCGCCCGCGCTTCGCTGACCATTCGCGCGAGACCTTCGATGCCGTGCTCGACACCAGCGAGCGCATCGCCCGCGAGAAATACGCACCCTTCAACCGCACCGTGGATACGCAGGAGCCGCAGTTCGATGGCGAGCAGGTCATCCTGCCCCAGTGCACCCACGACGCACGCCAGGCCTACGCCGATTCGGGCCTGCTCAGCGCCGCGCAGGACTACGAGATCGGCGGCATGCAGTTGCCCTACACCGTGGAGGCTGCGGCCAACAGCTTCTTTGCCGCCGCCTCGATCAGCATCGGCTCCAACATGCTGACCTCGGGCAATGCCAACGCCATCATGGCGCACGGCACCGCGGTGCAGCAGCGGGTCTTCGCGGCCAACGAATTCAATGGCCGCTGGAGCGGCACCATGTGCCTGTCGGAGCCGCAGGCCGGCTCGTCGCTCTCCGACATCGCTACGCGCGCCGAGCCCGATGGAGTCGATTCCGAGCACGATCCGCTCGGCCCGCGCTACCGCCTGCGCGGCAACAAGATGTGGATCAGCTCAGGTGACCATGAACTGACCGAGAACATCGTGCACCTCGTGCTGGCCAAGATCCCCGGGCCCAACGGCAAGCCCGTGCCGGGCGTCAAGGGCATCTCGCTGTTCATCGTGCCCAAGAAGCTCGTGGACACCGAAGGCCAGCTCACGGGCGAGCGCAACGACGTGGCCCTCGCGGGCCTGAACCACAAGCTGGGCTGGCGCGGCACCACCAACACCCTGCTCAACTTCGGCGAAGGTAAGTACCCGGCGAGGGGCCAGGCGGGAGCCATCGGCTACTTGGTCGGCCAGCCTGGCGAAGGCCTGAAGTGCATGTTCCACATGATGAACGAGGCCCGCATCTCCATCGGCATGGCAGCCACCATGCTGGGCCTGGCGGGCTACTATGCCAGCCTGGAATATGCGCAGAACCGGCCCCAGGGCCGCCCCATCGGCGATGGCGGCAAAGACGCCACCCGGCCCCAGTCGCGCATCATCGAGCACGCGGATGTCAAGCGCATGCTGCTGGCGCAGAAGAGCTATGGCGAAGGCGCGCTCGCGCTCAACCTGTTCTGCGCACGCCTCGTGGACGAGCAGTACACGGGCGCGCCCGCATCGGCCGCCGAGGCCCGGCTGCTGCTCGAAGTGCTGACGCCCATCGCCAAAAGCTGGCCCAGCGAGTTCTGCCTGGAAGCCAACTCGCTCGCCATCCAGATCCACGGCGGCTATGGCTATACGCGCGATTTCCCGGTGGAGCAGTACTGGCGCGACAACCGACTGAATATGATCCACGAGGGCACGCACGGCATCCAGGCCATGGACCTGCTGGGCCGCAAGGTCACCATGCAGAACGGCGCGGGGCTGCAACTGCTGGCCCGGACCGTGCGCGCCACCATTGCCAAGGCCGCGCAGGTGCCGCAACTGGCCGCCTGCGCGAGCCAGCTGGAGCAGGCTCTGCAGGAGGTATTGGCAGCCACGCAGGCCGCCTGGGCCACGGGCAAGGCCCACGAGGCGCTGGCCAACGCCGTGCCCTATATGCAGGCCTTCGGCCACATGGTGCTGGCCTGGACCTGGCTGGACGTGGCGCATGCCGTGCTGGAGCAGGATGCTTCGGTATCGGCCGCCGCCAATGCGGGCCGCATGGGTGCCATGCGCTATTTCTTCCGCTACGAGCTGCCGAAGATCGGTGCGTGGCTGCAGGTGGTGAACCAGCGCGACATGACCTGCGCCGATCTGCCCGAGGCGGCTTTCTGAGCGCGATCTGCAAAGTGCGTTGCAACGGCCAAAAATAGTGCTAGAATCTAAGTCTTGTCGAACGGTGCTGAACACAGTGCCGGGGGATAAGGCAAATGCGGGAATAGCTCAGTTGGTAGAGCGCAACCTTGCCAAGGTTGAGGTCGAGAGTTCGAGACTCTTTTCCCGCTCCAAGTATTTGTCCATGGACGTCCACAGAGATCCATGGAGTGCAGAGAAAAGGAGCTTCGGCTCCTTTTCTCGTTTCTGTACCGTCCGCTGAGCTCCAGGGACGTCCATCTTCAGCCAGCCTTTTTAAGGCACGTTTTGAGGCCATCGTCCGCCTCGCATCGGCGCGGTACTCATAGAGGTTGCGCTGGCCACCGGGCCAAGAACCGAGCTTTCGTCCCGAGAGGAGGAATGCCATGCCACTCACGGACATCGCAGTCCGGCAAGCCCGGCCCAAGGACAAGATCTACACCCTCACCGATGGTCGCGGACTGGGCTTGTGCGTGAAGCCGGGTGGCGGCAAGAGCTGGCATTTCCGTTACTACTGGTCAGGTAAACAAAAACGCATCGCGCTGGGCAAGTATCCGGAGATCAGCCTGAAAGAGGCGCGCGGTCGATGCGAAGCCGCCCGAACCTTGGTTGCACAAGGAACGCGATGCGTCCGGTTCAACGCTACCTACTGCCACATCGCGGTGATCTCAAGAGACCCATCAGTGAAAGCACCCTAAATCAAGGTCTCAAGACACTTGGGTTTGACGGGTTGCTGACCGGGCACGGTATCCGAGCCACCATCTCGACCGCTCTGAATGAATTCGGATATCCGAGTGCCTGGGTGGCAGCTCAACTGTCGCATGTGACTCCCCAAGGAAACCAGGATGCCTACAACCATGCAGAGCACATCGAACAGCGTCGCCGAATGATGCAGGACTGGGCGGATCGCCTGGATCTGCTGGAGCGGGGTAATGTGGACGCTGCTCGTGCGCCTGCGCGGGGCGTACCTGCAGAATTGCTCCAGTGGAAAGAAGCCGGAAACGTCTTGGAGTCATCGTCGACCGAGCACGCACCGATGGTGAGCAGGCTGTACTCGCCCGGAATTGGGCCCGATGCCTCGACGTCGACGGAGATGAACTGCTCGCGCATCATCAGCATACTAGGGGTTCACCGGATACGAACGAACCGAGAGTTAGACATTCGTCATTGTCGATGATCGCACGGCCTAGTAGTGGGAGCGTGCAGTTGAACGAAGCGACTGAAACCGTCGCCCAACGCTGCGCCGGAGTCACAGAACGCATGCCTACGTACAGAAGTAGCATCTTCCGCAAATAGCCGGGGTACGTCTCTTGGAAGTTGAGTCTACTGGCTAGGTCAGAGCCAACGCTGAAACCCTCATCAGGGTGACAACAGCCGTGCGGGCGACCCTTCGGGGGCGGCGACACTAGCTTCTGCGTCCGCAAGAGCTTTCGCGCGCATCTCATCACTGCCTTTGAGCAGATCAGTGAACATCGAGGGGGACGACTCGGATAAGTCGACCAGCCTCAGGGCCTCGCTATTCAGGTCCTGTAGTTCGTCCTGCATCGCTTCGCGATGCCTCGGTCGGCAACTGATAGGCCTCAGTCAGCAGCACTGGATTGAAGCGAAAGCGAACCGCCAAGGCGTGCTTCGACGGAAGACCACTAGGCAGTCTCGTCTGTACCTCATTACGCATCAGTTCGCCAACGTGGTCGACGAGCAGTAGGGGATTGGCTGTGCCAGAAGCCTAGCGGTTCATGATGAGGTCGGATTGGCTTTTTTCAAGGTCGAGCTCGGGGCTTTAGAGCGCCCGCAACTGGCGCTGCACCTTATTCGCGGTCACAGCCAGCAGGGTACCGGCGGCGAACGCCGTGCCGTAGAACAGGAGGCCCGCCAGGGACTCCGGAACCCACCAGGTCCAGATGCCCGGCAACAACTGCGCTGCCTGCGTGACAGGCGGCTGGCCCGCCATGCCCGTGGCGATGGATGCCGCGGTGGTGCCAACGTGAGCGTAGGTGCCGCAAATCAGGGCGATACCAGCGATGGAGTTCAGGCCGCGACCGGCGGCCTGGCAGGCACCCGGGTACCGGTAAAGCAGTTCGACGAGGTCGTCCAGCATGCGTCAGTCCTTCTTTTCCTTGCGCACGCCCTTGAACGGCTCGCCGTCTTTCTTCTGGTCCACAAAGCGGCCACTGTCGGCGTCGCGCTTGGTCCAGTTCTGGGTGAGGGGGTTGAAGACCTGCGAGCGGTCGCGGACAGCGCCGCGACGTGCGTTGTCACCAATCGGTGCGTTCTTTGCCATGGCGTTCTCCTTCAGAGGCCTGCAGGCTCCGACGGAGCCTAGAGAACGCATTCTTGACGGGGTGGTGGCTCAGGGAATGACCCACCTCAGCGATACTTGTTCGCTGCAGCAGTCAATTTCTCGAGCATGCGTGCGCGCAACGCCGGCGGGGCCAGCACCTCGACGTCCGGCCCGTACCGCAGGAGGTCCATCAGCAATTCCTCGTCGTTCGAGTACGGCACCTCCAACTCGTAGCTGCCGTCATCGAGGACACGCGAGGCCTGGTCCGGATGCCAGGTTTCCAGAGACACCCACTGTGCCCGGGTGGGGGTGAACTTCACCACCGCGCGCTGGTTCGCCTTGCCCGCGAAAATGCCGTAGCCACTTTGGAAGTGCGCGCGCATGTCCTCGCTACTCACGGTCACCGCCGGCGTGTCCAAGGCCGTGACCTCCTCGATGGCCTCAAGCGCAAAAGAACGCAGTTCTTGACGGAGGTGGCACCAAGCGTCCACTAGCCAGTTTTCTCTATAGTGGACCAACTGCAGCGGCGAGATGACGCGTGCCGTATGCTCCTGTTTGTCCCGGCGCAGGTACTGTAGCGACAGTTGCTTTCCCTCCAGCACCGCCGTGGCCACCGTACGGAAGTGCTTAGGTTCCACCTTCCGCGGCGCAAAGTGAATGAGCTTCACTTTCGACTCTAGGTCTGCCGCTGACGTATTGCCCGCCGAGAGGATTGAGCGCAGGCGCTCCTTCATGGGTGTGAGTTGCTCGACCAAGAGGCCAGGCTCTACCCCCTCGACGAGGTGGACCATCGTGAGAAGGGCGACGACTTCAGAGGCATCGAACCACAGTCCCGGCAACTCATAGCGGCCACCGCCAGGCAACTCGTGCACAAAGTACCGCTGCTTCTTGGCGATCCACTCAATAGGGCAACCCATTCGATCCCGCAAGAACCGGATGTCGCGTTTCACGGACGCCTGCGAGACCTCAAGCTCGGACTTGAGTTCATCCATCGCCACGCCCGCGCGCCGCCGCGCGAGGCGCAGGATTTTCTCGAAGCGGTCGAGACCGACTTTGACGCTGCGTTCCTTGGCGGCGGGCGAGATTCGGCGCGCTGCGGTTCTCATCTGAAACGGCGTATCGTCATCCATGTCGTCGAATCACTCTTGAGTTCTAGCGCCAGAGCAAGCCGCGCTGCTCTCGGTGCGAATACTGGCCGCACCATGCCCTCGGCGGAGCGGCTCTGAGAGGCAGCATCAATGCAGATGCACAGCAATCTCCCGCACACGAATGTAACAACAAGTAGGATTGACTTTACCTCAGTCTCGGGCGGGTAAGCCGACTTTCGCAGCGCTCGGCAGATCGGCCGCTATCGCTGCAAAGTTGTCACTGGGAAGATGACGGCCATGAGGCTCCTCCTGTCGTTCTTGAACCATTGCCCATGGCATTTTCTCTGACCGATTTCCGGTGGCTGATTGAGTGGGCGCTGATCCGGTTGCATCATTGACACAGGAGACAAAGGAGAACAAGCTGACGGCTCTCTGAAGGAGAGTTTTCTTGCCGAACGCCATGAGACTCATCGCCGGTCGCTTGCCTCGAGTAACGCCGGATGAAGTGCATCGATTTGCCGGTACCGTGGAAATCCGTGATGCCGAAGCCTTTGCCGCCGAACTGGAGGTGTTCATGCAGGACTGGCTGCAGCGGGTCGAATTGCCCGCGTCTCTGGAGATTGTGTTGTCCCCACAAGCAGCGAAGCATGCTTTGGTTGTCCAGGCCGCTGCCTTGAAGGCAGATACCCGCTGGACACCCGGCAGGACAGATATCCAGCGCGGCCGCGAGGCGATGCTGGAAGCCTACGACCGGCCGCACAACCTGCCGCTGCCGGAGTTTGCCCGGCTGGCGAACAAAGTCCGCCAGCAGATCTACAAGGACATCGACGCGAGACGACTGCTGGCACTCAACGTTGGCTCCCGCGGGCGCAAACTGCCCGATTGGCAACTCGATCCGGTCAAACACCGGCTCACCCAGACGGTGCTGCAGAGCGTGCCCGAATCCGACACATGGACGCTTTATCGGGCTTTGTCCGATCCCCTCGAAGGACTGAATGGCCTCTCCCCGGTCGACGCCGTGACGGAGGATTCGATTGATGCAGTTGCCAAAGTCGTCTTCAACGTGCTGGGCGTGCATTGATGAACAATGGTGCGGAGGCGTGAAATGTCCCATCGCCCAAAAATCGAGCAAGAAACCCCAGCCCTCTAGGCATTTCTTGGACTGCTGGACAAGGACATCGATGCCGGACACCATCTCCAGCCGCTGCCGGACGACTGGCTCCAAGCCATGCAGACCTTCGCTTGCCATGGAGCCGCCCTGGATGAGGACTTTGAAGGCGATGTCGCGCTCTGACGACCGAGACTGACGTCAGGGAAAACAGCGCCGTGTTCGGCGTTACTTATCCCATTCGGATGACGGAACGCTGGCGCATCCTTCGGCCAGCTGCACAACCTTCCACTGCCGGAGTTTGCCCGGCTGGCGAACAAGTTGTGCCAGCAGAACTACAAGGATCTCGTTTTAGGCCTGAGCGCACGCTCACATCGAGGCTGTGATCCCGCGGCCCTGCTGGAGAACTCGGCAAGAACCGGGTGTCCGTATTGCCCCTGAACGAGGTGGGTGACAGATGTTAGATTTTTAACTAAAATATCTAACAATCAAGGTCGATTCAGCCATGAGCACGTCCCAAGCCATCCGTGAACGCATCGCCTCGCAGCCCGCAGGCGAGCCCTTCACCCCAGCATTGTTCGCGGGGCTGGGTTCGCGCGCGGCCATTGATCAGGCTTTGATGCGGCTGGCGAAGGCGGGCAGCGTCGAGCGCATCGGTCATGGTCTGTATATCGTGCCCAAGGCCGGGCGGTTCGGCATCAAGGCGATGCCCGCGCCTGAACTGGTGGCGCGGACCGTGGCCGAGGCGGAAGGGGCGACGATCGGGGTTCACGGGGCAGAAGCCGCACGGCGCCTGGGACTGTCCACGCAGATGCCGACGCAGGCAGTTTTTCAGACCACAGGCTCCTCGCACCAGCTCCGGCTGGGCAAACTGGTCGTCCGACTGCAGCACGTGGCGCCGCGCAAACTGGCGCTGGCCGGGCGGCCTGCGGGGCAGGCGCTGTCGGCCCTCTGGTACCTGGGGCGAAGCCAGGTCACGCCACACACGTTCAAACAGATCGCGAAGAAGTTGCCAGCGGGCGAGTTCGCGGCGCTGAGCGGAGCCAAGGCGTCGATGCCGGCCTGGATGGTGGAAGCCCTGGCCCGCTACGAGCGAAGCGAACCGGCCCATGCCTGAATCCACGGCGCACTACTTCGATTTGTCCCTGGCCGAGCAGGCCGAGTTGTTGCATGGCCTGGCACCGGTGCTGGGCCGCCGCGCTGAAATTCTGGAAAAAGACATCTGGCTGTGCCAGGTGCTAGGTGTCTTGTTCGCGCTGCCGATTCGCAAGCCGATGGCGTTCAAGGGCGGCACTTCGCTGTCCAAGGTCTATCAGGCCATCGAACGTTTCTCCGAGGACATCGACGTCACCATCGACTACCGGAGTCTCGTGGCCGATGTGCCTGACCTTGCAAGCCTTTCCAACACCCAGCGCAAGAAGCTGTCCGATGCGCTCAAGGTGGCTTTGGTGAAGCACGTCACCGAGGAACTGGTGCCGGCCCTGCGACAAGCGCTGGCGCAAGCGCTCCCCGCGCATGAAGTCACCATCGAAGTCAGCGACGACGCAGAGAAGCTATGGCTGTACTACCCGAGCGCGGTGGAGAACACGGATGCCTACCTGCGGCCGAGCGTCTTGCTCGAATTCGGTGGACGCAATGCCACGCTGCCGCAGGACACCATGACGATCGTGCCGGATGTGGCTGCCCACGTGCCGGTGCTGGTGTTCCCGACTGCCCAAGTGGCGGTGCTGTCACCGATGCGAACGTTCTGGGAGAAAGCCACGCTGATCCATGTCGAGTGCCATCGTCCTGATCTGCGTGCTGGCGCCGAGCGGCTGTCGCGGCATTGGTATGACCTGGCGCGCCTGGCCGATCACGAAGTGGGTCGCAAGGCGCTGGCCGATACCGAGTTGCTGAGTGATGTGCTGCGCATCAAGGAGACCTTCTACCGCAGCGGGTTCAGCCACTACGAGCTGTGCCAGACGGGTGGCCTGCGGTTGATTCCCGATGCCGCGTTGCTCAATGCGTTGCAGCAGGACTACCAGGCCATGCTGGACGCCCAGATGTTCTACGGCGAGACCTTAGTCTTCGATTGCATCGTCGAGCGCCTGACCACGTTGGAGAGCGAGATCAATCGCCAAGGATGAGCCGCGGATCGCGGCCGATAGATAGATGCTCGTTGGACGTCCTTGGAAGTCGATGGACAGTTCTGCCGCCGATGAAGCAAAATAGGGCTATAATCAAGGTCTTCGCTGATCACCCCAGCGGAGAAAGTGATTGGGAAACAACGACTTAGTGCCCTAGTGCAAGTCTCTTTTCCCGCTCCAGATATCGAAAGGGAAGCTTCGGCTTCCCTTTTTTCTTGGGGCTCTCTTGGCGCCGTGGTCCTGGCTGCCGAGGCCCAAGGGCATTGCGCAGGCGCGCGGCCCGGGTTACCCTGCAAAGCATCAGTGCTGCGCCGATGCCCCGATGGTGAAATTGGTAGACACTGCGGACTTAAAATCCGCCGCTTTCCTGAAAAGGGGCGTGCCGGTTCGACCCCGGCTCGGGGCACCACTCAGATTCGATCATGTCAAGTTACAACGCTCCCTTTGAAATCCATGTGCACGGCCAGGTGCCGCTGCGCCCCGGTACGCGCTTCGAGCAGTTGCAGGAAGCCCTCAAGCCGCTGTGGAAGTACGCGGGTGCGCGCTCCCTGGCCGATGGCGCGGCCAGTGCCTACGAGGAAGAGCCGGGTATCGAGTTCGATGGCAAGGAGAATCTGCTGCGCATGTGCTGGACGGTGCTGGGCGACGAGGACTTCCGCCAGTCGCTCGACGAGATGTGCATGAGCCTGAACGAGCTGGCCGACCAGGGCGCCGCCATCGAGGTGACGTTCTACGACGCCGAGTTCGACGAGGAAGAGGCGCCCGAAGACGAGGAGTCGCGCGACGACTTCGTCATGCTGTTCGTGGGCCCCACGCCCGCGGCCATCATGCAGGTGCAGCGCGACCTGCTGGTGCAGGACGTGGTGAACCTCATGGAGCGCCATTTCGACGGCTCCGAGCTCAGCGGTGTCGTGGCCGAGATCGACCGCCTGTTCAGCCAGCGCTTCGATGCGCTCGTGAACTCGCTCGAGATCGGCAAGCCGCCGCGCGGCACCGGCGGCGGCGGTGCGCCGGGCCATGGCGGCGGTGGCCGCCGCCCGCGCCACCTCCACTGAGCCGACGGCACGCCGGACGGGCTGGATGGGCATGGACCTGCCGTACCTGCGCGCCTACCCGCCGTCCCTGCAAGACCAGACACGCGCGCTGCTCGCGCAGCAGGGCCTGGGGGCGCTGCTGCTGCGCAAATACCCCGAGGCCCACGCGGTGCGCACCGACAAGGCGCTGTACCAGTACGCGGCCGCCCTCAAGGCGCAGCACCTGCGCAATGCCGATACGGTGAACAAGGTGCTGTTCGACAGCAAGATCCATGTCGTGCGCCACGCGCTGGGGCTGCACACCAGCCGCTCGCAGGTGCAGGGCGGGCGCCTGGCGGCGCGCCATGAGATCCGTATCGCGGCCCTGTTCAAGCAGACGCCGGAGGCGTTTCTGCGCATGATCGTGGTGCACGAGCTCGCGCACCTGCGCGAGCGCGACCACAACAAGGCCTTCTACCAACTGTGCGAGCACATGGAGCCGCACTACCACCAGTTCGAGTTCGATCTGCGCCTGTATCTGACGCACCTGGACCACGGGGGCGAGCGCCTGTGGGGCGCCCAGCTTGATTAGGCGGCCTGCGCGGGCAACGGCACGTCTACCGCGCTGCAATGGTCCGCGGGCAGTTGCAGCCAGCGTGTCGCTGCCGTGCGCAGCAGGTCGAGGTCGCCCGTGGTCAGTAGCATGGGCGGTGCGCAGCCACTCCCGGGCGCGAGCAGCCCGGCCTGGTGCAGCAGGCGCCGCGTCTGGCGCGCGACGGGTTCGCCGGTTTCGATGAGCCGCACGCCGGGGCCGGTGAGGCCGCGCAGCACGTCTTCCGCAAACACGTAGTGGGTGCAGCCCAGCACCAGCGTGTCGATGCTGCCCGCGCCGGTGCCGAAGGAGCCCATGGCGCCGAGGTAGCGTGCGCACAGGGCCTGCACTTCGCCCGCATCGCCTTGCAGCGCCAGGGTGGCGCGCTCGATCGCGTAGGCCAGGCCGTCGCAGGGCTGGACGACGAATTCCGCCTGCACCTGCAGCGAGGCCAGCAGCCGCGCGAACTTTGCGCTGGTGAGGGTGCCCCGCGTGCCGATGACGCCCACGCGCCCCGTGCGGGTGGCTGCCACGGCGGGCTTGAGCGCGGGCTCGACACCCACCAGCGGCAACCCCGGATAGCGGGCCCGCACCTCGTGGATGGCCGCCGCCGTGGCCGTGTTACAGGCCACCACCAGCGCCTTGATGCCCTGCGTGTGCAGCAGGTATTCGGCGATGGCGTGGGTGCGTGCCGCCACGAAGGCGTCGCCGCGCTCGCCATAGGGCGCGAAGCCGTTGTCGGCCAGGTAGACGAAGCGCTCGTGCGGCAGCTCGGCTCGCAGCGCGCGCAGCACGCTCAGGCCGCCCACGCCGCTGTCGAAGACGCCGATGGGCTGCTCGTTGTCGTTGGACACGGCGCGCGCCTCGCTCTTACGCTGCGGCGACCTCGATGCCCTTGAACTCGCCCGTGGCGATGCGCTTTTGCCATTCGGCCGGGCCGGTGGTGTGTGCGCTGGTGCCGCCCGCGTCCACGGCCACGGTCACGGGCATGTCCACCACGTCGAACTCGTAGATGGCTTCCATGCCCAGGTCCGCGAAGCCCACGACCTGGGCGGCCTTGATGGCCTTGCTGACCAGGTAGGCGGCGCCGCCCACGGCCATGAGGTAGGCGCTCTTGTGGTTCTTGATGGCCTCGATGGCGACGGGGCCGCGCTCGGACTTGCCGATCATGGCGATCAGGCCGGTCTGGGCCAGCATCATGTCGGTGAACTTGTCCATGCGCGTGGCGGTGGTGGGGCCGGCAGGGCCGACCACCTCGTCGCGCACCGGGTCCACGGGGCCCACGTAGTAGATCACGCGGTTGGTGAAGTCCACGGGCAGCTTCTCGCCCTTGGCCAGCATGTCCTGGATGCGCTTGTGCGCGGCATCGCGGCCCGTGAGCATCTTGCCGTTGAGCAGCAGGGTCTGGCCGGGCTTCCAGCTCGCGACCTCTTCCTTGGTGAGCGTGTTCAGGTTGACGCGCTGGCTCTTCTCGGTATCGGGCACCCAGTCCACCTTGGGCCACAGGTCGAGGCTGGGCGCGTCGAGGTACACAGGGCCGGAGCCGTCCATGACGAAGTGCGCGTGGCGCGTGGCGGCGCAGTTGGGGATCATGGCCACGGGCTTGCTCGCGGCGTGGGTGGGGTACATCTTGATCTTCACGTCCAGCACCGTGGTCAGGCCGCCCAGGCCCTGTGCGCCGATGCCCAGGGCGTTGACCTTTTCGTACAGCTCCAGGCGCAGTTCCTCGACCTGGTCGAGCTTCTCGCCGCCCTTCTTTGCTCGTTCTGCCTTGGCCTGCAGCTCGTACATGTCCAGGTCTTCCATCAGGCTTTCCTTGGCCAGCAGCACGGCCTTTTCCGCCGTGCCGCCGATGCCGATGCCCAGCATGCCGGGCGGGCACCAGCCCGCGCCCATGGTGGGCACGGTCTTGAGCACCCAGTCCACCAGGTTGTCGCTGGGGTTCATCATGATCATCTTGGATTTGTTCTCGCTGCCGCCGCCCTTGGCGGCCACCGTCACGTCCACGGTGTTGCCGGGCACGATCTGCACGTTGATGACGGCGGGGGTGTTGTCCTTGGTGTTCTTGCGGGCGAACTGCGGGTCGGCCACCACGCTGGCGCGCAGCGTGTTGTCGGGGTGGTTGTAGCCCTGGCGCACGCCTTCGTTGACGGCGTCTTCCAGGCTGCCGGTGAAGCCTTCCCAGCGCACGTCCATGCCCACCTTCAGGAAGACGTTGACGATGCCCGTGTCCTGGCAGATGGGGCGGTGGCCGGTGGCGCTCATCTTGCTGTTGGTGAGGATCTGCGCCATCGCGTCCTTGGCGGCGGCGGACTGCTCGCGCTCGTAGGCGCGCGCCAGGTGGGCGATGAAGTCGGGCGTGTGGTAGTAGCTGATGTACTGCAGCGCGCCGGCGACGGAGTCGATCAGGTCTTGCTGGCGAATGGTCGTGGTGGTCATGGCGTGGGGGTCTGGATGGGCAAAACCCCGCAATTATCCTCCCCCAGCCTTGCGCACGGCTTGCTGGGGGCTCTGCGCCCGCTACGCAAGCGGGGCGGATGTGGGTATGCTGGCAAGGTCACCCTTCTCGCAAAGGAACCCCTGGCATGACCGCTGTGCAGCCCACGCGCACCGAGCGCGATACGTTCGGCCCCATTGACGTGCCCGCCCGGCACCTGTGGGGGGCGCAGACGCAGCGCTCGCTGCAGCATTTCGCGATCTCGGGCGAGCGCATGCCCGCCGAGCTGGTCGCGGCGCTGGCCCAGGTCAAGCGCGCGAGCGCCTACGTCAACCACGCGCTGGGGCTGCTGAGCGCCACCAAGGCCACGGCCATCGTGGCGGCGGCCGACGAGGTGATCGCGGGCGCGCACGCGGACGAATTCCCGCTCGTGGTCTGGCAGACCGGCTCGGGCACGCAGACCAACATGAACATGAACGAGGTGCTGGCCAACCGCGCGAGCGAGATGCTCGGCGGCCCGCGCGGCGAGGAGCGCCTGGTGCACCCCAACGACGACGTGAACAAGAGCCAGTCGAGCAACGACGTGTTCCCCACCGCCATGCACGTGGCGGCCGTGGAGGCGCTCACGCACCGCCTGCTGCCCGCGCTGCAGGCGCTGCGCGCCACGCTGGCGGCCAAGGCCGAGGCGTTCGCAGGCATCGTGAAGATCGGCCGCACCCACCTGCAGGACGCCACGCCGCTCACGCTGGGGCAGGAGATCTCGGGCTGGGTGGCGCAACTGCAGCATGCCGAGCAGCACGTGCGCGCGGCGCTGCCCCATGTGTGCGAGCTGGCGCTGGGCGGCACGGCCGTGGGCACGGGGCTCAACGCGCCGCCGGGCTATGCGCAGTCCGTGGCCGAGGAGCTGGCGGCCCTCACGGGCCTGCCCCTGGTCACGGCGCCGAACAAGTTCGAGGCGCTGGCGAGCTGCGACGCGCTGGTGCATGCGCACGGCGCGCTCAAGGGCCTGGCCGCGAGCCTGATGAAGATCGCCAACGACGTGCGCTGGCTCGCCAGCGGCCCGCGCAGCGGCCTGGGCGAGATCACCATCCCCGAGAACGAGCCGGGCTCGTCCATCATGCCGGGCAAGGTCAACCCCACGCAGTGCGAGGCGCTCACCATGCTGTGCGCCCAGGTGCTGGGCAACGACGTGGCCATCAACGTGGGCGGCGCCTCGGGCAACTTCGAGCTCAACGTGTTCCGCCCCATGGTCATCCACAACTTCCTGCAGAGCGTGCGCCTGCTGGCCGATGGCATGAAGAGCTTCAACGGCCACTGCGCCGCGGGTATCGAGCCCCGGCGCGAGCGCATCGCGGAGCTGGTGGAGCGCTCGCTGATGCTGGTGACGGCGCTCAACCCCCACATCGGCTACGACAAGGCGGCCGCCATCGCCAAGAAGGCGCACCACGAGGGCACCAGCCTGCGCGATGCCGCCATCGCCTCGGGCCACGTGACGGCCGCGCAGTTCGACGAGTGGGTGGTGCCCGCGCACATGGTGGGGCGTTGAGGCGCGGCGCGTGCATGGGTTATGAAGTCAAATCGGCCTCTAGCGCGCCTCCAGCTTGCGCAGGCAGCTACGCTTTATGTAGCTGATGCCGGCGTTGGCGCGGGGTCGAACGCCAAGCCCACGCCGTACACCGAGCGAATCCAGTCGTGCCCGGTGCCGTCGGCGGCCTTGAGCTTCTTGCGCAGGTTTTTGATGTGGCTGTCGATGGCGCGCTCGTTCACGTCCAGCGTGTCGTCGTAGGCCAGGTCGAGCAGCTGGGCGCGCGAGAAGATGCGCCCGCTCTGGCCCGACAGCACCCGCAGCAGCCGGAACTCGCGCCGCGTGAGCGCCAGCGGCGTGCCGTGCAGCGTGGCCTGCCAGGCCTGCGCGTCCAGCACGAGCGGGCTGCGCGGGGCGGGGCCGGGGGCGGCGCTGCGGCGCAGCACGGCCTTCACGCGGGCCACCACCTCGCGCGGCGAGAAGGGCTTGCAGATGTAGTCGTCGGCGCCCAGCTCCAGGCCGATCAGCCGGTCCACCTCCTCGACGCGGGCGGTGAGCAGGATGACCGGGTTGTTCGTCGCGCGGCGCGCCTGGCGCAGCACCTCCAGCCCGTCGAGGCCGGGCAGCATGATGTCCAGCACCGTGAGGTCGGGCGGCGCCTGCAGGATGCGCTCAAGCGCGGTGCGGCCGTCGGCCGCGTGCTCGGCCGCGTAGCCCGCGTGGCGCAGGTAGTCGAGCACCACGCCGGCGATGTCGGCCTCGTCTTCGACGACCAGCACGCGCTGCGGGGCGGCGGCGGGGGTGTTCATGGCATGTTTTCCAGCAGGGGCAGGGTGAGCGTGATGCGCAGCCCGCCGAGCGGTGAGGGCTGGGCCGCGATCTGCCCGCCGTGCGCCTGCACGATGGTGCGGCAGATCGCCAGGCCCAGGCCGGAGCCGCCGGGGCCGTCCTCCGCGCCGCGCGTGCGCGCGCTGTCGGCCCGGTACAGGCGCTCGAACAGGCGCGGCAGCTCGTGCGCGGCCACGCTGGGGGCGCTGTCGTCCCAGCGCAGCTGCAGCCAGGCGCGGCCGTGGCTGCGCTCGGTGGCGGCCGAGAGTTGCAGCTGCCCGCCCGCTGCGGTGTAGCGCAGGCTGTTTTCGAGCAGGTTGCCGAAGACCTGGTGGAGCTGCTGCGCATCGCCCAGCACCAGGGGCTCGGGGCCCGGCAGGGCGAGGGCCGTAGCATCGACGGTAATGCCCGCCTGCGCGAAGCGCGCCTGCGTGGCGGCCAGCGCCTCGGCCAGCAGCGCCAGGGGGTGCACGGGCACGTGGTGGGCCGTGGAGGCGGCGGCGCTGCCGTCCAGGCTGGCGCGCAGGTCGCCCACCAGCTGGATCAGCCGCATCACCTGGCGGTGCAGGCGCAGCGCGGCCTTGTCGTCGAAGGGGCGGATGCCGTCCTGCAGCGCCTCGATCTCGGCGCGCATGGCGGCCAGGGGCGTGCGCAGCTCGTGCGCCACGTCGCCCAGCCACTGGCGGCGCGAGGCTTCGAGTTCGGCGAGCTGGCGGGCCATGCCGTTGAAGGTGTGCGCGAGCTGGGCCAGCTCGTCGTCGCCCGCGACCGGGACGCGGGTGTCCAGCCGCCCCGACGCCACGGCGCGCGCGCCGTCGGCCAGCGCGTGCACGGGCGCCAGCCAGCGCCGCGTGATCCAGGCCGACAGCAGCAGCGCCAGCAGCAGCCCGGCCACGCCGGTCCAGACCATGAAGCCCAGGTGCTGGGCCAGCAGGGCGCGGTCGGCCTCGCTTTGCAGGGGCTCGGGCGGGGCCAGCACCAGGTGGCCGATGGGCGCGCCGTCCGCCGCGCGCAGGGCCAGGCGCGCGCTGCCCGGGCGGGGCGCCGTGCCCGCCACCGGCTGGCCCTGGGCGTCGATCAGGCCCAGGCGGCCGTAGACCGGGCCGTCGGGCCCCGCGTCGCCTTCGGGCGGGGGGCCGGGGCGCTGGCCGGGCCCCTGGGGTTCGTCGGGCGGGGCATCGAACCGGGGCGGCACGCCCGGCGTACCGGGCGGGGGCGGGGGCGGGCCGCCGGGGCGCTGGCGCCCGAAGCGGTGCAGTTGCCGCCACAGGGCGGGCTGGGCGCGCAGCGCGGCCCAACTGCCCGTCTGGGCGTACTGGTTCTGCAGGCGCTCGGCCAGCCAGTCCATGCGCGCCAGCTCGATCTCGGCCACGTAGGGCCCCAGCCCGCGCTGCAGCGCCCAGCGCGAGAACCCCGCGAACAGCACCAGCAGCAGCGCCAGCATGGCCGCGAGGGCGATGAAGGCTTTGCTTTGCAGGGTGAGGCGGGGCAGGCGCATGGTGGGTCGAGGGGTCAGGCCGCCAGGCCGACGGAGATGGTGGCGGTGTAGCCGTTGGTGGTGTCGCCGGTGAAGCTGGGCGTCTGCCAGGCGATCTGCGCGCTGGTATTGTCGGAAAAGACGTTGTCGGTGGCCAGGCTCACCTTCGACAGGTTGGACACGCTGGCACTGTAGCCGCTCACGGTGCCGTACACGGCGCTGGCGACGTCCTTGGGCAAGGCCATTTGCGAGGTCAGCAGCTTGTTGGTGTAGCTGCTGGCGCTGTTGGCGTCCTTGTACACCTCGAAGTGGATGTGCGGCCAGCGGCCGTCGTAGCAGGCGGGAAAGATGGTCACGAAGGTGCACTGGCCGTTGCCGTCGGTGGTCTGCACGCCGCGCAGGTAGTTCTCGTTCTGCAGGCTGTCGGCGTAGAGCGAATACTCGCCGCCGCGCGTGCAGTGCCACAGGTAGATGGCGTAACCCGACAGCGGGGCGCAGCTGCCGTTCACGTTCACCAGCGTGATGGTGAGCGTGAGCTTCAGGCCCTGGGCCGTGCCGGTGAAGCTGCCGAAGCTGCTGCGGATATCGCTGCGCACCACGCCGCTTTGCGCCAGCACGTTGACGAGGCTGCCGTGCGAGCTGTTGGAGCCGTCGCCGGGGTAGGGGCCTTCGGTCTCGGTGGGGTCGGCCAGGCAGGTGCCGCTGGCGCCGCTGGTGTCCGTGCTGCCGGAGGAGCCGCCGGCCGTGCCGGTGCCGGAGCTTGCGCTGGTGCCGTCGCCGTCGCCTCCGCCGCCGCAGGCGGGCAGCACCAGCGCGGCGCCGCCCGAGGCGATCAGGCCCAGCATGCGGCGGCGTGCCATCAGGCGCTGGGCCATGACCTGCAGGTCGTGCTGCAGGCCGAGATCGTGTGCGTGGGGTTCGTGGTGCGTGTCCATGGCGTTCTCCTGTAGGGGGTGCAGGGCGCCAATGTGCCGCTCAAATTGGGAGGAAATGGGTAGGCCTGCGCCGGGCCCACCGCAGCTTCAACTATTGGTTTGATAGCTGCTTGCGCAAGCTGGACGGGCGCTAGGGCCCGATTTGACTTGTATTTTCTCAGTGCTTCGCGGCTGCCTGGGTGGTGGCGATCCAGCCGTCGAAGGTCTTCTGGTGCGCGCGGATCCAGCCCTGCACGTGGCGCTCGATGTCGGCGGCCTGGTTCTGGCCGTTCTTCATCGCGAGGTTCTGGGCGTTGATGTCGGCCACGGGCAGCTGCATCACCTCGAACAGCTTGGCGGCGGCCGGGTTGTGCTCGGCGAAGGCGCGGTTGGCCACGATCTTCTGCGTGTTCAGCGGAAAGCCGTAGTTGCGCCCGTCGGGCAGCGCGGTCTTGAGCTTGGCCTGGTCGCCGGGCAGGGCGGTGAAGGGCACCTGCAGCCACACCACGTCCTTGCCGGGGCGCAGCTCGGCGCTCACCCAGTACGGCGTCCACGTGTAGTACAGCACGGGCTTGCCAGCCTTGAAGCGCGCGATGGTGTCGGCCATCAGCGCGGGGTAGCTGCCCTGCACGTGGGTCACGGTGGCGCGCAGGCCGTAGGCGGTGAGCTGGTGCTCGATGGCGGCCTCGCAGCCCCAGCCGGGCGTGCAGCCGGTCAGGTCGGCCTTGCCGTCGCCGTCGGTGTCGAACAGCTGGGCGATCTGCGGGTCCTTGAGCTGCGCGATGCTGGTGATGTGGTGCGCGTCGGCCGTCTTCTTGTCGATCAGGTAGCCCTGCGCGGCGTTGGTGGAGTAGGCGCCCTTGCGCCAGAGCTTGGCGTCGCCGCCCGCGTTCTTGTAGAAGTCGGCGTGCAGCGGGTCCCAGTGGTCGGCCATGAAGGTGGCGTCGCCGTTGGCCACGGCGATGTGGCCCGTGGCGTACTCGATCTCCTTGATGGGCTGCACGTCGTAGCCGAGCTTTTCCAGGCCCTTCATCACCAGCAGGGTCTGGAAGGTCTCCTCGGCGATCGAGCTCTTGATGGGCTGCACCTTCACGCCTTCGCCCGGCAGGCCGGCGGCTTGTGCGGCGCCCGCGGCCGCGGCCAGGCCCAGGGCGGCCAGCGTTGCTGCGGTGCGGTGGAGGATGGTTCGTTTCATGGGTTGGCTCCTTGGTGGGTGAGGGGTTGGGGGCGGGTCTGGGCCGTGGGCTGGCCCGGCGCGGGGCGCCGCAGGCGCCAGAGCAGGCCTGCGGGGCCGGTCTGCCACCAGTGGCGGGCGTTGCGGCGCGGCGCGCCCAGGGCCTGGGTGATGCGGTCGAGCGTGATGGCCAGCAGCACGATGCCCAGGCCCCCCACGGTGGCCAGGCCCATGTCGAGCCGCCCGATGCCGCGCAGCACCATCTGGCCCAGGCCGCCCACGGCGATCATCGAGGCGATGACCACCATCGACAGCGACAGCATCAGCGCCTGGTTGATGCCCGCCATGATCGAGGGCAGCGCCAGCGGCAGCTGCACCTTCCAGAGCATCTGCCACGGCGAGGCGCCGTAGGCGCGCGCGGCCTCGATCAGGTCGGGCCGCACCTGGCGTAGCCCCAAGTTGGTCAGGCGTACCAGCGGCGGCAGCGCGAAGACGATGGTTACGACCACGCCCGGCACGTTGCCGATGCCGAACAGCATCACCACGGGCACGAGGTAGACGAAGGCGGGCGTGGTCTGCATCGCGTCGAGGAAGGGGCGCGTGAGGCGCTGCGCCCGGTCGCTGGCCGCGAGCACGATGCCCAGCGGCAGGCCGATGGCGATGCAGAACGCGAGCGAGGTCAGCACCAGCGCGAGCGTGACCATGGCCTCGGGCCAGATGCCCAGCAGGTGCACCAGCAGCAGCGACACCACGGCGCCGATGGCGATGCCGCGCCCCGCGAACTGCCAGGCCAGCAGGCCCACCAGCGCCACGAGGAAGGGCATGGGCGCGCCCGTGAGCAGTTTCTCGACCCCGTCGAGCGTGCCGTCGATGGGCGCGCGCACCGACTGGAAGAAGGGGCGAAAGTGCGCCACCACCCAGTCCAGGCCGTGGTTGATCCAGGTCTCGAGCGGCAGCGTGCCGTCCCAGAGCTGCTGCAGGTGCGGGCCGGGTGCGGCCGTGGCGGGGCTGGCATCGGCCAGGGCGCCGGGGGCGGCGTTGAGCCAGTCGGCGCTGGCGGCCGCGCTGGCCGCGTCGCCGGGCGCGGAGGCCGTGGCCCAGGGATCGACGGCTGCAGCGGCGGCGTTCAGGTCTTGCACGGTGTCGTTCATGCGGCGCTCCGTTCTTCTTGTGCGGGGGCTGGCGTGGGCGGGACGGGAGGTGTGTCGCGGTCCATGAAGCGCAGCAGCGTGGTCTTGCTGATCGCGCCGTGGTAGCGGCCGCCCGTGTCCACCACGGGCAGCGCGCAGGGCGCCTGGGCCACCTGGCCGAACAGGTCCGCCACCCGGGCATCGGCGGCAATGGGCTGCACGCCGGGCAGGAAGGCGTGCTGCAGGCCCAGCGGGCCCTTGTGGCCGTCGAGCGCGCCGCGCAGCGAATCGGCCGAGACCGTGCCCAGGTAGCGCTGCGCGGTGCTGACCACGTAGGCGAAGTCGTCGTCGTGGCTCTCGATGAGCTGCAGCGCCGCGCGGCAGCCGCGGTCGGTGTGCTCGCGCACCACCGTGAGGCGCTGGCGCGCGATGTCGGAGGCCTTGAACACGGCGGCGGCATCGACGCCGCGCACGAAGCTGCGCACGTAGTCGTTGGCGGGGTTGCGCAGGATGTCGTCGGGCGTGCCCACCTGCACCACCTGGCCGTCTTTCATGATGGCGATGCGGTCGCCGATGCGCATGGCCTCGTCCAGGTCGTGCGAGATGAAGACGATGGTGCGCCGCTGGATCTGCTGCAGCCGCAGCAGCTCGCTTTGCATCTCGGTGCGGATGATGGGGTCGAGCGCCGAGAAGGCCTCGTCCATGAGCAGGATGGACGGGTCGGACGCCAGCGCCCGCGCCAGCCCCACGCGCTGCTGCATGCCGCCCGAGAGCTCGTCGGGGTAGCTCGCGCCCCAGCCCGCCAGGCCCACCTGCTCCAGCGCGGCGGCGGCGAGCCGCTGGCGCTCGGCGCGGTCCACGCCCGCGAGCTCCAGGCCGAAGGCGGTGTTGTCCAGCACCGTCATGTGCGGCAGCAGCGCGAAGGACTGGAACACCATGGAGATGTCCTTGCGGCGCAGCGCGCGCAGGGCGCGGTCGCCCAGGGCGTTGATGTCCTGGCCGTCGACGAGGATGCGGCCCGCCGTGGGCTCGATGAGCCGGTTGAGCATGCGCACCAGCGTGGACTTGCCCGAGCCCGAGAGGCCCATGACGACGAAGATCTCGCCCGCCTCGATGGTGAAGTGGGCGTCGAACACGCCGATGGACTGGCCCGTGCGCTCCAGGATCTGTTGCTTGGTGCGGCCCTGGCGTACCAGGTCCAGCGCGGCCTGCGGCGCGTCGCCGAAGACCTTGAAGACGTGCTCGATGGCGATCTGCTTGGCCATTGCCGGTCCTCCCTCGTTGAATGGATTGAACACAGCCCGCTGCGGATGGGTGCGGGCGCAAGGGGCCGGGAGCGAAGCCCTGATGCGGCGGCCGCGCCGCATGCAGGCGCACGCGGCGGGGCGGTCGGGGGATGGCCAAGATCGGTCCGAATGGCACGCGGGGCGGTGCGCAAGGACCTGGGGCGGGCCGTCGGCAGCGGGGCCTTCGGCGTGGCAGTCACAGCATCAGGGCCGGTGCTCCGGCCATGGGGCGGGCGGGGCCGTCAGGCCATGCGCTCGCCGCGAGCGATCCGCCCTGGCTGGGAGGGCGGATTACCTGCGTTGCAGGTTGTAAAACACGCTAAAAGTATAGGGACTCAGTGTTTCTGAGTCAAAACACTGGTTTTTGAAAATGTGCTAGAGCAATGGCCTCAGTGCTTGCCATCCGAGTGGCTGAGCAGCCGGTCGGTGAAGGCGATGGCCAGCGCGCTCGCCAGGAAGGTGATGTGGATCAGCGTCTGCCACATGAGCACCTTGGTGTCGTAGTTGCCTGCGTTGATGAAGGTCTTGAGCAGGTGGATGGAGCTGATGCCGATGATCGACAGGCCCAGCTTCACCTTCAGCACCGAGGCGTTCACGTGGCCCAGCCACTCGGGCTGGTCGGGGTGGGCCTCCAGGCCCAGGCGGCTCACGAAAGTCTCGTACCCGCCCACGATCACCATGATGAGCAGGTTGGAGATCATCACCACGTCGATCAGCGCGAGCACCACCAGCATGATCACCGTCTCGTTGAGCGAGGTGATCTCCGCGCCGGGCTTGTAGCCGATGCTCGTCACCAGCGCCTGCAGCGCGTGCTGGTTGCCGAAGGCGGCCTCCACCAGGTGCCACAGCTCCACCAGGAAGTGCCACACGTACACGCCCTGCGCCGCGATGAGGCCCAGGTACAGGGGCAGCTGCAGCCAGCGGCTGGCAAAGATCATCGCGGGCAGCGGGCGCAGCGGAGAACTGGCGCGGGGAGCGTCGGGGGAGGAGGACATGGCCGGAGCGGGGAAAAACGACCCGGGATTGTAGGGCTGCGCCCGGGGCGCCGATTTTGTAAGCTTCGCGTACCACTGCGTCAGTGGCTTGTAAGTGCCACGCCCGACAGTACCGCCCAGCCCGAGAAACCATTTGAACCAGGAGACAAGACCATGAGTGCGAGCACATCCGCAATCGAATCCGTGCTGGTGGAAAACCGCGTTTTCCCGCCCAGCGAAGCCACCGTGAAGGCCGCCCGCGTGTCGGGCATGGCGGGCTACGAAGCCCTGTGCGCCGAGGCCGACAAGGACTTCGAGGGCTTCTGGGCCCGCTTGGCGCGCGAGAACCTGCAGTGGGCCAAGCCTTTCACGAAGACCCTGGACGAATCCAACGCGCCGTTCTACCAGTGGTTCGCCGACGGCGAGCTCAACGCCAGCGCCAACTGCCTGGACAGGCACATGGGCACGCCGGTCGAGAACAAGACCGCCATCCTCTTCGAGGCCGACGGCGGCGAGGTGACCAAGGTCACCTACAAGGAACTGCTGGCGCGCGTGGGCCAGTTCGCCAACGCGCTCAAGGCGCAGGGCGTGCAAAAGGGCGACCGCGTGCTCATCTACATGCCCATGACCATCGAGGGCGTGGTGGCCATGCAGGCCTGCGCGCGCATCGGCGCCACGCACAGCGTGGTGTTCGGCGGCTTCTCGGCCAAGGCGGTGCAGGAGCGCATCATCGACGCGGGCGCCGTGGCCGTGGTCACCGCCAACTACCAGCTGCGCGGCGGCAAGGAGCTGCCGCTCAAGTCCATCGTGGACGAGGGCATCGCCATGGGCGGCTGCGAATCCATCAAGACCGTGCTGGTCTACGAGCGCACCGCCACCGCCTGGAACCGCGTCGCCGGGCGCGACAAGAGCTTTGCCGAGGCATTGGCCGGCCAGAGCAGCGAATGCGCGCCCGTGGCCGTGGGGGCCGAGCACCCGCTGTTCATCCTCTACACCTCGGGCTCCACCGGCAAGCCCAAGGGCGTGCAGCACTCCACCGGAGGCTACCTGCTGTGGGCCAAGCTGACCATGGACTGGACCTTCGACCTGCGCCCGAGCGACGTGTTCTGGTGCACGGCGGACATCGGCTGGGTCACGGGCCACACCTACATTGCCTACGGGCCGCTGGCTGCGGGCGCCACGCAGGTCATGTTCGAGGGCATTCCTACCTACCCGAACGCCGGGCGCTTCTGGCAGATGATCGAGCGCCACAAGGTCACGGTGTTCTACACCGCCCCCACGGCGATCCGCTCGCTCATCAAGGCGGCCGACTCCGATCCGTCGGTGCACCCGAAGAACTGGGACCTGTCGAGCCTGCGCATCCTGGGCAGCGTGGGCGAGCCCATCAACCCCGAAGCCTGGGTGTGGTACTACAAGAACGTGGGCGGCGAGCGCTGCCCCATCGTGGACACCTGGTGGCAGACGGAAAACGGCGGCCACCTGATCACCCCGCTGCCGGGCGCCACGCCCCTGGTGCCGGGCTCGTGCACGCTGCCGCTGCCGGGCATCGCGGCCGCCATCGTCGATGAGACCGGCAAGGACGTGCCCAACGGCTCGGGCGGCATGCTGGTCATCAAGCGCCCCTGGCCGTCCATGATCCGCACCATCTGGAACGACCCCGAGCGCTTCAAGAAGGCCTACTTCCCCGAGGAGATGGGCGGCACGATCTACCTGGCGGGCGACGGCGCCGTGCGCGACGCCAAGACGGGCTACTTCCGCGTCACGGGCCGCATCGACGACGTGCTGAACGTCAGCGGCCACCGCATGGGAACGATGGAGATCGAATCCGCCCTGGTCTCCAAGACCGACCTCGTGGCCGAGGCCGCTGTGGTGGGCCGCCCCGACGACCTCACGGGCGAGGCCATCTGCGCCTTCGTGGTGCTCAAGCGCGCGCGCCCCACGGGCGAGGAGGCCAAGCAGATCGCCGCCGAGCTGCGCAACTGGGTGGCCAAGGAAATCGGCCCCATCGCCAAGCCCAAGGACATCCGCTTCGGCGACAACCTGCCCAAGACGCGCAGCGGCAAGATCATGCGCCGCCTGCTGCGCTCGCTGGCCAAGGGCGAGGCGATCACGCAGGACACGAGCACGCTGGAAAACCCCGCAATTCTGGATCAATTGGCTCAGACCAATTGATCCAGAAGGTGCCGACAGGCACCAGCGCGCAGCGCTTGCGGGGTTTGACGGCACTCATATCGCGTAGCGATGTGATGTGCCGGCAGAATCCCCCCAAAAAAACAAAGCCCTCCAAATGGAGGGCTTTTGCATGGGCAACTGCCAGCGGTGGTTACTTCAGCGTCAGCACCCAGGCCGCCAGCTTCTTGGCCTCGGCCTCGTTGACCTGGGTGTTGGCCGGCATGGGCACCGGGCCCCAGACGCCCGAGCCGCCCTTGAGGATCTTGGTGGCGAGCTTGTCCACGGCGTCCTTCTGGCCAGCGTACTTGGCCGCCACGTCCTTGTAGGCGGGGCCGACCAGCTTCTTGTCGATGGCATGGCAGGCCATGCAGTTCTTGGCCGTGGCAAGGGCCTGGTCCGCCATGGCGGGGGCCGCCACCGACAAGGCCATGGCGAGGGTGATCAGGGTACGTTTCATCGCAGGTCTTCCTGTGGTTGGGTTACTATTTATTCTCAATGAAATTGTAGGCGCTCGGGTTGACCTAGCGCTACAGGGCCCATGGTTGTTTGCCTACGGAGGCTGCTATGTATCTGCTGGGCGTCGCCCTTCTCTTGACACTGCTCAAATACCTGGAGATTGGTCCCGTGGCCACCTGGTCCTGGTGGTGGATCCTGCTCCCCTACGGCATCACGGCGCTGTGGTGGGCCTGGGCCGATTCCATGGGCTACACCAAGCGCAAAGAGGTGGAAAAAATCGAACAGCGCAAGCAGGACCGCATCAACAAGCACAAGGAAGCCCTGGGCATGCAGCCGCGCAAGCCGCGCTGACCCCGCCGGGCAAGGGCCGAGGCCCGTGGGCGGTTTCCGTCCACGGGCTTTTTTGCGGGCGGCACGGGAGCGTCAAGGTGCTGTCGGGGCGGCCTGCACCACCTGCAGCCAGCGCCGCAGCACCGGTGCGTCGCGGTTGGCCTCCCACATGACGCTGGTCTCGCAGACGGGAAGCGCGGGTGCGCCCGGCGGCTCGTGCAGCCTGCGATAGACCACGCCCGCGCGCTGGAGCTGGCCCACGCTCTGCAGCACCCAGGCCAGCCCCAGCTCGGCCGACACCAGGTTGACGATGGTCTGCATCTGGATCGCCTCCTGCGCTACGTGGAGCGTGCGGCCGGCCGCCGCGTAGCGCGCCTGCAGGCCGTCGTGCACGGCGGGCAGGATGGCACGCGGGAACAGCACCAGCGGCTCGTCGCACACCTGCTCGAAGCGCAGCGTGCGCGCCTTGGCCAGCGCGTGGCGCTGGGGCAGGGCGAGCAGCAGTGGCTCCTGGCCGACCACCTGCCGCGCCATGCCGGGCGGCGCGGGCTCGCCCAGCGCGTGCAGCACGATGCCGGCATCGACCTGGCCCTCGCGCAGCAGCTGCAGCTGCACGTCGCTCGTGGCCTCGGTGAGTTCCAGGCGCACGCCGGGGCAGGCGCCGCGGAAGGCGCGCACCCACTGCGGCAGCCCGCCGAAGCCCACGGTGGAGACGAAGGCCAGCCGCAGCCGCCCCACCTCGCCGCTGGCCGCCGCGCGGGCCTGCCGGGGCAGGGCGAGCGCGCGGGCGACCAGGTCCTGCGCCTGCGGCAGCAGCGCCGCGCCGGCGGGCGTGAGCTGCACGCTGCGCTTGTTGCGCTCGAACAGGCGCACGCCCAGTTGCCGCTCCAGCCCGGCGATGGCCTGGGTCAGCGGCGGCTGGGTGATGTGCAGGCGCTGCGCCGCGCGGCCGAAGTGCAGCTCCTCGGCCACCATTACGAACTGCCGCCAGGCGCGCACGTCGATGAGGGGTTGACTCATATGTAGAACATATTAATCAAGATTTTCAAAGGTATTGGATCAAATCACCGATCCGTCCCATACTCGTCGCGCTATCCATAACCCACCGCATACCCACGATGCCCGCATACCGTTCCAAGACCTCCACCGCCGGCCGCAACATGGCCGGCGCCCGCTCGCTGTGGCGCGCCACCGGCATGAAGGACGATGACTTCTCCAAGCCCATCATCGCCGTCGTCAACTCCTTCACCCAGTTCGTGCCCGGCCACGTGCACCTGAAGGACCTGGGCCAGCTCGTCGCGCGCGAGATCGAGGCGGCGGGCGGCGTTGCCAAGGAGTTCAATACCATCGCCGTGGACGACGGCATCGCCATGGGCCATGACGGCATGCTGTACTCGCTGCCCAGCCGCGAGGTGATTGCCGACAGCGTGGAGTACATGGTCAACGCGCACTGCGCCGACGCCATGGTCTGCATCAGCAACTGCGACAAGATCACCCCCGGCATGTTGATGGCCGCGATGCGGCTGAACATCCCCGTGGTGTTCGTCTCCGGCGGCCCGATGGAGGCCGGCAAGGCGCGCCTGGCCGTACCGGGCACGCAGACCGTGCAGATCAAGAAGCTCGACCTGATCGACGCCATGGTGATGGCTGCCGACGACAAGGTGAGCGACGCCGACGTGGCCGAGGTGGAGCGCTCCGCCTGCCCGACCTGCGGCTCGTGCTCGGGCATGTTCACCGCCAACTCCATGAACTGCCTGGCCGAGGCGCTGGGCCTGGCGCTGCCGGGCAACGGCACCGTGGTGGCCACGCACTCCGACCGCGAGCAGCTCTTCAAGCGCGCGGGCCGCCGCGTCGTGGAGCTGGCGCGCCAGCACTACGAGCAGGACGACGATTCGATCCTGCCGCGCTCGGTCGGCTTCAAGGCCTTCGAGAACGCGATGACGCTCGACATTGCGATGGGCGGCTCCACCAACACCATCCTGCACCTGCTGGCCATCGCGCAGGAGGCGGGCATCGACTTCGGCATGGCCGACATCGACCGCCTCTCGCGCAGCGTGCCGCAGCTGTGCAAGGTGGCGCCCAACACCAACAAGTACCACATCGAGGATGTGCACCGCGCGGGCGGCATCATGGCCATCCTGGGCGAGCTGGAGCGCGCGGGCAAGCTGCACACCAACGTGCCCACGGTGCACGCCAAGACGCTGGGCGATGCGCTGGCGCAGTGGGACATCACGCGCACGCAGGACGAGGCCGTCAGGACCTTCTACATGGCCGGCCCCGCGGGCATCCCCACGCAGGTGGCGTTCAGCCAGAGCACGCGCTGGCCCAGCCTGGACCTGGACCGTGCCGAGGGCTGCATCCGCTCCTACGACCACGCCTTCAGCAAGGAAGGGGGCCTGGCCGTGCTCACCGGCAACATCGCCAAGGACGGCTGCGTGGTCAAGACCGCGGGCGTGGACGAGTCCATCCTGGTGTTCGAGGGCCCGGCCCACGTGGTCGAGTCGCAGGACGAGGCGGTGGAAAACATCCTGGCCGACAAGGTCAAGGCCGGCGACGTGGTCGTGGTGCGCTACGAAGGCCCCAAGGGCGGCCCCGGCATGCAGGAAATGCTCTACCCCACGAGCTACATCAAGTCCAAGGGCCTGGGCAAGGCCTGCGCGCTGCTGACCGACGGGCGCTTCTCGGGCGGCACCTCGGGTCTGTCCATCGGCCACTGTTCGCCCGAGGCGGCGGCGGGCGGCGCCATCGGCCTCGTGCGCAATGGCGACCGCATCCGCATCGACATTCCCAACCGCACCATCGACGTGCTGGTGAGTGACGAAGAGCTTGCGAAGCGCCGCGCGGAGCAGGACGCCAAGGGCTGGAAGCCCGCCAAAGCAAGGCCGCGCAAGGTCTCGGCCGCGCTCAAGGCCTACGCCAAGCTGGTCATGTCGGCCGACAAGGGCGCGGTGCGCGACCTGTCGCTGCTCGATTGAGCGCTGCGCCCAACGCACCTGCTGCGCCTGTCGCGCTGGTCACCGGCTCCACCTCGGGCATCGGCGCCGCCATCGCGCGGCGCCTGTCCCAGGACGGGTATGCGGTCGTCCTGCACTCGCGCAGTTCGGTGGACGCGGGCCGCACCATGGCCGCCGAGCTGGGCCGGGCCGCCTACGTGCAGGCCGACCTGGCGGTGGACGGCGACCGCGTGCGCCTGGTGCGCGAGGCCGTGGCCCGGTGGGGGCGGCTGGATCTGCTGGTCAACAACGCGGGGATCAGCCGCGTCGTGCCCCATGGCGACCTGCACGCGGCCACGCCCGAGGTCTGGCGTGAACTGCACGAGGTCAACGTCATCGCCCCGTTCCGGCTGATCGCCGAGGCCCAGGGCGCGCTGGAGGCTGCGGCGGGCTGTGTGGTCAACGTCAGCTCGCATGCGGGCGTGCGGCCCAAGGGCGCGTCCATCCCCTACGCGGTGTCCAAGGCCGCGCTCAACCACATGACGCGGCTACTCGCACTCTCGCTCGCGCCGCGCATCCGCGTGAATGCCGTCGCGCCGGGCCTGGTGGACACGCCACTCACGGCCGGCTGGACGGACGCCCAGGCGCTGTGGCGCGAACGCGCTCCCATGCGCCGCGCCGCGCAGCCGCAGGACATCGCCCAGGCCGTCGCCCTGCTGGCGGCGAGCGGTTACATGACGGGCGAAATCCTGCTGCTCGATGGCGGCCTGAACCTCACATGACCATGAACGACCTACAGCAACGCATTGCCCGCAGCTTCGATGCCCAAGGGCTCATGACCACCCTGGGCGCCCGGCTGGCGCACGTGGCCGAGGGCGAGGTGCACATCGAGATGCCTTTCTCCGCCGCCCTGTCCCAGCAGCACGGCTACGTGCACGCGGGCGCCGTCACCAGCATCGTGGACAGCGCCTGCGGCTACGCGGCGCTGACCGTGGCGCCGCCGGGGTGCGAGGTGGTCACGGCCGAGTTCAAGACCAACTTCATGCGGCCCGCGATCGGCGAGCGCTTCCTGGCCGTGGGCACGGTGCAGAGCCGGGGCAAGCTGCTCACCGTCTGCACGGGCGAGGTGCGCGCCTTCCAGGGCGCGGACTACAAGGTGGTGGCGCTGATGCAGGCCACCATCGTCAATGTGCAGCGCTGAGCGGCGCATCCAGGCACGGCGCGAGCTGCTCCTGCAGCCACGCGATGAAGCCCTGCACCCGCAGCGACAGGTGCCGCCGGTGCGGGTACAGCACGTGCACCGGCATGGGCGCGGCGCGGGCCTGGGGCAGCACCTCGACCAGGGCGCCGCTCTCCAGGTGCTCGCGCACGTCGTAGGCGGGGATCTGGATCAGGCCCAGCCCGGCCAGGGCGCAGGCGATGTAGGTCTCCACGTGGTTGGCCGCCACCTGGGCGGGCAGGGTGCGTGTGGCGGTCTGGCCGCTGGGCTGCGCGCTCTCCCACGGCGCGGGGCGGCCCGTGGTGGGCGAGAGGTAGTCCACCACGCGGTGCGCGGCCAGGTCGCCCGGCGCCCGCGGCGTGCCGTGGCGCGCGAGGTAGGCGGGGCTCGCGCAGTTGACGAGGGTGAAGTGCCCCAGCGGCCGCGCCACCAGGCTGCTGGGCGCGAGCGGCCCCACGCGCAGCACGCAGTCCACGCCCTCCTGCACCAGATCGACGGCGCGGTCGCTGGAGCGCAGCTCCAGCGTCACCCCGGGGTGGCGCGCGAAGAAGCCCGGCAGCGCGGGTGCGACGATGCGCCGCGCGATGCGGCTGGGCACGTCCACGCGCAGGTGGCCGCGCAGGCCGCCGTGCTGGTGCGCGGCGGCGGGCTGGAACTGCTCTTCGAGCTCGGCCATGTCGGCCACCAATTGGCGCGCGCGCTCCAGCAGCGCGCTGCCGTCGGCCGTGAGGCGCACGCTGCGCGTGGTGCGGTGCAGCAGGCGCGCGCCCAGGCGGGCCTCCAACTGCTGCACCGTGGCCGACACGCTGGCGCGCGAGCGGCCCAGGTCGTCGGCCGCCGTGCTGAAGCTGCCCGTCTCGGCCACGCGCAGGAAGACGTGGAGGCTGTCGATGCGGTCCATGGAAAGGGTGGATTGGTCAGGAATAGCGAAAAGTCTATCCAGTCTGGCTGGGTTTATTCAAGCAAACCCCCTCAATAGACTGCACGGCATCCCCTCACTGTCTGCAAGGAGCTTTTCCATGACCGCTGCGTATTCCCATGATCTGCCCGGCAAGGCCGTCCTCATCGCGGGCGGCGCGAAGAACCTGGGCGGCCTGCTGGCGCGTGACTTCGCGGCGCGCGGCGCGCGCGCCATCGCCATCCACTACAACAGCGCCGCCACCCGCGCCGCCGCCGAGGAGACGCTGGCGGCCGTGCGCGCCCTGGGCGCCGAGGCCCACGCCTGGCAGGCCGACCTGACCACCGCCGCCGCGGTGCAGCGCCTGTTCGCCGAGGCCAAGGAGCGCCTGGGCGGCCTCGACATCGCCATCAACACCGTGGGCAAGGTGCTCAAGAAACCCATCGCCGACACCACCGAGGCCGAGTACGACGAGATGTTCGCCATCAACAGCAAGGCGGCCTTCTTCTTCATCCAGCAGGCGGGCCTGCAGCTCAACGAGCGCGGCAAGATCATCACGCTGGTCACCTCGCTGCTGGGCGCGTTCACGCCGTTCTACGCGAGCTACGCGGGCGGCAAGGCGCCGGTGGAGCACTTCACGCGCGCGGCGGCCAAGGAGTTCGGCGCGCGCGGCATCTCGGTCACGGCCGTGGGGCCGGGCCCCATGGATACGCCGTTCTTCTACGGCCAGGAAAGCGCCGAGGCCCAGGCGTACCACAAGACCGCCGCCGCGCTGTCGGCCTACAGCAAGACGGGCCTGACCGACATCGGGGACGTGGTGCCGCTGATCCGCCACCTGGCCACCGACGGCTGGTGGATGACGGGGCAGACCGTGCTGCAGAACGGCGGCTACACCACCAAATGAAGAAACCGCATCCGGCGGGATGCGGTTCCTTCAAAATCGATAGCTGCTAGCGCTTTCCCAGTAAGCGCTGGCGGCCGTTTTGGCTTATGAAGACTGGGTCTGCAGGTAGTTCTCCAGCCCCACCTTGTCGATCAGCCCGATCTGCTTTTCGAGCCAGTAGGCGTGGTCTTCCTCGGTGTCGCGCAACTGGGCCAGCAGCATGTCGCGGCTCACGTAGTCGTGTTGGCGCTCGCACAGGGCCATGGCGTCCTTCAGGTTCTGGCGCACGGCGTACTCGGTGTCCAGGTCCTTGTGCAGCATCTCGGGCACGGTGGCGCCGGGCGTGAAGGCGTGCGGGCGCATGTCGGGCCGGCCGCCCAGCATGAGGATGCGGCGCAGGATGGCATCGGCGTGCGCGGTCTCTTCGCCCATCTCGTGGTTCAGGCGCTCGTACAGGCGCGTGAAGCCCTGGTCTTCGTACTGGCGCGAGTGGATGAAATACTGGTCGCGCGCGGCGAGCTCGCCGCGCAGCAGGTCCGTGAGGCAGTCGAGGACTTCGGGATGGCCTTGCATGTTGTTGTTCTCGGGTGAATGGCGAAGCCTGGAGTATCCCGCGCATGGCGCGGCAGGGCAAAGCCGGGGCGCAATTCCCGTGCGTTCTCGCTCTGGATGCGGGCCGTACGCAGATGCATTCTCATTGCCGCGCCAGCGGCGTTGGTGTTGGTGTTGGCGTGCGCAGCCACCACGCCATGCAGGCCAGCACGCCCAGCATGGCGGCGTTGATGGCGGGCCAGCCCAGCGTCTGGATGAGTGCGCCCGAGCCGAACGACATGGCGGCGGCCACGGCGCTGTTCGTCCACTCCATCATCGGCTGGGCCACGGCGCGCTCTTCGGGCCCGTGGGCCTGGGCCAGCCACGTGGTGCCTGCCAGCAGCACCAGGTTCCAGCCCGCGCCCAGCAGCAGCGAACTCGCGAGGAACTGTGCCGTGCCCAGGCCCGAGAGCGCCCAGAGCGCGCTGGCCGCCAGCAGCACCCAGCCCGCCCAGGCCACGCGCCGTACGCCCCAGCGGTCCACCGCCCGCCCGGCCCATAGCGAGGGCAGGAACATGCCCAGCACGTGCCAGCGGATCACGCCGGCCGATTCGGCCAGCGCGTGGCCGTGCGCGTGCATGGCCAGCGGCGTGGCGTTCATCACCAGGATCATCAGCCCATGCCCGCAGGCCGTGACCACGAGCGCCGTACGGATGCCGGGGCGCTGCCACAGCGTGCGCCGCAGGCCGGGGGGCGGGGCCACAGTGGCGGCCTGGGCGCTGGCGGGCAGGGCGCGCAGCACGCCCCAGGCCAGCGCCGCGAGCGCGGCGATGCAGACGTAGGCGCCCGCCATGGGCACGGCCAGCAGGTGGCGCGTGTGCAGCGCGAGCGAGGGCGCGAGCAGCGCCGCCGCGATGCCGCCCGCCACCACCCAGGCCGCGGCCTGGCCCTTGTGGGCCGCGTCCACACCGTCGAGCGCCGCGAAGCGGTAGAACCCCGCCGATGCCTGGTAGGCACCCACCAGCATGCAGCCCAGGCAGAACGCGGCGAAGCTGCCCTGGGCGATGCCCAGCGCGCTCACGCCTCCGCCCGCCATGCCCAGCAGCGCGCCGCGCCGCAGGCCCGCGCGGCGGCCGTGCACCTGCATCCAGCGCGCCAGCGGCCCCACGGCCAGCAGGCCGCCTGCCACCAGCAGCGCCAGCGGCAGCGTGGAGAGCCAGGGCAGCGGCGCGAGCTGGCGGCCCACGAGCGCGGTGAGCGTGATGCCGATGATGGAACAGCTCCAGTACAGCGCCTGGGCCGTGAACAGCACGGGCAGGGCGGGGTGGCGGCGGATCAGCATGGGGGTGGAAACTCCGTGGTGCGAAAGGAAAAAAGGACGAGCGCGGCCCGGGCACGCGCGGGCGTGCCCTGGGGGCGCCAAAGAGGGGGCGGCGGGCCGCTGAGCTACAGGGCTATTGGCCTATTGGCCGAACCGCTCGGCGAACGCCTGCGGGCTCACGGCCCAGTGCTTGTGGAAGGCGCGGCGCAGGTTCTCGGGGTGGCCGAAGCCGCACAGCCGCGCCACGGTGGAAACGGAGGCCTGGCGCTGCGCGAGCAGGGCCGAGGCCGCCTCCAGCCGCACGCGCTCCACGTAGCGCGCGGGCGTGGTGCGCAGCTCCTGCCGGAACGCGCGCGCCAGTGTGCGCGGCGGCATGCAGGCCTCGTGCGCGAGCCGGGGCACGCCCAGGTCGCCGCCGATCTGGCCCGGAATCCACTCCAGCAGCCGCGCCAGCCGGGGCGCCTGCGTGGTCTCGGGCGTGAGCAGGGGGCTGAACTGCGCCTGCCCGCCGGGGCGGCGCAGGAACATCACGAGCTGGCGCGCCACGGCCAGCGCCATGGCGCGGCCCAGGTCGGCCTCGACCAGCGCGAGCGCGAGGTCGATGCCCGCTGTGACGCCCGCGCAGGTGAAGCGCCGCGAGTACACGGGGTGGCCGGGGTCGTAGGTGTGCAGGCGGTCGATGTCCACCGTAGTGCCGGGGCTGCAGGCGCGCAGGTCGTCGGCGCGCGACCAGTGCGTGGTGGCCGCCATGCCTTCGAGCAGGCCCGCGCGGCCCAGCACCAGCGCGCCGGAGCAGACCGAGCCCAGGCGCATCACGCGCTGGGCGGCCTGGCGCAGCCATGCGCGCAATGCGGCATCGTGCTGGGCCTCGTCCACGCCGTCGCCGCCCGGCACGAGCACGGTGCCATTGGCGGCCAGGTCCAGGCTGCCCTGCGCGTGGTCCGCGTGCACGCGCAGGCCGCACGAGGTGGCGACGAGCCCTGGTGCGGCGGCGGCCGTCTCCAGCCGGTACCAGGGCGCGAGCCCGTGGCGGGTGCGTTCGCGGTTGGCGCTGGCGAAGACCTGCAGCGGGCCGGTCACGTCCAGGCTCATGCAGCCGGGGTAGAGCACGCAGGTGATGCGGTGGCCCCTGCGGGGGCGGGCGGGTGCGGGTGAAGAAGCCATGGGCACCGAGTGTGCGTTGCGCCGCCCGTGGCAGCAAGGACATTGGCCGCACATTTTCTGCCACGATGGCTACACATCCCTGCGGCACAATCCGCGCCATGCTGATGTACCCGCACATTGATCCGATCGCCCTGCAACTGGGGCCCGTGGCCATCCACTGGTATGGGCTGACCTATCTGGCCGCCTTCGGCCTGTTCATGCTGCTCGGGCGGCTGCGGCTGGGGCACGAGCCCTTCGCCTCAATCACCGGGCCGGGGGCCTGGAGCCGGCGCGACGTGGAGGACATCCTCTTTCTCGGCGTGCTGGGCGTGATCGTGGGCGGGCGCCTGGGCTACTGCCTGTTCTACAAGCCGGGCCACTACCTCACGCACCCGCTCGAAATCTTCGCCGTGTGGCAGGGGGGCATGAGCTTCCACGGTGGGCTGATCGGCGTGATCTGCGCCATGCTCTGGTTCGCGCACTCGCGCCGGCGGCCCTGGCTGCAGGTGGCCGACTTCGTGGCGCCCTGCGTGCCCACGGGGCTGGCGGCGGGGCGCGTGGGCAACTTCATCAACGGCGAGCTCTGGGGGCGCTTCGCGAGCCCCGACCTGCCCTGGGGCATGGTGTTCCCGCAAAGCGGCTCCATGCTGCCGCGCCACCCCTCGCAGGTGTACCAGTTCCTACTGGAGGGGCTGCTGCTGTTCGTGCTGCTGTGGCTCTACGCGCGCAAGCAGCGCCGCCCGGGCGAGGTGGCCGCGGCTTTCCTCGTGGGGTACGGGGTGTTCCGCTTCACCGCCGAGTACTTCCGCGAGCCCGACGCCTTCCTGGGCCTGCTGTCGCTGGGCATGAGCATGGGGCAGTGGCTGTGCGTGCCTATGATCGTGGGCGGCGCGGGGCTGTGGGTGTGGGCGCGGCGCCAGCCGCAGAAAATCTAGCCAAAAGGTATGGAAGCGACCGTCCAGCGGGCGCAAGCAGCTACGGTTTAGATAGCATTCGAGGGGTGTTCCGGGTGACCGGTGCACCCCTTTGTGTTGTGTGTACGCCGCAAAAAAAGGGCAAAAACCGCGCAGGCTGGCTAAAAGAGGCCTTCTTTTTCATAATTACCAAAAATTATGGAGGTTGCGGTGATATGGGCCTCATTTGCAGAGATTTTCAGCAAAGATAGAGACCGATGCCGCAGCCGCTGCAATCCGAAAACCCAGGAACCCACCTCACCATGCGCTCCGTGGCCCATTCCCTGCACGACGAAGCCGCCGCCCGGCTGCGCGAGCTGATCTTCGCGGGCGAGCTGGCGCCGGGCTCCTTTCTCGACGAGGCCGCGCTGTGCGAGCGGCTGGCCATCTCGCGCACGCCGCTGCGCGAGGCGCTCAAGGTGCTGGCGGCCGAGGGGCTGCTGCGCCACGAGCCGCGCCGGGGCTGCTTCGTCACCGAGATCACGGGGCGCGACGTGGGCGAGATCTTTCCCCTGATCGCGCTGCTCGAGGGCCGCGCCGCCTACGAGGCCACGGCACGCGCGGGCGCCGCCGACATCGAGGCGCTGGAGGTGCTGCACCAGCGCCTGCGCGGCCACGCGGCCGCGGGCCGCATCGACGCCTACTACGAGGCCAACTACGCCATCCACGAGGCCTTCATCACGCTGGCCGACAACCGCTGGCTGGCCCAGACCATCGGCGACCTGCGCAAGATCCTGCGCCTGGTGCGGCACCAGACGCTGCACGTGCCCGGCCGCCTGCAGCAAAGCCTGTCCGAGCACCTGGCGGTGTTCGACGCCCTCAAGCGCCGCGACTGCGAGGGCGCCGACGCTGCCATGCGCAACCACCTTCTGGCCCAGCGCGACGCGCTGGCCGACATGGCCTTGAACCACCAGTCCAGGATCGTCCCATGAATGCCGCTAACGCCACCACCGCCTGGATCTCGCGCAACGTTTCGCGCCTGCGCGCATCCACCGCCACGAAGAAGGGGGACAAGGAGGCCGCCAAGCCCGAGGCCCCGCGCACCACGCACGAGCGCCTGGCCGCCACGCTGCGCAAGGGCGGCGAGACCTTGTCGCCGCGCGTGCTGCGCAGCCTGCTGGCCGACCTGCAGGCCGTGGCCGCGCCGCAGGTCAGCGAGCTGGAGGGCGGCCGCCACGCGCAGGCCGTGATCGACTGGTACGCCCAGGCCGAACCCGGGGAGCGGCGCGACCTGTGGCTGCTGATGTGCGAGCAGTTCACGCCCGACGTGGCGCGCGTGCGCACCGCGCGCCAGCGCTACGAGGCCGCGGCGGGCACGGCCGACGAGGCGCATGCCGAGATCGGCCTGCGCCGCGCGCTCGTGTCGCCGCGCACGCGGCTGCTGCAGCGCTTTGCGGTGCCCGCGGGGGGCATGCGCTTCCTCGTCGATCTGCGCGCCGAGCTGCTCCCGCAGCTCAAGGGCGACAAGCGCCTGCTCGCGCTCGACGCGGAGCTGGAGCACCTGTTCTCCACCTGGTTCGACGTGGCCTTCCTGCAACTGCGCCGCCTGTCGTGGGACTCGCCCGCCTCGCTGATCGAGAAGCTCATCAAGTACGAGGCCGTGCACGACATCCGCAGCTGGGCCGACCTCAAGAACCGCCTCGACAGCGACCGCCGCTGCTACGGCTTCTTCCACCCCAGCCTGCCGAACGAGCCGCTGATCTTCGTGGAGGTGGCGCTCGTGGACCGCATCTCCGAGAGCATCACGCCGCTGCTCGACGAATCGGCCGCGCCGGCCGACCTCGCCAAGGCCACTACGGCGATCTTCTATTCCATCAGCAGCACGCAGACGGGCCTGCGCGGCGTGAGCTTCGGCAACTCGCTCATCAAGCACGTGGTGGAGACGCTCAAGGAGGAGTTCCCGCGCCTGCGCACCTTCGCCACGCTCTCGCCCGTCCCGGGCTTTCGCGCCTGGCTTTCCAAGAACGCGGGGACCGTGCTCGACCGGCTCGGCGACAAGCAGCGCGCCGAGCTGGGCCGCGCCGTGGGCTTCGAGCCGCCGCAGGCCGCGCATCTGATCGGTGCGGCCGAGCAGGCGCTGGCGCTCGACGCCAAGTCCCCCGTGCGCCAGGCACTGCTGCAGTGCGCAGCCTGGTACCTGGGGCGCGAGCTGCACGACGGCAAGCCCGTGGACCCGGTGGCGCGCTTCCACCTGGGCAACGGCGCGCGCGTGGAGCAGCTCAACTGGGCGGCCGATCCCTCGAACAAGGGGCTCAAGCAGTCCTTCGGGCTGATGGTGAACTACCTCTACGATCTCAAGCGCATCGACAAGCACCGCGCCCAGCTCGCGCAGGGCCAGGTGCCGGTGTCGAGCGAAATCGACGGCCTGTGCCCCGATTGATTTCTTTCCCCCATTTCAACAACGACAGGAGACGAGGAATGAGAGAAGACACACCGATCCACCGGCGCGGCCTGCTGCAGGGCGCCGGCGCCGCAGGGCTGGCCCTGGCGGCTCCCTGGAGCCGGGCGCAGGGCGCGTGGCCCAACAAGCCCGTGAACCTGGTGGTGCCCTTCCCCGCAGGCGGCGGCACCGACACGTTCGCGCGCCCGCTGGCGGCGCAGTTCGCCAAGAACACGGGCAAGACGCTGGTGATCGACAACCGCGGCGGCGCGGGCGGCAATGTAGGCGCCAGCGTGGCGGCCAAGGCCCACCCGGACGGCTACACCCTCTTCATGGGCGGCGTGCACCACGTCATCGCGCCCTCGGTCTACCCCAAGCTCGACTACGACCTCGAAAAGGACTTCGTCCCCCTGGCGCTGCTCGCCAGCGTGCCCCAGGTGCTGGTGGTCAACCCGCGCAACCTGCCGGTGAAGGACTTCCGCGAGTTCCTCGCCCTGGTGCGCGCCAACCCCGGCAAGTACAACTACGGCTCGGCGGGCTCGGGCAGTTCGCACCACCTCGCGGGCGAGCTGTTCAAGATCCAGTCCAAGACCTTCATCACCCACATCCCCTACCGTGGCGCGGGCCCGGCGCTGGCGGACCTGGTGGGCGGGCAGGTGGACATGGTGTTCGACGGCCTGGGCTCGTCCGCGGGCCACATCCGCGGGGGGCGCATCAAGGCACTGATGGTGGCGGGCAACAAGCGCAACCCCGCCTTCCCCGACGTGCCCTGCGCCGCCGAGGTGGGCCTGCCCGACTACACCGTGAGCACCTGGTACGGCCTGTGGGCGCCCAAGGGCACGCCCGCCGACGCGCAGGCGCGCATCGTCGAGGAGGTGCGCAAGATCGGCCAGTCGGACGAGATCAAGGGCGTCTGGGCCGGCAACGGCGCCGAGTACGGCGCGCTGAGCCCGCAGGACTTCAGCAAGATGATCCACAGCGAAATCCAGCGCTGGGCCGTGGTCGTCAAGGCCTCGGGCGCCAAGATCGAGTGAGGCCGCATGCCGGGTGAAGTGATTGCCGCCGCGCAGGAGCGCGGCATCGTGCGCGTGGTGCTGCGCCATGAGGGGCGGCTCAACGCCATGTCGCGCGCCATGTGGCGCCAGCTGCGCTCCACTTTCGAGGGCATCCAGCGCAGCCCCGATGCGCGCTGCGTGCTCATCGAAGGGGAGGGCGGCGCGTTCTGCGCGGGCGGCGACATCTCCGAGTACCCGGCCTTCCGCTTCGATGCCGCGAGCCTGCGCGACTTCCACGAGAACGACGTGTGGGGCGGCCTGGCCGCCATGCTGGCCTGCGACGTGCCCATCGTCGCGCGCATCGTGGGCGCCTGCATGGGCGCGGGCGTGGAGATCGCGAGCTGCTGCGACATCCGCGTGGCCGCCGCCGACGCGCGCTTTGGCGCGCCCATCGCCAGGCTCGGCTTCCCGATGGCGCCGCGCGAGGCGCAGCTCGTCGCCGGGGCCGTGGGCGAGACCACGGCCCGCCAGATGCTGCTGGAGGCCGCCACCTTCAGCGCGCACGACATGCTGGCGCGCGGCTTTTTGAGCCGCGTGGCCGAGCCCCGGCGGCTGGAGGCCGAGGCCCTGGGCGCCGCGCAGCGCATCGCCGCCCTCGCGCCCGGCGCCGCACGCCTGAACAAGCAGACGCTTCGGGCATTGAAACAGCCTCCAGCTCAATCAGGGCCTGCGCAAGCAGCTACCGAAAGCATAGTGAACGACCCCTACGCCTATGCCCCCAGCGCGGAGCACCGCGAGGGCATAGCCGCCTTTCTTGCCAAACGCCCCCCCGTCTTCTAGAAACCACCATGAGCTCCCAGAACCTCTTTGCCGCGCTGCGCGCCGCCTTCCCCGCAGACCTGGACCAGATCGCCGTCGAGACCGCCTCGGCCAGCGGCGAGCCGCTGCTCTACACCTGGCGCGACCTGGACCGCGCCAGCGCCCGCATGGCCAACCTGCTCGCGTCGCTGAACATCCCCGAGGGCAGCCGCATCGCCGTGCAGGTCGAGAAATCGGTCGAGGCCATGGTCCTGTACCTCGCCACGCTGCGCGCGGGCTACGTGTTCCTGCCGCTCAACACGGCCTACCAGAGCGCCGAGATCGCGTACTTCATCGGCAACGCCGAGCCCGCCGTGGTGGTGTGCACGCCGGCCAACTTCGGCTGGGTGTCGAAGATCGCCTTCACCGCGGGCACGCAGCACGTGTTCACGCTCGGCGACGACCGCATGGGCAGCCTGCTCGAGCGCGCCGCGCACCATGCCGACGGGCACCAGGCCGCGGTCAAGGGCGCCGACGACCTGGCCGCCATCCTCTACACCAGCGGCACCACGGGCCGCAGCAAGGGCGCCATGCTCACGCACGGCAACCTGCTGTCGAACGCGGCCATGCTCAAGGACTACTGGGGCTGGCAAAAGGGGGACGTGCTCATCCACGCGCTGCCCATCTTCCACGTGCACGGCCTGTTCGTGGCCATCCACGGCGCGCTGCTCAACGGCAGCAAGATGATCTGGTTCGCCAGGTTCGACCCCAAGGCCGTCATCGCCGCCATGCCGCGCGCCACCGTGTTCATGGGTGTGCCCACGCTCTACGTGCGCATGCTGGCCGAGCCCGCGCTCACCCGGGCCGCCGCCAGCCACATGCGCCTGTTCATCGCGGGCTCGGCGCCGCTGCTCATCGAGACCTTCAAGGAATGGCAGGACCGCACGGGCCACACCATTCTGGAGCGTTACGGCATGAGCGAGACCATCATGCTCACGTCCAACCCCTGCGCGGCCGACGCGCGCTACGGTGGCCAGGACGAGCGGCGCGGCGCCACCGTGGGCTTCCCGCTGCCCGGCGTGGGCCTGCGCGTGGTGGACGATGCGGGCCAGGAGGTGCCCACGGGCGAGATCGGCAACATCCAGGTCAGGGGCCCCAACGTGTTCAAGGGCTACTGGCGCATGCCCGAGAAGACCCAGGAGGAGTTCAGCGCCGATGGCTGGTTCAAGACCGGCGACGTGGGCACGGTGGACGGGCGCGGCTACGTGAGCATCGTGGGCCGCAGCAAGGACCTGATCATCAGCGGCGGCTACAACGTCTACCCGGCCGAGATCGAGGCCACCATCAACGAGATGCCCGGCGTGGCCGAGAGCGCCCTGGTGGGCGTGCCGCACCCGGACTTCGGCGAGGTGGGCGTGGCCGTGGTCATTCCCAAGCCCGGCGCGAAGCTCGACGGCGATGCGATCGTCGCGCAGCTCAAGGGCCAGCTCGCCAACTTCAAGATCCCCAAGCGCTGCTTCGTCGCCACCGAGCTGCCGCGCAACACCATGGGCAAGGTGCAGAAGAACCTGCTGCGCGAGCAGCACAAGGGGCTGTTCGCCTGAGAGCGCGTCAGCCGCCCGTTCGTGCCGGCGCGCGGCAGAACAGGCATTCGCTGTCGGCGGCGGCCACGCCGTCGGGGTGGTTGCAGCAGTGCTCGAGCCACGCGCTCACGAGCTTGTAGACCGAGAGGTTGGTGCGGGCGCTGGGGGCGCACAGGTAGTAGCCCAGCGGGCTCTCGAAGCGCCGGCCGAACGGCTCCACTAGGCTGCCCGCCTGCAGCTCGTCCTCCACGAGGCAGGTGGGCACGATGCCCACGCCGAAGCCCGATACCGCCGCGCGGATGATCAGCGAATAGAGGTTGAACCCCGGCCCGAAGCGGCTGCCGCTGGTGTCGCCGCCATGGGCTTCGAGCCAGTCGTGCCAGGCCAGCGGCACCTCGATGTGCTGCAGTAGCGTGGCGCGTTGCAGGTCCTGGAACGTGGCCAGCGGCAGCGTGTCACGCAGCTGCGGGCTGCAGACGATGCTGGTTTCCTTGCCGATCAGGTAGCGCGCATTGGCGCTGGGCCAGTTGCCGTAGCCGTACTGGATGGCGGCGTCGAAGTCGTGCGGCACCGAGAAGTCGTGCGCATGCTGGTAGCGCACGAAGTTGAGCGTGACCTGCGGCAGGGTGCGCTTGAAATGGCCCAGGCGCGGGAACAGCCATTGCGCCGCGAACGTCGGCGGCACCGAGAGGTTGAGCGCGCCGCCCGCGCCGCCGTACGACATCAGCTGGGCCGTGGCCGATTCGAGCGCCGCCATCGCGGGGCGCGTGGTGTTCAGGTAGGTGGCGCCCGCGTCGGTGAGTTCGAGCCCCGAGGCCTTGCGCAGGAACAGCTTCTGGCCGAGGTAGTCCTCCAGCGAGGCGATGTGGCGGCTGATCGCGCTTTGCGTCACGCACAGGTCCTTGGCCGCCATCGTGAACGCGAGGTGCCTGGCGGCGGCGTGGAAGGCGTTCAGCTCCGAAATCGTGGGGCAAAGGCGGCGCATGGGGCAGGGCTATGAGTGTTACTCATGGGTTGGTGAGATTTTAGGCGGTTGATCTGCCGCGCGACTGGCCCGATAAATGCACCCTGTGAGGCGATCGCTTCAGGGGGCTGCTCGGAAATGGATGGCCCGCACCCGATGTGAGCGTGCCACCCCACGGCCGGCCTGTACTGGCTGGGCCATGAGTATTTCGAAACCGCCAACCGTTTATCGCCCGATCCCATGACCACCTTGTTTATCGCGAACGGCAACGTTCTGGATGTTCATACCCTCACGCTGCGCACCGGCCATGCGGTGCTGGTGCAGGACGGGCGCATTGCCGCCACCGGCCCGCAACTGCAGGCGCCCGAGGGTGCGCAGGTGATCGACGCCCAGGGGCTCACGGTGATGCCCGGCCTGATCGACTGCCATGTGCACACGGTGGCCTCCTCGTTCAACCTGGGCAACGTGGCCAGGCTGCCCAACGTGTTCACCATGCTGCGCGCGCTGCCCATCATGAAGGGCATGCTGGAGCGGGGCTTCACCACGGTGCGTGACGCGGGCGGTGCCGACTGGTCGCTAGCCGAGGCCGTGCGCACGGGCCTGGTGCAGGGCCCGCGCATCTTCCCGTCGGGCAAGGCGCTGTCGCAGACGGGTGGCCATGGCGACTTCCGCCCGCGCAGCGACGAGCTGGAGCCGTGCGGCTGCACGCACAAGCTCGGCAACCTCGCGCGCGTGGTCGATGGCGTGGACGCCTGCCGCCTCGCGGTGCGCGAGGAGATCCTCAAGGGCGCCGCGCAGATCAAGGTCATGGCCTCGGGCGGCGTGGCATCGCCCAACGACCCGATCGGCAACCTCGGCTATTCCGAGGCGGAGCTGCACGCCATTGTGGAGGAGGCCGCGAACGCCAACACCTACGTGCTGGCCCATGCCTACACGCCGCGCGCCATCGCGCGTGCCGTGCGCTGCGGCGTGCGCACCATCGAGCACGGCAACCTCGTCGATGCCCCCACGGCCGAGCTCATGGCCGAGCGGGGCGCCTACATGGTGCCCACGCTCGTGACCTACGAGGGCTTGGCCACCGAGGGCGAGCGCTACGGCCTGCCGGCCGCCTCCATCGCCAAGATCGACGCCGTGCGCGGCCAGGGCAAGCAGGCCATCGCGATCCTCGCCAAGGCGGGCGTGAAGATGGGCCTAGGCTCCGACCTGCTGGGCGAAACGCACCGCCTGCAGGCCGACGAGCTGCGCCTGCGCGCCGAGATCCTGGGCAACGGCCCCGTGCTGCAGCAGGCCACGCTGATCGGCGCCGAGATCGTCGGCCAGCAAGGCCTGCTCGGCGAAGTGACGGCCGGCGCCATCGCCGACCTGCTGCTCGTGGACGGCAACCCGCTTGCCGACATCACCTGCCTGCTGAACCAGGGCGAGCGCATCCGCGCCATCGTCAAGGACGGCCAGGTCTGCAAGAACACCCTCTGACCCGCAATCCCCCCGACTGGAGACTCCACCATGCAACGCAGAAACTTCGTCAAGCTCGCCGCCGGTGCCGCCGCCGTGCAAGGCTTTCCCGCCATCGGCTTCGCCCAGCAGGGGGATGCGTTCCGCATCGGCGCACTCACGCCGATCACGGGTGCGGGCAGCCCCTATGGCCCGGGCATGCAGCAGGCCATCCGCCTCGCGGTGGACGAAATCAATGCTGCGGGCGGCGCGGGCGGGCGCAAGCTCGAACTGTTCACCGAGGACAGCCAGACCAAGCCCGACGCCGCCGTGCTCGCGGCCAAGAAGCTCATCGAGGTCAACAAGGTGCAGGCCGTGCTCGGCACCTGGGCCTCGGGCGTGTCGCTGGCGGTGCTGCCGCTGACCGAGGCGGCGGGCATCATCGAGATGAACGTGTCGGGCGCGCCCACCATCTCCACGCTCGACACCAAGGACCTGGTGTGGCGCTTCCAGGCCACGAACGACCGCTTCGGCGCGGCCTTCGCCGAGATCTGCGCCAAGCGCGGCTTCAAGCGCCCGGCCACCATGGCGTTCAACAACGCCTCGGGCCTGGGCAACGTCGAGGGCTTCACCCGGGTATGGACGCAGCGCGGCGGCAAGGTGGCGGCCCACGTCACCTACGAGCCCAACCGCCCGAGCTACCGCAGCGAGCTGCAGAAGATCCTGGCCGCCAAGCCCGATGTGATCGTGATGGGCTCGTACCTGCCCGACACCACCATCATCCTGCGTGAGTGGTTCCAGTCGGGCGCCGAAAACAAATGGATCATTCCCGGCTGGGCGGCCAACCCCGACCTCGTGAAGGCGCTGGGCGCCGAGGTGTGCGAAGGCATCATCTCGGTGGACACGGTCTCCAACGAGAAGAGCGCCTCCTTCGCGCACTTCGACGCGGCCTACACCAAGGCCACGGGCAAGCCCGCCTCGACCAACGTCTACGCCGCGATGGCCTACGACATGGTGGTTTCGCTCGGTCTGGCGATGGAATTGGCCGGCCCTGGCGCCAGCGTGGCGCAGGTCAACGCCAAGCTGCGCGACGTGGCCAACCCGCCCGGCACCGCGGTGTTCACGTTCGCCGAGGGCAAGGCCCTGCTGGCGAAGAAGGGCAAGGTGAACTACGAGGGCGCGTCGGGCAAGCTCGACTTCGACAAGTACGGCGACGTGACGCCCGATTTCGGCGTCTACGTCATCGAGAAGGGCCAGCTGGTGCGCCGCGACGTGGTGTCCATCTGACGGGGAAGCCGCGCCCATGACCTGGATCGATCTTGCCAACCTGCTCGTCAACGGCCTCATGGAGGGGCTGGTGGTGGCGCTTCCGGCGTTGGCGATGACGCTCGTCATGGGCGTCAACCGTTTCCCCCAGGCCGCGACGGGCGACTTCATGACGCTGGGCGCCTACGCCGCCGTGGGCTGCCAGGTGCTGCTGGCCATGCCTCTGTGGGCGGCCGCGCTGGCGGGCGCCGTGGCCACGGCGGCCGTGTCGGCGCTCTCGTACCAGCTGATCTTCCGCAAGCTGGCGGGACGGCCCATGGTGGCCTCCATGCTGGCCGCCATCGGCCTGGGCTTTCTGCTGCGCAGCCTGATCGCCTTCTTCGCGGGGCACGACCAGCGTACCTTCGACATGCCGCTGGTGCGCGCTTGGAACTGGGGCGGCCTGCGCGTGCTGCCCACCGACCTGGTGATCGCGGGCATCGCCCTGGCCTGCCTGCTGGCCGTGTTCGTGCTGCTGTACCGCACCAGCTTCGGCCGCCAGCTGCGCGCCGTGGCCGACAGCGCCGACCTGGCGCGCGCCAGCGGCATCCGCGCCCGCGGGCTGATGCTGGCGCTGTGGCTGCTGGTGGGCGCCATCGCTGCCATCGGCGGGGTGCTGCTGGGCATGAAGGCCGTCGTGATGCCGGAGATGGGCTGGGAGTTCCTGATCCCCGCCTTCGCCGCGATGGTGCTGGGCGGCATCGGCAGCCCGGTGGGCGCGGTGCTGGGCGCGCTGCTGCTGTGCGTGGCGCAGGAGCTGTCGGTGCCGCTGTTCGGGCCCTCGTACAAGCTGGTGCTGTCCTTCGCGGTGCTGGCGCTGGTGCTGCTGCTGCGGCCGGCGGGCATCATGGGCCGCATTCAACTGGTGAGGTAAGACGCCATGGTTGCCTATCTTTCCGCCATCGGCATCGTGGCGCTGATCTACGCGCTGCTGGCGCTGGGGCTGAACCTGCAGTTCGGCCTCACGCGGCTGGTGAACTTCGGCGTCGTGGCGTTCTTCGCGCTGGGCGCCTACACCTCGGGCCTGCTGTCGCTGCAGGGCGTGCCGCTGGCCGCCTGCTTCGTGGCGGCCGCGCTGCTGTCGGCGCTGCTGGCGCTGCCCATCGGCCTGCTGTCGCTGCGCTTGCGCGACGATTACCTTGCCATCGTCACGCTCGGCTTTTCCGAGGCCGTGCGCATCACCATCCAGCAGGAGGAGTGGCTCACCAAGGGCGTGCAGGGGCTGCCCGGCCTGCCCAGGCTGTTCGCGGGCTGGGGCTCGCCCGCCGCCGACCTGGCCATCTTCGCGCTGCTGGCCGCCGTGGTGGCGCTGGTGGTGGCGGGCACGGTGCGGCTGGCGCGCAGCCCGTTCGGGCGGCTGCTGCGCGCCATCGGGGACGACGAGGCCGCGCTCTCCGCCCTGGGCAAGGACCCGGCCTGGTTCAAGGTGCAGATCTTCATGTTGGGCGCGGCCCTGTTCGGGCTGGCGGGCGCGTTCTACGCGCACTTCATCACCTTCATCACGCCGGACCAGTTCATCCCGCTCGTCACCTTCTACGTGTGGATGGGGCTGGTCATGGGCGGCACGGGCAGCGTGCGCGGCGCGCTGCTGGGCTCGGTGCTGCTGATGGTGTTCTTGGAGGGCTCGCGCTTCGTGAAGGACTGGGTTCCCGGCGTGTCCGAGGTCGGCATGGCCAGCCTGCGGCTGGCCGCCGTGGGCCTGGCGCTGATCCTGGTGACGCTGTACCGGCCCCATGGCATTTTCGGAGGCAGGCAGCCATGACGATGCTGACCGTCAACACCGTCACGCGCCGCTTCGGCGGCTTCAAGGCCGTGGATGGCGTCTCGCTGGCGCTGGCCGCGGGGGAAATCCTCGGCATCGCCGGCACCAACGGCGCGGGCAAGAGCACGCTGTTCGCGGCCATCGCCGGGCAGCAGCCGGCCGACGAGGGCGAGATCCGCTTCGACGGCCACGACATCACCCGGCTCGCCCCGTACCGCCGCGCGCGCCTGGGGCTGGTGCGCACCTTCCAGGTGCCGCGCGAGTTCAAGTCGCTCACGGTGCACGACAACCTGATGGCGGCGGCGCCCAACCCGGTGGGGGAGCGGCTGCTCAACGCCTTCGTGCCCACCCGCCACCTGCGCGCGCACGAGGCGCGCCTGGCCGAGAAGGCCGACGGCATCCTGCAGTTCCTGAACCTCGCGCGGGTGCGCGACGTGCAGGCGGGCGGGCTCTCCGGCGGGCAGAAGAAGCTGGTGGAGCTGGGCCGCGTGCTGATGCTCGACCCGCGCTGCATCCTGCTCGACGAGCCGTTCGCGGGCGTGAACCCGGTGCTGATCGGGGAAATCTGCGACCGGGTGCGGCAGCTCAACGCGCAGGGCATCGCGTTCATCGTGATCGAGCACCACCTGCAGGCGCTCAAGTCACTGTCCGGCCGCATGGTCGTGATGGACCGGGGCCGCATCCTGGCCGAGGGCGACCCGCAGGCGGTGCTCGACGATCCGCGCGTGCAGGAAGCCTACATGGGAGGGGTGGCATGAACCCGCGGCACCACCTGCTGGAGCTCAGGCAATTGCGCGGCGGCTATTCGGACGTGGACATCATCCACGGCATCGACCTGCGCGTGCAGCCCGGCGAGATCGTCACCATCGCGGGCACCAACGGCGCGGGCAAGTCCACCCTGGTCAAGGCGCTGCTGGGCCTGCTGCCGCGCGTGCACGGCGAGATTTATCTGGAGGGGCGCCCCATCACCCCGCTGGCGGCGGAAGACCGCTTCGACGCGGGATTGGCCTACGTGCCCCAGGTGGCCAACGTGTTCCCCTCGCTCACGGTGAAGGAGAACCTGCTCGTGGTGCGCGGCGTGCGGGCGCTGCGGCGGCGCATGGACGAGGTGCTCGCCGACTTCCCGGCGCTGGCCGACCGGCTGCAGCAGCAGGCCGGCAACCTGTCGGGCGGCGAGCGCCAGCAGCTCGCCTTCGCACGCGCGCTCATGCCCTCGCCGCGCATCATGGTGCTGGACGAGCCGACGGCGGCGTTGTCGCCGTCGCTCGTGGGAAAGGTGTTCGAGATGGTGCGCAAGCTGCCGGCCTCGGGCATCGGGGTGCTCATGGTGGAGCAGCGCGCGCGCCTGGCGCTGCAGATCAGCCAGCACGGCTACATCCTGGACCAGGGGCGCTGCGTGCTCCACGGCGCCGCGCAGGACCTGCTGAGCGACGAGCGCATGGCGCAGCTGTACCTGGGCAACCACTGAGGGCGCCGCGGAATAGCTTGGTTGCTATGCCTGTGATAGCTGCTAGCGCTTGCTGTATAAGCGCTAGCGGCCATTTTTACTCTTAACGCAGCACCAGCACCGGAATGTGCGAGTGCGTGAGCACGTGCTGCGTCTCGCTGCCCAGCAGCAGGCGCTTGAGCCCCTTGTGGCCGTGCGAGGCCATCACGATCAGATCGCACTTGTGCTTGCGGGCGGCGGCGATCACGGCCTCGGCCACGAGGTCGGACTTGGCGGTCACGGCCTTCACGGCCACGCCGGCGCGGGCGCCCTGGGCCTTGACCTTGTCCACGAGGGCCTGGGCCTCCTCGCTCCAGTGCTTCTCGATGGCCTTGATGTCGGTGAGATCGGTCTGGATGCCGCCATCGAAGTAGCTGCGCGGGTAGCGCGGCACCACCTTCAGGGCCACGACCTGGGCCTGGGCCAGCGCGGCCAGCGACAGCCCGCTTTGCACGGCCTTTTCGGACAGGGGGGAGCCATCGGTGGCGATCAGGATGCGCTTGTACATGCGGTTTCTCCTTGCGCGGTTGGGATGCCTACAGCTTAGGCGCGATTCGGCCCGGAGGCTTGATCCAAGTCAATGTGCATGCCTTGCGCAGGGGATAGGCTCCCGCCCATGTCCCACCTCACCTCCGAGCCCCCCCCGGCTCCTCCCGCGGCCCTGCTCGACGATCCGCAGGAGTGGGACGCCTTCGGGCGGCCTGTGGGCGGGGCCGGTGCCGGGGCGGATGCGGTATGGGAGTCGCAGGTGGTGCTCGAAGGCATGCACTGCGCCGCCTGCGCGCTCACCATCGAGGAGGCGCTGCGCGCCATGCCGGGCGTGGACCGCGCCGACGTGAGCGCCGCCGCGCACCGTGCGCGCGTGGTCTGGCGGCCTGCGCAGGTGCTGCCGTCGCAGTGGATGGCGGCCGTGCGCCATGCCGGCTACCGGGCCCTGCCCGCGATGGACGCGCTCGCGCGCGAGCGCCGCCAGGCCGAGAGCCGCAAGGCGCTGTGGCGCTGGCTGGTCGCGGGCTTTTGCATGATGCAGGTGATGATGTACGCATGGCCCGCCTACGTGGCGCAGCCCGGCGACCTCACGCAGGAGATGGAGACGCTGCTGCGCTGGGCGTCGTGGGTCATCTCGCTGCCCGTGGTGCTGTTCGCCTGCGGCCCGTTCTTCGGCAGCGCGCTGCGCGACATCCGGCTGCGGCGCGTGAGCATGGACCTGCCCGTGGCGCTGGGCATGCTCATCACCTTCGCGGTCAGCACGGCGGGCACGTTCGACCCCGGGGGGCCGTTCGGCCGCGAGGTCTATTTCGACTCGCTCACCATGTTCGTCTTCTTCCTGCTCACGGGGCGCTGGCTGGAGCTGCGCCTGCGCGACCGCACGGCGGGCGCGCTCGAGGCCGTGATGAACCGCCTGCCCGACAGCGTGGAACGCCTGCGGGCCGATGGCACCTTCGCGCGCGTGGCCGTGCGCCGCCTGGCCGTAGGCGACGTGGTGCGGGTGCTGCCCGGCGAGGCGTTCCCGGCCGATGGCCGTATCGAGCAGGGCGAGACGCAGGTGGACGAGGCCCTGCTCACGGGCGAATCCACGCCGCTGCACCGCGCCTGCGGCGACGCCGTGGCCGCGGGCAGCTACAACCTGCAGTCGGCCGTGCGGGTGCGCGTGGAGCGCGTGGGCGGCGGCACGCGCTTCGCGCAGATCGTGGCGCTGATGGAGAGCGCATCGCTGCAAAAACCCCGCCTGGCCCAGTTGGCCGACCGCATCGCGCGGCCGTTCCTCGTGGCGGTGCTCGCCGCCGCGGCCCTGGCGGCCGTGTGGTGGTGGCCCACCGACCCGGAGCATGCCCTCATGGTGGCGGTGGCCGTGCTCATCGTGACCTGCCCCTGCGCCCTGTCGCTGGCCACGCCCGTGGCCATGCTCACGGCGGCGGGCACGCTGGCGCGCCATGGCGTGTTGGTGCGCAACCTGCAGGGGCTGGAGGCGCTCGCGGCCGTCGATACCCTGGTGTTCGACAAGACCGGCACGCTCACGCGCGACGGCATGGTGGTGCAGTCCGTGCGCGCCGCGCCGGGGGTGGACGCGGGCCAGGCCCTGGCCTGGGCTGCGGCCCTGGCCCGCCATTCCCTCCACCCCATGGCCCGGGCCGTGGCGGCGGCCGCGCCAGGCGAGGGCGACGCATGGCGTGCGCAGGCGGTGCAGGAGACCGCGGGCCAGGGCCTGACGGGGCTGCTGCAGGCGGGCGAAGGGCCGGCGCGCAGGCTGCGCCTGGGCTCGCCCCGCCATGCCGTGGGCGCCGTGGACGAGCAAGGGCAGCAGGTGGTGCTTGCCGAAGAGGTGGATGGCTGCGTGCGCGAGCTGGCCCGCTTCGGCCTGCGCGAAGACCTGCGCCCCGAGGCCGCGGCCGTGGTGCGCCAGTTGCAGGCGGCCGGGGTGCAGGTGCAATTGCTGTCCGGCGACCGCGCCGCCGCCGTGCACCGGGTGGCGCGGCAGGCAGGCATCGGCGCCGCCCATGGCGACTGCACGCCGCAGGACAAGCTCGAACGCATGCAGGCCGCGCAGGCCCGGGGGCACCGGGTGGCGATGGTGGGCGACGGGCTCAACGACGGGCCCGTGCTCGCTGGGGCCCATGTGTCGTTCGCCTTCGGGCGGGCCGTACCGCTGGCGCAGTCGCGCTCGGATTTCGTCGTGCTCGGCGACAACCTGGCCCTGGTGACGCAGGCGCTGCTGCTGGCGCGCCGCACCTTGCGCATCGTGCGGCAGAACCTGTGGTGGGCCGCGGGCTACAACGCGCTCACCGTGCCGCTGGCCGTGGCGGGCTGGATGCCCGCCTGGCTCGCGGGGCTGGGCATGGCGGCCAGCTCGCTGTTCGTTGTGCTCAACGCGGCGCGCTTGGCGCGCGCGCTGCCGGGCGCATCTTCGCCGCCGCAAGGGCAGGCCCCCGCGGCGCTGGCGCAACCGGTCATGGAGGTGGCCTGATGGACATCCTGTATTTGCTGATTCCCTTGTCCGTGGTGCTGGTGCTCCTGGTCATCGCGGCCCTGTGGTGGGCCGTGGACCGCGGGCAGTTCGAGAGCGTCGAGCAGGAGGGGGAGCGCATCCTGAAAGATGGTTGACATGCATCAACGCCAGCTTGCCCGCGCTCAATGAAACTCGCATAGCAATCAAAGAGGTGACCGATGGATTCTCCAAGTACACAGGCTGCCACGCACTACAACGACACCGTGGTGCGCCAGCTATCGATCATGTCCGTGGTGTGGGGGGTGGTTGGCATGCTGGTGGGGGTGTTTATCGCCGCCCAGCTTGCATGGCCCGAGCTCAACTTCGGCATTCCCTGGCTGAGCTACGGCCGCCTGCGCCCGCTGCATACCAATGCGGTGATCTTCGCGTTCGGCGGCTGCGCCCTGATGGGCACCAGCTACTACGTGGTGCAGCGCACCTGCCAGACGCGCCTGTTCTGCGGGCCCCTGGCGTCGTTCACGTTCTGGGGCTGGCAAGCCGTCATCGTGGCCGCCGCCATCAGCCTGCCGCTGGGCTACACCACGGCCAAGGAGTATGCCGAGCTGGAATGGCCCATCGACATCCTCATCACCCTGGTCTGGGTGGCCTATGCCATCGTGTTCTTCGGTACCGTAGGGACGCGCAAGGTCAAGCATATCTACGTGGCCAACTGGTTCTACGGCGGCTTCATCCTGGCGATCGCGTTGCTGCACGTCGTCAACAGCGCCGAAGTGCCCGCGGGCTGGATGAAGAGCTACTCGGCCTACGCCGGCGTGCAGGACGCCATGGTGCAATGGTGGTACGGCCACAACGCCGTGGGCTTCTTCCTCACGGCGGGCTTCCTGGGCATGATGTACTACTTCATCCCGAAGCAGGCTGGCCGCCCGGTGTACAGCTACCGGCTGTCCATCGTGCACTTCTGGGCGCTGATCTTCACCTACATGTGGGCGGGCCCCCACCACCTGCACTACACCGCGCTGCCCGACTGGACGCAGTCCGTG